>Ga0213839_1001234_pt1 | contig 17509 bp, 17 predicted proteins | sample SWPATP21_FD_160075 | JGI IMG/M metagenome (GOLD analysis project Ga0213839, IMG submission 160075) | Coastal seawater microbial communities from Marineland, Florida, United States - SWPA TP2 #1 | ecosystem: Environmental > Aquatic > Marine > Coastal | place: USA: Florida | collected 2016-08-14
CGGGGATGAAGCTGAAGCCGCCCAGCATCGAGGTCGTCCAGCGCCCGCCGCGGGTGATGTCGATCTCGGCACCGGACTGGAGCCACAGGAACGGGGGCGGCGCGAGGCCTCCGGCGTCGTCCTGGGGCTGTGCGTAGGTGCGGACCCCCAGCCGCAGGGGCACGTGGATCTCACCTCGCCCCCGCAGCACGTCCAGGTAGGCCTCTCGGGCCTCCTCGGCGCTGACCAGCTGGTCCGGAGACCGCAGCATCGACGGCACGCTGGTGGCGCTGGCGATGGTGTGGCTCCACACGATGGGACGCTCGGGGGTCAGGCGGGTCAGGCGGGCCCGGAGCACCAGGAAGGCCCCCTGGGCCTCGATGTCGACGTACAGCGCGTGCTGCCCCTGACTGGCGGTGTCCTCCAGCTTGTCGAGGGCGTCGGGGTTGTCGATGCCGCGGGAGACCACGGTGGCCTCGGGCCCGGAGTGGACGACGACCGCGGTGCAGCTCGGGCAGTGGACCAGCTGGATGTTCGTGCTGGGGTTGGCCCCGAGGACCTCGCCGAGGTGGTTCTCCACGAGGGCCTGCATGCCAGCCCCCATGCCCACGGGCACCGTCACGTCGGCCAGAACCACCGGCGTGGGGTCGGCGAAGACCGGCTCCGCCTTCCACCCGAGGACCAGCTCGTCGACCATGTCGAGGGCATTGAGGTGCACCTGGCCGGCGATCTCGGAGCGGACCTCGTCGAGCTTCCGCTGCTGGGCGTCGTCGACCGGGTCGGCCCAGGCCGCGGTCGACAGACAGAGGGCCCCGAGAGCGAACAGACGACTCACTTGAGCCATGCCCACCCTCCATCCACGCAGATCCCCGCATGCAAGACCGTCTCACGGGGGTCCCGCTGCACCACCGCCAGCAGGACCTCGTCGGCCCCCAGCGCGCCGGTGTCGGCGTAGCGCTGGCAGGCCGCTGGGTAGGCGGCGTCGGGGTGCATGCGGGTCAGCACGTTGATGTCCTCGGCCGACAGGAGCGGCACCCGGTCCGACACGCGGACCCCCGCCTTCAGCAAGCCGTCCTTGGTGGCGAAGGACAGCTTCGCGGAGACCGAGGGGTCCGGGTAGAACACATCGACGACCCACGTGCGGTCGTCCAGTCCGAGGTGGTAGGGCTCCGACGCCTGGACGAGCTCCTCGGCCAGGGTGTCGAGCTTGCGGAGGACCGCCTCGTCGCGGGGGGAGCGGAGGCCGTCCCGCACGACCCGCTCGGAGCACACCACCACCCCGACCTGCCCGTCTTCCTCGGCCTTGGGCGGCGGGACGCGGCCCGGGTAGCGCCGGTAGGCCTCCTGCTTGCTCAGCCGCTCGCAGTCGTGCTGGCGGATCCAGTGGACCGAGCGGGTCAGTCCGGGGACCGGTCCCGACGGGAACAGGAAGGCGAGCCAGCCGTTGGCGACGAGGAACAGCGGGGTCATTCGCCCCCCTGGGCCGGCTCGGCGGTGAGGACGTCTCCGGCCGTGCCGCCGAAGCCGATGCCGCCGAGGCCCGGGAGCGCCTCGGGTGCGGGCTCGTCCGTGCCCTCGAGGGTGGGGGCCCTGGCCGGGGGCTTCGCCGGGAGGTCGGGGTCGAGGCGGAGGACCTGGGCCCGCATCTTGGCGTTGAACACGTGCTGGGAGAGCTGGGCGTAGAGGTCGCTGGAGAGGTGCTCGTTGGAGGCGTCGCCGGTCAGGTCCTCGGAGTCGTCGCGAACGGTCCAGTCGAGGACCTTGTTGCCGACCCAGGTCGACGCCCCCACGTAGCGGACCATGCGGCCCTGGAGCGTGCTCTGGACCAGCAGGAAGCCATCCGCGTCGCGGACCTCCAGGTCCTGGGCGAAGCTCCGCTCGTCGACCCCCGGGAGGATGCCGAAGCTGATGCCGAAGCCCGCCCAGGTCAGCGCGTGGCTGGCGCGGTGGATCTCCCGGCTGCGGAGCACCAGCTCCAGCTTGGTGTCGCCGAGCCCGCGGCCGTCCTCTGCGGCCTCGGAGGCGAGGTCCTCCTCGTCGTCCTCCCGCTCCTCCGACGAGGTGCCCTCGGTGACGTACGTGAGCACCTGGGCCCCCTGGTTCTCGAACAGCAGCGCCACCTTTCGGCACAGCTGGGCCGACTGCTGCACGTTGAGCAGCTTCCCCGGGATGCAGCGCACGACCAGCTGGGTGTCCCGGAAGTTGGGCATGCTCGGGTCGACGACCACCGGGTCGTGGAGGCCGGACATCGGGTGGTAGACCCGCACGCAGCCCGGCCCCACCGACAGCGTCGCCGCCGCGATCGTCGCCCCGAGACCCAGGCGAAGCAGCCACGCCGAGACCGAGCCGCTGAGCGGACGACGGGGGCGGCGTGATGGCAGGTCGGCGAGGATGCAGGCTCCGGGTCGGGGTTCGGGTCGGGACGCCGAGAGCCTGGAGAGTGCCTCAGGATCCCTCGGGGTTGCCACTGACACCGGGAATGTGACGTGGCGTGACCATGGATCACTCCGGTGCCCGGCGGCGATGTGTACCGTCGGCTGCAGTCCCCGTGCCATTCCCACGATCCTGCTGTTCAGGGCGTCGGCGAGAAATGGGCTCGGCGCTGGGAGTCAAGGCGCGACATCCCTGCCCCGATCACCCGAGCCAGTGTTCGATGGACTCGGACAGCTCGCGGTAGGCGATGTCGAAGCCGGACGGCCCGCCGTAGTAGGGGTCGCCCACCTCCCGGTTCGGGCCGAGGGGCTCCAGCACCAGGTGGAGCTTGCCCAGGTGGTGCTCGGGGGCGATCCGACGGAGGTTGGACAGGTTCGAAGCGTCCATGGCGAGGATCAGGTCGAAGTCTTCGAAGTCGGCGACCCGGACCTGACGCGCGCGGCCGTCGTAGGGGATGCCATGGCGCTCGAGCACGTCGAGGGTGCGGGGATCCGCCGTCTCTCCCACGTGGTAGGCGCCGGTGCCGGCGGAGTCGCTGCGGACGGAGGGGAAGCGGTGGCGGGCGATGGCGTCGGCCATGGGGGATCGGCAGATGTTCCCGAGGCAGACGAAGAGGACGGACGAGGGTGTGGGCATAGAGGCCGGCTAACGCAGGAGGGGCCCGCTGCCCGTGGGGCCGGCCACCGGCCGTTCCAGCCCACCGCCTCCGCCCCAGCCCCTCGCCCCTGCGACCCGAGCGCTACGGCACGTCGTCGCGGTTGCGGGGGGGAAGGTCTCCAGAACGCACCTGCTCCACGTAGAAGCCCACGGTCGCCCGCAGGGAGCTGTCGTGCACCGTGTCCAGGAGCGCGGGACGGGCCACCACCAGCGTGGCGGCCGCATGCCACGCCACGTTCACCCACGTGCCGTCGACCTTCTGGTAGTGGGGTCCCGACGCCATGTTGGCGTTCTCCGCCGCACGCCCGAGCTGACAGAGCACCACGAAGAGCTCCTCGCCCTGGAGCTCGTCGTGGGAGAGAACATACGCATCGAGCAGTTGGTTCGCCCTCTCTCCCCAGTCGGACTCGGAGAGCGCGTTCCAGGGGATGGTGGCGTTGTCCCGGGCGAGCTTCACCAGGGCCTCGGCATCCGCCTGGCCCGAGGGGTCCACACCGAGGATCAAGGCCACCACCTGCGGCGATGCCTTCGTGAGCAGCGCTCCCCCGGAGGCTTCGTTCATCGCTGCCGCCTCAGCGAGGAAGTGATTGACCATGCCTCCGTCCTGCTGGACGAAGTAGGGCGCCCGGATCTCGCCGGCGAGGCTGGCAGACCGGCCGATCTGCGCCAGGAGCCGGAAGCGGGCCTCTTCGTCGGACACACTGTCGTCCTTCCAGAGCCCGAAGAGGCGGTCGCGACGGTCCCCCCACTGTGCAGCGGAGAGGTCGTCGTCCCCCAGGATCTCGGCCCCACGGATCACGTCCTCCACCTCCGTCGACGACAGGCCGAAGTCTGGGAAGAAGGAGCCCATCGATCGGCCTCCGACCGAAGGAACCAACGCGAGCACGAGGCTGGCGGCAGCGGCGAGGACGACAGCGGGAATGGCCATGGAGAACCTCCTTGCAGGGGGGGCGGGAACCGCCAGGGGTCGAGACAGCACCTCGTCGAGGGCGCCGTGCAGTTCGGCATCGATGCCGTCGATCGCTGCCGCCAGCCGTCGGCAGTCGTGGCAGGTGCGCAGGTGGGGCTCGAGCTCGGCCCGGGTGTCGGACGAGCCCTGCAGCAGTCGTTGGCGGACGTCGGCGCAGGTCATGGGTCCTCCAGCAGGGCGGCCAGCTCGGGGTCCTCGGAGAGCAGGCGAAGACGCACCGCTCGACGGGCCTTGCACAGCACCGAGCGCACGGTGCTGGCCCCGATGTCCAGCGTCTGGGCCACCTCCGACACGGAGTGGCCGTCGTGGTCCACGGCCATCAACACCGAACGCTGCCGCTCCGTCAGCGTCCCGAAGGCGTCGAGCGCTCGTCGGGCTCCCTGAGCGAGGTCCAGGGCGCGGCCGGGGTCGTCCCGGTGGGCCATCTCCACCTCCGGATCCTCCTTGCGTCGACGCCGCCTGCGGTGCTGGTCGGTGGAGGCATTGCGCACGATCTGGCGCAGCCAGGGCTCGAACGGACGCTGCGGGTCGTACGAAGGGAGGCCCTTCAGCAGCTTCTCCACGGCGTCCTGCGCGGCGTCGTCCGCCCGCTGTACGTCCCCGAGGCTCGCCAGGGTCCAGCGACGGATCGCCCCGGACCAGCGGGCCACCAGGGCCTCGACGGCGTCTCGCTCGCCGGCCGCAGCACGGGCGGCGAGGGAGTCGATGGAGATGGGGGCGAGCTGAGCCATCGCCCTACCCTACGCAGCCGCGCCCAGAGCGCTGACGCATTCGGGCAACTTTCTCCCGAACGGTCCGCTGGTAGAGTCCCGACCCATGCGTCCCGCCCTGCTCGCCGTCCTCCCGCTGCTCCACGGCTGCGCCCTGTTCACCCTGGCGCGCACGGGAGCCTCCAACCCACCCCTGGACGGCGTCCGCGGGGCTCCGGGGCTGACGTCGGCCCTCACCATCCGTCGCGACGCCCACGGCATCCCCCACATCGAGGGCGCCACCGAGAACGACGCCTGGTACGGCCTCGGCTACGTCCATGCCCAGGACCGCCTCTTCCACCTGGACCTCCGCCGACGCCTCGTCCATGGCCGCATCAGCGAGCTGCTCGGCGAGCGGGCGGTCGAGCTGGACGCCTTCGTGCAGGCCATGGAGCTGGAGACACGGGGCCAGGCGGTCATCGACGCCTCGGACCCCGCGACCCAGGCTCGGGTCGCTGCCTACACCGCTGGCCTGAACGCCGGTGTCGACAGCCTGAAGACCCTGCCCGTGGAGTACCGCCTCCTCGGCGTGGACTTCGAGCCGTGGGACGCGGCCGACACCACCGCCATGCTCTACCTGCTCGGCTGGGGCCTCCAGGAGAACCTCGACCACGAGCTGGCCTCCATCGCCTTCGCCCACCTCCCCAGCGACGACCTCGACGCCCTGTTCCAGACCTACGACGACACCCCGCCCATCGACCCCCACTGGGAGGCCCTCCGCCAGCGGGACATGGGCGCCCTCACGAAGGGCTTCGAGGCGTTCACCGGCGCTTGGGGGGGCCGGCCCAAGGGGAAGCCAGCGTCCACCTCCGAGGCGTCCAACAACTGGATCGTCGGCGGTGAGCGAACGGCATCGGGAAAGCCCATCCTGGCCAACGACCCCCACCTCGTCCAGAGCGTGCCGAGCATCTGGTACGGGGCCCACCTGAAGGGAGGCGACCTCCACGTGGCCGGCGCCACCGTTCCCGGGAGTCCCGGCGTGATCATCGGACACAACGAGCGGGTCGGCTGGGGCCTCACCAACGTGATGGCCGACACCGTCGACATCGCCGTGCTGGAGCGGGACGGCGATGCCCTGATCATCGGCGGTCGCCGGGAGGTGCCCGAGGTCCGCACCGTGACCATCCTTCCGAAGGACGCCGAGCCCGTCGAGCGGGACGTCCTCTACACCTCCATCGGACCGGTCATCAACGAGGGAGGTGAGGTCGCGATGGTGCTCCGCTGGACCGGCCTCACCATCGACGACGAGACCCCGGCGGTCCTCAGCGCCTTCGCCCACGCCCAGAGCACCCCGCAGCTGTTCGACGAGCTCGAGGAGCTCGCCTCGGTCGCCCCCCAGAACGTCGTGTCGGCCGACGTCGACGGCGAGTTCGGCTGGCGGGTCATGGGGAGCGTCCCCCGTCGGCACGGCTTCACCGGTCGGGTGCCCCACCTGGGGAGCGAGTCCACCCAGCACTGGGACGGAATGCACGACGTCCTCCCGGGAGAGGACCGACCGGAAGAGGGCTTCCTCGTCACCGCAAACTCTCGGCCGGATCCCGACGTTCATCCGAGTGTTCACGAGATCGCAACCCTGCACATCCGCCCCCATCGCTACGACCGGATCCACGGGGAGCTCGCGAGGATGGAGGCCGCCACCCCCGCAGACATGCAGGCGCTTCAGCTCGATCTGCGGGACAACGCAGCGGCCACCTACCTGCCCGGCCTCCTCGACCTGGAGCCCAACGCCGCCGGCGCCCCGTGCCACGGGTTGCTCACCGGCTGGGCCGACGACGGCTACCGGTCCACCGTGGACAGCGCCCCCGCCGCCGTGTGGGCCGTGTTCCAGCTGGAGCTGTGGAGGGCCACCTTCGCGGACCGCTTCGACGAGGACCAGCTCCACCTACTCGTCGAGGTGCAGAGCACCGGTCGCAGCGTCCTCGACGGGGACTTCGACCGCTTCCACACCGAGGAGGCCGTGCGCACGGCCCTCGACGCCACCTGCGACCGGCTCCGCGCCGAGTTCGGCGCCCCCGAGGCCGCCCGCTGGGGAGCGATGCACCACCTCGACCTTCGCCACCCCTTCAGCGCCCAGAGCAGCCTGCTGAAGGGCTGGGACATGGGGCGGCGGGAGTACCCCGGCTCCGGCTCCGCCGTCTCTCCTGCCGACTACGACTGGAACGCCGACGACTGGACGGTGGGCTTCATGGCCAGCATGCGGATCGTCATGCCCATGGACGACCTGGGTGCCACCACCTTCGTGCATCCCGGAGGCCAGAGCGGCCAGCCGAGGTCGCCGTTCTACCGGAGCCACTACGAGGCCTTCGTCGACGGGGAGGTGCTGCCGCTGTGGTTCGACGCGGACGACGTGGAGGCGAACACCGTCCACACCCTGGTCCTGGAGCCGTAGCTCTACACGACGGCGGGCAGCTCCATCCAGACGCGGGCCCCGCCACGGCCGCGGGACTCGGCCCCGGCCGCGCCGCCGTGCACTTCGGCAATCTGCCGGACCAACGCCAACCCCAGGCCGGTTCCTTCCCGCTGCCCAGGTCGTCGCCAGAAGGGCTGGAAGGCCATCTCCTCCTCGCCGGGCGCAAAGCCGGGCCCGTCGTCCTCCACGACAAAGCGGACATCTTCCGCGTCCGGCTCGACCCGAAGGGCCACGGCGCCCCCCCCGTAGGTGCGAGCGTTGTCCAGCAGGCCCGTCAGCGCCCGCAGGAGCAGGGTCGGGTCGGCGTGGACCTCGACGTCGTCGGGCACGTCCACGGAGACGTCGTCCCGGGAGCGCTCCACGGCCCGTCGGGCCACGTCGCCCACCTGGAGGCGCTCCGGGGCCACCGCCTCGAAGTCGATCCGGGAGCGGGCCAGCAGGTCGCCGACCAGGGCATCCATGCCGTCGATCTCTGCCTGGATCTGATCGTGGACGTCCTCCGGCGCGAGCCCCTCCCGCGAGAGCTCCGCCAACACCCGCAGCCGGCCCAGTGGGCTGCGCAGCTCGTGACTGACCGCCGCCAGCAGCGAGCGCTGGTCGTCCAGCTGCCGCGACACCCGGTCCGCCAGGCCGCCGAGGGCCTCGCTGACGCCGTCGAGGTCGTCGTCGCCGTCGACGGGAAGCTGGGACCGTCGCTCGAGTCGTCCCTCCTGGAGCGCACGGGCCACCCCCGCCAGCCGCATGAGCGGCCGGGACAGGACGATGCTCCCGACCCAGAGGACCGGGACCGCCACGGCCATCATCCCCACGAAGGCCAGTGCCAGCAGCCAGCCGGCCCCCTGTCCCGACGCCACCGCGTGGGCGGCCCATCCCCCGACGAGCCCAGCGATCAGCCCTCCGCCGAGCACCAGCCACAGCACCCGATGCACACCCCGGGTGAGGCGCCACCAGGCGACGCGCCGACGCCAACGGCCACCGTGATGGCGATGACCACCGTGGAACCGGTGGACGTGGTGCTTCCGGTGCCGACAGCGGGTCATGCCGCCTCCTTGGCCAGCAGGTAGCCACGTCCGCGAACGGTCTGCAGCCAGCGCCGCTCGTCGTCACCCAGCTTGACTCGCAGCCGCGATATGTGCACGTCGACCGTACGTTCTCCGACGTGAACGTCCCCCCGACCGGCGGCATCCCAGAGCGCCTCGCGGGAGACCACACGGCCGGCCCGCTCGGCCAGGACGCGGAGCAGGTCGAACTCCAGCGCCGTCAGCGGCAGCTCCTCGCGGCCCCGGCGGGCCGAGCGGGCGTCGAGGTCGAGCTCCAGGTCGGCCACCACGACGGTCTTCGCCACCAGGCGGGGTGCGGCGCGTCTGAGAACGGCCCGGATCCGGGCCAGCAGCTCCCGGGGATAGGCGGGCTTCGCCAGGTAGTCGTCAGCGCCGAGCTCCAGCCCCACGACCCGGTCCGTCTCGTCGCCTCGGGCGGTCAACATCACCACCGGCACCGACGACCCCGCGCGGAGCCGACGAAGCACCTCCAGGCCGTCCATTCCGGGCATCATCACGTCGAGGAGCACGACGTCGACGCCTCCCTCGCGGGTTCGCTGAAGGCCCGTCGGACCATCGGCCGCGTGGAGGAGGGACACGCCGTGGGGCTCCAGGTAGGCCCGCAGGAGCTCGGCGAGCCTGGGGTCGTCGTCGATCAGCAGCGCCCGTACCGTCATCGCTCCTCCGTCCCCACAGTGTGACCACCCAAGATGACGGGTCCAGGTCCGCGAACGTGAAGAAGTGCAAAGTCCACCAGCGCGATGAGGGGACGCAGGGTCAGGACCCGGAGCCGATGCAGGCCCACGTCACGGGGTAGCCGGCGCCTCGGCCGCTCGGTGGCAGTGGGGACCGCCGCCGGAGAAGACGTGGGCGAATCCGGACGCGAAGCCGCCGATCATGCCGAGGAACAACAGGAATCGTGCGAAGCGCATCACCACCTCCCCTGGCCGGCCCAGCCGTTCACGAGGTCGGCGAGGTCCTCCCGCTGCTCGTCGTCGAGGACGGCGTGGACCTGCTTGATGGCGCTGAGGACGTGGCGCCGGGTCCGGGCCAGCTCCTCGTCGGTGCGGGTGAACAGGGCATCGAGCGCCGCCTGGTCCACCGTGTCCCCACGGAGGGCGTCGGCGGCCTCGGCGCGGGCGTCCTTCATGGTGGCCCCCATCTCCTTCAGGGCCTCCTTCACGTCGGCCATCGCGTGGTCGATGACCATCTCCTGGTCCTCGTCGGCATCGAGCCGGCGCTTGAGCATCTCCGCCATCACCGCCCCTCGGGGCGCCCGGTGACGACGGCCCCGTCCTCCACGGAAGCCGTGCCGCTTGCCGCAGCCGTGGGCGCGATGGATCCGGCCGTGGTGGTGGCCGCCGTGGTGGCGCCTCGACAGGGCGACCAGGCCCACGGCGCAGAGTGTGCCGAATGCGAATCCGAACATCGATTCCCTCCTCGGGCGGCGGTTGGGTGCCGCCCTCGAAGACAAGGTGCTCTCGCCACATCACGGCTCGATGAAGCCCATCGTGAAGAAGTGCAACGGCGCCCGCGGTAGCATGCGCGCAAGGAGCGTGGCATGTCGATCGGGCTTCGCTGGATGGTGGGGGTGATGACGATGGCTTCGGTGTCCACGGCGCAGGCCGAACCCGACGACGGGGCCGGCACCTCGTTCGCAAGTGAGACCTTCGTACTGCTGGTGAAGGGCCCCAAGTGGTCCGACGCCGACACCGCAGAGAACAAGGCCCTGATGAAGGGGCACCTCGAGCACTTCACCAAGCTCCAGGCCTCCGGTGAGCTGCTCGTGTGTGGGCCCTTCGCCGACCGGGACGACCCCGACCTGCGGGGGCTGTGCATCTACCGGACCCCTCTCGAGGAGACCCGCAAGCTCGCCGAGGCCGACCCACGGGTGAAGGCCGGCCACCTGGAGGTCAAGGTGATGACCTGGTGGCACCAGCTCGGCGCCATCACCTATCCGGTGGCCAACCCACCCCATCCGCCGGAGTAGGCGATGGGCTGGGTCGTCATCGCGAATCCCCACGCAGGCTCCTTTCCCGGGGAGGAGGCCCTGGCGGGTCTGCGGATGGGCGGGCACCCCGTGGAGCTCCGACTCACCGAGCGGGCGGGCCACGGCGAGGAGCTGGCGGCGGAGGCCGTGCGCGCAGGCGTCTACGGCGTGCTGGCCTGTGGCGGGGACGGCACGGTCGGCGAGGTCGTCCGCGGGCTCCTCGGCAGCGATGTGCCGATGGGGCTGCTGCCGGCCGGCACCGGCAACGACTTCGCCCGGACGCTGGGCCTTCCCCTCACCCCCGTAGAGGCCGCCCTGGCCCTCCAGACCTGCCGTCCGGTGCCGATCGACCTGCTGGTGGTCCGCACCGACGACGGGGAGACCCACGTCGGCCTGAACGCCGCCGTCGGGGGGGACCCGGCCGACGCCACCGGTCAGCTCGACCAACAGACGAAGCGGGCCCTCGGTCCACTGGCCTTCGTGCTGGGCACCATGGAGGCTGTCGGCGCCCCCAACGAGCACGACGTCACCATCGTGCTGAGCGACGGCCATCGGGAGTGCGGCCCAGCCGTCGGCGTGGTGGTGGCCAACGGACGAACGGTGGGTGGAGGGGTCCGCGTCGCCCCGTACGCAGACCCCGCCGACGGCCTGCTGGAGGTGTCAGTGGTGCGGGTCGGACAGCTGGCCGACTACGCCACGCTCGCGGCACGGAGCGTCGTCGGAGAGGCGATCGAGGACCCCCTGGTGGAGCACTGGCCCGCCCGCTGGGTGGAGGTCTCCGCCGAGCCCCCCATGCCCTTCAACCTCGACGGTGAGCTCATCGGCACCACCCCGCTGCGGATCGAGCTGAAGCCCGGTGCTCTGAACGTTCTCTGTCCCCCCGGTCGCTTCGACCCGTGAGGCGACCGCTGGACCCCGACCTGGCCCGTCGGCTGCTGCGGGCGAGGGACCGCATGAGCGCGGCCCCTGCGGAGTCCTGGCCCGTCGCGCGGCTTGCGCGGGTCAGCGGTGTCTCAGAGGCTCACTTTGCTCGCTCCTTCAAGCGGGCCTTCGGTGTGCCGCCCCACCGCTACCTGCTGACGCTGCGGCTCGAGCGTGCCCAGGCGCTGCTGAGAGACACCGACCAGGCCGTGACGGACATCGCCTTCACCTGCGGATGGAAGAGCCTCGGCACCTTCAGCCGCACCTTCCGGGACGCCCTCGGGGAGAGCCCCAGTCACTACCGGGAGCGCGTCGCCGAGGAGGCTCGCGGCGGGGCCTCCGTGCCCGCGTGCATCACCCGGGCGAGCGACCGGCCGGACCTGAGGATCGCAGTTTCGGAGAAGCGGCGTCGCGGCGGAGGCGAGTAGAACGGAGCCACGACACAGGAGGCCCATATGGCCCAGGGAATCGGCGTCGTGGGCGTGTTCGTCCACGACCAGGACGAGGCGCTCGCGTTCTACGTAGACAAGGTCGGCTTCGTGCTGCACACCGACGTGCAGAACGGCCCCTTTCGGTGGCTGACGGTCCAGCACCCCGACCAGCCAGGCTTCCAGCTCGGCCTGTTCGCCCCAGGGCCCCCCCTTCACGACCCCGGCACGGAGGCCTCCCTGCGGGAGCTCGTGGCCAAGGGGGCGATGCCCGGGCTCATCCTTCACGTCGACGACTGCCGCGGGGAGGCCCAGCGGCTCGAGGCGGCGGGCGTCGAGATGACCCAGGAGCCCATCGAGCGCTTCGGCAACATCGACGCCGGCTTCCGGGATCCGTCGGGAAACGGCTGGAAGATGATCCAGCTTGGACGGTCATGATGGGAGCCCGCATCCGGACCTTCCATCGATGGCTCTCGGCGGCCTTCACCGTGATGGTGCTCGCCAACTTCGCCGTCATGCCGCTGGGCAACGACACGCTGGGGATGGCCGTGGGGGCGGCCACGCTGGTCCCGCTCTTCCTCCTGTGGGGGACGGGGGCCTACCTGCTCGTCCGGCCCTGGGTGGGGGCCCGCTCCGGCCCGTAGCCCACGAGCGTTGGCTCAGCGGCTCACGGTGGCCTCGTTGTCGTCGCGATCTCGGTCGAGGAACAGGAAGCGAGGGTCGAGCTCGGCCCGCGACGGCTCCCGGTCCACCGTGACCTCCACGACGCCATCGCCGTCGACCTCCACGACCCGTAGGCTCGGCGCCCCGTCGGGATGCTCCACGCGGACCTGGACCGTGTCCGCGAAGGGAGCCTCCTCCTGGGCTCCCTCCTCGTCGGCGATCTGACGACGGGCCCTCACGGTGAGGGCCACGGTCCAGCCCTCCCCTGCCCGGGTGGCCACGGCCTCTTCGAGCCGCAGGTCGTGGGTGACGATGCGCTCGAAGCCGTCGACGATGGCGGCACGCTCCTCGGGGAAGCGGTCGTGCAGGTGCTCCACGAAGTCCCGGGCGGTCGGGTACGGGGGCCCCTGGAAGCGCCAGCGCTCGAGGAAGCTGCGCACGGCGGCGTCGAACTCGGTGCGCCCGACCCGCTCCGAGAGGCTGTACAGGACGTTCCCGCCCTTCTGGTAGTGGATGTAGGGCTGGTTCTCGACCCGCATGAGCGGCAGCTCGCGGTCCCGCTCCTGGCCACGCCCCCGGAAGTAGCGGTCCTGCTCGTACTCGAGGAAGCGACCGATGTGGTCCTTGCCGTAGACGTCCTCCATCACCCGCAGCGCGCTGTACTGAGCCAGGGACTCCGACAGCACCGTGGCCCCCTGCCCATTCCCGGCGATGATCTGATGGGCCCACCACTGGTGCGCCACCTCGTGGGCCGTGACGTAGACGGGGTAGTCGAGGTCCTCCTCCGGGTCGTACACATGGGCGATGAAGCCGATGCCCTCGCTGAACGGCACGAGGGTCGGAAAGGCCTGGGCGTAGGTGGCGTAGCGGGGGAACTCCACGATGTTCAGGTGGTCGTGTTGGTACGGCCCGAAGTCCCTCTCGAAGGTCTCGAAGGCGGCCTGCATGCTGTCGAGCATGCGCTCCACGTTGTAGGGGTGCCCAGGATGGCTGTACACGGCCACGGGCACGACGCCATCGTCCCGCCGGGTCACCGTCCAGTCGGCGGAGAGGAACGCGAGGAAGTAGTGGATGGACTCCGCCACGAAGCGGGCCTCCACGCGACCGTCTGCCTCGGAGGACGCCACCTGTTCCCCGGGGGCCAGGGGGATCTGCCCCGCGACGGTGCTCACGGTGATGTCGCTGTCGACACGGTGGGCGTCGTCCGTCAGGTAGTGGTGGTGGCGGACGAGGGGGTCGTCCAGGTCCCGCATGCGGTCCCGCTCCGGCAGGTCGTAGGTGCGACGGTCGGCGGGGTCGGACAGCTCCCAGCTCGGGTCGTAGCCGAAGCTGGGGAACACCTCGTAGTGGTGTAGGAAGGTGCCGTTCTCGACGACCGAGGTCTCGAATCCACTGTTGGGGATGCCGTCGTAGCCGTGGCGGGTGCGGAAGCTGAGCTCGGTGCGCTCCCCGGGGGCCATCGGCCGCTCGAGGGTCCAGTGGATCACGTCGAGGTCGTCGACGTTCTCCGTGTAGGGGATGCCGAAGCCGAGCTCGTCGACCAGCTCGCGGTCGGGGACCTGGATGAGCAGCTCGGTGAGGGGCACGCCGTGGGGGTTGACCACCGCGAGGGTGCCCTCCACCCGGGCCTTCCCCTCGGCCGGGTACAGGTCGATTCGCGCCGTGACGGACTCCACCAGCGGGTGGGGCGCATCGAGCCAGCGCTCCCGGTACCGCGTCTCGTAGGTCACCTGCTGCCGCTTGCCGTCGACGGAGTGCTCGTAGGGGCTGACGAAGGCCGTCTGCCAGCCGAGGAAGCCTCCAAGGGCCAGGACGACCACCGAGCTGGCTCCCAGGGCGCCCCTCGTGGGCCCATCGAGTCGACGTCGGGCCTCGGCGAGGCGGGGCCGCCAGCCGGCGTCGGTGCCACGAACCCAGGCCAGACGCGCCACGACCAGGAGCCAGGCCCCCACCGCGAGCCAGTAGGCCTTGAAGGCGAGGAAGGGGCCCAGGGCGAAGCCCCAGCCGTTCATGTCGCTGTACTGACGACCCGGATCCGCCCCAAACCACGGCAGGTTGTACTCGAAGCCCCAGGAACCCCGGAACATCATGGCGATGTACAGTCCGATCATCACGGCGTGTCCGGCGACCTTGTGGTTCACGACGGCGTGAACGACCAGGGCGAGGGCCACGTAGGGAAGCCAGTCCACCAGGCTGAGGCCGTACAGGGACTGCAGGTACAGGCCGAGCTCGAAGTGGGTGTAGCCATTGACGAGCTGCACCAGGGGACCGAGGACGAGGATGGTGGTGTGCAGGCCCACCAGCACCGCCGCGAGCGCCAGGGCCTTGGCCAGGAGCGGCAGGGCATCGGGGACGGGGCTGCTGTCGAGGAGCTGGGCCTGGCCGAGGTCCCGCTCCGCCCACACGAGGTCTCCCGCGTAGAATGTGAGGATCACCAACATGAAGATGCCGAGGGTGCCCTCGAAGATCTGCAGGACCTGGTAGGTCACGGGGAAGGTGTCGGTTCCGTACGATGTACCGATGGCCTGGCTGTTGAGCAGCTCGAACAGCACAGCGGCCCCCACGAAGGCCCAGAAGTAGCGATGGCCCACCACGTCGCCGAGGGCGCGACGGCTCAGGGCGATGAGCTGCCGCAGCCGCACGCCGGCGTCGAAGGACCGGGTGAGGGTGGGCAGCACGACGGAGGCGGCGGGGGCATCCGGGAGCTCGCCCTCGGTCTCGGGGCGCCGGAAGCGGCCGAGGGGCTGCCACCCGTACTGGTCGAGGCGGGCCAGGGCGACGCCGCCGAGGAGGGCCGACAGACCGACACCGAGCCACAGCACGCGGTTGGCCAGGGACGCGCCCGTGGGCCAGGGAACCAGGGTGTTCTGCTCGGCCGGCGTCCAGTAGCGGGTGATCTGCCCCAGGGCGGCGGTGCCGAAGGGGTCGATGAGGATGCCGAGGGTTCGGTTGTCCAGATCCCGGAGGAAGGCAGCGCTGCCGAGGTAGCCGACGAACAGGAAGACGCCGCCGATGTACACCGGGAACATCCGCCGCGTGACCGCCCCCAGGGCGAAGAACACGCCCACGGTGAGGAGCACGTTGGGGAGACCCCACACCAGGGTCGCGGCGAGGGTCGAGAGCGGGTCGAAGGCCCCGAGGCGCTCGGGCTCGAGGCCGGGGAGAAGCACCCGCCCCGCCATCATGCCGAGCAGGGGTGCGAGGTACAGCCAGGTGCTCACGGCCAGGGCGCCGACGACCCGGTGGGTCGCCCACACCCACTTGGGCATCGGGGTCGCGTACACCAGGGCGTGCATACCCTCCGTGACGTCTCGGGTGGCGGCCCCGCCGGCGGCGGCGGCGATGTTCATGGTGATGAACAGCCCGAAGACCAGCGACAGCTGCAGGAGGAGCCGGGGCGCGTCGGCCTTGGCCAGGCCCCCGGTGCCGCCGACCTGGATGAACTCGAAGTCGCCGGCCATCGAGCCCATGGTGAGGAGGCCGAGCAGGAAGAACAGCACCCAGAAGGCGTGGACGCCGGGCCTGCGGAACCAGAACGACAGCTCCTTGAGGAGCAGTGGGAGGAGCATCTTCACGACCACGTCTCCGTCGTCACCGCGAAGTACACGTCCTCGAGGGTGGGGGTGGCCGGTGCGAAGCCGTCGGGGGCGGTGTCGGCGAGGACCCGCAGCTCGTGACGCCCGGCACGCAGGCGGGTGGAGATCACCGGGAGGGCCTCCTGCAGCGCCGGGACCTCGTCGCCGTCGACGAAGCGGGCGAAGAGCCGCGGAGCCAGCCGGGCGCACAGCTCCTCGGGGGAGCCCTGCAGCTGGATGCGCCCCCCGTACAGCACCGCCACCGTGGGGCAGAGGTTCGCCACGTCCTCCACGATGTGGGTCGACAGGAGCACGATGGCGTCGCGGCCCAGCTCGGCCAGCAGGTTGTGGAAGCGGGCGCGCTCCGCCGGATCCAGGCCCGCCGTGGGCTCGTCGACGATGATCAGGCGCGGGTCGCCGAGGAGCGCCACCGCGATGCCGAAGCGGCGCTTCATGCCCCCCGAGTAGCCTCCAACCCGCTTGTTCCGGTGCTCCCACAGGTTCGTCTTTCGGAGCAGGGCCTCCACCACCGCGGCTCGCTCGCTGCGGACGGTGATCCCCTTCATGATGGCGAAGGTGTCGAGCAGATCGATGGCCTTCGCCTTGGGGGAGAGGCCGAACTCCTGGGGCAGGTAGCCCAGCGTGCGCCGCACCTTCTCCTTGTCCCGCAGGACGTCCAGCTCACCGAGGGAGACCGTGCCGGTGTCGGCGTCCTGGAGGGTGGCGAGGGTGCGCATCAGCGTCGACTTCCCGGCGCCGTTGGGACCGAGGAGGCCGAACATGCCGGGCTCGAGGGTGAGGGTGATGTCCTCGAGGGCCTTCACGCCGTTGGGGTAGGTCTTCGACAGACCCTGGATCGACAGGTTCATGGTGGGTCTCCGAGCATCCGTTGGCGGCACGGTACGGGGGGCGTGGTCTGTAAGCAACTCCCCTCCTCCGAGCGGAGGGGCTCCCTTCACGTCGGATTCACCCCCGGTCCCCGAGGTCCTCGCACGCAGGGGCGACAGAGGACCAGGAGGCGCGATGACCTTGTGGATGGTGGCGATGGCCCTGGCGGCCCCCGACGGAGACCTGTGTGCAGAGCTGCGGCGAGCCAACCCCCGGGCCGACGTCGTGCGGTCGAGCCTGGAGGCTGGGGCCGACCCCGACGCGCTGTGCCGCTGGACGACCCGGGTCCCGCTCATCTCCACCTTTCCGGGCGTGGTCTTCGCCGTGGTCGCGCCCCCCATCGGCATCCCCGTCGGCGTGACCGAGAAGGTGACGAAGCGACGGAAGGCCCTCCCGCTGTCCCTTGCCGTGGACAGCGGCAGCGCCGAGGTCGTCGGGCTGCTCCTCGACCACGGCGCGAAGCTGTACAGCGGCGCCGTGGACGACGCGGTGGGTCACGACGACTGGCCCGTCGCCGAGCGCCTGCTGGCGGCCGGCGCCTCCACGACGCTGCGGACCCTGGACCAGCCGCTGGCGGGGGATGTCGAACGACTGGGCCGCGCCCGTTCCTTGGGCCTTGAGCTCGACGACGTGCACATCCTCGGAGAGAGCTGGACCCTGCGCACGGACCCGGCGGTCGCGTCGGCCTTCCTCGACGCCGGCCTGTCGCCGGAGCTGCTGCTGGTGGAGGCCGCAGACGTCGGTGGGCGCGACGTGGTCGCCCTGTGCATGGAGCGCACCGACCCCGTGTCAAGGCCGGCGGTGCG
>Ga0213839_1001235_pt1 | contig 17500 bp, 4 predicted proteins | sample SWPATP21_FD_160075 | JGI IMG/M metagenome (GOLD analysis project Ga0213839, IMG submission 160075) | Coastal seawater microbial communities from Marineland, Florida, United States - SWPA TP2 #1 | ecosystem: Environmental > Aquatic > Marine > Coastal | place: USA: Florida | collected 2016-08-14
TCGTTCGTCGTTCGTCGTTCGTCGTTCGTCGTTCGTCGTTCGTCGTTCGTCGTTCGTCGTTCGTCGTTCGTCGTTCGTCGTTCGTCGTTCGTCGTTCGTCGTTCGTCGTTCGCTTTTGGTTTGAGTCGCTGTCGTTGTTGTCGTTGTTGTCGTTGTTGTCGTTGTTGCGGCGTTGCGGTGTTGCGGTGTTGCTGTGTCTTGCCGGTTGTCGTCGTTCGTTGTGGCAGACGTGAGGTACGGTCGTTGAAGAAGTTCGAAAATGTGGCAGGAGGAGTTGCTGTGGTCAGTGTTCAGCGGCGGTGACCGTGAGCTGAAGTGGTTTCATGTTGCGGTGCTTTGAAGTGGGGTTGGTGTGGGAAATCGTTGTTGCTATTGTCTTTGGTCGTGGTGGTTGTGGAGGTGGTGTCTGCTGTGTCACAGAAGTGGAATCAATCTTCTTCGCAATCATGACAAACTCCCTTCAAGTGCTAAAAAAAGTTCAGACTTTTTCACGGCTGGGAAGATGCTGAATTTGCGCATATGCTGAGCGCGCGTGGCGCCACATGTAGTGCGTGTTGACCGCAGGCGGTGCGTGGGTATCCCCGTGCGAGTGCAGAGATGCAATCCGCGCAGTACGATGAAACGCAAATTGCGAAGTACGATCCTTCGTCGCCATACCCGGACGAAGAAAGCACCGACAGTGGTAGCTCTGATGAAGACGGAGTGGTGGTGGCAAGTGGCGCTGACATTGAGTATTGGGAGTTTCTACAGGACAAGGCGCGACGCAAAGCGGCTCGCAAACTTGAAAAGAGTACTCGACTTGAACACGACATAGATTTTCTAGACACGCTCGATAAATCGGGCGGCTTCATCTCAACGCACAACCCTCCATCCTACTTCGACGAGGCCAAAGATAAGAAAGCGTTTGTCCCTGGCGTCGGCGCGTATGAGCTACATAAGAAGCGCAGCTCGGCCAACGGTCGATCACAAGGTCTTTTGGGAAATGGCGCCCCCGACCGCGACCTGTGGGGAGCCGAGGTGCGCCATTCGGCCTCACTTCCATCCGTTGGGAAGTACAACCATACGAAGTCCTCCCTCAGTTCGCACTCTCTGCCACTCCCTCGTTCCAAGATGAGCTCAGCCGAGGTCGCTCGGCACAAGCACCAAAAGTCAATGCCAGGTCCTGGCCGGTACTTCATATCTGGTGACATCTCCAAAGTCAAAGTCGGGCCAGTGATGAGCTCGTCGATGAGGGGCAAAAACGAGTTTGACTTGGCGATGGAGCGTAGTTTGGAACTTCCAGCGCCTGACACGTACACCCTACCCCAAATCGGATCCGACATTCGAGGCGGGATAATCAGCACAGCTGTGCCACCTCGGTCAATGGATCTCGCGGAAGCACACGGAAAGACCATCCCGGGTCCTGGTCAATATTCGCCCAAACAAGATAGAGTTGGATTCAACGTTGGAGGTGGTAAAATCAGTGAGGCAAGACCACAATCCGACGTTGATGTCATGCAACGCCGAGCGAAGGAGCTGCCTGGCCCAGGCGAATATGATGTTCCCAATACGCTTCGGCGCAGTGGAGGAGTAATAAGCGAGTCACGTATTCCGCCACTCTTCAAAGATCAACTGCGTATAGCCAGAGAAGGACCGAGTCCAGGAACTTACGCCGACGGCATTCTCAAGTCATCGCTCAAATTGCGTGGCGCGCCCGTTGGCAAAGCACGCATGAAACGATTTTATGAAGACAACATTGAACGTTCTAAAGCAGTTCCCGGACCCGGTGGGAACACTAAAGTTCAATCAACGCTAGCAAAGAGCGGAGGACTGTTTTCTACTGCTCGACCAAAGAGTGACGTGGAGTGGAGGATACACCGAGCAAAGCAGATTCCGGGGCCGAAGTACGTTGTGTTCAGCAAGCTGTCTGTCAACTTCTTCTTTCTTGCATTCATTCAACTGCATACCCCACACGAATTCCTGTACAGATACACGATCACGAATCCGGATACAACAGCGATGGACAAAATTAAAAAAGACGCAATTGAGCTGTATCGCGACGTGTGCGTTGTCCTATCCGTCCTATCCGTCTGGCGCGAAGTCTCGACGCATCGATCTCACGCCACTGACTATGATTTCGTTCGTGATTGCATTTCATACAGATACGGCACTAGTGGCGAAGATCCCTACAAATTGAAAGTGAAGGCCAAAGCATCTCAACTTCCTGCTCACGAAAGATTGTACATGCGGCATGCTCCAATACGTGAAATCGCTCGCCGTCAGCGGTCCCGGCGAGAGCAAGCCGGAAAGGAACCATTTCGAAATCGAGCCAAGCTGTACGCGTACTCAGACAAATATGCTGCTGAGAAGCGACGCCAATCCAAGCTCTTGACACGGCGCACGAGTGGTGACGAGGAAACTGCCATTGTTGCCCACAACGATCCGGGAGATGCTACTGCGCCAAACAACGTCGGCCATGAGCTAACTAGATCTCAGAGTAGCAATTATTTGCTGTTGGACGACCCGGTTGAAGACGATGAGATTGATGGCGACCGCGAAGCAAAAATTGATTGCGATCACGATCATGCCAAAGCTGAGAACATGATGCTGGTCGCACATGCTTTCGAAGGGTATGTCACTTGCTGGTCGTTGTGCTCAGCGTTGCGACTTTCAGTGACAAGAGTGTGGTGTTGCTACGCAGGCGGAACAATTACGAAGCGGCGGTAAAGATCTACTGTGCTGCACTACGTTTGGAACCACTTACTTCTGCGGTGTGTTTTCGTCACGTCGCCTGAGTTTGTTGATCCCTCTTCCTCACGATGTCGTTGCTCGTGTGACGCAGACAAAGCAGCAGATGCTACTCGCGAGAACGAGTGCATACTGCAAACTTGGTAAACCACGCAAGGTGGGTTGATGGACAGCATATCATCGCATCTCAAGTTGCAGGGCCGTGCGGGCTCACACTAATGTTTTTACCGTTCTTTATTATCATCGACGCAGGCTCTGAAATCAGTGACCCAATGCATCAAAATCAACCCCAGTAATTCGAAGGCCTGGTATCGCAAGGGCGTGATATTTCAAACAATCGACAATCATGATGGGGCACAAGAGTGCTTTGATCGCGCAACAAAAATTTCTCTCGGAGACACAGTTTGAACAGAAAATGAACGAGACAAGAACTTGCAAAAATGATTCTATTCTATTCTAAATGATTACTTTGTCCGGTTTGTTTTTCAAAACGTCGCCAGACGGCTATTCTATCTATTGTTTGGCGTGCAACGACGCACACATTGCGTTTGAAGGTTGACCGCACTTTAAGAGTCGATGTTCAGACACAGAGCAACACCCTGGAGAACCCAATGACTGCTGTGTCGTGTGCTGCGAATGTCCGCGTCGAACACCAAGCCGACGCCCATGGCGTTACGGCGATCTTGGGTAACATACACGGGCGTTTTGAAGGTTCCCTGCAACTTCAGAGCACGTTGTTCAATTGGGATCACCTGGAGGATTGGCAACTGTACGACCAGCACCTTGGGATCCTGTTCCTTCAAGCATTGGTTTTCCATGTCCCAGGCAGCGCCCTCGAGGTATAAACCAGACACGTAGGTGCCGTAGGCCATCGGAGACTCGATCTCAGATGCTTCTGTGAAAACACTGACGTTGGTGTACATCACCGATTTGTCTAGTGACCAGTTGCGAGCTCGGCAGGTAACTTGCACCAGAGCAGCCAAATATGACTCGGGAATATGAAGACCAGCCAGCCACATGACGATGGGCTCGCCGTCGGCCATCCAAGCATCGAACTGTCGCTGGCGATGCTGGTAGTGCAGCATCCAGGAACCAAGAGGCTTCTCTGTTTTTGGGGCTTTGCGTGCCCACATCGATGGTAGGTAACCGTTGTACAGTGAAACACCCAACAAATCCAGCGACTCAGACATACCGATCTCGCCAACCAGTGCACGCTTGAGATCGATCAACGAAGTCATCATCACAGAATTCAAAATATTCCATCGCTCCAGCTCCTGCAACAGGACGATTTGCAGCGGGGTTGGTTTGCCGTACTTCTTACGCTCGACCAGCAAGTCGATTTGCTCCGGGATTTTCGAAATGATATCTTCAGCAATGCCGGCGATGTAGTCCGACCTAGAGACACCAGTACCTCCTGCAGCAGTTCGTGGCTGCAGTTCGTTCAAATTGCGCCACATCTCTTTCACAGCCAACGTGAAGTACCCAATTTCAGCGTTCGAGTGGAGACCGAACACAGCGGGGGAGTTCGTGAGTGGCAGTGTTTCGATTTCGCTCTGGTACACCTTGGCCTTTTGCCCCAGCTTGGGATCAGGCATCTTGTACGGGAAACCAACTTCACTAAAGAAAAATTGCTGGAAGTCGTCAAAAATAAAGTCTCCAAAGTACTCGTGCATGTACGTTTGCAGAACGCGCCGATCGTAGTCATCTGAGACGCGACCACCGTACATAGCGTCGCCAATGAGGTACTTGATTGAACCCCAAGGAATTTGCTCATCGCCATTGACGTAAGCCTTCTCGAGATACAGTCCAAGCAGACGGCGGGAAATGTTGAAGTCGGACATATTGTAGTCATAAGCGACATTCCAACCAATCTTGCCATACTTTCGGCGTTCGATCACAACAGCGTGCAAGAAGGCAAGAACGTACACCAACGGTGCGTACGCAGGGTGAGGATTCTCCTCCAGCATCTGGTCATCAATTTTGCTGAACGTATTACGCATGTTTTGCTTCAGTCCATCAGGAGGCTCCGTCACAACCTTCAAAGATCGTTGCAAAATACCCATGGGAAACTTGTCTGTTGGGTCAGTGGTCAGCCACAGGCGGAAGTCCTTGTGCGGGTTCTTCATGTTGATGAGAATCGTCTCCAATGAACTCAACCACGACAAAAGCAAGTGACAATTTTGAAGGAGGACCCAGTGGCCACGTTGAATACCGGTGTCCAGCATGTTGGCGGCCAAGGGGCCTTGCCCTTGACCAAGGGCCATGAACTTGAATTTCAAGCCGGTCATTCCGTGGTCCACAGCCAAGCGCTGGATGGCGCTATCTGGATCAGCACCCGGGCTGAGGATGAACACGACTGGAACTGACGCAGTCGACTGCTGATAGATCTTTTCGTAGTCAAGTACAGGTGGCTGCACGTACTTCTCATTGAGTCTCCAAATAACGAAACGTTTCACGGCATTGTAAGTTCGGTCCTGCCGGAAGCATCGATAGATTAGCAGTTGCTCAAATTGGCCGAGCTTCTTTGAGTAGCCCATCGGCATTTCCACAGTTTCTGGAGCTTCAAGGTCATACCACGCGCGCCATTCGTCGCCATTGGACGTGACATCTGTGACAATGCTATCGAATGACTCGTTGAGAGTCTGCAATTTCAATAAGTCTTTCCAGCCGCCATCCGACAACCAGTCAAATGGTTTCGCTTGTTCAGGTTGTTCAAGTGACGTGTCGCCCTTCAAAAAGAAGTTTAGGGCAGTGCGATCGAGTTCGCCCTCTCCCTCCATGATCATGCAGGTCATTTGGAACGAGAACATGAGTTTGTGTTTCTCAAAAACTCCCGTGCACGCGTAATCGTACACCATGTCAGTTGCCTTTGTAATGATGTTGATCAAACGCTGTTCGACCATGTTGTCCTTTTTGGCCCTTTCGAGGGATTGCACGAAAACGACCAAAAAAGACGCAAGCGACGTTTCGTACATCTTGTTGATGGTGCTCAGTCCCGATAGTGCGAAGAACAAAATGGATCCACGCTTTGCAGCTGACGTATACGACTTTCGAGTGTTGTCGATCTCAATTGCGGTGAATTTGGCTTGGTCAAGTTTGGCACTGACCTCGAGTGACTTCGTCTTTGTCTCCTCTAACGTTGCGATCAGTTTAGTGTCACTCAAGATATCGCCGGTGGAGTTGGCCAGATTGTGCAACAGCGAATCCTCAAGCTTAACGAGAATCTGCGTGTTTTCCGACATCGCAGTGACCAGCTCCTTGTAGGTCTTCTCCAGATCAGGGCGCTCGTGACCAACGACAACGTTCAGCAACTGATTTTGCAGACCTAGCTGAGTTACGGAATAATTGATGATCATTGTCTTTCCCATAATCTCTGGACTGTAGTGTGGGTTTGCCAACTTCGTCGTCATAAACAATCGGAATGACTTGTCCCACGGAATAGTACTGTCTCCTAATTTCACCATTTCTTGGTTGTTCTCGATGAATGTCAAACGCTCGAGGATTGGGTCGATCATGGGGTCAATCTCCTCATCGACGTCCTCGAAAAGGTAAGGTTTACCATACTGAATGGCCAATTCCAAGTGACGAATGAAGTTGGGGTTGGAGAAGTTTTGAACCACTAACTCTGCGCCTTCCTTGTTTTTGATCCAGTTGACCGCCTGCTCTTGAGGGTCCACGCACAGCGGGAAACGGGAAGATTGACCAGTCAGCATACCGTTTTGAACGGATTGGTTGTCAGCGGGAAGACCTTGACCAACCCACTGCTGGATTTCGGCGTCCGAACTCAAAAGGTTTTTCAGTTCCACTGGTTGCGACAAAGGTACTTTGCGTTCCAGAAGGTCGGCTTGCCAGCGTGAAAGGAGGTCCTCTCGGTATCCACTTGTGAAAGCACCCAAGTAACTCAAAAAGGAAGCTGCCATTAGCGCATCGCCGATAAGGTAGTTCATCTGCTTGCCCAGCAGCGCCTTGTCGTTCGTCCATCGAACTCGCTCTCCTCCCAGTCCAGCAATGAGCCTTGACGCAGCATTGAGGCGCTTTTCCATCGACGAAGCCTCTGCTTTTAACTCATTCAGTTGCGCTTGATTGAAATCTAAGTCCGTTTGCAACTTGTCAATTTCAGAGGAGAGCTTAGCGAGCAGCTTCTTGATGGCAGTGAGTTCTTTCTCTGACTGTACTTGTTGTCGCATCATTTCTTTCACTTTGATTCTAAGAGGCTCCACATTCTTTGCGACACCATGGTACTTGTAAATAGCCAGAACCCACATCAACAAACCAGCGCCGGCAACAGAAATGCTCGACATTCGTTCCATGTTCATGTCAGGATGTTTGAGCTGCTTGGCAACTGCCTTAATCTGTGTGTCCTTGATGTTGTCTTTGTCAAAGTCGATCAATTGTTGCAAGAAGGCGATATTGCTAAGCATGGTTTTGCAACCTTTCCAATCTTGACTCAATTTTGGTCCAGGATACGGCTTCAGAATCAGGACACAGAGCATGACAGCCTGCACGCCAGGAGGCGGCTTGGAGAAGCCCTTGACCTCAGTAATGTCCTTTTTGTCCAAGTTATCCAATGCCTTAGCAGCGGCATCAAGCGCGGGGATGGCCTCAGACAACGCGGCTTGAGCTTTGCCGTTTTCCTCAGCGATAATTGCGCCGGCAACCTTGAGTTCCTCCTCCTTCTTCGTGGCAGCTTCTTGCTGTTCACTGGCATTAGCTTTCTTGACTGTGATTTCACTAATCATTCCTTGAACATCCTTGGTTTTGGCGTCCACAATCACCTTCTTCTTTTCCAACTCCGCAGACATTTTCTCCACTGCTGTGGCTGCGCCAATGAGTTTCGTTAAACCACCTTCAAGACGCTTCTCTGATCGAGCAATTCGCTTACGATTCAATGTCAGCTGTTTGTCATAGTTCATGATGTAATCCAGATAGTTCTTCGGGGTCACATAGTAGTGGCGTCGAAGCTCGTCTTGGAAGCGTTTGGCTGCATCCACAACATCAAGTTGAACCATAACCATGTGCTGGTAAATTTGAGGTCGGATGGCATCGGGAATGGAAGTTTCTGCAAGGAAATGGGTCGCAACTTGCTCCAATGCGTCTCGGGGCCACGAGAAAAACCAGTCGACAACACACGCACTGACCAGACCAGGGAAGTTACGGCATCGCTGACGCAGAGTTTCGCCAGACGGAGACATGGCCAACACAATGTGAAGATTGTCGCGGCACTTTTCAACATAATACTTCCAACAGTTCAAAGACGTGTCCACAATTCCTTTGGACTTGACTTCAGACCTGATTCCGTTGATAATTGCGTCCTTCTCGTCCGTTTCGAAAAGAGCGGGAACCATGCCAGTTGTGAGCATGTTGTTAACAGATTCCAAAAATCCTTCTTCCACGACGTGGGCATCGGTGAACAAGAAGGTCGTGGGTTTCTGCCCCAATTGGCCGAACAACAACTTGAGATCCTCCCTGAACTCGGTGTCGCCATATCCACGGCACAAATTCACTGTAAACAGTTCGTAACCCGCGCAAAATGTTGCAAGATAGGTCAACGACTGCTTGCCGGAACCACCAACACCAACCAACAAAGCGTTTCCGCGTGGATTACGAATTACGCGGTGGAGACGAGTCAAGTGCTCTAGGGCATCCTCGAAGAGTACAAGATTCATTGTCTTGTTGTCCTCGTTGTACAGCTGTAGCACCTCATCGAGAATGACACGAATGCCCTTGTAGTCACCGAGTTCCTGGTACAATCGAAGATCTTCTCGCTCCTCCGATAGTCGACCAACGCAGTCGGCAAAATCACCGTAGATGATGGGGCGAACCTCAGCGGTAGTTTTTTCATTGGCAAACTCAGCACTCAGGATCGTGGCCAGCTTATCGTCGAACACCTTTTGGTCGTCAGTACTAATCAGACGATCACGGAAAATGCGCATCATCTCATTCACCCACATGCGGATGAACTGCTTTGAGTCTGTGACGACATCGGGGGTAGATAGACACAATCCTTCAAATATTCGTCCCAAATCACGCAAGTTGAAGATGTAATGGAACTTCGAAGGCGTTGGAGGGAGAGTGCTCAGCAAGTAGTTGTACATTTCCAATGTCGCTGCGGTCACTTTCTTTGAGACATCTTGAACCGATTGGGCGAAGTCGTCGGCGGTGTGTGTTTCAATGATGGCGCTGTAGATGGCGTGAAGCACATCCGGCGTTGGACTGGTCAAATTGTAAATTGCAAACTGCATTGCCATACGCGGATCGATGGCGTTTCGGCCTCCTCCAGGAGGTGCCATAGCAGCGTAGTATACAACATCCTTGAATGTTCGGAGTTCTAAGTCGGGATCTCTGGAGTACATGGAGTTGTGCGCAATCAAAAACAACAGGAAAGCGACCGGCTGCTGTGTACCGTACTCGTCAATACGCGGCATACTCATGTCGTCAATGAAGACGTAGAGCTTTTTGCCTGTCGGCGGGCCGTACACACGCGCTGTGCGCTTGTCAGTCGCATCATCGATGGACACGTAGACATCTTGAGCGTTTGTCTTGGAGGAGAAGTTGAGTGTCAGCAGCAGTGAGGTGTCAGGGTTCAGTTTTTCCAGATAATTGTTGATGGTGACCGTTTTGGCTGTTCCAGATTCACCAACGAACAGTGTCGGCTTGGCAACACGTGTCATTTTGGCGAGGAGGTCAGTGTAAATCACGTTGTCAACTGTAGGGACCATGACCTTGTAAAACAAAAATGGAGAGGGAGCCTCGTACTTTGTCACCTGGGTGCTCCATTCAACCCACATCGAATTTTTGATGTCGAAGAAGCTGCGATATACGGAGCCGCCGGGCATCGCACATGATGCAATGGATTTGAAGAATTCATCAAAAACTAGCCGTGACTCCTCATCTAGGACGGCTCCAATCGACCAAATGGCAGCGTACACGAACAGTCCTTCCATTGTGTCTCGGTCCACTGGGGCAATGGGATTTTCATTCTCGTCAACCGCAGGCAAATTTGCGTCAATCATGCTACAGAGCTGCGATACCAATTGAATGTCTGGCATGGGAATAACCTGTCCGAGCCGCTTCCGCACGATCTCGCCGTCGACGATGCCTTCAAGTACGAAGGACAGCAGTTGAGGGATGTAACGCTCGTACAGTTCCAAGAAAATTTCCATTTCCTCTGTGCGTTCAGCCAACACGCAACGGTCCTTGACCCAACGGAGGAAGAAGGGGCGGCAACCAAGATCTTTGGGATCCACCCACACGACACCACAACGTGAAATGGTTGCAGGGGACGCATACTGAAGGTCGAATGTTTCCACGACCATGCAAGCATGGCCTAACAAACGAATACGCTCACCATTCGGAAGTGTGAGTGTACGGTTGTCGTCCATGACAGAGTTCATGTTCTCGATCCACAGGGCATCTACGTCGCCATCATAAATCAGCCATTTTAAGTCTTTCTCGTGCCCAGGAGTCAGCGGTTGATTCATGGAACGGAACAACTTGGAGAGTGCACCATCAGTCCAGTCACGAGTGACCGGGTCCAAGAAACCATACAGCTGCAAGACCGTTTGCGCTTTCGGGTTCAATGTGTACATCTTGACATTGTTGCCAAAGGTCAAGAACATACCACGTGCCAAAGCATTTAGGACAACCGTTTTACCGCCACCGGTTGGTCCTACCACAATCGAAGTGTGGCGGACCAACATGGTTTCGTACAACTGCACAGTTTTGTCAACCTGCTGCGCAAACTTCTCCTGTTCATCGTGATGGAAATTTTTCGAGTCCATGTATTCCACGATGTTGGTTGCGAGCTCCTCATAAGCGACGCGGGGACAATCAAGGCCGGGGAATAAGTCCTGAATTAAGTCCAAAAACAATGGAACATCTTCAAAGACGAATTTCGGCATGTTCGCGTCTCGCAGGGCTCGCATCAGAACCATGTCTTCTCCGAGATCAGCAAATTCACGCTTTAAAGAACCTGCCATGACCAACACAGATTTCAGCGCACGAAGGCCGAAATCATAGTGATACTGTTTGGACAGCTGTCCTTCGCCAAGGGAGTACAACGTCGTCATTTTCTTTGCCAACACACGAGCGCCCTCAAAACCTTCTGAGAACAGCCAAATTTCACAGATTTGAAGCAAATCGGGCCTGATCATGGTGACAGGGCGGAAGAGACTCTTGATTGAATCTGGCAGTTCAGTACGACCAGCGTAACCGGGATTCATAGTGATGAAAATACCCGTCTTGTCGTTGATCTTGATCTCATACCCAATGCCGATGTCCACAGTGACACGGTTCAAATTCAAAGCATTTTGAATGGAACGAAGCTGGGCAGATACGACCGAAATGACCTCGATGTTGATGCGGTTGAATTCATCAAAGCAACCCCAAGCGCCAATTTGTACAAGGCCGGCAAAAATTGCACCCATTGCCTGGTAGTCGAGACCTTCGCCACAGCAAGTAACAAAACATGGAATGGCCATACCTTTGGCCAAATCTTTCACAGTCTCAGTTTTGCCCGTTCCGGCCGGACCAGCAGGGGAGCAACCAAGTTTGAAAGTAAGTGCTTGGGTGATTGTCATGTAGCATCGATCCGTCAGCGGCGTGATGACCAATCGACCGTTCAAACCTTGGTATTCATAACCATAGCGGAACTTGCCCGTACACTGCCTGATCAGAAGGTCGTCAATTTGCTTGTCCCAGTAAAAGCGCAGCTGAGACTCCCACGCGAATTCGCGTTCGTCCAGAATAGAGTCGCGAACGAACGTGTCTACAATGTCGCGGGCGTGGACATCGAGGATCAGCAAACAGTTGATTTTTTTTCGCAGTTGCTTTTTCATCGGCAAACGAACGCGCGCAACCATGGTATTCAGCTGCTCAGTTTGCTCAACTGCGAACGTTTGCATTGCGTACTTGTCACCTTTCCGTACTTTCCTGAATACATCTTCGACCTGCCAAGTCCACCACGTTTGCGACCCGCAGCATGTCACCATTCCCAGTTGTTCTTCAACCCACGACAGGCGATCCGTCTTGGCATACTGGAAGACGCCATTTTTGCAGATTGTCCAAAGTGAAGAATGCATCTCTGCGTCAACCCCGGTCATCCACGTTTCCACAGCTCCTTCGACTGGAGCCACATTATCAAAATCATAGCTCTCGCCTTCCGAAGAGATCATGCCACCAACGCCCCGCTTCCCACGGACGAATTTGTAACGTTCGCAGTTCGTGAACAACTTCAAAAGATGTTGCTGAATCGACTCAGGGTCCGAGGTGCCAAGAACGCTCAACAGCTCATCATCGGAAATGAAAAAGAATCGCGGGAAAGCGTTTCGCTTGGTTTCGAGATATTCGGACAGTGACTTTTGGCAACCTTCCAATCTTTCAGACAGATTGATCAAAGTTCCCAGTCGGTTGTCGGTGGTACAGGCGGCTGTACACAATGAGTTCTTAACACAGCTGGTCATGATATCCTTGAAGCCTTTGTCAATCTTGTCAAAATTCTTCGCGACGTCCGGCAATTGAAGTCGAATATCAGCGGAGCCGACAAAAATAGACTCCAAATACATCCATTTGGATTGGACTCGGAACCACATGTCAATGCAATCAGACATGGTCATCAACTGTTTCTCCCAACTCTTGACTTGATCCAGGAAGATACCCACGAAACGTGATGACAACATCGACTGCAGCAACAACAGATTGTCTTCGAGTTCGAGAACGATTTCGTCAGCTGCACCGAGGACGTGGCCACGCAATTGAGAACCCTTCATGTATTTTCGCACGGTGAAGCGCTTCGATTTCCAAGACTCGTCCAGGTTGCGCAAAGCATTCTCTAATTTGAGTTCTTGAACAGCCTCATTGACAATATCCTCAATGTCGTCCTGGAATCGATACAACTTCATCTCAAAAATTGACCGCAGTGTGAATGTGGTCGAGTTGGCGTCAAATGTAATGTTTGTGACTTCGCCAAGCTTTTTCCAGTGGCGTGGCTTCATGGCATCATTCTTCAGCAACGAAATCAAAGGAATTCCATCCTTAAACTGCACGACGACCTCCTCAACTGATTTGTACACGGGGAGCTCTTTGAGGTCCTTGGGAAGTTTGCGGACTTCTTTGTGGATGACTTCAATCCCCTTGGTCAGCTTGAGAGTGTCAAGGCTGGACCACAGCTCCTGCGATTGCTCTTCCTCAAAATCTTTGAATTTCACGTACAAGTTGAAAATTCGACGAAGTTTTGCAATACCATTCAACACCTCAGTCATTTCTTTGTAGGCCGGGATGTCCAACTTGAACAGCTTTTGTGCCTCGGTGAGTTCCTCGCGCTTGATACAGGCTTCATCATAGCGGCTCTCGAATTCCTGAAGCTTGTCAAGTCCCTCATCCAGCCCCACGCCAATGGACGTTGGGCCACGCACTTCGAAGTCGTTCAACATCTCTTTGAGCGACTCTTCGAATTGGGTGGTTTTTTCTGAGGTCTGAACCGTGAAGTCTTCTTTCACTTTCACCATTCGCAAATCTACAGTGCGCCCCCAGTGAAGCAACTCCCTCCACTCGTCTTGGAGAGTTTCAGATGCGGCAATTTCATCCTCGATGCCTTCAACCAGATTCCACAATTTCAGAGTGTAAAAGCACTCTTGAACCTGGGCAATCTTCAATTGCTGCCTCATGTCCATTTGCTCAATGCGGGAAATTACTTTGAGAACAAATTTCATCTTTTCAATGTCGGAAGGAACAGTATTGACTTCTGAGCGAAGCTGCTCCATTGTGTTCTTCACAGTGGCGAGCTGCTTTTGCGCTGTGTCGCTCAAAACGTTGCCGTAGTCACGTTTCCAGACCCCGGCCTGGCGGGCGATTGCCTGTGCTACGAGTGTGCAGTCGAGGTTCAGAAAAGCCACGGCCTTGACTTTAGGTTGCTCCAATGCTTGCTGGGCGACCATTGTGTAATCGGACAGTCGAGCATCGAAGAATGTTGCAGGCATGCTCTTCTCCAAAAGCTCCTTGAACATTGCAGCTTTCTTGGGATTCCACAAAAGATACATTTTGTTGAACTGATTCCAGCCGTCAATGTGCCTCTCACCCTTGCGGAAGGCGGTCGAAATCGACTGAATGAGGGATACACGCAAGTTGATTACACCAGGATTCCTGGAGATGTCGTCGTGGAAAGTGGGCACCCAGCGGGCTTCCTCTTTTTCTTCATCCTCTCCGCCTTGAGGCTCACACTCGATGCAGGACCCATTTTGCCAGCGAAAGAAGTTCGCCGATGACTCAATGATGTTCTTGATGACGCGGCGAATAAACTTGTACACGTCGTTCATCGAAGGAGTTGTCGAAATGTCACTGGAGTTCATGGACGCGGTGACATGGATCAGCGGTTTGGTGCGGCTGCTGGTTGGTGCGCCTTGACCTGTTGCGTCGAGACCCAGCAAAGATTGGAGGCACACAAGGGATGTGATGACCATTGTGCTCAGTGCATTGTACATGCGACGCTCCCAGTAATTGTAGTACGGCTTCAATGTCGGTGACCGTCCAGTGTTACTCTGCGTCACGGTCTCCTCAACCTTGAACAACATACCCCCGATTTCGTGATACTTGTTGACAAGGTCCGCAACACGCTTCCGACAGCGGTTTTCGACCTGGTCCGTGAGTTCGCTGATTTGGTACGACGTGTCTTCAAAATCGGTTTCAGAGACGAGGCGCGTTCCTGCGATCGAGGCGAGCCGCTCTTCAATTTTGGAGGTGCTGCTGCGAATCAGTTCTTGCATCGCTTGGAAGAGATCAATGGCTTTGTTGCATTTTTCAATGTAAGCTGGGATGTGCAAACTGTTCCAGTTGATGGGATCAAATCCTTGCGTCACGGTCTTGGTCAAGTCACGAAGCTGTTGCGTGAGCATCATTTTTTCGCTCTCGCTCAGTGAGTCCAATAAACCGTGGTAGCGGTTGAGCATTTTGGTGCATCTCTGCACGGAGTCATGGTACTTGTCCTCCTGCAGCGTGATATTCAAGACCATGTCCGGAACTTCGAACCCGAGTCGGTCAAGATACTTTCCTTCTCGAATCAAAGTTTTCAATGCAGGTGAAAAGTTGACACTGAAAGGCGGAGGAGGTAGTGGCTCTCCCGGGGATGGCTGTGGGCCGAGAACACTTTTGCGGAGGTTATCGGTGGCGACGGACACAGCGCTCTCTCTCCAGGCTTCATACTTTGTCTCGATGTACTCATCGACTTGCTTGGCAAATTCCACGTACTCCGTTTTGATTTTCTCGCCCGTCTCAGTTTCCAACAACGAAGGCATGCTGACAAACCGCATCACCGGTTTTTTGGCCATGCGGAAGAGGGATGCCGCCCACGAAATAGCCCCAGCCACAGGAGGGTAGTTCTTGTACAACGGCGGTGACTCTTTGCGGGCAGTGAATAACCCATGCATCTTCGACAATTCTTTGGAATACTGGTGCAAAATGTCGTCGAACTTTTGCATCATCTTCTTGTTGATGCTGGGGCGCGATTTGATGTTTTGGAAGTTTTCAAGCAAGTTGAAGGCTCCTTCGGCACTGCGGAGTTGGCGGAACGACTTATCAATGAAATCCGTGGTTTCCAACTCAATTTCCTCAACCTTCTGCCGGAAGTCCAGCACAAGCGATTCCCAAACACTTTGGTACTTTGGGTTGAAAATGTCGCAATTCCGCTGCGCGGCTTCCAAAGGAAGGACCAGGCCTTTCACACGCTGAATAAGCTCGTCAACGCGTTCGCCCTCGCCGGTGACTTCTTTGAGCTCTGGCCCCAAGAATTTGAAGAATTCGTCCAGCGCCGTGGCGATGGAGAACAAGTTGTCACAGATTTTGGCCATGTATCGAGTCTTATCGAAGAGCCGACGCTTGTCGAACTCCCATCGGTGATCTGTTCCGCTTTTCTCAATCTTTTCACGGACGTCCATGTAGTTGGAAAACCACGATTCCAGGACATCCTTGGCCAAGCGAATGATGTCCAGGATTTCGGCTGGGGGCTTCGAGAAAATGGTCTGGATGTGGATCTTGGACGCGACGTTGGAAGATATTTCAGTTGCAATTCGTTCCATGAGTGGAACGACACGCTCGTCCGTGTTGTAGTTTCGGGAGATAATCCACACCATTCTCATGCCCGCCATCATTGAGGGGATGGTGTCCAGAATAATCGACAGGTTGCCGCGCGCAAGATTCTTGAAGTGGCGTTCCAAAGTGGTCAGGAATTTGACGTTGTCCTTCGCCTCCTCATACAACTTTTTGATTTCAGATAGTTGCGATTTGAAGGTGCTCATGCGCGGCAACTCCATGCGTGTCATGACCCGCTGCACTTCCTTGACTTGCTGCAAACTCAGCAGCTCATAGAGCGGTGACAAAGCGGCATTTCGCTGGCGCCAAAATTCGATTTCGTGGAGTGGACCGGGGCCTTGGTGTTGGCGTGTGGACTCTCTTTCAATGGCTTCCGTGATGGCTGCAATCCAATTGTCCAGAGCTGCCTCGAACTTCGCTTGGACATCGTAGTCGTCCATGGACAAGGTCCGGAATGGTGATGGTGACGTCGCCGTTAACATGGTTGATGACTTCAGTGATCTGGTTGGTGAATTTGGCCATGTTGTTCTTGAACTCATTCTTGACGGGCACACGATCCGCGGCACCGGAGCTGGCACCGGAACCCTCGATGGAGTTGTCGACGGCAGGTCGACTGGCGCCCGCAATCTGTGGCGAGTACAATTCGTGGAACAGGAGGTCCATGCTGTTGATGAGATTTCCAGCGTTCAGGCCATAGTCCAAACCTCGGAGAATTTCTTGTGTGTCCGCGTTTGCCCCGGAGTCACCACCATGATTGATGAAGTAAATAATGCGGTCTTCGTGGGCATGGACCTTGTCGAAGTTCACAGGACCTTTGAGAAAGTGAAAGGCACCTCCTTCCACGTAAGCGTAGATGACTGAGCCGAGTTCCGATGGACTCAAAAAGTCGTCAATGATTTCCTGGTGAGCATCAATGGCGGCTGCGGCGTCGACATGCGTCGACAACAACGACAAACGGTCCGTGAACCATTCTTTAACTTCGGCGTCGACCATCGTGGTGATCAGCCGTGGCGCCTGCCCCGGCGAGGTGCGGCTTGTGTGACTGGGCAGCCACTACTATGAGGCGTGCACCGCTGCACTGGGGTGAAGTGAGTTGTTCTACGAAATAAATTGAATGGAGTATGCAGAGATCGTGCGCTGCTGTTATGCCCGACAAAAAAATCGAGATAAAAATATGCAGAGAAGCGCTCCAAATATTACTCTCTGCAACAACCCCCACTGCACAAATATGCTGGCCCACAAGTTGTCCGTTCTTTCACAAACAATTCCAACCACCACCCACCCACCGTCAAGGAGGACAGGCCGAGACGAAGACGAGGCAGACACCAACTACGACAACACGAACAACGAGAAATGAACAACGAACGAACAAACAACGAACAACGAACAACGAACAACGAACAACGAACAACGAACAACAAACAACGAACAACAAACAACGAACAACAAACAACGAACAACGAGCAACGAACAACGAACAACGAACGAACGAACAACGAGCAATGAACAACGAACGAACGAACAACGAACAACGAACAACGAACAACGAACAACGAACAACGAACAACGATTCGATCTTTATCCTTTCGTTCGTTCGTTCGTTCGTTCGTTCGTTCGTTCGTTCGTTCGTTCGTTCGTTCGTTCGTTCGTTCGTTCGTTCGTTCGTTGGTTCGTTCGTTTGTTCGTTCTTTTT
>Ga0213839_1001237_pt1 | contig 17470 bp, 4 predicted proteins | sample SWPATP21_FD_160075 | JGI IMG/M metagenome (GOLD analysis project Ga0213839, IMG submission 160075) | Coastal seawater microbial communities from Marineland, Florida, United States - SWPA TP2 #1 | ecosystem: Environmental > Aquatic > Marine > Coastal | place: USA: Florida | collected 2016-08-14
TGATGACGCAAGCATCATGGAAGGAGACGAAGTCACTGCGTAAGTATCCGTTGTCATCGTGCATTCTCGTGGTGGCAATGGCAAAATGTGACAATGTGTGTGGTGCAGATACGACAATGATTCCGACGCGATGCAGCCGGCAACTATAATGAGCGTGAATGACAATGGCTCTTTCCACGTTAAATTCAATCACGACGGTCACGAGGACGAGAACGTGGACAGGGATGATATTGAACTGTGAACAAACAACGTTGATATCACAACATCAATAACGCAAATTACACATTCTCACAAGTTTGATGTCTCTGAAGTCTGCTGATGTGCAAGGTTCGTTGCTGCACTACAAGGCATCGGTGGTTGATTCATGAATGTGATCCAACAACTTGTACACTTCACAGTAGTGAGCCATTCTGGCATTGATATTGTTGAATATGGCGTCAAAGTCGGTGTTAACCAACTCCGTATCGTGTTCGTCCATGATAGTCTCTGCAATGTCAAGGTATTGCGCCTACAAAAGCGTCGATGATTGTGAGTCGCACGCGAGAAGAGGACCATGCCAATGTTTGACCTACCACCACAGAACTTTCCAAAAAGTTGTTCATGAACGCCTCCATGACTGTTAGGATCTTCTCTAAACTGTCGTCAGCAGATTCTGCACGCTCCTGCAGAATGCGCAGCTTGTCGTCACTCAATGCTGGAAATGTCTGCTGTATCCCCCGCACTTCGCAAGAAAAGCCTTCATTCAACTTTGTTTTAAAATTTTGGTGCACGCTGGGGAACTCTTGTGTGCTCACTCTTGACAGGAGGTTTTTCTTAAAACTATCGACTTGGCGCAAATTGATCTTCTTGAACACCGGATGTTGGAGGAGTAACACTGAAAACAAACTGGCTTCAGCACTCACAGACGTTTCAACGATGGAATCGATCATGATTACAAGCGCCTGCATCGCAGAAAACAAAGAAAAGACAAAAATATACATTGAGGGATTGAGAAATTGACAAAATGACTAAAACGGGGCCACACATCCGCAGCTGGCGGCCACCGTAATGTGCAGTCTGCACGCATACCTGGTCGAGTTTTTCAATGCAATCGTGCGCGCCGGCCTTCGTTACAATGTCACGCCCAATGTCAACTTCCAAGTCGGCGGGGAGGGGCTGTTGTGACACATGGCGACGCAACATCAAGTACGCGTCAGACACAAGGTCGCCCCCAAAGTACTTGAAGTATTGGATGTCGAACTCGACACGTGCAATTTCGGCAAAATATGTATCCACCAGCCAACGCTCCGCACGCTCACAGTCAAATTGCAGCTTGCCTGTGGTATTCTCGTATTGAATGCACTCCAGCTCGACAAACCGACAAAAATCGTCCAAGGCCGCATTGTACGAGCTCTTCTGTTTGAATGACCCGTGCATGTGGGTGAAATCGCTCGATGAAACGGTTTGAATCGCACTAGTTCGACCGTACTTGTTGAAATGGGTCTCCACAAGGTCAACGACTTTGTTGTGGCTTGCTGACAAGTATGTTCCGAGCGCCAATGGCAAGATCCCAATATTTTGACCGTTTGGCAGGCACAACGATACTGATGACGCTACCGACAGCGCAGCCTCTTTGGGCGTCGTACGGCCACATAGTATAGGCTTGCCGAGGTGCAGGCCAAAGCTCCACCCTTCTTCGAATCCTTGCCATGCTTGATGCCAGTGCGTGGTACCATTATTGAGTACACTTTCAATGGAGATGGCAGAAGCATCATTTTCGGAAATTCTACGATCGAATTTAGTAGTGACCAACTTCATCCACTCCAGTGCGTGATGAAGGCAGTGACTAGCGGCAACATCGTTTGGCTGCATAATGAACGCATGAACCAATGGAAAATCTTCTCGCCTCATTTCGCACTGAAATTGGAATGTCGCTCTGGTAAAAGGTTGTCGGTAGCGAAACAGTAAAGGCGCGCCCAAGAGTCGATCTTGTGCAGAAATATCGTCAACATTGCGCTCCACGAGCATAGCGGTGACGCGAAGTTCGTTTGGGTCGCAGCAGTCTTTTTTCAACCCTTCCAGAGCATGAGACGTGCAACCATCGCCCATAACAGGCATGACAATTTTCCTGCTTACCGCCACTTCCCACTCAACCCGAGCTTCCTTGGTAGACAAATGGGCACTTGCGGGGACGTCGCCAACTGCTGAGAAATTGTCCACAAAATTTGACAGTACGGCATGCACAAGTAACTCGGTGTCCTCCGCATTCAGCCCAAGCACGGTTTGAAGACGGTCAGCATCTAAAATGAATCTCGACTTGAATAGGTCTGCAAACAAAGTTTTGGAGGATTCTGTTGGATGCATGAAGGATTCTGCATGCGTCAGCCAGCTTGGGCCCCCAAAAGTAGCCCCAATCAGCAACGCGGCGTGAAGCAAGAGTCGTTGCGTGCAACACGCTCGCGCCGGGACCTTGCGTAACGAGCTGCTGGCACTGCTCAAATCTGAGGTACCCTCAGTCCCTTTCTTCAAGCAGTAGAGAGGTTTAGATTGATCCAATGGAGTGGAACTCAAAAACAGGGACGTGTTTCCTTGCAAAGTCGGGTCAACATCACGATCGTATTGAAGTTCACCGTCTGGACGCTCCGATTCAGGATCAATACCCTGCGTCCACGAACCAATATAGGCAATTTGGTTGTGACGTTCCCCTCCAATCTTTACCCCACACGTGGAACAGTCGTTGATCTGCGTTGGTCTTCCACATGCATCGACACAGTACGGATGTCCGTTGCGGCAATAAAACCACCGCCCGCGTCGACCACTTGCAAATACCATGCTTTGCATAGTATAGAAAAGATCATCCATAGGCATTTGTGGAAAGTAGCTGTCTTTCAATCGAGCAGGGCGAAAAAGAACCGACGTGAAAAAGTCAACAAGCGGGCACTTATTGTGATGGCCGTCGCTCAGCGGTATTGTGGCGATGGCAGTGATATGGACCAGGATCCGAATGTGCAGTATTTCCTCAGTTGACGACTGTGGACCCAAGAACAACGGGTTGTCTGTGTGATTTTGCACTTCGGACAGATTGGTGAAGAAGCGCAACATATTTGTCATCACAGGGTCAACTTGCAGGGAAGCTTGTCCAACATCTGAAAGCCATTTGTTCAGTTTTTGTGCCTGATCCAGAATGGTTGTCGGCACGGACGACAGGGGTTGTTCAAGAAGGCAATAGCAGGAAGAAAAGCACGCAATGAGCAACGCTCCGGGCACGTATCCACCCAAGCCGCTGTCGCGCATTTCTTTCAGAACGGGAGTCAGGTTGGTACCGATGTCAGCATTCCCTGATCGAAGAGTGTATTCGACTGCAGCAGTTAGTTTGTGAGCACCAGGGAACGTTCCCAACGGATTTGAGGTTGGCATGTTGCTGCCACTCACCCAACGTTGCACGTGCGGGTGAGCGACACTGCTGCAAGTTTTGAAGACTTTGTACCACTCAGCGTTCGCAAACGCCTGGTGACGAAGAATTCCGCGAAGGAAATTCAAGCCACGCCGCCGCTCCACACATTTCAGAAAGAACAGCTGCAGGGATTGGTGGTAGCTGTTAGTCAGTGACAGCCTGGTACCAGTTTTGTGGCTTGGAATGACCAAACATGAATTGACCTTTCGCAGCAAAGCACCGAATTGTTGAGTGGTTTCTTCTGAACACACTCGCTTGTGCGGCGGCTCACCACAACCTTGATCATCGTCAACAACTCCGAAAGAATTTCTTGACAGAAAGGCGCCATCACACAGTAGACTGGCGAAATAGTCAAGGACAGCTCGACCCAAAGATATGACGTCCAACAGTTGCATGAAGTCTTGATCTCGTTTGTGGGCATCAACAAGCAATGCCGAGTCGCGTTCGAAGCGATCAGCGGCATCAAGAGCAGCCTGCAACTTTTTCTCAGTTCGTAACGATGCTGCAATAATATTCTCCCGTGCGTATACATAGCATACACAGATCGGTGCATCAACAAAACCGGAATCTGACACCGATTTTGACATCTCAGTGCTTAATGACTCGCAAACAAGAGTTATTGTGGCAGGATTATCCATGTCTAAAAATTGACGCATGAGTGATAGCCGTGACGACTCCGCCAGAGAAATCTTGCTTCCAAGGCTTGCATCTCGCGACAAAAATTTGATTGTGTCTTGAATTAGTTGCTCCTCGACTTCGAAATTTGATGGTGTGGGGCCACAACCAAACCGTGTTGCAAATGCAAAGTGGATTAGATACTCGCTCATGAACTGAGAGAAAGCTGCAGCCACATGTGACCGTTGTGCGGGTTCGACTTCGGATTTCGCAATGTTCGCAATCTCGAAAAGTTCATTGAAGAAGGCGTGCGACCCAATGTTGGTGTCACCTGCACTCAATGCAGTCCACAGTGCGTGATTGGGACTGTAGCCATCTTCGCCAAACAGGCCTTGCGTTCGAAGAGTGAAGGATGTAACGAAAGTTCCATAAAGGGACAAATGCTGCCAGATCGAAGACAGACGAGCTGCCAAATCCTGAATGTGCTTTTCTGAAGCTGATTGGCAGGACTCGAAAATACCTCGTACATCATCGTTGATGGAATCGAACACTTGTTTCCAGTGGGCTGCCGGCAAATCTTTCACAAGTAATACCATAATCTGCAGGATGCAGTCTAAAACAGTCAAATCAACGACAGACACAATGACGGGACCAGTGCCGAGAGCCACAACCGCAGCCAGACAGTTGCGGAATGCTGTTTCTTGGTGCCGGGGCAGCAAGGAAAGTAATCGAAGATGTGAGGAAATTGACTCCGAGTACTTCCACCACCGCAAATGGATATCGCTCGCGTAGCGGCAGCTAGAACCACACAGCACGTTCATAGTGGTATCAACAAAATTGGCTGCGACCGCGTACGATGCACTGTCTAAGTTGTTGTAGTCGTTGTCGAACACTTGCATAAACAAGAAGTCGTACGTATACTTTTGGAGTAAAAACTTCGGCAAAGCGTCACTACCATTTTCAAGGTCTCCACTCAAATTGAGGTGATGAATGGCATACAACCGGTCGTGAAGCGACACCTCAAGTGTGGACAAAGACTCCGTCGTGAGTTGAGGCACAAACAATGGACGCTGCTGTTCAACAAGGCTGGCAACATAGAAGGAAAATGGAAACTGGGATTGGAATCGCACATCGGGTTGCAAGCCATCATCTTGAACATCGAGCAAAGTCCACGTATGGCTGCCACGCGGACGGGAGATAGACATTGTTGGAAATGACCTTCGGAACAAATTGTACCACACCCGTTCGAGGTCAACGCGCTCACGACGAGGCAATTCCTGCATCGTGTGCGGGTCAATGATATCTAAAGCTGAGTTTCTTTCAGCATGAGCAAGCATGGCCGACAAGCATTCACGCGTTGCACACAAAATTTGGTGGTTCAAACAACTTTGGAACGTCCCGCGAACCAAGATGTCACTTTCTGTTGACAACTGGAGGCTTAATTCCAACTTTTGCGCTTTCATGATCGATTGTATCGTGCTGGTGATGAGCTCCAAGAAAGAATGCTCAGTTTCCCGCTTCATGGCAACCAACGCCTGCAGCTGACGAATTTTCAGTTCGAAGAAATTGGTTCTAGTGAGGAACGGCATCTTAAGGTTCATAAGAGCAGTTCGAAACACGGATCCAAATATGCGTTTCATGTCCGCTAACGCGATGATTTCGTGCATTCCGCGCTTCATGGCTATCAGTTTCCGTACATCGGGCAGCCCTGATTCCTCAGCAGATTCAATTGCATCCACGAATGCAACATGCCACCGCTCATTGAAGTCAACCGGAAGCAGAGGTGCGGAATACGTGCGAGGCATGTGAACCAACAGCAACACGTGTTTCCGTACACTGTTCTTCGCTGATGGTTGCCGACTGCAAACGGCAGTATGTTGCTCGATGATGTATTTCGCATGTTCAACCCTTTGCGGCGATGAAGTCGTTGGGTCACACTGAACAATGAGAAGCTGCAAATCAGTGCCCTCTGTCATTGTCTCGCTCCCACTTTCATCTTCATAGAAATGCTCGATGTGTCCGCTGAGATCCTGCTCGCTCGAAAGTTGGTGCAGTGCTATTTGGGATGCAGCTACTCCACGGCACTGTTCAGTGACGAGTGTGGCAGTGTGCTGGTACACAGGTGCATACGTTACAACCATGGTCTGAGAAGCAAGATGATCTTTCGACGGTGGCTCTTGACGCTGTAACACGAAATCTGTCACGAAGGACGCCAGAGTGGCGTGCTGTTGCTCGTTGAAGTAAACTTCGCAAATGTTCACTCCAAATTCGGCTTCAACTTGGCCAGATGCGATTTGAACAGCATCGTTTTGCAACAACCACCGCGACGCGGTCTCAGGAGTGGCACACCACAGAAGTCGCTTGATGGCCGCGGTGAGTGCCGCGGTCGTGTCAAAACCCGCCTCCTGTCCAAAACAGAATGACTGGGCCAGAGAAAGAAGAGTATCCCGGTGGTAACCACAAAATGCTGCGCGAACTTTTCTTGCATCAACTCGTGGCTGGGCGTCAGCAGAAACGAAGGACACATCCACAAACGAATTGACAAATGCGGTAAGCTGGCGTATTGCTCCCGTTATTTTCATACTTTCCTGATCATCATGAATCAGAGATTGCCGAGTGAGCACCTGCTTCTCGAACCTGTTGAGCAACGGCGGTGCCAAGCGCGTGTAGGCAGCTTCCTGGTCAACGAGTACCACAACGCGAAATTCTTTGGCCAAGGGGCACAGCACATAAGACGTTCCGAACGCCAATCGTGCATACAATTGGCCGCCGTGCTCGGTGTAGTTTTGATTCAGTAAGTCATACAAGGTCTCGAAGAACCCGTCACGTGAATGTACAAGGATGACCGTGCGACCCTCGGCCATGCACTTTTTAACTCTCTGGAGATGCAAAATTATCTGCAGGTCAGAGTCATCGGCGGGGAAATCAGAGCCAAACAGGATTTCAGTGCGTGAATGGCTCAACAATTTGTAATCAAACAGCAATGACAGCGCCACTGTGGCATTGGTCTTGGTGAGCACCATGAGGTGCCGTGACTCCTGCATCGCTCCAATGTTATCGCGGATTAGCCGCAGCACAGGTTGCCGTTTCAGCTCCAAGAGCGACTGCGGTTGACCCAGTTGCTCGAAGAAAACTTGGAGAACCGACTCCATGTCGCGAGGACGACCACCGAAATTTCGTTGCAGCGCATTAAGCAACAGCTGGTGGTCAAGATCTGCGCCTTGACCGCTGGCGACGAGCATCTTGATGTCAAAATTCACTTTCTTCACTAAGGAGTAGTATTCTCGCAGACCCCAAAAATCCGCTTGCGATTGATTGCGATATGTTTCACGTTGTTGGGCGACCACATCGTAGAACGCCCTTGCGAGTGCTTTTAGATGCGGCCTCAAAGCTTCCCCTTCCACAATTCCAGCTGCGGTGACTGCCAAGTCAGCGGCCGTCGGGGCAGGACGGAACAAGTGCACGGCCCGATTCATTTTCGCTGGGTCCAACGGCCAATTGGAGATTCCAACAAGAGCCTGACACCCGTGAGCATCGTCCAGGAGTTTGTGTAAAACTTTAAGAGGCAAATGCGGGGAATATTCAGCCAGTCCAACTTCGTCTAACAACACCACCACGACTGTGTTTTGCGCTTCCGTAGCAACCCGTTTTGCAGAAGCAAACACTTGCTCAATTCCGTGGCTGGTTGATTGAGGAGAGCACTGGTACGGAAAGACTTCCACTGCTGGAAGCTTTTGCAAAAACTCATTGCTCGATGCATGCCCGCGCAAATTCGACTGTATAAGTCGCATAGCTAACGATTTCGATGAACCAGGCACTCCAATCACAAAAATAGGGATGCGATTCAGCACGGAGAGCAATATCATAAACAAATTTTCGCACAGGGCCTCATTTCGAGCAATGCCTTTGCCGATTCTCATGTGAGAGATGAATGTCGTTTGCATAGCCTCCAACTCGCGTTCGAAAGTTTTGGCGCTCAACTCAAACCACGTCGCATTCTGCAGCTCTGCCTCATGAATTTCGCTCGCTTTCGATTGTGTTTTCGACGTCACTTTACGTTTTTCAATTTCAGCGACTCGAGCTAAGTGTTTCTGCATCAAACTGTCACGGTGCCCTGCCAGTCGCTCGCGCAGTGCTGCCCGCACAGAGCGGTCGAGTCGAGCATGATAGCAGTAGGCGATGGACATTATTGTTGCTGTGCGGACATGCGAGTACACCTTCGGGTCCAAGCCCCAGAAGTCAGCGATGGTCCAACCTTCTTCGGTCCCATATTCATTCGCTAAATGAGTTGCGAACCACTTAAAAATGAGCGAGCATCGGTCCACGTCCCGTAGCGATGCCGCGGACCGTTCTCCGTTGTGCTGTTCACGAACAAACTCCTGCGACGCACACACTAACTGCGAAAACAACTGCAAAAAACCCGAAACTCGATTGGTTGCTTCGCGCCTGGCGCCTTCGGCAACAGCTTCGAACGGAGCCCTTTCGGCATCACTCATCTCCGCCCATTGCGATCGGGTCCGCTGGGCATCTTCCGCCAAAAATATCTCCTTCGCTGACTTTACTCGCAACGAAAAATTAAGATGCTTCGCAAGCTTGGGTTGAACATACAGTTTCTCTGTATCAGCATCCAGAGCTCCAAAGTCATAAACGTGATCCATCATCGATTCTGGCAGCGGAAATACTCTATACACGAGGTCTTTCATTTCGATGTGTTCAACATCCTCCGCAACGCCAGTGGTCACGTCTGTCGATGCACCTGTGGATGAAGTCAAGCCAACAGATAAATGTTTCATCGCCTCTGCTGAGGAATTCCTTCTTCGATACGGATTGCAAGCAGCTATGACTTTAAAGTTCTTTGGCAACGATATTCCCTGCAAAGTCCGATCGCAAATCAACTCCTTAAACAAAGCCATGCTGTCACAGGTGTTGACCTCGTCCAAGAATACCACAAAGTATGGAATCGTGACTGGCACCGCAGGAACGCGACGGCCCTCCGATTTGTACTTCTTCTTCAGGTCTTTGACAAACTTGTCTAGTCGCGACTGCTGCTGGCAGAAGTCTTTGTATTGCTCCCACACCCAATCCAAAACGTCTTGATCCGTCATGCCACCATGAATGATGAGCGTACGCAGGGGAGCTCGTATCAATGCACACATCTGGCGCAACAAACTGGATTTGCCACAACCAGTTTCGCCCATGATGATAACAGGTAGGTCCGCCTGTAAGCGACCGAAAATACTCAACATTTTTGCCATATTATCAACCGTCATGACGTAGCCTGGCGGAGCTTCTTCAGGTTTCTCAACCCTACAACGTGTACACATTTCTTGTTGAGTCTCGTAGCGCATCTTTACGCCGGTCACTCGCGATTGGTTGGCAAACAATATGTCGAGGACTCCCGCCAAGTCTTCGATTGTTTGCTTGGCTTCGCGCTCCGAGATCAATGCCCAGTCGCGAGACAAATTGATGGACAAAACTTGCTCAACAGAAGAAAACATTTCTCGATCAATAAACCGGTGCGTGTGCTCTCGGTTCAGTGCAAAAATGGTCAAATTTTGGGTTCTCGAGGGATTCTCTTTTCTTGGAATGAGAACAGCAATCGGATGATCCGTGTCTTCCCAGTTTTTCATACGTTCGAACACTGTAATAGCGGGAGACAACAGTTCTGCTGCCAACGCATCATGTTCGTTGCGGTCCCGCTGCGCGGCAGCAGCTTGCTCACTGCTCGTTGAATTGTTGCTCAGCTGTCGACTCAATTGTCTGTTCAAACTGACAGTTCGCGACAGAACAGGGGCGTGGGCTCCCATAAATTGCTGGCCCCGAGGAACTACACGCTTGGCAAAATCGCGTGTGGTTTCGAGCAAAAGTAGAATGTACTGGTGACGAAAATTTCTCAGAACAGGAACGACAACCTGCTGCATTGAAATCTCGAAATTAGCCCACGCCATATTCCCATTCAGTCGCCGGAGCTGTGTGCCAAGATATCGAACAAAATTTGTGACTATTGTCCACGATGCAACATCAACAGGACCACTGGCCTCATCATCATTGTCGCTGGGTTGACCGGTCGACTTGGTAGCGTCGGGATCATGCAATTGACAATACTGGCACAAGATCCGGAAGCACTCCGGAGGAGACACGGCGATACTCTGAATGTTCAATGGCGCAGCTGCCTCACGAACTTTGAAAGCACCAAGCTGAAAGGCTTTGAGCGTGCGGCAAACGTACAACAGGTCATCGTTTTCTGCGACTTTAACATCAACCATTTCACCTTTGCGTTCACCATTTTTCTTGTATGAGATGTTGCCACTCAGAAAAGGTGTAGTCAACTGCATCGCTGCTGCATTCACCGATAGCGGTCGATCAAACCCCGCCAAAACGTGGCACATGCGCGTGAGACGGACCATCGACGGAGAGTTCGCCAGTTCAACATATATAGAGTCCATGGGGTCGAGGTGGAACACTTGTCCGCGGTGTCGATCACGTAATACATTGAGTAGGAGAAGTTGAAACAAAATTGTATTCACGCATCGAGGCACCACATGCGCGATGTCAATGTGAATAAAGTGTGCGTGAGAAGGACGCCCGTCGCTTGAAACTGTCGGAATTTTCAAGTTCTTTCGGAAAAGTGAGATCAAATTTTTAGTGGTGGTGTTTTCTCGGAGGCTGAAATGATAGTATTTCAATTGTGTCTTGCACTCCTGTTGCGCTTGTGCCGCTTTGTTGAGGATGAAATGTGTTTTTCCGCCTCCATTAATTGTGCTGGTGACACACCGAATTGTGCCACGACTCCGTTGGTTGGGTCCGAAAAAGTCCGACAGCTTTTCCCGCAAAGTATGTGGTTGCAATGGCGGGGCGGAGACAATGTACGATGACAATGCATTGATGACATGCTGGTCATGGAATTCGGACACAATGAACAAGGAGCTTGCACTGAGACACCCGTGACTCGTGATTGCGTCTTTCAACGTGTTGACAAATTGCATTTGCACCGCGTACGGCAGCCGGTCCACATTGACGGCACAGAAAATATAATCACCACGGCCATTTTCACGAGCACGAATGAATCTCCGTACCAAGAGTGATAGCTCTTCTTGGGTAGTTGAAGCATCGCAAAACAAAATTTCACCTGGCTCTGGCAGGCGTTGTCGCCTCACAAACACACTCAAAGCCATGTCCAAAGTCAAACCCGGTTGCTGCGGGTCACTCGACGCAGCAACCCAAATTGGAACATCGGGTGCAGAAGCTGCAGGTGATTGCGTGAGGGTACCTTCTTTGTTCGCAGATCTATTGTTCTGAAGTGGAATAAGCATGCGAGAAGCATTCACTACAGACTCCGTCAGAGGCGACAGCTCTCTTTTCTGCGTGCATTGCTGTAAATCTAAAACTTGTGCGAGTAGTGTACCCAAGCCCTCCAACGTGCGAAATGGCTCTTTGGGGTCAACATCTCCGCACACCTGCTGTACCAGTGCTGCTGATTCGGGCTTTAACAGTTTGACTACTGCTGCATCGACAGCATCAGTGGATGATGTCACCAAGTGCAGCAGAGACTTCAACATTCCAACGGACGAGTGATATTTACGTCCCGTTCGTTTCTGATCTTTATCCTTCAACTCTGTTGACATGGCGGAGTGCAACTTGACAACCGCCGTGAGGTGGAATCGCACACTCCACAACTCTTGCATCGTGTAAAAGTTCAGCAAGTAGCACTGATTCCGCACGGCGTCAACAACAAGTTTCCACGAATGCAATTGTGCAGCGTTGTTGCGAATAATTTGCTCAAGATCTTGACGTGCACGGTCCGTGACATCGTTGAATGGAAAGGAAACTTCCGTGCCGGCTTGGAATGCATAGTGACCAGCGAGGCACAAAGAGTGGACCTGCTGACTCATGCGCTCCAGAAGGTCAAGGTGTTTTGCAAAAGCAGAAAGCAACACCTTCACTCCGGCTGCCACACCAGGCTCGGTAGCTGTCTCTTGGTCCAACTCTTCCGAAATATCGGTCATCATGAGTTTTGCCCGCAGGTCCTGCAGGTACGACAGGTCACGGTCGGGTTGCTGCGGCATGCGAAGACGAAGCACTTCGGATTCTGTCTGGCTTGCAATCACTACAAAAGAGCCCCCGAGGTGGATTTTAACCAGTTCGTAGCAATTGCGAACACCATCTCCTTTTGTCTGCTTCTCCAAAACGTCCAATAGCTGGTCGTGAATCGACGCCAAGCTTTTCATATCAGCGAGCATTTTGGTGTCCACGGGCACGCGGTCTCCGAAAGCCATAAGAAATTCTTGAAAGGAGGTGTGCCGGCCGTCCTGCTCCACGTAGAGCACAGGTTGCAAACCAACCCGGACCCTCTTCAGCGATTCAATTCCAGACACAAGCTCTGGGTTCGTGATCGTGCCCAATCCTCTCGCGACCTGTAGTTTCTTGTCAAAATCATCCTGATTGTGATACCGTCGCAACCATCGCACCAACATAGGACTTTGCCCGAGATACGCCAAAAACGCGCTTTGTGAGCCAGTGAGTGATTCGGCAACATTTCGCACTGGGTCGAGCAACTCAGACACTGTTGCGAGGGTGTGAGCAGGCTGGTATTCCCGGCGCCACTCTGTTGAGAAGCGTTGAAAAGTACTGCGTAAAATGTCGATCATAGCGTCTTTTGGCTCGCCAACGAGCACGTCGTTGTCGATCCTGCCATCATCAAAGGTAATGTCGCTCTGCTTCAGCTCCTTTGTATCACTGGCCAGTGCAGTGAATAGGTCAACAATACTGTTCAATCGTGGTAGCAGTAGCTTGACGAGCGCAAAGTCCTCAATTTGTTGTTGCAATGCACGCTGTTCACTAAGATCCACCGCACATGCGAGCTCATTGACACAGTTCTCACGGAACCCATCTTCAGGAAGTGTTCCGAATGTAGCGTCCAAGGCGTCCATACAGATGGTTTGGCGTAGAACGCAACTCGTGAACTTGGACCATCGATCGAGCGCCAAAGGCACCCAACAAAATTGGATGAAAACTACGTCCAGCGGCTCCTGTGACGCCTCAAAAGTGTCAGATATGTGCCTGCCCTCATCATCAAGGAGTCCCTTTACGGGGTCCGAATAGCCAAAGCCAGGACACGAGGACAGGCCTTGCGTCCAAGCTTCGTCAGTTTCATGCAGGGCGAGACAAACGAAGTCCATCCACCGCAGTGCTGCTGTTGATAATTCGGACTTTAGTGAATCAACCGCCGCAGGCGCAATTGCTTTCCACAGCTGCCCCGGTTTAGTTTGTCCATCTGACCGCTTTGCGCTGCTGGCCTGCAATACTGCCTGATTGCCTGGGGGACGAATGCTCTTCAGCAGTGTGCAAATAAAGTCTTGCCCCCGTGCGCGCACTTCAGCAGGTGGGCGAGGCCACTTCTGTATGTACTCGCCAGTGACTTTCCACAATTCACGAAACAACAGCGACGTGCGAAGACGATATAGTTCAGGGACAGCAGGAAAACGTTTCAGGGCAGATACCAGCGCAGTTGGGCCAGCTTTGATTTCTTGTAGCTGGTAGTTGTCGTCCGCAAGCCGCTGAGCGACACCCTGCACGCCCTCTTTGACGGAACGAACGTTTGTGGGCACGCGATAAACAGCGCGGTCTCCATCGTTGCAATAACTCTGAAAGAAAAACAAAACAGCTTCGAGCTGCTGATCAAACTTCACGAGCGTTGAACCCGCTTGTTCAAGATCATCAGTGGTGACATTGTAGTCTTTCGTGACCATGTCCAATACTTTCAGTGCTGCGGTCGGCTGCTGCAGCAGGGCTCGCAACGTACCCACAAACACCGTGGAGTGCTTCACCTCATAAGCCGCTTGCTGAATGGCGCATTTTGCCTTAGACAACAATTGAAAGAGTTTGGACGATCCCAACGCAGCTTTGTTGACCGCGTGCCACTCAAACATGCTGACTAATGAATCAGCAAATGTCAACACGTGAGACCAAGCGTCAGACGACAGGAAGTGTTTGTGCGGCAGCAGCGAGCGGCTGCTCTCCACGAGACAGAACTCTCCGTCCCGACTTCGTTGAAACAGTAAGAATTTCGCTACATCGTGCAGAGCATTAGGTGTAAAACTCTGTTCCGGATCAGGCAGAACTTGCAACTCTGGTCTTGCTCGTAGAAATTCACCGATGATGTATTGCGCACGCATCGGGCTGGGGTCGTTGTCAAAGTAATCTGTGACTACTGTTGATGTTTTGCGGAGCATGAGTTGAAGCAACTGAGGATGGACCACGCTTGCGATCATATCTTGGTAGTGAGCCGCAATTCGAGCCACGAGCGCAATCGTTGGTCGTCTGTCGCCGGTAACCCTGAAAAAGTCCATTTTGCCGGCCAAAATACCTGGTTTGTTGCCGAAACATGGGATTCCGAACAAGCTATTCATCTCGTCCAGGGCGGCAGTGGTAGTCTGCAGCGCCTCCGGTGCACTGATGTTGATTGGACCGCCTCGGCGCCGAATGAACCAGTCGCAGACCGCGAACACAGGAGGCCCATGGAAAGTTGCACCCGCATGCTGGAAGCACAAGTGAATGAGTTTGTGCAACACTTGCCACCCGTGCTTCGTTTCACACATGCGATCGGTTGACGCCTGGCGCACGACACTGGCAGCCACATTCGGCGACACGAGACGGCCGCACTCGTTCGTCAGCGCGACGATCAAACTCTCCACTTGGCTCGGCCTGATCCAGGGGAACGAAGCGATCCACTGCGACGCACCAAGTTCGCCGTGTTGGACTAAACCCTCATTGCTGTGAGCATGACCGTAGCAGCGCGTGACAATGTCGACAACGCTCGACAAGTGAGGAGCGAATTTCAACAGATCGCGCAACCACACCACGGAGTCGGAATCTGCGACCCGCACGTCGCGGTGCTGTGGCATCCAAACAACTGGGTGCGACTCTCCTTCGGCAGCATCAGCAACGCCCCTCTTGGGCTGGTCCATTAGGTGTTCACGGTGAGCTTCCATTAAACTGAAAACCCGATCCACTGCAGTCCGAAACGATAGAAGAGTATTGTGGTCAGTGGCATAGTTAACTTCAAGTCTTGGAATTTCCGCGGAGCGTCGAGAGCGAGAGCGATTGTCATGCACGCCTTTGCCCCGCCGCAGGAGCGGTGTAATTTCCAGCCACTCAAAATACGCCGGCTTCGCATTACGGATACGAGCAATTGCGAGCGTCAACCCATCAGTCAACGATGCTTCAGCCCAATGGGACAGGGGGGTTCGGTCACCCGCGCCATCAGCAGCATTTGCTGTCTGGTCTGGGTTCGGCGGACGGTAGCGCAACACCGAGAAAAGCACGTCCCAACCTTGACGCCCAAGTCGAACGGCAGCGTCAATGGCGCTCTGGCACCAAGGACTCGGTGCACAGTCTTCCAGTTTGCGGGGGAATCTCCCTGCACTCTCGAGCGCGGCGTCCATGCTTGGCATGATGGACTCCATTTCTGCAGTCTGATGGACGAGACAATGACCAATCATGGAAGCGAAGAGAAGCTGCCCGACATCGTAATGCCCTCCAATCGTATTCTGGGGCAGGTGTTGAATGATATCATCAATGATGTCCATCAAGTCGTGCACCGTTGGTTGGAAAGCTCGTTTGATGCCAAGGTAGCAATTCAAAACGTGCTTGGTGTGAAAATCCGCCCTGTTGTCGAAGTAGTGACGTGCGACGACCCTGAGAAACCGCTTCGTACAAAATTGGTACTGGGCCCCAGGGACAGTCACTCCATACTGGCCAAAGAATGTGGGCTCCATGGTCGTCTCTAGCCGTTTGGTGGATGACTCGAACGAGACACCACCTGCTAGATTGCGGACACCAAATCTCCATTCAAAAATCCCATCTTTGCTGTATTCTGAAATGACAAAGGGAAGATTAACGCTCCCGGTCCATACATTGGGGTCTTTTTGGTCCCGGTGGAGTTGAATTACATTCTCCCGATCCCAGCTGCCACAAACAATTACGGTGTGGCCATCACTAAGCCGGCTGGGCTCGATATAGCAGCCGAAGAAGGCTGAGGTGACGACACCTTCGTGACGGGGGACGTATCTAGCAAAGGCTGCGCGCGGTGCCGGCCGTCTGCCCCGCGCGAAACGTCGCGCACGGTGCACAACAGCGTGGTGTATTCCGCGCATGGCTATCGGCACCAAGTGCTGACCGAGTTCTTGTCTTCAAGAAAAGATCGTGTGGAAATTTTCGCTTTAGCGCAAGGCAGTGCAAGCCCAAGACAACCAAAGTATCAATCAAACTGACGTGTTGATGCACAGTGCTCCGACTCTTGGACGTTCAAAGTTGTCCGTGTTCCCTGCCCACCCCAGATACCACGTTCTCGCGCACGCGCCGGCATGCATGACTCAAAGAGAGTGGACAAACAAACAAACAAGCAGGCAAGAAGTGAACGACCGGAACCACCCAACCAACCCGCCAACAAACTAACGAACCAACAAACCAACAAACAAACGAGCAAAACAGGCACGCGATCGCGCATCAACGAACGAGACGACGACACAACAACGCACAACAACGCACGCGTACGTGTGTGCCGTTCCTTCACGTCAGACTCGACAGACCGACGGATGGGCGCACAGACAGACAGACAGACAGACAAGACAGCCAGACAGACAGACAGACAGACAGACAGGCAAGACAGACAGACAAGACAGACAGACAATGCGATGGAGGAAGGATGAATGTGCGCGGGAGCGCGAAGATAGTCACGCGGTAGCGCGGTAGTCAGGCAGGCAAGCCAAGTCACGTCAAGCCAAGTCAACCAAGTCGAGTTGAGTTTGTTGTTGGCGTGTGAGAGTGACTGACTGACTGACGTGAGACGTGGCTCGCTCACTCACTCACTCACTCACTCACTCACCAAAAGATGGGCCGTGGCTGACAGCTGCTGTGAATGAAGTTTGAAGTTTGATTGATTGAACAAACAAATTTGAAATTTGAAATTTGAAATTTTGGAAATTTGAAATTTGTGAAATTTAGGGAAATTGAACTTTGTGAATTTTAGAGAAATTGCGGATTTTCGAAATTGAGAAATGGAGAACAGAGAACAGTGTGTCATAAAACGCCAAAACGCCCAAACGCCAACTCTACGACTAAATCAGCGATAGCGCGATAGCACAACGAACTAAGTCAGCGATAAAGTGCACAATGAGACAAATGAGCGGAAACGTGAAAACGTGAAAACGTGAAGCGTGGAGTCAACACAATCAAACTCAAAAACTCAAAAACTCAAAAACTCGAAAAACTCAAAATGGCCAAAAGCCAAAAGCAGAGAAAGTGGGAAAGTGCGGAGAAAGGTGACTGACTGACTGACAGTGAGACTGCAGAAGCTGAGTGTACTATGAGTGGAGCGGCCACGTGGACACACTGACTGCGAGCTGTGAGTGAGCTGGGTGG
>Ga0213839_1001238_pt1 | contig 17467 bp, 9 predicted proteins | sample SWPATP21_FD_160075 | JGI IMG/M metagenome (GOLD analysis project Ga0213839, IMG submission 160075) | Coastal seawater microbial communities from Marineland, Florida, United States - SWPA TP2 #1 | ecosystem: Environmental > Aquatic > Marine > Coastal | place: USA: Florida | collected 2016-08-14
CAGCCGGGCAGCGCGGCCCGCAGCTCGTCGGCGAAGGTGGGGGCGAGGCACAGGAACGGCAGGTCGGGGTCGGCGCGGTAGGCGGCATAGACCCGGTCGAGGAAGGCGGCCCGGATGATGCAGCCGGCCTTCCACACCCGCGCGACCTCGGCCAGGTCGGTGCCGTAGCCCTGCTCGGTGCTCGTCGTGCGGAGCAGGTCGAAGCCCTGGGTGTAGGACATCAGCTTGGCGGCGTAGAGCGCCTGCTCGAGGTGTTCCTCGGTGACCCCCTCCAGCGGGGTGGGGGCCTCGGGGAAGCGCTCGGCGGCCACCAGGCGCTCGGCCTTGCGGGCCGACAGCGCGCGACCGTCGACCGCTGCGGTGATGGTGGAGGTGGGGATGCCGCGCTCGATGGCGTCGCGCACGGTCCACCGGCCGGTGCCTTTCTGGCCGGCCACGTCGAGGATCTGGTCGACCAGGGGGCCGTCGCCCTGGGGGTCGCGGGCGCCCACGATGCGGGCCGTGATCTCGACGAGGAACGACGCGAGGCGGCCGTCGTTCCAGCGCTCGAACACCCCGCGGGTGTCGGCGGCGCTGCGGCCCAGTCCCTTGCGGAGCAGCGACCAGACCTCGGCGATGAGCTGCATGTCGCCGTACTCGATGCCGTTGTGCACCATCTTGACGTAGTGACCGGCGCTGCGCTCGCCGCACCACGCCACGCACGGCCCGGAGTCGCTCACCGCGGCCGCCGAGGTGAGCACCTGCTGCACCTCGGGCCACACCGACGGATCGCCGCCCGGCATCATGGACGGGCCCTTCAGCGCTCCCTCTTCGCCGCCGCTCACGCCCATCCCCACGAAGCGCAGGCCGCGCTCGCGGCAGGTGGCCTCGCGCCGGTCGGTGTCGGGCCAGTGGCTGTTGCCCCCGTCGATCACGATGTCGCCGTCGGCGAAGTGGGCGGCGAGCCCGTCGATCACCGCGTCGACCGGGCGCCCGGCCTTGACCATGATCACGGCCTTGCGGGGCGCGCGCAGGGCGGCGGTGAGCGCCGCGAGGTCGTCGCAGCCGATGAAGCTCCCCTCGTCGCCGTGCTCGGCGAGGAACTGCGTGGTCTTCGAGGTCGTGCGGTTGTGGACGGCGACCGTCCAGCCGCGGGAGGCGAAGTTGCGGGCGAGGTTGGCGCCCATCACGCCCAGGCCGATCACGGCGATGTCGGCGGTGCCAGGGGCAGGGGTGGTCATCAGGACTCCAGGTGGGCGGCGGCGTCGGGGTCGAGGACCCAGTGGTAGGGCCCGCGAGGGGCCACGGAGGACAGGGGCAGGGCAGGGTCGCCGGCCCATGCACGGGCGAGGACGGCGGCCTTCGCGCCCCCGGAGGCCACCAGCACACTCCCGTGGGCGGCGCGGAGCACGGCCTCGGTGAGGGTGAGGCGGACCGGGGGGGGCTTGGGACTGTCGTAGACGATGGCGACATCGTCGTGGGCGGAGCGCTGGCTGTCGCCGGGGAACAGGCTGGCCGTGTGGCCGTCGGGGCCCGCACCGAGGAGGCACACGTCGACCCCTCCGAGCTGCTCGAGGGAGCGCGCGACCACGTCGCGGACCTGCTCCACCGGCCCCGGCTGGCTCCACAGCAGCAGTCCCGTGCGACGCTGGCTCAGCCACTCGTCGACCAGCAGGCGCGCGTTGGTGACGCCGTGCAGGTCGTCGACGCGGCCGCTGCTGGGCACGTAGCGCTCGTCGACGAAGGTGAGCACGAGGCGGTCGTGGATGCTGTCGGGCAGCTCGTCGCGGAGCCACTGGAACACCGGGCCCGGGGTGGAGCCGCCGCTCACGGCGAGCACGCAGCGCGGCTTGCGGGTGAGGACGTCCTGGCAGAGCTCGGCCACGAGCAGGCCAGCCGTTGGACCGAGGTCGGTGGTGACGTGGAGGGTGGGGTGGCTCATGTGGGCCCGTAGCTCCAGGTGCCCTCGCAGTCGCGGAACAGCGCGTCGGCCGCCTCGGGCCCGGAGCTCCCGCGCCGGTAGCGGGCCACCGGAGCGTCGCCGTCGCCCCAGCCGGCGCGGATGGCGTCGACGAACGACCACGCCGCCTCCACCTCGTCGCCGCGCAGGAAGAGCGTGGCGTTGCCGTCGAGGGCGTCGGTGAGGAGGCGCTGGTAGGCGGGAGGGGAGTCGCCAGTCTCGAGCTCGCTGTAGTCGAAGCCGAGCTCGGCGAACCGCATCACCATGCCCTGGCCCGGCTGCTTGACCTGGAACGACAGCCGCACCCCCTCGTCGGGCTGGATGAGCAGGCGCAGGGTGTTGGGTCGCAGGGCGCAGGCGTCGGTGGGGACCGGGCCGTTGAGCAGATCGAGGGGTGGGGTGCGGAACCGGAGCACCACCTCGGTGAACCGCTTGTGCAGCGCCTTGCCGGTGCGCAGCAGGAAGGGCACGCCCGACCAGCGCCAGTTGTCGACCAGCGCGCGGATCGCCACGTAGGTCTCCGTCTTCGAGTCGGGGGCCACGCCGTAGGCGTCGTGGTAGCCGTCGCCATCGCCCGCGTATTGGGCGCGGACGGTGTGTGAGAGCACCTCCTCGGTGCTGAACTGCCGCAGCGACCGCACCACCTTCACCTTCTCGTTGCGCACGTCGTCGGCGTGCATCGAGGCGGGGGGCTCCATGGCCACCAGCGTGAGCACCTGCATCAGGTGGTTCTGCACCATGTCGCGGAGCGCGCCGGCCTGGTCGTAGTAGGCGCCCCGACGGCCCTCCATGGCCACCTCCTCGCAGACGCTGATCTCCACGGACTCCACGTGCTTGCGGTTCCACAGCGGCTCGAAGATGGCGTTCTGGAACCGCAGCGCGATGAGGTTCTGCACCGTCTCCTTGCCCAGGTAGTGGTCGATGCGGAAGATCTGGTCTTCGCGGAGGTGGGTGAGCAGCTGCTGGTTGAGGTCGCGGGCGGTCGGCAGGTCGGTGCCGAAGGGCTTCTCGATGACCACCCGCCGCCAGCCCACCGAGGCGTTCGGGGCGCAGGTGAGCATGCCCTGGCGGGCCAGCGATGCCACCACCGGGCCGAAGAGCACCGGGGCGAGGGCCAGGTAGTAGAGGCGGCCCGCTCGCTCGGGCTGGCCGCCCACGCGGTCGAGCAGCTCGTCGAGGGACTCCTTGAGCTGCTGCATCTGCGCGGGCTGGGCAGCGTCGGACTGCACCCAGTGGAAGCTGCCGGCAAAGCTGTCCCACGCCTCCCGCAGCTCGGCGGGCATCGCCTCGGCCAGCTCGTCGCGCCACGCGGCGCTGGTCTTCGCGGAGCGCGACACGCCCACCACCTGGATGGGGCGGCTGAACGCGCCGTCGCGGTGGTTGCGGGTGAGCGCGGGCACGAGCTTGCGCGACGTGAGGTCGCCGGACGCGCCGAAGATCACGAGCTGGTCGGGTCGGTCCATGGTCCCCTCCGCCCGGGACTCTACACGCTCCGCCCGACGGGCAGGCTCAGTCGCCGAGCAGTGCCAGGAAGCCGGGCTGCTGGCGGAGATCCGCGAGGTCTTCGTCGGTGCGGGCATGATCGATCAGGGCCGGCGCGCGGGCGAAGGCACGGGCGAAGGTGGCGACGGGGTCGTCGTGGCCGGCGAGGTGTTGCTCGTAGGCGAGGTTGAAGAGGGCGTAGCCGTTGTCCGGGTCGAGCTCCACCGCGCGCTCGTTGGCGGTGAGCGCCGTCGCGCGGTCGCCGCGCTGGGCGGCGGCGATGCCCAGCTGCTGCCAGCCGTAGCCGTCGTCGGGCGCCAGCTCGGTGGCCCGGGAGGCGCAGGCTGCCATGTCGTCCCAGCGCTGGAGCGCGAACAGCGAGTAGCAAGTTGCCTTCCACAGGTGCACGCGGCTCGGATCGAGGGCCAACGCCGCTTCGAAACAGGCGATGGCCTCGGCGTGGTCGCCGAGCTGCTGGTGGCAGTACCCCAGCCCCGAGGGCACGGCGAGGATGCGAGCGGCCTGCTCCGCGGGGACGGACTGGAAGAGAGGCAAGGCCTCGGCGTAGCGACCGGCGCTCAGGGCGGCCTGCGCGGAGGCGATCGAGGCCTGGATGGCCTCGGGGACGCGCTGGAGGGGCACCGGCCGGCCGTCGAGCAGCCGCACCGCCTCGTCGCGCTGGAACTGCACGGCGAGGTCGCGCGCGGTGAGCCCGTCGGGGGTGGTGGCCTCGGGGTCGGCCCCGTGCGCCAGGAGGAGGGCCATCAGGTCGGTGTACCCGTTCTGGGCGGCGATCCCCAGCGCGCGCCGCCCGTCGTCGGCCTCGACCTCCACGTCGGCGCCGGCCACGAGGAGCTGCTCGACCACCTCCGGTCGGTTCATGCCGACGCCGTGGTGCAGCGCGGTGCGACCGCGGCTGTCGCACCGCTGCACCGTCGCCCCCTCCTCGAGCAGGCGGACCACCGCCTCCGTCGCCCCTCGATGCGCGCTCCGCATCAGCGGGGTCGTGCCCTCGCGGTCGGCGGTGTCGGCCGAGGCGCCGTGGTCGAGCAGGTGCGCGACGAGGTCGCTCGCGCCGGTCCCGGCGGCCGCCAGCAGCGCGTCGCGCCCGTCACGATCGGTGAGCCTCACGTCGGCGCCCGCCTCGAGGAGCCGCTCCACCACGGCGTCGCACGGCTTGGCTGCGGCCTCGACGAGCGCCGTCACCCCCGTCCAGATGGGGCGGTCCACCTCTGCGCCCTGGGCGACGAGGTGGCCGACCAGCGCCGCGTCGCCCCCGCTGGCCGCGTAGAAGAGCGGGTGGAAGTCGGCCGGCTGGTTGGGGTCGGCGCGGGCCGCGAGGAGGCGGTCGACGATCGCGCGATGGCCGCCCATCGCCGCGTAGCACAGGGGTGTGTTGCCCTGGGCGTCGACGCTGGCCACGTCGGCCCCCGCCTCCAGCAGAACCTCCAGCACGTCGAGCCGACCGCGGTAGGCAGCGGTCATCAGCAGCGTCTCGTCGCCGTCGACGAACATCGTGTCGTCGTCGGGTTCGCCCGGGGCTTCCACGCTGGCCCCCGCGTCGAGGAGCGCCCGAACCACGTCGGCTCCTGCCTCGGCCACGGCCTGCCGCACGTGCTCGTCGGTGGCCTCGGCCCCGGCCGCGAGAGCCGAGCGGACGGCGGACGGATCGTCGGCAGCGATCGCCTCCTGCAGGTCGTGGCCGGTGGTCGGCATCGAAGCTCCCTCGTTGCGCGCTGCGGTTGTACCCGATGGGCGGCGGCCCGCGGGAACTCGCGACTGTAAGCTGCTGTCTGTCGCCGCGTGTGCCCCCCTCGGGAGAACCTCCATGACCCTGCGCCTCACCACCCTCGGCCTCGTGCTCCTGGCTGCCTGCGGGGGCCGCCGCGAGCCGGCGGTGACCGACGACGAGACCCCGGAGGCCGAGCCCGAGCGTCCACCGGCGTTCGAGGTGGACGAGGAGCTGAAGGGGCTCAAGGTCCACCTCCGCACGGTGCGTCCGCGTCCCGCTGGCGGCGGGTCGGCGCCGGGTGGGGATCCGTCCACGACGCCGGCTGCGGGGCCCCAGCCTCTCGACGCTGCCACGGTCGATGCCCTGCTCGAGCGCGCGCCGCCCCTCGTCGTGCTCCCCGACGATCAGGTCGACTTCCGGGTCCGCAAGGGAAGCCCCCCGCCGCCCTTGTCCGGTGACGACGTGCACGCGAGCTTCCCTCCCCGCCGCGACGAGGCCCCCGACGTGGCCACGGGCCCTGTGGAGGTGCTCCGTTACGCCCCCGAGGGCGAGGTTCCCCTGGCGCCCAGGGTGAGCATCACCTTCGACCAGCCGATGATCGGGCTGACCACCCAGGACGAGGCAGCCAAGACGGTGCCGGTCACCCTCGAGCCCCAGCCGGAAGGCGCCTGGCGCTGGCTGGGCACCCGCACCCTGGTCTTCGACCCGGCCGAGCGGCTCCCCATGGCCACCGAGTACACGGTGACCGTCCCGGCGGGCATCACCTCGGTGAGCGGGTCCACCCTGACGGCCGAGCAGTCGTTCTCCTTCGCCACGCCCCCGCCGGAGCTCGAGGACTACTGGCCCAGCACCGACGGCCAACCCCTGCAGCCGGTGATCGGGCTGGTCTTCGACCAGGCGGTCGACCCCGAGGCCGTGCTCGCCCACGTGAAGCTGTCGGGGGGGCACGGACTGCGGCTGGCCGACGCCGCCGAGAGCGAAGAGCGGCCGGAGATGCGCTGGCGGCGGGGGGGCGATCTGCCGGAAGACCACGTGGTGATGGTGGTCCCTGCGGAGCCGCTCCCCAAAGACACGTCCTTCACCCTCGACGTTCCCCTGGGGCTCGTCGGCCTGGAGGGTCCACGTCCCTCCACCCAGGCGCACCGGGTGTCGTTCCGCACCTACGCTCCGCTGCGGGTGGTCGACCACCACTGCAGCTGGCACGACGAGTGCCCGCCCACCCAGCCCTGGTCGGTGGAGCTGAACAACGCGCTCGACGAGGAGCAGGATCTCTCGGCCATCACCGTCACCCCGGAGGTTCCCGGCTGGTCGGTGGCCGCGCGGGGCAACTACCTCACCATCAGCGGGAAGTTCACCGCCCGCACCCGCTACAGCGTCACGCTCCCACCCGAGCTGGTCGACGGCTTCGGTCAGGCGCTCGGCCATCCGGAGACGCTGCGCTTCGACGTGGGTCCCGCCGACCAGACCTTCGACGCCTCGGGGGGAAGCTTCGTGGTGCTCGACCCCAACGGAGGCGGCACCTGGCCGGTGTTCACCACCAACCACCGGAACATCGCGGCGAAGGTTCATCGGGTCACCCCCGACGACTGGGAGGCCTGGCAGGGCTTCCGGGATCGGCACCGCTACGACGACGCGCGCCCGTCGCGGCCCCCCGGCAAGGCCGTGCTCGACGAGGTGATCGCTGTCGACGACCGTCCCGACGAGCTGGTGGAGACCGCGCTCGACCTCAGCGACCACCTCGAAGGGGGCTACGGCCAGTTCGTGGCGGTGGTGCAGCCACGGCCCCAGCCCAGCGACCGCTGGCGGCGCAGCTACGAGCTGGCGTGGGTGCAGGTCACCCGCCTGGGCCTGCACGCCTTCGTGGACAGCGACGAGGTGCTCACCTGGGTGAGCGACCTGGCCACCGGCGAGCCCCTGGCGGGCGTGGAGGTGGAGCTGATGCCGTCGGGGCGCACCGCCACCACCGACGAGCAGGGACTGGTGCGGCTGCCGCTCATCGGCGACGACGGCGAGATCACCAAGACCACCGCCGTCGTGGCCCGACGCGGCGACGACACGGCCCTGCTGCCCGCCTACCCGGAGTGGGGCACCAACGGCTGGGTCCCCGTGGCCGCCCACGACACCCAGCGCTGGTACGTCGCCGACGACCGAGGGCTGTACAAGCCCGGCGAGACCGCTCGGGTGAAGGGCTGGCTCCGCATGGTCGGCTCGGGCCCCGAAGGCGACGTGGGAGCCCTGGGCGAGCCCACCACCCGAGAGGTGACCTGGCGCTTCGTGGGGAGTCGCGGCAACGAGCTGGGCAAGGGCACGACGACCCTCACCGACCACGGTGGCTTCGACCTCACGCTGGAGATCCCGGGGGATGCGAACCTCGGCGACGCGTGGCTGCACCTGTCCACTCCCGACGGCTCCCACCGCCACCGCGTGCCCATCCAGGAGTTCCGCCGGCCCGAGATCGAGGTGTCCGCCGAGGCCGATCGCGACCGCTTCGTGCTCGGCGAGGAGGCGCGGGTGGAGGTGTTCGCCCGCTACTTCACCGGCGGCCCGCTGCAGGACACCCAGGTGAACTGGACCGTGCACGCCTCCGATGCTGGCTGGCGCCCGCCGGGCCACCGCGGCTTCAGCTTCGGCACCTGGTCGCCCGGGTGGTGGTCGTGGCGGGGGCCCACCACGTCCGGCGACGCGATGGGTCCCTGGACGATGGTGGCCCGCACCGACAGCCGTGGACGTCACGAGGTGGGGGTCCACGTCGAGGCGATGGGGCCGCCCCGCGCGCGCACCCTGCGGGTCGAGGGCCAGGTGGTCGATGTCAACCGCCAGGCGTGGACGGCTTCCGACACCGTGGTGGTGCATCCCTCCGAGGTCGCGGTGGGCGTGAAGACCGAGCGGTCCTTCGTGGAGCCGGACGAGCCCATCGACGTGTCGCTGGTGGTCGTCGACCTCGACGGCGAGGTGCGGGCCGACCGGGCCGTGGTGGCCGTGCTCGAGAAGCTGGAGGGGTGGTACGGCGACGGGGAGCAGCTCGACCGCTGCGAGGCCACCACCGATGCCGAGGGCTTGGCCAGCTGCACCTTCTCGGTGGTCAGCGGCGGGAGCTATCGCGTGACCGCCGAGGCCCACGACGACCTGGGCCGTGCCACCACCAGCGATCTGCGCTTCTGGGTGAGCGGGGCCGAGCGGGTGCCCAGCCGCAACGTGGAGCTCGAGCAGGTGCAGCTCATCCCCGAGACCGACGAGCTGCAGCCGGGGGATGTGGCGCGGGTGCTGGTGAGCGCTCCGTTCGCGCCGTCCGAGGCGGTGATCACCTGGCGCCGCAGCGGCATCCTCCACCACGAGCGCCGCACCCTCGACGGCCCGACCACCACCATCGAGGTGCCCATCGACGACGCCTACGTGCCCGAGGTGACGGTGCAGGTCGATCTGGTGGGCCAGGCCGCCCGCACCGACGACGACGGCAACGTGCTCGACGACAAGCCGAAGCGCGTGGCCCACGCCACGGGGGCGCTCACCCTGAAGGTGCCTCCGTCGCGGCGGGAGCTGCAGGTGCAGGTGCAGCCGGCCGCCGAGGCGCTGGCGCCGGGGCGCGACACCGAGCTCGCCCTGACGGTGACCGGCCACGACGGACAGCCCGTGGCCGAGGCCGAGGTGGCGGTGGTGGTGGTCGACGAGGCCGTGCTGTCGCTCACCGGCTACCAGATGCCCGATCCTCTCGGTGTGTTCTACGCGGTACGGGGGCCGGGCGTGAGAGACCACCGCCTCCGTCAGTGGGTCGCCCTGGCGGATCCCGAGCGCACCCAGGTCGCCGCCAACCTGCTGCCCATGGGCGGCGAGGGGGCCGGCTCCGTGGGCGGCGGACGCATGATGCCCGCGGCGCCGGAGGAGACCAAGTCGCGCGGCTTCAGCGCGCGCTCCCGGGGCGGGAAGCTCGCCGAGGCCGAGCGGTCCGAGGAGGTGATGCTCGGGGGCCTGGCCGACGACGAAGACGGGCTGTTCGCCATGGACAAGAACGCCGACCAGTCGGTGGCGACCACGGCGCTGCTGGCCACCGGCGCCAGCCAGAACCCATCGGTGGCGGTGCGCGAGGACTTCCGCGCCACCGCGCTGTTCGCCCCGGTGGTGCGCACCGACGAGCAAGGCCGGGCCGTGGTGCCGTTCACCCTCCCCGACTCCCTGACCCGCTACCGGGTGATGGCCGTCGCCGTCGACCAGGAGCGGCGCTTCGGGCAAGGGGAGGCCGGGATCACCGCGCGCCTGCCGCTGATGGTGCGCCCGTCGCTGCCTCGGTTCCTCAACAGCGGCGACCAGGCCGAGCTGCCGGTGGTGCTCCAGAACCAGACCGACGAGACGCTGGAGGTGCAGTTGGCGATGGGGGTGACCAACCTCGCGCTCCTCGACGCCACCACGCCCACGCTGCAGCCGGCGGGTGACCCCCGAGGGGGCTGGCAGGTGTCGGTGCCGGCGAACGACCGGGTGGAGGTGCGCTTCCCGGCCACCACGGCGTCGGCGGGCACGGCGCAGGTCCAGGTGGTGGCGGCGGCGGGTCCCCACCAGGACGCCGCCCGGCTGGAGCTGCCGGTGTACACCCCGGCGACCTCCGAGGCCTTCGCCACCACCGGCAGCCTGACCGACCGTGGACTGCAGCTGCCGGTCGACATCCCCGACGACGTGTGGCGCGACTTCGGTGGCCTCGAGGTGACCACGTCGTCGACCCAGCTGCAGGCCCTCACCGATGCGGTGGTCTACCTGTCCACCTACCCCTACGAGTGCAACGAGCAGCTCGGCAGCCGCGTGCTCAGCGTCGCCGCGCTGCGTGACGTGCTCACCGCCTTCGAGACGGACGGACTGCCGGCCCCCGAGGCCCTCGAGGCCCAGGTGCAGGCGGATCTCGACAAGCTCGCCCAGCGCCAGCACCCCAACGGCGGCTTCGCGTTCTGGCGGAAGGGCGACCGGCCCTGGCCCTTCCTGTCCATCCACGTGGCCTCGGCCTTCGCGGAGGCGCGGCGTGCCGGCTACACCGTCGACGACCGCGCCTGGAACGCCAGCCGTGCCCACCTGCAGCGCATCGAGCGGCACATCCCTGGGTGGTATGGCGAAGACGCGCGCCGCTTCCTCCGGGCCTACGCGCTCGACGTGCTCCGGCGGATGGGCCACCCCGACCTGGGCAAGGCCAAGGCGCTGTACGGGGAGAAGTCCCTCGACGACCACTCCCTCGAGGCCCTCGCCTTCGTGCTGCCCACGCTCGCGGAGGGCGGACGTGCGGGCGACGTGCAGCGCATCCTCCGTCACTTCGGCAACCGGGCCACGGAGACCACCGCCGGCGCCCACTTCGCGACGACCTACACCAACGGAGCCCACGTGCTGCTGCACAGCAGCCGGCGCGCCGACGGCATCGTGCTGCGCGCCCTGCTCGAGGTGGCCCCCGACGACGAGCTGCTCGACAAGGTCACCCGCGACCTGCTCGCCCATCGCACGGCGGGACGCTGGGCCTCCACCCAGGAGAACGCCTTCGTGCTGCTGGCCCTGCGGGCCTACTTCGAGGAGCGGGAGAAGGAGACCCCCGACTTCGTGGCCAAGGTGTGGCTGGGCGACGGCCTGGTGGGCGAGCATGCCTTCGAGGGACGCACCACCGAGCGCTACCACGTCGACGTGCCGCTCGGTGCCCTCGACGACACCCAGACGCTCACGCTGCTCCGCGACGGGGATCAGGGACGGATGTTCTACCGCCTGGGCCTGCGCTACGCGCCCGAGAGCCTGGCCCTCGAGCCGGCCGACCGCGGCTTCGCCGTGGAGCGGGTGTACGAGGCGGTCGACGACCCGGGCGACGTGCGCCGCGACCCCGACGGCACCTGGCACATCCGCGCCGGCGCCACCGTGCGGGTGCGGGTGTCGATGGTGGCCGAGAGCCGCCGCTACCACGTGGCCCTGGTCGACCCGCTGCCCGCGGGCCTCGAGGCGAGCAACCCCGAGCTGGCCACCACGGGCACCCTCCCCGAGGACCCGGCGAACAGCGGCCTCGGTGGCTTCTGGTGGTGGACCCGCACCTGGTACGAGCACGAGAACCTGCGCGACGAGCGGGTCGAGGCCTTCACGAGCCTGCTGTGGGCGGGGGTGCACGAGTACAGCTACATCGCCCGCGCCACGACGCCCGGGCGCTACGTGGTGCCGCCGGCGAAGGCCGAAGAGATGTACAGCCCGGAGACCTTCGGCCGCACCGGCACCGACCGGGTGATCGTGGAGTGACCGGGTAGCTCCTGCGGTAGCATGGGGGCCACGGAGGATGCATGCGTGCTCTGTCCCTGGCTGCCCTGCTGCTGACGCTGGGCTGCAGTGAAGAACGACCGGAGAGCGAGACGGTCTACGAGACCTCCTGCGAAGAGGTCGCGGCCACCGGCTCGTGCGCGGCCTACGACTTCTGCTGCACCGACGCGGTGCACCTCGAGAACGAGGTGGAGGTCGATCGCTTCGCCGACAGCTGCTGGTACGACGTCGACACCGAGCTGTTCGACTGCTCGTCGCCGGCGAACTGCACCGACGCCGAGGCGGGGGCCGAGGCGATGGCCTGCGGCACCCGCTGAGCGATCAGGCCACGCCCGGAGGAACCACCACCACCGGACAGGGCGCATGACGCACGACCTCCTCGGCCACCGAGCCGAGGAGCGCACGGGCGATGCCACGCCGCGCGCGGGTGCCCATGACCAGGAAGGCCGGCTGGCGGGCGGTCACGTGGGCCACCAGCGCGACGGCGGGCGTGCCCTGGAGAAGCTCGACGTGCACGGCGCGCGCGGCCTGTAGCTCCTCGGCGAGCTGCTGCATCGCCTTGCGGGTCACGTCGGCGGCGGGCGTTCCGTCCTCGGACAGGCCGGTGTGGGGGTTGACGGCGCCCTGCTCGGGCACGACCGTCACCAGCTCGAGCTCGGCGCCGATGTCGGCGGCCAGCTGGGCGGCGGTCCGCAGCACCGCCGGCGGGTTGTGCTCGGGGGCGACGGCGACGATGATCCGCGGAATCGATGCGTTGTCGATGGACATCAGGCCACCTCCTTCTTGCTGGTTCGGACGCTCATGGGGTGCGCGGTGCGGGGCTGCAGGTCTTCGAGGCCCTGCACGGTGACGCCTTCGATGTCGTGGCTGACCCGGTGCAGGGTCTCCATGGCGGTGTGGTCGACGAGCCCGCTGTCGGACGCCACGACGATCACTACCTTGTAGCCCTTGTCGCGCTCTTCCTTGGCTCGCTCGAGGAGCCGGTAGGCATTGAACGACACCACCGGATGGTGCACGTGCAGCAGGTGCACCTCGCCGGTGTCTTCCACTTCGTCGACCGGGTCGGCGAACAGCTCGCGGACCACGGCCGCCGGGGAGCGGTCGGCGTGGGCGGGGTCTACGTCGCCCCTCCAGCGCATGATGGCCACGATGGCGAGCTTGATGGCGGTGCCCACGAGCACGCCCACCAGCAGGTCGGTGAGGAGGATGGCGACGATGGTGAGGACGTAGACCACCACCTGCTCCGGGCCCACCTTCGCCAGGGAGCGCACGATGCTGGGGTGGATCATCTTCCAGCCCGTGTACACCAGGATGGCCCCCAGCGCGGCCTTCGGGATCATCGACACCAGGGCGGGGGCGAGGAACAGGAAGGCCAGCAGGAAGCAGGCGTTGACGAAGTTGGCCCACAGCGTGCGTCCGCCGGCCTCGATGCAGGTCTTGCTCTTCACGCCGCCGGGGATGACGGTCAGGCCGCCCACCAGGCTCGACACCATGTTCGACAGGCCCATGGCCAGCAGCACACGGTCGGGCTGCGAGCGGCGCTCGAAGGGGTCGATGCGATCGATGGCGGCAGCGGTCGCGAGCGACTCCACCCCGTCGATCAGCATCAGCGTGATCACGCCGACCGTCGCTGCCCACCACAGGTCGGTGCGGCTGGCGAGCCCACCGAAGTCGGGGAGGCTCAGGCCCTCGAGCGGGTTGTCGGGCACGTCGATGAGGAAGGCAGGGTCGATGTCTCCGAGGCCCAGGGCCATGGCCGCGGGCACGGCGAAGAGCACGCCGAACAGGTGCGGCGGCACCTTGGCGAACACAGTGAGCTGGCGTGCGAAGGACGAGGCCGAGGCCAGCATGATCACCAGGGTGACCACGCCGATGCCCAGGGCCGTAGGGTTGCTACCGTGCCACCAATGGGGGATCTCGGCGACGTACTCGAAGAAGCCATGGGCGTGGGACGTGCCGAGGAAGCCGAAGAACAACGGCAGGGCCTTCACGAGAATGAGCAGCCCGATGGCGCCGAGCATGCCCTCCACCGCGCTGGCGGGGAAGATCGCGGCGAAGCGGGCGAGCCCGAGCTTGGCCATCACCACCTGCGCGGCACCGGCGATGAAGATCACCACCAGCAGCATGGGGTAGCCGGCGCCCACAGTGTCGGCGTCGCCGGCGCCACCGAGCGCCACCATCGTGGCCATCAGGGCGGGGGCGAGCCCGGCCGCAGGCCCCGAGATCGTGACGAAGGACCCGCCGATGAACGGGAAGATCAGCCCGGCGATGATCGACGAGATGATGCCGTAGATGGGCGGCGCGCCCGAGGCGATGGCGATGCCCGACGACAGAGGGAGCGACACGAGGGAGACGACGAAGCCGGCCAGCAGGTCGTAGCGCCAGTGGCGCAGGCCGGCGATGCCGTTCTCGGGGGCGGGGTGGATGGCAGACGCGTCGCGCACGGCGGCGTCCACCACGTCGGTGGTCTGAGACATGAGAAGTCCTCACAACTGGTCGGTTTTCCGGTGCACTGATTCGCTGACGCCGCGCAGGGGGCGTCCGTGGCCCGCAGAGGGGCCGCACGTCGTCGCGGGCGGTCGTCAGACCGGGCGGCGCGTGGGGTCGGGCCGTCACGGGGACGGCGAGCGATCAGGCGCGGGGTGGACCTCGTGGGGACTGGCTCGCTACGTCGGGTCGGGGACGCGGAGCCTGGGCGTGGCGGCAGCTCGCGTCGTGACAGGAGCGCGCATGCCACAGGGGCGCCGCGAGCGGGACGCCAGCTGCGCGGAGGGCGCGGGTGGGAGGATCCTCGGGGGCGGGGTCGCCGTCACCGGTCTCGTCGCCGTCGGCGTCGAGCTTCTCGGCGGCCAGCTCGACCTCCGACTCTTCGGACTCCCGCCGGGCCTCGGCGGCGACCTCGGGAATGCCCATGAACACGAGCAGACCGCCCACCAGGAGGTGGAGGAGCAGCAGGGCCGCGGATTTGGTTTGGTCGTGCTTCATCGTCGGTCTGATCGGATCGTACACGGGTCGGAGGGCCCACGCCTCATCGGATCGGGCTCAGCGGGGTTGCACCCCAGCCCGGTCAGAACTGGAAGTAGATGAAGTCGAAGGAGCTCACCCGGTAGAAGACGAACATCCCCAGCCCGAACACCGCCCACGACGTGGACTGCGCGGGGAGCCACACCGGGGTCTTCTTGAGGCGCGGGATGATGAACCGCTCGACGTAGTGCGACAGGATCATGGGCGTCGCCACGACCATGGTCATGCCGGCCACCACGCTCACCGCGATCCACTCGTCGGGGGTGGCCGCGAAGGGGTGCTTCTGCAGGTGCTGCACGATGCGGTCGAGGTGGGTCTCCCGGAAGAGCATGCTCCCGGGCACCGACACCGCCAGGTAGTGGAACGCCACCGCCACCGGCCGGCCGCCGGGGATGCCCTTGACCGAGGCGGGCAGGTAGCGGTTGAGCAGGGTGTAGACGGTCATCCACACGCCGTGGAAGGCGCCGAAGAGGATGAAGTTCCAGCTCGCTCCGTGCCAGAACCCGATGATCGTGAACGTGAGGATGGTGGCCCAGATGAACCGCCACAAGGTGAGACGGCTGGCGCTGCCGAGCAGCGGGACCATGATGTAGTCGCGGATCCAGAACGACAGGCTGATGTGCCAGCGCTGCCAGAACTCCGGCGTGGAGGCGGCGAGGTAGGGGCTCTTGAAGTTCTCGGTGAGCTCGAAGCCCAGCATGCGTGCGGTGCCGCGGGCCAGATCGGTATAGCCCGAGAAGTCGGCGAAGATCTGCACGGAGAACGCGATGGCCGCCGACCACACCAAGGGGCCCGAGGGGTCTTCGAGGATGAAGACCTTGTCGATGTAGGGCGCGACCGTGTCGGCGATGCACACCTTCTTGAAGCCGCCCCACATGGCCAGCGACAGGCCCTCGACGACGTGGTCGGCCTTGAACGTGCGGGGCTGCTCGACCTGCGGCAGGAGGCGATCGGCCCGCTCGATGGGGCCGGCGACGAGCTGCGGGAAGAAGCTCACGTAGACCAGGTAGTCGAGCAGGTTCTTCCGTGGCTCGAGGTCGCCGCGGTAGATGTCGATCGTGTAGGACATCGTCTGGAACGTGTAGAACGACACGCCCACCGGCAGCATGATCGCCAGGGTGCGTAGGTCGGTGTTCAGGCCCATCGAGTGGATGAGCTCGACCACGTTGTCGACGAAGAAGTTGAAGTACTTGAAGTAGCCGAGCACCCCGAGGTTGCCGGCCATCGACAGCAGCAGCCACAGCTGCTTCTTCTCGGGCCGCCGAACCATGAGCTGGCCCATGGTGAAGTCGAGGAAGGCCGAGAAGTAGAGCAGGATGAGGAACCACGGGTGGACCCAGCCGTAGAAGACCACCGAGCCGCCGAGGAGCAGCACGTTCTGGACGATACGCCCGTGACGGGACCGGCCTGCCAGCCAGTACAGCACGAACATGATCGTCATGAAGTAGACGAAGTCGATCTGGACGAAGTTCACGGCAGGCGCGGCCTAACCGGTCGTCGGAGCACGGGCGACGCGCGGGTGAGCAACGAGCCCGCCGATGACACGCTGAGGCAGCCCGAGACAAGCTCCGGTCGGGGGCCCGTGCTATTCGGGGGGGTCTGCGGAGGACCGATGCAGCGGGCGATGGCCATCACCACGGGCGCAGTGGGACTGACGGGGGCGGTGTTGCTGTCCACGCTGTTCGCGTGCTCGGGTGGCCCGTCCGCGCCCGAGCCCGAGCCCGAGCCGGCCCCGCAAGCCGAGCCCCAGCCGGCCCCGCCGCCCGCCGCCGACGAGCGACCCAACGTGCTGATCATCGTGTGGGACACGGTGCGTGCCGACCGCATGTCCCTGTACGGTCACCACCGGAAGACCACCCCGCAGCTCGATGCCTGGGCCGCCGAGGCCACCGTCTACGAGCAGGCCACGGCCCCCGGCATGTGGACCCTCCCCACCCACGCCACGATGTTCACGGGCCTGCGCGGCACCACCCACGGGGCCAAGGCGTCGTGGCGCTGGCTCGACCACCGCTTCGAGACCCTCGCCGAGACGCTCTCGGGAAGCGGCTACGAGACGGTCGCGATGTCATCGAACCTCATCGCCAGCCCGATGACCAACCTCACCCAGGGCTTCGAGACGGTGCTCACCACCTTCCCGCGCGACGGCGCCCGGGGAGGGCGGCTGGTGGGGCCGGCGAAGGCCGCCACGCAGGCCAAGCTCATCGCGACCGACGCCTCCACCGAGATCAGCCCCGCCTTCGCGGGCAACGACGGCGAGAAGTGGGGAAAGGCGGTCCACAAGGACGCTGCCCCGGTGCTGCACGACACCCTGGGCAAGTTCATCGATGCCAAGGGCGGAGAGGGGCCGTGGTTCGCCTACCTCAACATGATGGAGGCCCACACCCCGCGCATCCCGTCGATGTCGGCCCGCAAGCGCCTGCTGTCCCCCGAGCTCGTCGAGCGTGGGCTCACCACCGATGCCTCCTTGTTCGCCGAGAACGAGTACATCATCGGCCAGCGCGACTACACCCCCGAGCAGCTCGAGGCGATCGCCGGGGTCTACGACGCAGCCATCCTCGACCTCGACGACGCCACCGGGGCGCTGATCGCCGATCTACGGCAGCGGGGGATCCTCGACGACACCCTGGTGATCCTGGTCGCCGACCATGGCGAGGCGCTCGGCGAGCATCGCATGTTCGAGCACCGCTGGTCGGTGTTCGAGCAACTGCTCCACGTGCCGCTGGTGGTGCGCTTCCCCGACCGCTTCGAGGGGCGCCGCGTGGCCGACCGGGTGAGCACGGCCGACGTCTACGCCACGGTGCTCGACGTCACCGGGGTCGATCCGCCGCAGGCTCCCACCGAGTCGACGAGCCTCGCGGGGCGCACGAGCTTCGAGCCCTTCGTGTTCGTGCAGATGCTCGACCCGTTCGCCTCGCAGCTCGCTGGCATGCGCGAGGCCTACCCCGAGCTCGACCTGTCCCCCTGGATGCGCACCTACTGTGCGGTCTACGAGGGCTCCAAGAAGCTGATCTACGCCTCCGACGGCGCCCACA
>Ga0213839_1001247_pt1 | contig 17330 bp, 22 predicted proteins | sample SWPATP21_FD_160075 | JGI IMG/M metagenome (GOLD analysis project Ga0213839, IMG submission 160075) | Coastal seawater microbial communities from Marineland, Florida, United States - SWPA TP2 #1 | ecosystem: Environmental > Aquatic > Marine > Coastal | place: USA: Florida | collected 2016-08-14
ATCTTTATGACTGTGAATATTATTGCAATCCTAGTATTAGGGTTTATTTACAAATTGAAAGAAAAAATTGAGCGACAAATGGTTGCCTCATAAATTAATCAAATATAAAGCACTATGCACAACAACGTATATAACGCAGCGCTAGATACGTCAAACCGAAAACTTCACACAAAATATACTAACTTAGATATCTGAAAAACATAGCATCCGGCGCTCCGATGCTTCCGATTCGCACGCAGCTTCGCTGCTGCCAACATTTGCTCCGCAAATTTTGTTCGTCCGAATCTCGCCGTACACCGCGCCGCGTCATATACAATACCGTTGGCGATAATTTGAATACAAAATGAGATGGAGTAAATTAAAACAAAGAATTGAACAAAATTTTGCCGATTCATTAAAAGGTAATCTTGAAATATTCGCAGCAGTTTATAATGATTATGACAAAGAGGGACGAGTATGGTTTACACTCGATAAAATAGAAATAGCAAATTTTTGTGATTTTGAATCATGGAATAAAAATGCTGCAAATTATCATGAATCTACAGTTGATCGATTATACAAGACTCATTCCGCTACGAAAAATGAGGACCGAACTGATGGATTACTAGTTGAAAAAGGCGAATTTTCAAAATGGGATCTTTACATTCAAATGTTCGATTACCTAAATTTATCTATTGATAACGCTTTAAATCATTCGAGCCCAGTGATAAACGCAATCGCTGTAGCTGATAAACGTACCGGTAAACGTCGGCTGGCTAAACTACATTTTGATCACCCTTTACCGATGAAAATTCTCAATGAAAGATTAAAACGTGAGGATACAAACAATCGCCAACAACGCATATAATGCAGCGCTAGATTTATCAAACCGAAAACTTCTCACAAAAAATACTAATTTAGATAATTGAATAGTATATCATCCGGCGCACCTATGCTTCCGATTCGCACGCAGCTTCGCTGCTGCCAACATTTGCTCCGCAAATTTTGTTCGTCCGAATCTCGCCGCACACCGCGCCGCATTATATACAGGAACGTTGTATGCAATTTGACATGACTTTCCAATTCGTAGATAAAAAACTAAATTGACATATTATCTGAACATATTTCTACCCTTAATAGTAATCATTCTGATTTACCTGCTTTCAAGATTTACCAACTGGCGGAATTTACGGATAGTTATGATTGGATTTTTTGCAGTTTTAGCGGCAATTTCTTTTCCAATATTTCTAACTGATTTGAGAGCAAATGTTTGGGTTTACGACTATTTCTTAACACCAATATTTATCTCGTCGATCGCTGTCGGAATTTTGATTATTACGAACAAAAAGTACTTTAAACTGACTTCTATCTTAGTTGGAGTATTTGCAGTTGCGATAAACTTTTTTTGGAATTTTGTCATTTCGTTTGCTGCTGGTTGGGGAGGTGGAGATTACAACAAACCTTATACAAATGCACCTATTCTACAATATGAAAATTTAGAAATTGTAGAACATAAACAAAGTTCTGAATTTAGCCATTATATGTTAAATCGGACATACTTGAATGGATTGGTTTACAGGCAAGTTGGATTTGAAACAAGAAATAATTCGGTATGTGAAATGACGTTTAAATTAAAAGACACAAAGGAAGATTATGTATATGACAAATGTAATTCAACCTTTAAAAAAGTGAAATAAAAACTGCATACAACAGCGCATACCGCAAATGGCTGTGTTTATAGGTAGTTTGGCGATTTACATCTATAAAAATGATATCTTTAACTAAACAAATTAACCTAGCGGCTCGGCCTGGCTTCTGATTCGCACACCCAGTAGTAGCCTTCGGCACTACGGGTTTCCCACTTTTGCTCACCTTCGACAGGCTCAGGGACCAGCAAAATGAATCACTCCGGATCTTAGCCGCCAACCGCCACTAGCGTTATACAGGAACGTTAGCTACCATATAAACGAACATCCGAACATATGAATAAAATTCTTTTCTTATTGATATTTTGCACAGTCTTAAGTTGCGCAAAAGAAAAAGAAATAAATCAAGAATTCGGGAACATTCCGACTGAATTAATAAGTGCTTTAGAATCCATCAATAAAAGCCAAGTATTTGAAATTAATCCATCTCAACCGAATACAGTAGTTGGCAAAAGTGGAACAATTCTAATTATTCCAGAAAATTCAATTGTTGACCAAAATGGTAATGTTGTTTCTAAAAACGTTTTCATAGAAATTAAAGAAAATTTCACTAAATCGGACTTTATCGCTTCTAATTTGCAAACAATGCATAACGATAAAATTCTTGAATCGTTAGGAATGGTTTTTCTATCTGCTAATGATGAAAACGGGAATGAATTTAAAATAACAACTGGGAAATCTATAAGATTACAAATCCCTCAAAAAGGAATTAAGGAAAACGCAAAAATATTTTTGGGTAACAGAGAAGAAAGTGGTTTAATCAATTGGGACAAAATAGAAGAGCCTTCGAAATCTTTAACGCCTTATCCAATAAAATTTATAAGTAAAAATCGATTTCCGACCGAATGTTCTGAATATTATGGAATTACTACAGATACGTTAAAATACGCTTATTACAACTATTTTGGGAATATTACCGATTTTGAAAATACACTTTTGGCAACAAAAGAATTTTCAGATAGATTTAGCACTACTTGTTGGAAAGAAGTTTTAAATATTTATATAAATAATCTTGACAAAAATCTTTGGGAAATTGATGAGTTAACTGTTCAATATTTTATCAAAGATTCAACAGAAAGAGTTAATTACCATTTAAACAATATTCCACCAGGACCAAATGGTGGTCCAAGAACTAAAATGCAAAAAGAAGCTCACGAGTCAATATTAAAAGATGCAAAAGAACATGGGCGTTGGAAAATTGAACTTTATAAAAAATTCGCATCTCAAAAGCTTACTAAAATTGACACAAGCCGAATAATTGACACAACAAAACTCAAGGAACTGAATAATGTTCTTATAACCTACGACGCAATAAATTTTGGATGGATTAATGTAGATTTCTTTTACGAAGACCCAAAAGCAAGTCCAACTAAATTAGCTGTAAAGACTTCAACAAAGTCAAATTTGACAAGTCTGATTTTAGAAGAAAGAAATGTCATTTTAAGTGGAATAGAAAAATCAACAAATGAATATTGGTTTACGAAAAATGAAGATGGTTACAACAAACTACCTAAAGGAGAAAAAGCAATAATCATATCAATTGGATTTGATAATAGCGGACTTACCTTTGGCGAGAAAGTTATAGTAATTGGAGAAAATGAAGAAGAATTTATTGAAGTGAAACCGATTAGCGAAATTGAATTAAAAGAAAAACTAAAAAAATACGGTAGCTAACATCGCATATAATGCAGCGCTAGATCTGCCATACCGCGTACTTCTCACAAAAAATACTAATTTAGATAACTGAATGATATATCATCCGGCGCTCCAATGCTTCCGATTCACACGTCACGCCGTTGGCGTGACTGCCAACATTTGCTCCGCAAATTTTGTTCGTACGAATCTCGCCGCACACCGCGCCGCATTATATACAGGACCGTTGTGCTTAATATTTGATGAAAAAAATAGAACTTAAACATATACTATCAAATAAAGAAGTTGAGAACTTATCATCATTAATTGACAAAAATTTAAGTGTTTTAGGATCGAATTCAATCACAGTTTATCCGTCTTCGAATCGAATCTATCGTTTTAATAATTGGATTGATATCGGAAATTGGGAAAATTCAAACCGAATAAAATTAAATTATAGTTTCGACGAATCTCCTTCACTTGAAGATTTCATCACGCTTCAAATAGATTTGTACAAATCAAGAAATGAAGCCAATAATGCTAGTATTATTTTCGCTGGGAAGGACATTATCAAAATATCTAAAATAGAGATATATGGTTACGACTCTGAATTCATAACGAAAAATCAAACCAGAACGAATTTGGATTACAAACTAGAGAAAAATGAAAGCTATTGTGAGGTTATGGAAACAGAAAACATATTACTGCTTCATGGGTATGATGAACGAAAAGTACTTATCGAATGTTTACACCCGTACTTAGAACTAACCGTTACAATGGACCCTAAATACATAAGTACTGTTTTAAACAGAAAAGAACCAAAAATAAATTCTGTAGTTAGACTAAAAAGAACGATCAAATAAATACTAAGCACAACATCGCCTATAACCCAGCGGGAAATTTGGCTAAAAAATAAAACTCCCCTACTTTTAAGAAAATTAATAGCTCCTCGGACTATTTCGCTAATGGCGGCTCCAGGGCACGTCTGATTCGCACACCCAGTGGTAGCCTTCGGCACTACGGGTTTCCCACTTTTGCTTCGCAAAATGTCTCGCGCCGAATCAGCCACCCAGTTCCCGCCGAGGTTATAGACGTGGGCGTTAGGTAACATTTTAAACAACCATGGCGCAATGTCCTAAATGTAAAAGCAGGCTTTCACTTTATAAAATAGTATCGTTATCAAGACATTCCAATCGGGTGTTATGTAGTTCCTGTAATACGGTTTTAGAGGTTAACAGATTGACTTTAGGAGTATTTGGTGGGAGTGCAGTTGCAATCTTCATGATCATTGCAAAGGGTCGAACAAAATGGTTTGGAATAGAGAATTCATTAATTTCGATAGGAATAGCCATACTTGCTTTAATCATCATCACAATTCTATTTTATTATCAAATCCGCCTAAGGGAAAGTTCTAATCAAAAAAAGTCCGAATTCGTTGATAATTTTGATCTTAAGAAAAGGCCACCATTACCAGATCATTTTACTAGAATTGAATATTTAAAGAATCGGTTCTATGACAAATCTCTTTCAGAGCTCGAATATATTTCTCAAGATAGTTCAAGAGTATCTGAAGCAAGAGAAGCAGCGAAGCAATTAATTGTGGAAAGAAAAAACGTTACCTAACATCGCATAACTCAAATGGCTGCGTTTACAGCTAACTAGACGATTTACATCTATAAAAATGATATCTTTAACTAAACAAAATAACCTAGCGGCTTTGCCTGGCTTCTGATTCGCACACCCAGTAGTAGCCTCCGGCACTACGGGTTTCCCACTTTTGCTCACCTTCGACAGGCTCAGGGACCAGCAAAATGAATCACTCCGGATCACAGCCGCCAACCGCCACTAGCGTTATACAGGAACGTTGTAAACAATGCCTAAACTGAATCTCGAAAAATGAATTTGGACGAACTGACAAAAAATATTCGGAAAATTTCCAAAGAAGAAATAGTTCAAAAATTAGCCGACAATATTCAGGAATGGAAAACAGATGAAAGAAATGCTGTTGAATTAAGAGATAATGTTGAACGATTTCTTGGCAATACTTGGATTGAAAAGCGAACTGACTTTAACAAGGTTTACGGAATGTGGACTGAATTTAGAAACTCGGCAATTGATGGAATTGGCGGAATGACTATGAATGAGAGACTATATTGGTTTGGTCTTTTTGACTTATTTGACAATGCAAAGAATGAGGCTGAACAGGAAAAATTTTATGGAAAATTAATGGCGAAAAAATAAAAAGCACAGTTTACAACAACGCATATAATGCAGCGCTAGATCTGCCAGGCCGCATACTTCTCACAAAAAATACTAATTTAGATAACTGAATAATTTATCATTCGGCGCTCCTATGCTTCTGATTCGCACGCAGCTTCGCTGCTGCCAACATTTGCTCCGCAAATTTTGTTTATCCGAATCTCGCCGCACACCGCGCCGCATTATATACAGGAACGTTGGGCACAATATGAAAAATACTTTGGGAAAAATATTAATAATTGGAGTTGCAACATTGTTACTGACTGAAATCGGATTTAGTCAATCTCTTGACAATTTTATTGATAAAACAATCAAAGTTGATAGTTTAAATGTTCCTCTTGATTCAAACCAGCCATACTTTCCTAAAGATCTTTTCCCGGAAGTCGAAATAGACTGGATTCGAACAGATAGTATAATAACGATAGAAAAGAAAGTAAAAGAAGGAACTTATGATGAATTTGTTGTGGACTGGTACTCTAAGCATCTTCATGCAATGAAAGAACCATTGCTTTTCAATAGAAAGGTTAAAAAAGAAGTTTATAGATTTACTTGGTTGAGAACATTTCACAAACCAATGACTTTTAGAATTGAAAAGTGGAAAGATAGATATATCCTCTACTGTAAAATAACTACATGAGCCGGTGGATATGAACCTGGAAATTTAGAGTCTGAAAAGTTTAAAATAATTACCGAAAAAGAATGGTTAGAATTTTCTAAGCTTGTGGACAAAGCAAACTTTTGGACTATGGAATTAGGTCGTAGCTCAATAGGTAATGATGGTTCTGAATGGATTTTAGAAGGACTCAACAAATCTAATTATCGGGTTGTAACAGTTTGGTCACCCACAAAAGGGAATTTTTATGAGGCGTGTAAATATCTTATTGATTTATCTGATATTAAACTAACTGGAAGAGAAAAGTATTAAAAACATACTGTGCCCAACAGCGCATAACTCAAATGGCTGTGTTTATAGGTGGTTTGGCGATTTACATCTATAAAATTGATATCTTTAACTAAATAAAATAACCTAGCGGCTCGGCCTGGCTTCTGATTCGCACGTCACGCCGTTGGCGTGACTTCCAGCCTAAGCCTTTGGCTTAGCTGTTCAGCTGAATCACAGCCGCCAACCGCCACTAGCGTTATACAGGAACGTTACCTGCAAGCTGAAAAAAACGAATGGAACAAAAATATATTAATAGTCAAGAATTAAGCAATTTTGTAGAAGAACACAATCTACGAAATAGAGTTTCGATAATTCATTTTAACGCCCTAATAACTATCAAAACAGCTAAAAATCTAATAAAAAATGAAAGAGTTGAAGTAATGATTAGTTTTGATAATTTTGATAGTTACGGAGATTTAAAATTTCTCACAGGCGATTTCGACCCGTATTTATATCCAACTGTTTTTGAAGCAAAATGGCAAAAAATGCAACATAAAATTGACCATCTAATTATTTCTGGCAATCATACTCAAAATCCAGATATAGGAAAATATGAAGTAAAAGTTGTTCCACTTGAAAAAATAAGAGATTAATGGACGACTTAATTTCCCCAAAATACCAGATGAAACTCGTGAAATCAGTTCACGATGCTATTTGGGAGGAATACAAAACTTATAGAGAAGTAAGTTTATATGTTGACAAATGGTACGAGAGTGATGAATGGAACAACAATTGGGAGAATTTTCACATTTTCCAAAAGGATAATGGAGAAATTGACTTGTTAAGAACTTTACACTCAATGGCAGGTAGTGATTTATTGAAAGTTGCTATTGATATGGGTGTTGACACGCCTGATTTTATACCTTCGATTCCAACATTTAAAAATGAATTAAAATCTGACTTTAAAACCGCTTACGATACTTTCACGAAAGCATTTAAGCAAATTGAATCTGACCCGAGTCTTGCTGTAGGTTTAGCAAATTCTGCGCTGGAAAGCATCATCAAAGAAATACTTAAAGACGACAGAATAAAAAGTAAAATAAAAGGAACAGAAACTCTTTACAAACTGACTTCGATAATTCTAAAAGAATTTAATTATTTAGACAGCAATCATCCTGTAGAAATTAAAACCATTGGCAGTTCTCTGTTAGCTATTAGTCAGTCAATAGAGAAATTGAGAAGTGAAAAAACTGATTTTCACGGAAAAACCACAGAGGACTATTTAATTACTGACTCTTTATACACTTACTTTGTGGTAAATGCAGTTTCAACAGTTGGACTTTTTTTACAGTCATATTTTAAAACAAAATTACCAAAACCACCAAAAGATGTGGAAGAAGAACACGATGATTTACCATTTTAAACTTGAAAGAAATAAAAGCCAGCAGGTAACAACGCATAACTCAAATGGCTGTGTTTATAGGTAGTTTGGCGATTTGCATCTATAAAATTGGTATCTTTAACTAAACAAATTTACCTAGCGGCTCGGCCTGGCTTCTGATTCGCACACCCATTAGTAGCCTTCGGCACTACGGGTTTCCCACTTTTGCTCACCTTCGACAGGCTCAGGGATCAGCAAAATGGCTCACTCCGAATCACAGCCGCCAACCGCCACTAGCGTTATACAGGAACGTTAGCCACCATTATGAAAAAAATCGTTTCGATATTAGCTCTTAGTTCACTTTTGCTGATTTCTTGTAAGAAAAACAATTTTGATGGAACATCTTGGTTGGTAACAAGATCATATCCCATACCTCCAGATTCTGGAAATTCGATTTATGATGGTTTAACGTTACAATTCTATGACAACTCGGTTGTAGCTGGTGACATTTATATCGATAAGGAAATGAACTTTAATCTTCAAGTACAAAGTGATAGAATTATAGTAGATGATAGCATCATTCTCAAGATTGTAAACAAATATGAAGATAGCTTGATTTTGGATTTTAGTGATAGAGCAAGAATTAAGCTTATTAGATTAAAAAATCAAGACGATGAACAAATTTCTCTATCGGGAAATAATTGGATTTTAAAATTTGACAATCCTGAATATACTGAATATGACAGTAAGTTGATTTTGACCGATTCTACTTTTTTTGAGGTACCCAATTCAAGAATGGCAATTAAGAAAAATCTTAAGACAAACCAATATGACAGATTGATTGAAAAATGGAACTTCAAGAATTTAAATGGAACTAAAGTGCTTGCAATAACAAACGGACAAGGATTTGATAGCTTTTTTAGAGTTGTGAACAGACCTCACGATTCAATTCTAAATTTAGAATGCCTTAATTGCAGAAAGTTTATTACAGCTAAATTAATAAGAGAAAATAATTTTGATGATTGGAAAAGAAAATCGCTTGAAGACAAGCTATCAAATTCTAAATGGACAATTAATAGTATAATTGACATTGACACAATTTTTACTGGTTCAATACCTGATACTTTGCTCATACCTTCGAACTCTATAACTGATAAAAAATTGACTTTTCTATTTTTTGATGACCATACATACCAAGTTCAAGGACATAGAGATATAAAACGTTCTGGAAATTGGCGTTTATCTTCGAGTGGAAAGGAGATTGTTTTGAATGACGGGAAACTTACAACTGATTTCATTGATATTATATCTGTCGGAGAAGATCTTTTAGAAATTGGACATTTGAATTGGTTCAAATCGAGTGACAGTTACGAAGATTTGGAATTATTTTATAAAGTTCAATTGAAAAAGAATAACGGTGGCTAACAACGCATAACTCAAATGGCTTTGTTTATAGGTAGTTTGACGATTTACATCTATAAAATTGATATCTTTAACTAAACAAATTAACCTAGCGGCTCGGCCTGGCTTCTGATTCGCACACCCAGTAGTAGCCTCCGGCACTACGGGTTTCCCACTTTTGCTCCGCAAAATGACTCCCGCCGAATCACAGCCGCCAACCGCCACTTGCGTTATACAGGAACGTTGTACACAATTTTGAAGAACTTAATTACATATAGCATAATTCTTATTTCACTTTGTGCGTTTTCGCAATCAAAGACTGATTCTATTATTTCTGAACTAACTGAATTAACAGCCAATAGCGGACATACTATCCGAAAAGAAAGTGACTCAATAAAAAATGAATTTATCGTTTATAGACTTTGTGAAAGATGGGCTGAAAAAGTTGAGTATTTGAAATCAAATTTGACTGAAGAAGAAATAACGGAATTGGAAAAGAAAAAAAATGCTTCAATGCACATCATTGCTTTAATCGCAAAATTGGAAAAAGAAAATACCAAAGATTTCGCAATGACCCAAATGGATAAACTTTTAAGTAGTGAAATGAAATTGATTAATATTGGATGTTCAGATGCAATATCTACTAACTCTATTTCAAGGTATTTATTCTATCTTCTGACTTATGAAAACCCTTTTTTCAAACCTGATTTCAAGTTGAAAAAACGAGAAATGAAAAAACTTGAAGAAAAAATTTTGATAGCGGAAACAAAGTTTTGGTATGATATGTAAAAAACTGTGTACAACATCGCATAACTCAAATGGCTGTGTTTATGCGTGGTTTGGCGATTTGCATCTATAAATTTGATATCTTTAACTAAACAAATTAACCTAGCGGCTCGGCCTGGCTTCTGATTCGCACACCCAGTAGTAGCCTCCGGCACTACGGGTTTCCCACTTTTGCTCCGCAAAATGCATCCCCCCGAATCACAGCCACCAACCGCCACTAGCGTTATACAGGAACGTTGTGCATAATTTTAAAAGACTAGTTATAATTTGAAACCATTTTTCGGATTTATTAAGCAATTTTTAATAATTGTCACAGGATTCATTATAGTGACAATCGTTATTTCTTGGATGATATATGAAAATAACAAGATTGCACTGATATCGTCTGAATGCACAACACCAGTTCCGGAATTTTTCTGTGGCACAGTTACGCCTGTGTTCACGGAAATTGAAGAGAAAGGAAGAGAGTTATTTCTTTCAAATTGTGCAGAATGTCATAGGTTAAATAAAAGAGCTACTGGTCCTGCCCTTTCTGGTGTACTTAACAAAAATTATCCTAGTAAGAACTATTTCGAAAAATTTATAGTAAGTGAAAACTCACTGAAAGGTGCAGATAAGTTATATTCGATAAAGATTAGTAAGGAATATAATTCCGATTTCCAACATACCTTTTTGCTTTCAGAAACCGAGATTGAAGAATTGAAGGCCTACTTAAAATAAAACTACGCACAACAACGCATAACTCAAATGGCTTTGTTTATAGGTAGTTTGACGATTTACATCTATAAAATTGATATCTTTAACTAAACAATTTAACCTAGCGGCTTTGCCTGGCTTCTGATTCGTATATCCTGTAGTGCCACAGGCTACTACAGGGCTTTTCGCTCTCGACGTTCGTCCGGATGACTCACTCCGAATCACAGCCGCCAACCGCCACTAGCGTTATACAGGAACGTTGTGTACAATATCCACTCAAACCTAAAATGAAAAAAACGCTGATTTTAATATTGACTTTTTTACCTCTGACTTTACTCGGACAGCATTTAAAATGTTGTGAAACAGAAAAAGAAGTAGAATCATATCTGAGCGGAAAATGGAAAATAAAAAATTCGGACTCTAAAACTGTTTATCACTATTGGTTTGAGAACGGAAAAGGAAATTTAGAGGATTTTGAACCAGTAGAAAACGGAGAAGAAGTAATTATTGAGGATAACCACTCATTCGTAGAAATAATAAAATACGAAAACGGATTTAAACTTAAATGCATCTATTTGTATGGAAACTGGATTTCGGAATTGAAATATTTGAATTCTAAAAAACTGATTTTAATAACAGACGGAAAAGAAACGGAATATTATAAAATTGAGGAATAAAAATACTGTACACAACATCGCATAACTCAAATGGCTGCGTTTACAGCTATCTAGACGATTTACATCTATAAAATTGATATCTTTAACTAAACAAAATAACCTAGCGGCTCGGCCTGGCTTCTGATTCGCACGCTGCGCTTCCCACTTTTGCTCCGCAAAATGAATCACTCCGAATCACAGCCGCCAACCGCCACTTGCGTTATACAGGAACGTTGTGGTTAATATTTAATTAAACAAATGAAACTTATAATCCTAATAGCCTTTATACTTTTAACCATGTTTAAAGTTAATTGTCAGAACTTAGAACAAACATATATAAATACTATCTGTGATTGTTATACGGATTTGAGTCTCACAGAATATAATTCTGAGCTTGAATTAGAACTTAGGACATGTTTTGAAAGTGGTATCGTATCAGTTAAAGATGAACTTGAAAAGTTATTGGAAAAGGAAGGTCTTTCAGTAGAGGGGTCGAATTTCGAAAAAGGCTATGAATTTGGTTACAAATGGGCACAGCAAACGGTAGCAAAAAAGCTTGACTCCTTAGTTAACAATTGTGATGGTTTTTATAAGGCGTTATCAATTTCCCGCAAGCATTCCTATATTCCAACTGATGTTATTAGTGGTGCTCATGAAGCACTGAAAGAGGTAAATTTAAAACTTAAGACCGATTCATTAAATATTAACCTGCAACTACAAAGATCACTTTACACAGTTATCACAGGAGACTTTGTGAATGGAAGAGAAACATTATATGATATTCTGGAAAATGACAAAAATAACTTTCAAGCGATAATGATAATAGCCATGGCATATGAATATGAAGAGAAACATGAATTAGCTCTTGAGAATTTTATTAAAGCAAATACAATTCATGAAGACTTTCAATTCAGACTAGCGATTGCCTTTCTGAAAAGAAAAATTAACGAAAAATACTAACCACAACAGCGCATAACTCAAATGGCTGTGTTTATGGGTGGTTTGGCGATTTACATCTATAAAATTAATATCTTTAACTAAACGAAATAACCTAGCGGCTCGGCCTAGCTTCTGATTCGCACGCTGCGCTTCCCACTTTTGCTCCGCAAAATGACTCACTCCGAATCACAGCCGCCAACCGCCACTTGCGTTATACAGGAACGTTGGCATTAATTAATTCAGAAATGTTGCTTAATCGACATTTGACTATACTTATTGGTCTACTAATTACACTGAGTACTCGTGCTCAATCTTCGTCTTTTTCCTATTCGGATGAATTCGGCCATACCATTACATTTAAAGAGAATATAGAATTACTAACTAGAGAATTTGATTCGAATCTCATTCGTAAATATGTTGATGGCGAGGATTTCGGATTAGAAAACACAGAGGTAAAATTTGAAATAGATGTTATTAAGATCGAGAAAAAGAATAAAAACAACTATATCCTTGAAGTAAGAAAAACTCCTATTACTAAAGATATAAAAGTCATTATTCGACATCTAGGTGGATGGCAATATTATAGACTAAAAGTAAAAAGAAAGAAGGGTGAGATTCGTGATGTCAAAATCAGTTACCTGTATTCAATAATTTAACAAATGCCAACAGCGCATAACTCAAATGGCTGCGTTTACAGCTATCTAGACGATTTACATCTATAAAATTGATATCTTTAACTAAACAAATTAACCTAGCGGCTCGGCCGGGCTTCTGATTCGCACACCCAGTAGTAGCCTCCGGCACTACGGGTTTCCCACTTTTGCTCCGCAAAATGACTCCTGCCGAATCACAGCCGCCAACCGCCACTTGCGTTATACAGGAACGTTGTACTGCATTTGAATGAAATTCTTGTTAATTAATATAATTCTGATATTATTTCTCGCTTCTTGTAAAAAAGATGTGACGGAAAATGCAATTCTGATAGCTGAGCGTGAAGCTCCAATAGGTTGGAATTATCTCCGAATTTACAAGGACAGTACATTTGAATTTGAATATCGTAGCTTTCCAAATAGCAGATTTCACAAAGGAACATTTCAAATTATAAACGACACTCTGAATTTTCAGTATTCCGATTCGATACCTCCATTCGGAAGTAAGGCAATAATTGACCGAAATTATATTATCTATATTAATGGAAAAAACAATGAAAGGTTAGAAATTTGGTTGGACAGTATAACTGACTAAAAACGCAGTACAACAGCGCATAACTCAAATGGCTGTGTTTATAGCTGTTTAGACGCTTTACATTCATAAAAATGATATCTTTAACTAAACAAAAAAACCTAGCGGCTCGGCCTGGCTTCTGATTCGCACACCCAGTAGTAGCCTTCGGCACTACGGGTTTCCCACTTTTGCTCCCCTGCGACAGGCTCAGGGACCAGCAAAATGACTCACTCCGAATCACAGCCACCAACCGCCACTAGCGTTATACAGGAACGTTGTACACCATTTTGAAAGAACATTGAGAAACCCATTTAACATAGTGAAATTGACAATCGCAATTATGATAATCGGAACTCTATTCGGATTTCATAATGCAAAAAATGATGTGCTAAAATTTTCGGATAATTACGGAAATGAATTTTTGATAGACAATGCAGATTCAATACCGAACCGACTAAACTCTGATTTCCTGAAAGATAATTTGGAGGGAACTTATTTCGTAAAAAATATTCCCGAATCTGGATTTAGTTATAAATTTAATATCATCGAAATACATAGAATCAATCGGAATAACTACAGGTTGCGAATTATGATAATTCCCCAAACTGATAGTATTCGCGAAATATTAAAATATCAAGGATTATCAAACTATAAACTCAAAATAAAAACTGGAGAAAACGGAATTGAATTGCGGAATATTGAGTTTATGTACGGAGAAATATAAATCGAAATAAAAACGGTGTACAACAACGCATAACTCAAATGGCTGCGTTTACAGGTAGTTTGGCGATTTGCATCTATAAAATTGATATCTTTAACTAAACAAAATAACCTAGCGGCTCGGCCTGGCTTCTGATTCGCACGTCACGCCGTTGGCGTGACTTCCAGCCTAAGCCTTCGGCTTAGCTGTTCAGCTGAATCACAGCCGCCAACCGCCACTAGCGTTATACAGGAACGTTAGGCAACATTAATATCAAATAATTTCTACATGAAAATATATTTATTGGTATGGGCATTTCTAGCTGTCATAATTAATATAAATGGACAAACTATTAAGCCAGATCAAAGAGGTATCAATTATTATGAATATGGGGTGGAATTAATGAACGCTACAAAGTTCCGTGCGGCTGATTCCATATTCTCACTTGCACTTCGCAGTTTCAAAGACGAAAACGTATATGTAAACCGTGCTATTTCAAGAATAATGATTAATGACACAATTGGATTTTGTCATGACATGGGAATTGCGTCAACACGATATTTTGATAATCAAGCTGAGAAATACTTCAACGAATTTTGTTGTTCCAAAGTAGATACCATTTATTATGATAAAAAGAAAAATGTTTCACACAGTAGAATATTTAGATATTATGAAGTAATAAAGAAGCTAAAATATGTTAACACAACAATCGGTACTTTTCATGACATTAAATCTGAAAATACCGTAATGTCTGTAGATTTTGGAAACTATAGCCAATTAATTGGTGCACGCGGTAAACAGACAGATATGATTGGGGCTTACATTATAGACAATTATGGAAAGAACTATTTCGTCGCATCTCAATCCACATCAATTAAGGATCCTTACAGTTATGAACAATTAATGAGAAGAGGAGAGGAATATCTAAATTCCAAATTTGGATATTTAAAAAAGGAGTTAGGAGTCAACACTCTAAGGGTATATTTCATCGTTTATGCCAGCAAATATGGTACAATAATGAATAATACAATCTTAGGCTTCTACCCGGAATTAAATCCTGAAATTGATGTTGGTAATTTAGAAGCCACACTATCATCAATCTTGAATAGTTATCCAAATGTTAAGCCTGCAAAACTCCTCAAGGATGAAGTTCCTTTTATGTCCATTGATTACATCGAATTTTAACGTTGCCTAACAACGCATATAATGCAGCGCTAGATCTGCCAGGCCGTGTACTTCTCACAAAAAATACTAATTTAGATAACTAAATAGTATATCATCCGGCGCACCAATGCTTCCGATTCGCACGCAGCTTCGCAGCTGCCAACATTTGCTCCGCAAATTTTGTTCGTCCGAATCTCGCCGCACACCGCGCCGCATTATATACAGGAACGTTACCATACATTTGAAGAATACGATCCTGTTATTATTAATATTCCTTTTGTTTATCTCGTGTCAAACTGACAATGTGCTAAACGGAACTTGGGTATCGTCCCATGATTATTCCAAGGAAGATACGACGTTTGGAATGATAGGAATCCCTCCACAAGATATCATGACACTTAAGGATGGCGACTATATTTGGAATCGCTATTTAAATAACAATATCAGATCTTGGAAAGGAACTTTCAAAATTAAATCGGATACCCTAGTATTTGATGAAAATCAGGAATCCAAGTTTCCAATATTTTCGAGGAGTTCTAATGAATTGAAATTTGACAGAGGTGGTGGAGTTATCGAAGTGTATAAAAAAGTAGCAGAATCATTAAAATACAGGAGCAATCGAAATATCAATCTGGTTGGCGAAACTTATATATTGAAAACTGAAGATGAAATTATAGATACTTTAATATTCAGGAATGATTCGATCGTTGAATGGACTTCCGATAGGGATGAATCTGGCTCTAATAGATGGCTTTTAACTGATCACAATAATTTTAAAGTACTTTTTATTCCATGGATTGGGCAAAGTATCATTTATCAAGTAGAACACGGAAATCTTCAGATGGTCATTTACGAAAAGAATAGCGCAAAAGTTGAATTGCGAAAAATAGAGTAAACGTATGGTAACAACGCATACCACAAATGGCTTTGTTTATAGGTAGTTTGGCGATTTGCATTTATAAAATTGATATCTTTAACTAAACAAATTAACCTAGCGGCTCGGCCTGACTTCTGATTCGCACGTCACGCCGTTGGCGTGACTTCCAGCCTAAGCCTTCGGCTTAGCTGTTCAGCTGAATCACAGCCGCCAACCGCCACTAGCGTTATACAGGAACGTTGTGTGTAAGCTGCAAAAAATTCGTGAAATAAGAAAATGGGAATATTTGACTTTTTAAAAGGTAACAATAAAGGTAAATCGGAAAGAACCGAAAAGCCATCGCCTGAACAAAAATTATTCTCGGAAAAAGCTATGGAAATCTTAATTCCGACTTTTGAACAGTTCGGATTCCATAAACATCGAATTGAAATAAAAAAACACTCTTCAACTATAATTTACAGAAAGGACAAACAGTATCTTAAAATATCAAGTAATACTCATCCAAGAGATTATCCAAACTATTATAACATAGTTCTCGGAGAAGGAGATAGCGAAGATTTCTTTGAATACGATTGGAATTCTATTGCACTTTGGAGATTAAAAAAAGAAATTAATCCAGAATTAAAAGTATCGGAATATGAATTCCCAAAGGATAACGGAATTGAACTGAGTTTGAAAAATGCTAACTTTGAATTACTAAAATACGGACTGACTTTTCTAAATGGAGAATTGGAATTGTTCCATAAAAGTAGAAAAGAGCAAAATAGAGACAGAGAACCTTACAAAATTCACTCACCTGACAATAATGGAAATTACCAAACGTCATTTGAACCGAAAAGTGTTGTACAAAAGAAAAAGTACAGTTGAATAAAAAAAGCCTACACACAACAACGCATAACTCAAATGGCTGTGTTTACAGCTATCTAGACGATTTACATTTATAAAATTGATATCTTTAACTAAACAAAATAACCTAGCGGCTTTGCCTGGCTTCTGAATCGCACACCCAGTAGTAGCCTCCGGCACTACGGGTTTCCCACTTTTGCT
>Ga0213839_1001250_pt1 | contig 17269 bp, 2 predicted proteins | sample SWPATP21_FD_160075 | JGI IMG/M metagenome (GOLD analysis project Ga0213839, IMG submission 160075) | Coastal seawater microbial communities from Marineland, Florida, United States - SWPA TP2 #1 | ecosystem: Environmental > Aquatic > Marine > Coastal | place: USA: Florida | collected 2016-08-14
CCGCGACCACTGGATCTGGTGCCGACATCGTGATGACAAGCGGCGCGGGCGAGCACCAAGGCGGTGCCGTCACGATTGCGTCAGCGCGTGCGGTGCAGTCTGGAAGCAGCGGTGCAATTGACATCTTCACCGGCAGCGCTGTGAATGGTCAGACGGGTGCTGTTTCCATTGCTACAGGAAGTTCTGATGAAAGCGAAGCGGGTCATGTTTCTGTCGTTGTGGGTCGTTCCTCTTCTGGATTAGGCGGTGGCATTGCAATGCTGGCGCGTGATGGCTTCAGTGTGATGACATCCACGCCAGCGAGTAACATCGTCTTGCAGACAGGCAACTCACAAACGTCATCTGGTCTCGTCAACATTGGCTCAGGAACGTCAACGAACGGAAACAGTGGAGACATCGCCCTTGGTAGCGGTGGATCTGACTTCGCAAAGTCTGGCAAAGTTATTGTTGAAGCAGGTGCGTCTTCGTCTGGGATTGGCGGCAATGTGGAGTTGAAGGCCGGCAGATCGCGCAGTCGTACTGGTGGCGACATCACAGTGGCCTCCGGATCCGGTGAGCAAAGTGGCCGTGTTGAAGTTTTGTCCGTAACGGGAACTTCCAGTGGCCAAATCCTCATCGAGAGTGGCCATGCTGTCGAAGACAGTGGATCCATTTCTCTGCAAACAGGAAACAGTGAAGCCACAAGCGGGGATATTCTGCTGACAGCAGGGTCTGCCGGTGTTGAAAGCGGAAATGTTGTGGTTTCCGGTGGATTTTCCGAGAGCAGCGTTGGCGGCCACGTCCGATTGCAGACTGGGCATTCTGCATCACAGACATCTGGCTCTTTGGTCATCGAATCCCCAAATGCCATGAAGGGCACAGGGCACATTCTTTCGTTGACAGGTTCATCTGACGAAGCGAGTTCCGGATCAATAGCATTGCGGACGGGCCACAGCGCAGGAAGTAGCTCAGGGTCTCTCACCTTCGAAGTTGGCCCTTCGATGTCTTCCCGTGCGGGCGATGTCAAGATATCCGCTGGCTCAACCGCGAATGGTGAAGCAGGCGATGTGTTGATGAATTCTGGTGGCTCGGACGCCGCAGGAGTCTCCGGGAACATGGTATTGGCCACGAGTAGTGGTGTAGAAGGAAGCGGATATATTGAATTGGCGACTGGATCATCCATTGATGGGGCGGGAGGTTCTATTCGAGTGCAAACTGGATCTTCATTGAACCGCGCAGGCGGAGCTCAAATCCAAGTTGGCCGAAGCACGTCTGGAGTCGGTGCGGCTGCTGAAGTAACGGCTGGTAGTGCAACCTTACAAGGTGGTAGCATTCGCCTGCACTCTGGTTCATCCGACCGCAGCCAAAGTGGCGAGGTTAGTGTCTCCTCTGCGTCTGCTCTCTTTGGCAGCGGGCGAGTGGCGATTAGGTCAGGCAGTGCTAGTCACATGCATTCTGGTAGTGTGCATGTTGCAAGTGGAAGTTCCGCGCAGTCTACAACGGGAAGTGTTTCATTGTCCTCAGGTAGCGGGCTGGCGTCTGGTGGCATTGCATTGGTGGCAGGCTCAAGTAGCAGCTCTGCTGGCAGTGTCGTTGACTTAAGTGCAGGTCCAAGCCGATTTGGTGGTGGAGCGGTGAATATCTTGTCCGGTGGTAGCATACAAGATTCTTCTTCCGTGGAGACTGGTTCACTGCAATTGTCGACGCACGACGCCAACGACGGAAACACTGGACTTGTTCTTCTGTCCACAGGTTCGTCGTCCACTGGTGATTCCGGTTCAGTCAAGTTGAGTACGGGTCACAGTTTGTCCGGCACAACTGGTGCTTTGCAACTCCGCGTGGGTGACGCCAGCTCCGGCATTAAGAGCGACGTTGAAGTTACTGCAGGTCGCTTGATCGCTCAGACTCAGCGAGGTACTTACATTCGCACTAGTGACGGCAAAGGCGACACGGGCAATGTTGCACTTCAAACTGGAACATCCATTCGCGGCGATTCTGGTTCTGTTTCAATCCGAACAGGTCATTCCGACCAAAGTGCGGGCTCACTTGCGGTTATGGCTGGCCGGAGCGGATCGGGGAATGGCGCGAGTGTCACTCTCGGTTCCAGCCAATCTAAATTCACAGCACGATCTGGAGCAGTCCTCGTCCACACCGGAGGTGGCGATATGGCGTCGGGGCCTGTCGAGGTTGCAACGGGCGACAGTGATGCCGCAAGTTCTGGACACATTCAAGTCGCCACAGGTTCAAGCCACCAAGAAAACACTGGTGCTGTCCACTTGTCAACTGGATTTAGCGACATTGGAAAGGCTGGCGATGTAACAGTGCAAGTCGGTTCATCACAGTCAGGTGCTGGTGATCTTACGTTGGTTGGTGGCTCGGCGAACGAAGAACAGGAGGCTGGTCATGTCGCCATCACATCAGGTGCGCGTGGGTCGCTGTTGCTATCTTCGGCTGACTCATCGCACAGTGGAAATCTCGAGCTTGCAACAGGATCTGCGTTACAAATGTCAGGATCGGTTATGATACACACAGGAGAAGCGGCGGATTTGAAGTCTGGGGATATTGTTCTGGCTACCAGCCATGCGCTGGAAAGTGGGAGCATTGTCTTGGCTGGAGGGCGTTCTGTCGGAGACAGTGCCGCCATTGAACTGCACTCCGGCGAGTCGTTGTCTGCGAAATCTGGGGACATCAGTTTGCACACAGCCAGCGGGTTCTCCTCTGGTAACGTCCAAATCCAGTCAGGATCTGCTTCGTCAGGAGTGACAGGATCCGTGCTGCTGTCGACGTCTGATTCAGTTGGATTGCCAGGACGCATTCAACTGATGGTTGGTAGCTCGGCGTCTAGCAGCGGAGGTGCCATTGAAGTAGTTGCTGGATTGTCAACATCCTCAGCGGGCGGCAACCTCGAAATGCGCTCTGGCCAGTCACTGGCCGGTTCTAGCGGTGAAGTGTTGATTCTGTCCGGAGAGGGCTCAACTCATTCAGGACATGTCACCATGGCGTCAGCACCAAGTCAGTTCGGTCAATCTGGTGGCATATCTATTGTCAGCGGTGACGGTGAGGTTGGAGCGGGCAGTATCGCCATTCTTAGCGGGGCCTCTTCCAGTGCCAACGGTGGAAGCCTACAATTGAGAAGCGGCATCAGTTCCGCCGACGGTGGAGATGTTGTGATCGAGGGCGGTGCTTCTGTTTCACTTCGTTCGTTCGCGCAAGAACATCGCAGTGGTAGCGTCGAGATATCGTCAGGAACATCGACGCAAGGGTCTGGTGGCAGTATTGGTATCGCCTCTGGCCATTCTATGAAGGCCAGTGGCATGATTAGTATGAGCGTGGGTAGCGCCGGATCAGGTGAAGGTGCCGGTCTTGCCCTCCTCAGTGGGCAGGGAGCTAACGGCGATGGCGGGGCTGTGAGGCTTCTGTCGGGTTCCTCGTCTGCTGGCCGTACCGGAAGCGTTTACGTGCAATCAAGCCGCGGCTCTGCGACTGGAGCCATTTCCGTACAAACGGGCACGGCGATTGACGGTGCAAGTGGCGACATAGTCGTCGGCAGTGGCCACGCCGCGGAGGCACCAGGACGTGTACAACTACAAGCTGGTGCTTCTGACAGCAGTGTTGGAGGAACCGCGCGTATACTAGGCGGCAGCAGTGCTGGGTCAGGAGGCAGTATCATCCTTCAAGCGGGCACAGGTGCGGAGCAGGGTGGTGACGTGGTCATCACTGCATACGAAACTCTGGACTTGGCGGCAGGAGGCGGTGGTTTAGCGCTTTCGACAGACGACACTGCGAGATCCAGCTCAGGTTCCATTCATATCACCTCTGGTACTGCCGCCGAAGGATCGGCAGGTGATATCCGACTTCAAGTTGGTGAGTCAGAATCTTCTGGCGGTGACATCACAATCACCTCTGGCAGCTCCATGCAATCAGGAGGCGACTTGTCGGTGTCAGCTGGTGACGGTATTGCTTCGAATGGTGGAGATGTTGTTGTGGCCGGTGGGGCCGGTTCGGAGGGTGGCGCTGTCATTCTCGTATCTGGCGTGGGATCCACGTCTAGCAGTGGGGCGCTATTATTGTCGAGCACGAATGCTGGAAATTACGGAAGCTCTGGGGCAATCACCCTGTCAACAGGTACTGCAGTCGCTGGAAACTCAGGCACTGTGTCCATATCCTCCGCAAGAAGTGCAGAGCATCGCTCTGGACCCATTTGGATTAGCGCTGGTTCATCCGGCAGCGGTGAGGGTGGTGATTTGATTATGTCAGCGGGTACATCCACAGACTCCGATTCAACCGGTGGCTCTGCCATTGTGGCCGGAGGTGCCGCGGAAGGGCCTGATGCCAATGGCGGCGCCGTTAGAGTGGTTGGTGGTGCCAGCACAGCGTCTTCTGGAGGTGACATTGTGGTCCAGTCTGGTGCTGGCATGGCTGACACAAGCGGAAATGTGCATGTTGTCACTGCCAATGCTATGCAGAGTGGAGCCAGTGGTAGTCTTCAATTGTCATCTGGCACGGGACTTGCGAATGGTTCGGGGGATGTCACGATCTCATCTGGCGATAGCGTTGGACGCAGCGGCGATGTTGCCATTGCAGTTGGGTCAAGTGATTCCGCTGTTGGATCTTTGACATTCTCTGGTGGCAGCGTGTCCATTTTGAATTCCAACGGCCCAGGGACTCTGGGTGATATCACTCTGCGTTCTGGACTTGACACGATCACAACCTCCAGTGGTGCGATTCTGGTGGCGTCCCAAAATGCTGGGTCGGCTGGAGCCAGCGGATCCCTTGTCCTTGAATCGGGAACCGCGTCTGTTGGAGAAACGGGATCCATCGAAATTAGAACAGGAGATTCAGATGGTAGCAACTCCGGAGCAATAGTGGTGTCAACAGGAGAGGCTAGCGTGGGGGACTCTGGATCGATCACAATTGATGCCGGATCAGCAAGTGCTGGTAACGGAGGCGATCTTGCTTTGCTTGCTGGTGATGCCGTCAACGGTGAGGGTGGAAATGTCGACCTTGCGTCTGGACACGGAAGTTCGAGTGGTTATGTTCGTATCAAAACGAGTAATGCCGGCGTTGCTGGTTCAAGCGGCGCATTATCACTGCTGTCCGGAACTTCGAACGCAAAAACATCAGGAGACGTGTTGCTGCGGAGTGGAGCTTCCACGACGTCGCAGTCAGGAGCAATAACCATCGCAGTTGGCGCGAGTGGCAGCGCAACTGGATCTTCACTAAATCTGAGTGCAGGCTCGACAGCCACCGGTGTCAGCGGCGGAAGTGTTTCAGTTGTCACAGGGTCGAGTCGAACCAGCTCCAGCGGCGACCTGCACCTCGCAAGCAGCAATAGTGGCTCTGCGGGTTCCAGCGGAAGTGTGACGCTTGCATCAGGAACATCAAGTAATGGAGTTTCGGGCGCTCTTACGATTTCCACCGGTACTACAACAGGCGAACGCGCTGACAGTGGCCAGATCCAAGTTCTAGTCGGTGACACTGACGATTCCGTGGGTGGCGGAGTGTCTATCTCTTCCGGTGCAAGCAGTCAGATGGCGAGTGGAGCAGTAGTCATCACCTCTGCAGGCGCGTCCAGAGGTGAAAGTGGTGAGATATGGATTGCGACTGGATTTTCTGGTGAAGACTCGTCTTCCGGTGACATCAACATCCACACAGGTACCGGAGTCAGCGGCTCGTCGGGAAGCATTACAATTGCAGCAGGACTGGCGGGTGTGCACAGAGGCGGAGACGTGGAAATCAGCAGTGGAGGGTCTACTGAAACCAGTAGTGGTACCATAGCAATTACAACGGCTAATGCTGGAGACTTCGGAACTAGCGGAGCACTGCAACTGGCCACAGGTACCAGCACAGGTGGTTCTTCGGGATCAATTTCTGTTGAGTCACAAGATGCACAGGGTGGATTTGGCGGCGGCATTTCCTTAGTCGTTGGCACCGGCAATTCAGGTCCCGGCGGTGACATTGTGATTGTTGCTGGCGACACAAACGGCGGAGACGGTGGCGCATTGTCGTTAACGTCTGGCGCTTCAGATTCATCGACCGGATCGATCATTATTCAAAGCAGCAACGCTGGGGTGGCTGGGTCCACCGGTGACATTTCCTTGTTCAGTGGGGTTGCAACAGCTGACTCGTCGGGCAGCTTGACGCTTGCCACTGGAGATGCAATTGGGTCAACCAGTGGTAGTGTTGCCATATATGCTGGAGCTGGTCAATCTGGAGTGGGTGGCCTCGTTTCCGTCATCAGTGGCGCCAGTGACGATGGAAGTGGTACGGTTACCCTCATGTCTGGCAACGCTGCTTCGGCCGGATCAAGTGGTGGCGTTACCATCGAATCTGGGGCGGCGTTGGCCAGTTCAGGCTCGATTGCCATTGCCACTGGCGACAGTGCGACATCAAGCGCTGGAGACATCATGATTGGAACCGGCGTGACGGCGGGCGCTGCGCTGGAAGGTGCCAGTGTGAGCCTCACTTCAGGGTCGAGTGTATTCACATCCAGCGGTTCTCTAACTGTCGCTTCTGCGAACGCAGGCGCCGTTGGTGTCAGTGGTGACATCACTTTGAGTTCAGGAACTACTTCCAGTGGAGCAAGCGGCGCCATCGACCTCGTCACGGGCGACAGTACCAACGGAGGAGGCGGCGGCATTTCACTCTCGGTGGGTTCAGGCGATGTCGACGCTGGCGGTGACATCTCTCTCACGGCCGGGTACTCATCGTCGGGTGCTGGCGGAGATATCGCTATCGTGTCTGGCTCAAGTGGCGACATTGCATCCGGTGCGATCACCATCCGCAGTGATGACGGGCTGGGTACGAACGGCGCAAGCGGCAATCTCGAACTATCCTCTGGTGATGCCAGCGGCGGGTCGTCGGGAAGTATTCTTATCGACACGGGCGCGTCGCCAAATGCCGATGCAGGAAGTATCCGTTTATCAGTCGCAGCCTCAGGCGGCGGCCGCGGTGGCAACATTGATGTACTGGCCGGAAACTCAACGTCCGAATCTGCTGGCGACATATCAATTACAGCTGGTAGCAGCAGCGCCGCTTCTGTGTCCGCAGACGGCGGAACACTGGCGCTGGCAGCTGGAAATGCGAATACGGGAACCGCCGGTGGTATTTTAATAAGTTCCGGAGACTCCACAGACGGAATTGGGGACATCGACATCATTGGTGGAACCAGTGGAACGAGTGTTGGTGGATCTGTGCTGATCTCCACTGGTTCCAGCTCTGGCACTTCCAGTGGGACTCTTACACTCGAAACCAAAGACGCTGGCACCGCCGGTGTGAGTGGGGCCATTTTACTCCAGACGGGCAATGCCACAGCCGGAAATGGTGGAAAAATTAGTATTTTGACTGGAAGTTCAGCTGCTGGTCGCGGTGGTGATATCGAAATTTCTGCAGGGGAAGGTGATACCACCGGAAGCGGGGCAGCGGTTGCCATCAGTGCTGGTGACTCCAGTGATGGAATCGGTGGCTCTATTTCAATGATATCAGGCTCTGGCGCAGCGACATCGAGTGGCGATGTAGTCATCCGTAGTGCAGGAGCAGGAACGTCTGGAGACAGCGGACTTCTTTCGCTTACGACCGGTGCAACTGTAGACGGTGCCTCGGGAAGTATTTCGCTCGGAAGTGGTGACGCAGACTTCGATAATTCCGGAGATGTGAGCATATTTTCGGGCCAGTCCGAAGACGGTGCTGGTGGCTCCATTAGCATCACTGTTGGTGCTGGGGACATTGGTGTTGGAGGTTCCATCTCAGTCAACGCTGGATCATCGGCTGGTGATCGTGGTGGGGCAGTTGCAATAGCATCTGGATTCGGCTCCAGTACTAGCAGTGGCGCAATCACAATTCAATCTGCTAATGCTGGAACTTCTGGAGCAAGCGGTGCAGTGTCGGTCTTCTCTGGCATTGCTTCCAATGGAACGAGTGGAGCCCTGTCACTGTCCACGGGTGGCAGCACCCTTGGCTCTGGGGGCGACATTTTGCTCAGCGTCGGCTCCGGAACCGCCGCGGGTGGCAAAATTGACATCTTAGGTGGAAGCAGCACTGGAACTTCCAGTGGAGAAATCAACATCAAGACGGGTACCAGTGGCTCTACAGGCGACAGTGGTTCAATGACGTTTGAAACTGGGGAAGCACTTGGAGGCAATTCTGGATCAATTGCGATTTCAACCAGCAATGCAACGAGTGGGCATGCTGGATCTATTTCGATCGCTGTTGGTTCTGGCACCAGTGGTGACGGCGGTGACATAGCCCTCGTCGCCGGAAGAGCGTCAGCGAATATTGGTGGCTCTGTGTCCATCATGAGCGGAGAAAGTGTCTCAACATCGAGCGGCCATGTTGAAATATCCTCGCCCGATGCGGGCAATGTTGGAGCAACTGGTCACATTTGGTTGTCCACGGGTGAGGCGAGCGACGCGTCATCTGGAGAAATATCGCTGTCCACGGGCGACAACACCGATGGGGACAGTGGAATGTTAAGTTTGACGACAGGTTCTGCTGCGGGTGGAAGTGGTGGAGATATTTTGATGTTGGTGGGCGACGGAGAATTGCAGTCTGGAGGATTAATCCTCCTCGAAGCAGGTCAAACTTCAACCGCAAACGCCGGTGGCTCAATCACCCTCGTCACCGGAGCCAGCACTGCCACCTCAAGTGGTGATTTCTCTGTGTCAACCGCCGATGCCGGTTTAAGTGGTGTGAGTGGCGACTTGACTCTGACCTCCGGCAATGCTACCAGCGGATCGAGTGGTTTGATCCAGCTCACCACGGGTGGTTCCACCAGTGGCGGAAGTGGTGAGATCGCACTCGTGGTCGGCCAATCGACTGGTGGAGATGGTGGTCGAATTAGGTTACGCACTGGAACTAGCACCGACGCAAATGGTGGTAGCTTCGTTGTGCAAACTGGTGATGCGGAAGGGGCCTCCGGGGACAGTGGTGCCATTCAACTTACGACAGGTGATTCTGCCGTTGATGACGCAGGCAGCTTTATTCTCACGACGGGTGATGGCGGAACGTCTGGGCGGGGTGGCTCGATAACCATGAACGCAGGCAGTACCACGTCTGGTAGTGGCGCCGACGTCACCGTGACGGCAGGCGACTCCAGTGATCTGAGCGGTGGTGACGTGATTTTAACGACCGGCACCAGCACTTCGACGTCCAGTGGCGATTTTACCATTTCCACTGCAGATGTCGACACCGGATCTGGCCAGAGCGGAGACATCGTGGTCCAATCTGGTGATTCATTGTCGTCAACTTCAGGAGCAGTAACCCTGCGGTCGGGTGACAGTACTGGAGACGCATCTGGTGATATCTCGTTACTCGCAGGCATATCTGCTGCTGCCGAGGGAGGCAGCATCATTGTGACGGCCGGACGGTCTTCGGTGAGCACGGGCGGAGACATAACATTGACGACGGGCTTTGGTGCGGACACTTCGAGTGGCGACTTCACTGTTCGCACTGCGAATGCTGCCGGCGGTGCCGCCACTGGAGGCGTCAGTGGTGCTTTGTTGTTCCAATCTGGTGTATCTACGTCTGGCGACAGTGGGTCCATATCTTTCATTACGGGCGAGGCTGCAGGTGGCGGCGGTGGTGACATAACGCTGTCAGTTGGTGATTCCAATGGCCCTCTTGGTGGTTCCATTTCGTTGCAGACGGGCACTGGGGACGTAAGTGGCGCTGTTTCCATCTCCACCGCAGCAAGTGATGAATCTGGTGATATTGATTTGACAACTGGTGTCGCATCGGCTGGCGATTCTGGTGCGATAGCATTGACGACCTCGGATGCAACCGGAGGAGCAGCAGGCTCATTTGTTGTGGCTGTCGGGACGGGCGACACTGGTGTTGGCGGTTCTGTCTCTATTACCGCTGGGTCGACCGAAACCGCGACTGGAACGACCGGTGGCTCAATTACGTTGACCAGTGGTGGAAGCGAGAAAACGAGCAGTGGGTCGATATCTATTGTCACGGCCGATTCCGGTACCGTCGGACAAAGCGGTGACATTACTATCCAATCCGGTGATTCCGTTGCCACAAGTGGCGCGGGTTCGGTTAGCGGCGATATCACCATTGCGACCGGTGACTCAGACGTCAGCACTAGCGGCGAAATATCACTGAGCGTCGGCGCTGGTGTCGATGGGGGGGATGTCACTATCGCGGCGGGTGACGGCTCCACAGGAAATGGTGGTTCAATCAGCTTGACCACAGGCCAGGGCGTCGCCACATCAAGTGGAGATTTTACCGCCAGTACTGCTGACGCCGGTACTGCTGGCACCAGCGGAAGATTCTCTTTGACGACCGGAGCTGCCACAGACGGTGAATCTGGTGAGTTCGTAATTCAAACCGGCGACGCTTCAGGCGGCAGTGGAGGTGCAATTTCTTTGGTGGTTGGCTCGACCGATCACTCAACTGGCGGAGGTTCTCTATTGCTTGCTGCGGGCAACGAAACTGGCACTCAAGGAGTGGGAGGTGATGTTGTAATCACCGGCGGAGCAACTGCATTCACAACGAAAGGTGGCAATGTTTTGATTTCCGGTGGCTCTAGTGCGCTGGGTAGTGATGGTGACGTTGAAATCACCTGCGAGGCTTTTGACCTTGACGCTGCCGCAGACGTGGCGGTCGCGTGCGAGAATGCTGATGTGACGGCCACACAAAATATCGTGTTCACCGCTGACAGTATCACTTTGGAGGGAACTACCGAAGTGCTCGTTAGTGACGGTGTTGGCACGTACAACTTGCATGACTTGATTAGTCGTCGGGGACGACAGCTGGAAACCGAGACGGAGAAATACCGTGAGGAGTCAGCTGAACTTAGAGCTCGGGTGGACGAACTTGAAGCAATTGTTCAGGAATTGTTGCAAGCAATGAAGCGCCGTGAATAAGTGTTGAGACCCAGGCGCATTTGTCGCACGAAGTACCAAGTTGAATAACTGTTGCTAGAGAGTAATATTATAAAAATAAAAAGCATACAAAACACAAACTTTTTATAGCGTGTATCATCTGTACCCACTCTCTCACTGACCACATCTGCTGCTGAGCGACGATGGGTTGAGACGCACAAAAGACCATAGGTTTTCTTGCGTAAACAAAGGTGACGACGAGAAGCTAGTACATGATTTACAAGTTCTTCCAGTTTCAATTTCCCCGCTGCTCGAGACTACACCGCGTCATTCACGTCCAGTTTTCAAACTGCGGTTTCAGGGCAACAATGGTCTCTATCCACTCCTCCATTGCCTTCACTTGTTGTGACTCCGCTCCATGCTCCTCAACTAATTCGGCTTTCAGTGATCGAAAGTACACTTGACAGGCAAACTTTGCCGTCTTTCTGAGCTCGACTGACGCCAACTCCTACACACCACGCCGCATGACAAGTCAATCACACTATTTCTCGTGACACTGTTCAACTGGCATTGCGCAGAACGATTATTTGAAGACTCAACAAACCGGATTTCTGCGTTCAAGGAGGCCCACGAAGCCTGACTCAGAATGTATGGTCTGTAATCTTATGGCTCGTCGTAGCAAATTCATTGCCGTACCGGCCTACATGCAGAAAGTGGTATAAGCCACAGTTTCACACACCCGAACAATGACAACACAGAGCACTTTGCACCTGTTTGTTCTCGTAATACTCAAGTACGGCGAGGCCGTGCAGTGGTTGTGTACATGCGGGTCCATCGACTCGTTGTGCGCTTTGTCCATGAGTGTCTTCTCGGTCCAAGTCGCTAGCACAGCCCGTCCAACTTTCCGCTGTTTGTTCTGCATCGAAAAAATGCCAAAGAGGGGGCAGTGCCTCACGAAATGAACGTTGAAATATATCTAACGCTTCTGAGTAACAAGAGTAAGCCTCGGTGAAAGCACCCTGCTTCTCGTGCACGCGAGCCATCTGCAGTCTGGTTTGACCGTAACGGGGATGTTGTCCTGTGTAGCCAATTGCCTACAGAAAATGTCATTGTTAACACTTTTCGCTCAAAAGAGCATCGACGTTTGTATCTCCGGCGCACCTGGTACATAATGCTTTCATTCAGTTGTTCCAGACTGCGCCGATACGCTCCACGCTTGAAGCTTGCGCATCCCGCATCATAGTGAGCGTTGCCAAGCCAGCGGGCACAATATTCAACGATTGGACTGTCTTTTCCAACAGCTTCTGTCGCAATCCCGTATCTATGAAAGCGTCAAAGCAGTGTCAAAGATTTCAAAGACAACCAAACACCAATTCAAAAAGGTATTATAACCAACGCACCCTTCTAACATCAGTCGCAGAGCATCCTCCATTTTGCTGATCGATTTCTTCTGATGCCAATGGACGATCGCCAGGAAAATCAAAACTACGGCATGTAGAGGATGAATTCGCGGCAGCAAGCCCTCTTTTCCAAAGCAGGCGCGCAAGCTCTGAAAGCAGGTAAAAGATTTTGACAGCTTTCCTTGGCAAAAATAGTTGCGACCCAGGAGCAAAACCACTCGCATGTGATCGTGACTACAAACAGAATACTGGCTGGAACTTTTAGATTCGGGGACGAAGCTTCCACAAAGAACCTCGAGAAGATTTGAACATTCGTCGTACAATTGCACGGCTTGATCTGTCCGTACATCTTCCAGAGTTAAGCTAGAGTTGAGGTTGTTGAGACTTTGTGCCATACTGGACGTTTCCTAGAGCACACAAATACACGGGGCCAACATCAATACCGTGGAATGTTGATTACAAATAACAAACAAGAGGGTTGGATTCACCTCAGTGTTGCTGCGCCTCAAAAGCAGAAAATTCATTGCAAGAAGTGGCGGCACTGTTGGGTCAAATTGTTCCGCGCAGAACTGCAACGCAAATGCGTATTTATATGAGGCAAACTGGAGTGAGCGAGACTGTGAAAGCGTTTCGGCAAGTTCGTCTACATCTAGATCGTGAGCGAATCTCAAAGCAATGGAATCATCACACTGCTCGTCATCATGATTTTTCACCGGTGGCTTGGGAAGAGTGCTGCGCCCGGTCAGTATGAAGTGATACTCCCGAAGTTCTCCACCAAGGTCACCACTAGCCTCTTTTGACGCGGCAACAAAAAACGCCACGGCTTCACCATAAACGGGTGGTGATACGACACATACTTCTTTCAACGCTTGGCGGACAACGCCAGCGGAATTGTCACGGTCTCCCCACTTCCGGAACGAATCCTCTATCGGAGTAGGTGTGATGGCAGAGTCATCATGTCGCGATGATGCATGGGTAGCCGCCACCGTATTCCAGACTATGTATCGTAGACGCATTGCCTCAAAAAAGCGACCTTGGCACTTTTGATACTGCTGAACTAACATTTCAACGACACCTTGCGTAATATCGTGAAAGCGCAAACAACCGAAACTTCCAATGCCAGCATACACTGCGCCGGTGTAACTTTTGTCATCGTCCGTACTGAACCCAGCTTCTAGTTCTGCCATTGTGGCGAGTGCAACTGCGTCTTCCAAGAACTCAGTCGCACTTGGAAAGTTGGATGTTGGTCCATTCATGTGCTGTAGCAGCCAGGGTGGACATGGGTCAATGACCCTTATGAAGGTTTGCAGTGACGTGTGCAAAGCAGCACAAATGTTCAACGAACTATACACGCATGCAAGGTGTGGCATTACGTGTGAGCGAAAAAGTTGCCTCGATAAGCGAGCTCCACATGAAAATCTTGGCAGACGCCATGCTGCTGTCGACTCCGGCATTTTTGTCCACCCTTGACCCAACACCGCAGACATGCGCCGCGAGAGAACTTTGAAAGCTGAAACCGTCAACAAACACTCATGACCCCAATGTAGCTCACCATGAGCAGGCAAGCAAGCGGCCGTAGAACTGGATACCACAGACTCCACTCTCAAGCGTGCGTAGTTGGAGAGGACTGGAAACTGCTGTTCGAGGATCAGTTGGGAAATTGACGCGCCATCTTTCAACTGCGGCGACGGCGCGCTTGATGGGCTGGCTACTTCCGTCTGAAGCGATCCATTGACGATGGAGATCCCTAATATGCGAGGGAGCCGTTTCCAGAAGTAGATCCAGCCCAATGGATGCAAGGCCTTGCGCAAATCGAAGGCAAAACTTCCTTCTTCGTCGTCTATACTTTCATGATACATCGTCCGGAGCCAAATCTTGCTTTGACAGTGCCAAAAGTTATTGAAATTAGTTTCATTGCCGTCATGTCGACTTGTGCCGTCTTGGACGCTGCTGCACAAGCGTCGCAAGAACATAGATGCGAAAGACCGCATTTCTAGCACAGAATTGTATTTAGTTTCTCCATGGTTTTTGGACAGAACGTCACTGTTTTTGCGAAGCTCGCGCTCAAATTGTCGCCGCACACATCGACACAGCATTTCAGCCAACAAACACTGGCTGAGACACTGTGCGATCGCCCCGCGACGCCAGCTAACCTGCTCCGGGGATTCGAGGCCCTGTGCTGCAATGCCCACAACCTTACGGCGCAATCGTCCTAATTGCCAGCAATTTAGCCCTTCTCGGTGAAGCACACCTCCTACGTCCAAGTTTATTATCGATGAAAGGGTGGCAGAACTGCAAACTCGCAAATCTACTTTTGCAGACATATCGGCTACTGCAACCGACATCGAGCAATCTTGAGCGAAGATCCCATCTTTCGTCCACCGCCACCACACACCATGTTTGGTAGAACAAGCTGACGCAGTAAACGGTGGAACCACACCCTCATTGGAGCGAAATTCAGCCCAGAATGAACCACTGCCAACAGTTGGCCCAACACACCATGTTCCTTTCGGCCGTTGTTCGGTGGCAAGAAAGTATAGAAAAGCTTCATTTGACCCGATCAACTGGAAAACTGGATGTCCACAGTAACGCTGGATGTCATCGTCGACGACATACCCATCTGTCGATGGTGTCCGTGACTGGTGATTTAAACTGCGGTGTGTCTGTCTTGAGCGTGCGCACCTGTAGCAATGGGTGTAACGTCCCAGATAGCACGCACTGGTACGACGCTGCGACGACAACATCAATTCGGGACAATCGAACATGAAATGACGCTCTCCATACGTCAACAATCTCGCAGCAGCCGCGCGCAGCAGTGGCTCAGTGTCAGTGGCAGACACAGTCGTGTCAGTGGCAGACACAGTCGTGTCAGTGGCAGACACGGTCGTGTCAGTGGCAGACACAGTCGAAATGCCGTCGCCCTTCGAACACGGCTGCTGTAAACGCGATAGAGCGATAAAAACCGAGTCGTGCTTCGTAGAGCATAACAATGAATTGCTCTCCCTCAGTTCGAGGAGCTCCGGACGCTCTCGGCAATGAACGGATTCTCCTGCGAATCCACATCCAGACTGAATGACCAGAACAGCATTTCCAAAGACGAGTCTGTCTTCGTCAAAGTTGAGAGTCACGTCACCACCATGCACACCCTCAAGAAAGTTGACATGATCCAAAGTTGCGTCTTTCGGGATGCACACGAAACGTGTTTTGCCGTCAGAGTCCTGTGCAATGGCGCTCGCCCGCGTGTTTGGAGGAAGACCTTCCGAGTACATTTCGCCGACTGACAGTCGCTTTGCACTGGGAAGTTTATCGGTGACAACAACACTAAGGTCGGACACCATAAAATTGTGCCCCTCCTTGTGAGCCGGAGGGACCCAGTCCGAGGCGATATGGTCTGGTCTCTCGCAGTTGTCCAACAAGTCGCCAGCCTCCCGAGCAAGCGCCGAATTGTGCGGCCAATCTCTTTGCCTTGGTTGCAACGGCATGGCTTGTCGTGTGGCGGAGATTTGACCTTGAGGTAACATTAGTCTTCTTGCTGCATGCATCACCACCCACGCTTGATTGTTGTTCACGGGGACCACTTGTAACACAGAGAGTTGTTGGCGCTCAGATTTGGATAATCCGTTCGGGAGAGATTGCTGCAGCTTTGCTTGAGCGACGGACAGAATGTGATCTATGTTGGGAAGAGGTTCGCACTTCTGGAACTCATTGCCTCGCCATGGCTCGTTGTTGCTGTACCAAGCCATGTGGACAGAGGCTTCTCCCGCCGACTCCTTACCATCCAGAGCCTTCTCAAAGGTCATCATGTGGGCCGGCACAAAAATTGACTCGATGAAGGGATCCGGCAAAATATTCTTGCACACATTGTGGACATTCTGTAAATGTGTAATGCAGGTCGTGCGGCCGTCTTCGTGCTGCCCATTCCTAGTGCTGTGATGACAGGTGTCGCAGTTCACGAGTAATTGAGACTGTACTACAACAGTCCAACCTCCGTATTTTACAATACATTGCAGGCGGGGTCGTAGCTCATCCAATCTTTCCATGCGAGAGACGAATGGTTCAAGCGCTTTCAAGTGATCCGGGTGTTGTACATTGTGAAGCGCTGAGTCTGCAGCAGCATGTGAAAAGCCTGTGGTTGAGCGTAGTCGAGTGAAAAACTTGTGAATGCGAATGTTCGAGGCGAACAGCTTTTCCAGCGCGAACGTGAGCCATGGTGGATCGACAACTCTTGCATCTTGAGGGAACTTTTTAATCGCCGCATTCACGGCCACGTCGCCATCAACATGTGACTGGGAACTGGTCAATGAAACCAGTGCGAAAACGAGTCCATGGCCTTTAAAAAAGAGATACTTGTTGGCTGGACTACGGCTGGGTACTTGAGTTGGAATGTCAAATCCTGCAAAGTCTTCTCGCAAGCGTGATTCTGTGTATTTTGACGGATCTAAGTCATCTTCGTGATTGATCGTGACGTTGGACTGTGGGGGATGTATGTCAAAACCTGGATCAGTAAAACGGGCAACTAATCCCTGGCTGCGATGAAAGTTCAACCACATTGTCGAAACGGCTTGTCGACATGCCAGATGGAACAACTTGCTGAAGGATGCCCATCGTTGACTTCGTTCTTCTTGCATCTTCGGAGTGCCACTCACCCATCCCATAATTTCGTCGAATTCACCTTGCCAATTTGGGCATCGACGAACAAAACGAAGTTCTATCGTAGAATGTTCATTCCTAGCATCGTGTACGATTTTTGCCAGCAACGAAGTTACCATTTTCGCGCTCATTGGCAATGGCAGCCGCACGTCGATGTCATTGATCGCCACCAATTGATCGCCTGCCTGGTAAGGATGCTTGCTTCTTCTAACATCAGAGGCGAAGGATGGATGCGCAGGATCTGCAAATGGAGGTACCGACGAACAAGAAATGTAGCCGCTGAGCGGTAATTGCACGAATTGAAAGTCGCGTTCGACTCGCAAAGCAGCGGCCCTGTCACACACATCCAACGACAAGCAGTAACAACCGATGTGACTGCTGTGTGTTGAAGTGTATGTGTCACTCCTCCCTTAC
>Ga0213839_1001251_pt1 | contig 17268 bp, 8 predicted proteins | sample SWPATP21_FD_160075 | JGI IMG/M metagenome (GOLD analysis project Ga0213839, IMG submission 160075) | Coastal seawater microbial communities from Marineland, Florida, United States - SWPA TP2 #1 | ecosystem: Environmental > Aquatic > Marine > Coastal | place: USA: Florida | collected 2016-08-14
ACCGATTCACCCCGGCTGGGCACTCCAGCCCCTCCGAATCGGCACCTTCGAGACCCCCAGCGGGGTCGAGCATGCAGCTCGAGGCCTGCGTGACCTCGGGCCCCACGAGGCAACCTACCTATTCGGTGACCGTGGGCTCCACCGACCGCCGACTGAGCAGCTCCGACCTGGCTGGGCTCCCGGCGATGACCGATTCACCCCGGCTGGGCACTCCAGCCCCTCCGAATCGGCACCTTCGAGACCCCCAGCGGGGTCGAGCATGCAGCTCGAGGCCTGCGTGACCTCGGGCCCCACGAGGCAACCTACCTATTCGGTGACCGTGGGCTCCACCGACCGCCGACTGAGCAGCTCCGACCTGGCTGGGCTCCCGGCGATGACCGATTCACCCCGGCTGGGCACTCCTGCCCCTCCGAATCGGCACCTTCGAGACCCCCAGCGGGGTCGAGCATGCAGCTCGAGGCCTGCGTGACCTCGGGCCCCACGAGGCAACCTACCTATTCGGCGACCGTGGGCTCCACCGACCGCCGACCGAGCAGCTCCGACCTGGCTGGAGCCGTGAGTGGCGTGGGTGCGTGGTCCACTCTCGGTGAGGCCGCCCAGGAGCCGTGAGTAGCGACGGTGCGTGGTCCACGCTCGGTGAGGCCGCCCAGGAGCCGTGAGTGGCGTGGGTGTGTGGTCCGCGGTCGGTGGGGCCGCCCAGGAGCTGTGAGCAGCTCGATCGCGCGGAGGACGCTGACGTCCGCTGACCCTGCTGCGTCGACGTCATGACCGATGTCATCGGGTGTCGCCCATAGTCGACGTTCTTCCGTTGCTGGCACGTGGCACACCGCATGCACTGGTCCCTGGCACGAACCGCAACCGGCCCGCCGGGCCCCAGGAGAACGACATGACCACCGAGCTTCAGAACTTCCTCGACGACGACCAGGGTGCCACCGCGGTGGAGTACGGGCTGATCGCCTCCCTCATCGCGGTGTTCATCATCACCGCCGTGGGCCTCGTGGGCACGAGCCTCGAGACCACGTTCACCTCGATCAGCACGCACCTCACCAACTGATCGAGCCCCAGCCCCCGAACCCACCGACACCAGGAGAGACCCATGACCAACGAACTGCAGAACTTCCTCGACGACGACCAGGGCGCCACGGCTATCGAGTACGGGCTGATCGCCTCCCTCATCGCGGTGTTCATCATCACCGCCGTGGGCCTCGTGGGCACGAGCCTCGAGACCACGTTCACCTCGATCAGCACGCACCTCACGAACTGAACGACACGAGGTCGAACGGCGCCCAGCCCTCCGAGAGGACGGCTGGGTGTCGCTATGTCGGGCCCTCGCCACCTCGACGGTCTGGCGCATGCTCGCCGCTCATCGGTCGTCGCACGGCTGGTGGGCCCTGGGGCTCCGTCGCCGGATCACCGTGAGCGTTCGCTGGATGTCGGCGGATCGGTCGGGCCCGACGGGCACGGTGATCAGCTCGGCGTCGAGCGCGACCGCTGCCGCGAGGGCCTCGGTGATCGTCCGCTCGTCGCCGACGGGGTGGGGCACGAGGAGCACCACCGACCGTCCCGAGGCGCCCACCACGCGGGTGTCGCCGTCCCACACCACCACGTCGACCTCCTCGGGCGCCTCGGGGTGCAGGCGTCGCCAGGTGGGCTGCCCCGGACCGCGGGTGGTCGGGGGGGACCTGACCCGCTCGTGGCCGTAGGGGCAGTGGCGGCACGCCGAGCCACAGCAGCGACCCCGTGCCACGAGGGTGGCTTCGGTGAACACCTGGTAGCCGGTGGCTGGGTCGACGTAGCGGGGACGACCCGAGCGAACGGCGTCGTCGTGGGCCGCAGTCCAAGGGGGCACGGAGATCCTCCGTGGGTGCCCTATCGAAGTCTCGCGTCGGTTGGGTCGCGGGTCGGTGGCCGACGGGCGTAACTCTCGTTAGAGTGACGCCCACGGTTCGACCGTTGGAGGCCGACATGCTCGTGCTCGCATTCCTCGCTGGCTGCACCTGTGGCTCCGACGCCCCCACCTGGTCGGCCATCGACCCCGTCTACCTGGGGGGCGAGGCGCTGGAGATCGACCTGGCGCCCTACGCCTCCGACGACAAGGGCGTGGAGACCTTCGGCGTCACCTACCCCGACGGGGTGATCGCCGAGGTGGAGGGCACGCTCCTCACCATCACGCCACAGCCCGACTTCGAGGGCGAGGTGGTGCTGCAGCTCTCAGCCACCGATGCCTGCGACAACGTGGGCTTTACCGAGCTGTCGGTGCTCGCCGAGGCACCGCCCACGTCGCCGGATGCCGCCTGCACCACCACGTTCACCTACACCCCCGTCGGTGCTCCCGACGAGGTGGCCATCGCCGGCTCGTTCAACGAGTGGGACCCCAGCGAAGACCTGCTCGTCGACCAGGGCGACGGCAGCTACGCCATCGACCTCGACCTGGCGCCGGGGGCCTACACCTACAAGTTCGTGGAGGTCGACCGGGGCGCCTTCGACGACCAGCAGGGCTGGAGCTGCGACCCCAACGCCGAGCTGATCAGCTGCGACCCCGGCTACAAGGAGCCCTGGGCCACCGACTGGGCCCACAGCTGCTCGCCAGGCGCCAACAGCTGCAACAGCCTCATCGTGATCGAGCCCTGCGCCCAGCCCACGCTCAGCGTCGACCGCGTCGACGTGAACGTCGGGGCAGGATCGCTGCGGGTCGAGGTCTCGGCCACCTCGCCGTCCGGCGCCGAGCTCGTCGCCGGCACCGCGCTGCTCGACGACGAGCCGGTCGCTGGCGCGTTCACCGGCAGCGGCTTCGTGGTCGACGAGGCGGTGTCGTCCGGGCGCCACACGCTGCGGTTCACCGTCACCGATGCCGAGGGCTTCACCTCCGAGGAGGCCTACGTCCCCGTGTGGACCGACGGGGCCGACGAGGATGCCGGCGTGCTCTACTTCGCCTTCGTCGATCGCCTCGCCAACGGCGACACGTCCATCGACGTGTCGGAGGGCGCGACGGCGTCGGGCGGGGGCTACGAGGGCGGCGACGTGCAGGGGCTCATCGACCTTCTCCCCTACCTCGACGACCTGGGAGTCACCACGCTGTGGCTGTCGAACCTGCAGGGCAACGCCGAGGGCGACTGGGCCGGCGACTGTGGGCAGACCTACGCCGGCTACCACGCCTACTGGCCCGACGCGGCCCGCGAGCCCGAGGAGCACTTCGGCGACGAGCAGCTCATCCACGATCTGGTCGACGAGGCCCACGCCCGCGGCATGCGGGTGATCATGGACTGGGTGGCCAACCACGTCCACGAGACCCACCCCTACGCCGCCGATCACCCCGAGTGGTTCAACGCCGACGGGGTGTGCAAGGAGTCGTTCGACGGCCAGCAGAACTGGGACCGCATCCCCGAGAGCTGTGCGTTCGCCGAGTACCTGCCCGACATCGACTACAGCCAGCCCGACGCGATGATGACCATGCTCGACGACGCGATGTGGTGGGCCACCACCTACGAGCTCGACGGGTTCCGGGTCGACGCCGTCAAGCACATGCCGCACGCGGTCACCTACAACCTGCAGAGCCTGGTCAAGCGCACGATCGAGCACCAGGGCAGCGGCAGCACCACCGACTTCTACACGGTGGGGGAGACGTTCGACAGCTACGACCGCATCGCCGCCTACATCGGCGACGACCAGCTCGACGGTCAGTTCGACTTCGACCTCTACCACGCCGTGCGCGGCGCGTTCCTCGGCCAGGGCAGCGAGCTCGGCACGCTGTTCGACAGCTACGAGACGAGCCGCGCGGTCTACGGCGACGCCCCCATGTCGACCTTCCTCGGCAACCACGACGTGCTGCGGTTCATCAGCGAAGGGGCGGAGGGCTGGGTCGACCCCTGCCAGGACGGTCAGATCAGCCATGCCCCCGCGCCCAGCGACCCGTGGGCCTACGAGAGCCTGCGCCTGGGATGGACCTTCCTGTTCACGATGCCCGGACGCCCCCTGGTCTACTACGGCGACGAGCTGGGCATGCCGGGCCGCAACGACCCCGACAACCGCCAGCCCCTGTGGTGGCACGCCGGCGACGGAAGCGGCGACTTCTCTGCCGTCTCCTCGGTCGACGACCTCGCGGGCACCGTCGATGGCAACCAGGCAGCGACGCTGCGCCACGTGGCGGCGCTCGCCAACGCCCGCGCCGAGCATCCGGCCCTGTACAGCGGCTCGTGGACCGAGTGGTGGCGGGAGTACGACTTGTTCGCGGCCGCGCGCAGCGCCGACGGCGACCATGCGCTCGTCATCTACAACCGCTCCTTCGACGCCCGCACCCTGTCGAACGGCGTGGGCTTCGCGGGTCTGCCCGAGGGCACCTACGAAGACGTGCTCACCGGGCAGACGTATGCCACCTCGGGCGACAACCTCGTCGTCGACGTGCCCGCCCGGGGTTCGGCGGTGCTGGTCTACAAGCCCTGACGGGCTCGACCTTCCGAGAGCCGCCACGATGTCGATACGCTGTGGCATGCTCTGGTTGCTCCTCGCCTGCACCGCACCTCTCGACGACCCGTCGCGCCCGGGCCCCATCGGCTCGGTGGTCGGCGACGCCACCGCGGCCGACACCGCCACCGACCCACCGACGGGTGGAACCGCTCCCACGGGGCGACCGACCCAGCTCTCCGGGGCGACGGCGGTCACGGCCGACACCGCCCCGCCACGGCCCACCTTCGACTGCCGCCAGGTGCCCGAGCAGCCAGGGGTCGAGGTCATGCTCGATGGACCACGGGGCTACAACGACGTGGTGTTCCTCGACGACGGCGACCTGGTGGGCTCGGACGAGAGCGCCCTGCTCCGCTCCGCCACCGCCGCCGACCGCGAGGTGTTCGTGCCGGGCGTCGGCCAGATCTACAAGCTCGACCGCCTGCCCGACGGCGACCTGGTGATGAGCCGCTCGGAGAGTGCCGGCGGCGGCGTGCTGCGGGTCACGCCGGATGGCGGGCAGACCGTGCTCGCCGCGGGCCTGCTCGGCCACGGGATGGCGGTCGGTCCCCACGGGGCCATCTGGCTGGCCACCAACTACACCGCTGGGGCCGAGGCCATCTTTCGCATCGATCCCGCCACCGGCGACGCCGAGCTGATGGTCGACGCCACCTTTGCCCCGCCCCGCGACATCGCGTTCCATCCCGACGGCACCCGCCTGTACTGGGGCACGCTGAACGGGGGCGAGATCTGGGGCGTGACGCTCGACGCGAGCGGGGCACCCCTGCCCGACGCCCAGCTCGTGGCGACGGTGCCCGAGGGGTGGCACGACACGGTCGAGGTCGACGCGTGCGGCAACCTCTACGTGGGCTCGGTATTCGAGTCGGCCATCTACCGGGTGTTCACCGACGGCCGCCTGCAGCTGCTCGCCGACTGGAGCTTCGACGACTACGGCCACGGGCTGGCATGGGGCGAGGGGGGCGCCTGGGACGAACAGACGATCTACGTCGCCCACCCCTACGTGGGCTCGCGGGTGAGCGAGCTGTTCCTGGGGGTGCCGGGGCCGCGCTGGGACGGTGAAGTGACCCACTCCGGGCGGCTGTAGGGGCGCAGAGGGCATCGGGCTCCCAGGAAGTGTTGAGAAGATCTCCCCTCCGGACCGAGAAGGCATCCGGAGGGGACGATGAGCCTCGCAGACCTGTCTCGCGCCCAGCGGCGCCAGGGTCGACCAGAGACCGACGTCGGCGAGGCGATTCGCCGGGTGAGGACGGGGGCGGTGCTCTGGGTGCGGCTGCTGGACTACGACCGGCTCCACGCGGCCATGGGCGACCGTGCCACGGCGGAAGTGGTCGAGGGCGTAGAGGAGGCGCTGCGGTCCGTGTGTCGCGGGGAGGACATCCTGCTGCGGCGGGGACAGTGCAGCTTCGTCACCGTCGCCGCGCGCGTGCGCACGTTGCGTGCGGCTCAGGGGATCGCCGCCAGGCTGCTACGAGCCCTCGAGAGCCCGGCCCGCGGCCACGAGGTGGGTGCCGTTCTGGGGGTGTGCTTCTTCCCCGCCGACGCCGCGACCGCGCCCGACGTGCTCCGCAAGGCCGAGCTCGCCGCGCTCCAGGCGGACCGCGCGCGGCATCAGGTCCGGTTCTACGAGCCGAGCCTCGATGTCGAGGCCTTGGAGGAACGCACGCTGATGAACGAGCTCGTCGAGGGCCTCCGCCGCGGCGCGTTCGAGGTGGTCTACCAGCCACAGTTCGACGTGGTTGGCCATCGGATGGTGGGCGCCGAGGCTCTCGCTCGGTTCACGTCGCCCACCCGCGGCCCGGTGTCGCCGGGCCGGTTCGTTCCCCTGCTCGAGCAAGCGGGCCGGGCGGCCGAGCTCACGGACGCGATCGTTCGCCTCGTCGCGGTGGACGTCGCCGAGTGGCACGCCTTCGCGCCGCCGTCCCTTCGCATCTCGGTCAACCTGTCGGGAGCGGAGCTGTTTCCCGGCCGGGCGGCGCAGCTCCTCGACCTGCTCGAAGCGGCCGGGGCCCCGCCGCGGCGCGTCACCTTCGAGCTGACCGAGTCCGTGTGGATGCAGGGGCTCGACACGGCGATCACCGAGCTCGCCGTCCTGCGTCGCGCCGGTGCCCGACTCGCGCTCGATGACTTCGGAAGCGGCTACTCGTCGCTGGGCTACCTGGCGAGTCTTCCGGTCGACACTGTGAAGCTCGACCGCAGCTTCATGCGGGATCTTGCTCGCCGGAACGTTCGCACCCTGCTGGCGGGGGTCGTCAGCATGGTGCAGGCCCTGGATCTGCACGTCCTGGTGGAGGGCGTGGAGACGGCCGAGCAGCTGTCGGTGGTCCGCGAGGTCGGAGCCCACAGCGTGCAGGGCTACTTCACCGGCTACCCCGAGCCCCGGGACGAGCTGGCGCGCCGAATGCGCCTGGAAGCGAACGCCGAGGTCGCCCGCGGCCCGCGACCCGAGACCGCCCGGCCTCGGGGGGCGGCCACGACGCTGACCCCACTGCCGCTGCTGCCGTCGGTCCTGGGCGCGCTGGTCGGCCTTCGGGCCGGAGGCCTGGACCCCGAGGCCGTGGTGGAGGTGGCTGCGTGCGACCCGTGCCTGTCGCTGTTCATCGTGCAGCTGTGCCGCGCCGGCGCGAACCCCCCGGACCGCCTCCCTTCCCTGAGCAAGGCGGTGCTGCGGGTCGGTGCCCGCCAGGTGCTCGACCGGGTGCTCGCGGGTACCACGAGCCGGGTCTTCCTCCCCAGCGCGGCGGCGATCGGCTTGTGGACCCACGCCATCGAGACCGCGTGTTGGGCCGCCACCATCGCCAGCACGTCGGGGTGCGACGTGGCCGCCGACACGGCCTATCTGGCGGGCCTGCTCCACGACGTCGGCCGCTTCCCCATGCTCGATCAGCAGCCCATCGAGACGCTGTCCGTAGAGAGCATGGGCTGGACCACGCCCTCCGAGCTCGTGCATGCGGAGCGCCAGGTGATGGAGGCCGACCACGCCACGATCGGGGCGCTGGAGGCACAGTCACGGCACCTGCCCGAGGACATCTGCGCCGTCATCGAACTGCACCATGCCCCCGCGCGCTGCGTGGCCGTGGCGCATCGCGAGCTGGTGTCCATCGTACAGGTCGCCGATGTTCTCGCCGTGTACCAGGCGAAGCACCCAGAGCAGCGGGCGGCCGGCACCCTCGCCCGCGCGGCCCGCATGCGCCGCCTGGTCGCCCCCCTCGCCGTGCCCCTGGCGTTGGACATCGATGCCCTGTCCTCCTTGTGGGGCGACGTGGCCGACGATGCCGACCGTCGGATGAACACGATCGGCGTGCGTCGCTGAACAGCGGGACCGTTCGGCGTGGGGGATTTCGCGGTGACCCGCTCGTCACGACGACGCGCAGGGGCGCTAGCTGTCGCGACGCACGCCGACCACCCGTCTCCGGCGCCCGACCAAGCCGAACAGCACCGTGAGGGGCCACCACGTCGGCCCGCCTGCTGCATCGCACGCACAGCCGGCCGCGACCTTCGTCGGATCGAGGGACCCGGCGGCGGTGTCGTCGATGGGCGAGGTGCCGTTGCCTCCGTTGGTCCCGCCGTTGGTCCCGCCGTTGGTTCCGTTGGTTCCGTTGTTGGCGCCGTTGGTGCCCATCGTGCCGGTGTCGGCGGTGCCCGTGGGCAGGCCGTAGTCGTCGGCGGCGTTGGTGGGATCGGTGCCGGCGTCCACCTCATCGCCGTCGCTCACCCCGCCGCCGTCGGAGTCGGGATCCCGCGGATCGGTGCCGAGCTGCACCTCTGCGCCGTCGGTGAGCCCGTCGTCGTCGCTGTCGACATCGAGGAAGTCGGGCACCCCGTCGCCGTCGGTGTCGAGGCGGTCGTCGACGCCGTCGCCGTCGGTGTCGACGAAGCCGGGGGCGTCGGGGTCGTTGGCGTCGAGGATGCCGTCGAGGTCGTGGTCGGCGGTGGGGTCGGTGCCCAGTCCCTCGTCGACGTCGGGCACGCCGTCGTCGTCGCTGTCGTCGTCGCCGCTGTCGGCGATGCCGTCGCCGTCGCTGTCACGGCCGCACGTCGACGGGCCCGGCAGCGCCATGAAGGCTCCGGCGCCGCCGGTGTCGAGCACCTCGAAGCCCAGGGCGAACGGCACCGTCGGCAGGCCCGAGGTGGCGAAGGTGACCAGGGTGAGCTGCTGGTAGCTCGGCGCGTCGAGGTCGCTGACCAGGGGTGCACCGTCGACGGTGAGCGCCTCGACCCGGTCGTCGGCGGCCACCCACACCCTCGCGATGGACGGGCCCCGCGACGCCGAGAAGTCGAGTGTCTGCTCGAAGCGCACGGGCACGTCGTCGGGGAAGGCCCCGTCGCAGCCGTTGGCCACGTCGGGTGACAGCCAGCCCGCGGTGCCCGCTCCGAGGTTCGCTTCGGCCCAGCCGCCGATGCGGCACATCACGTTGTCCCACACGTAGGCGGGCCCGGAGGCACCTCCGTCGATGCGGGCGGTCCATGCGGGGTCGACCGTGTCGTGGGCTCGAAGGGCTTGGCCGTCGACCGCGGTCGGCGTCAGGTTCAGCTGCGTGCACACGTGGTCGGTGTCGACCTGGCAGGCGGTGCAGCCGTCGCCGGCGACGATGTTGCCGTCGTCGCAGGCCTCGCCGGCCTCGAGGAAGCCGTTGCCGCAGTCGCAGACGTCGAGCTCGAACACCTGGTAGCGGTCACGGGTCGTCGCCAGCGCCGTGCCGAAGGCGGCGTTGGTCTGACCCCAGTCGGTGGAGAAGCCCTCGGCGTCGATGCCGCTGCCGGAGTTGCTGGGGTCGGTGCCCGGATCGCCATCGGCCGACAGCGTCTGGCCGCAGACATCGGTGTAGAGGGCGGGCAGCAGGGTGCCGTCGACCGCGCGCCCGTAGTCGAGCAGCCCGGGCCAGGTGTCGATGTCGCGCACGTCGTCGTCGTTGTTCGACCCCAGGAAGAACGAGCCACTGCCCAGCGCCTGCTCGTCGTCTTCGTGCACCGCCGACAGCAGCGTGGGCCCCCCGACCACGCTGGCCAGGCGTGGATCGGCATCGAGGTGGAGGAGGACCGGGGCCGCGGGAGGAGCCAGCACCTCGGGCTGCACCCGCCACGCCTGCACCAGCGCGATGCCCGTGGGGCTGTTGGGGAACAGGTTGCTCGCGACCAAGGTGTCGCCCCGGTCGTCGGCGAGGGGGTCGATGGGGGCGTCGTACGCCCGGAACGGCTCGTCGCAGCTGTCGAAGGTGTTGCCGGTGGCCTGCAGCACGGGGAGCACGTCGTCGGGGCCGATCAGCTCGGCGGCGAGGTCGTCGTCGCCGTCGTAGGGCTCCACCTGCACGGTGCTCCGGCCCTGGATGCCGACGAAGGTGTTGTCGACAACCACGCCGTAGGCCGCCTCCAGGCGCACACCGGCGCCGGCGTCGTGGCCCTCGGGGAGGCCGCCGTAGACCTCGTTGCGCTCGATCCGGGCCTCGGGCACCCGCCGCAGGTCGATGGCGCGCCGAACCCCGAGCTCGGCGCGGGTGGCACTGCCGAAGACGTTGTCGCTGATCACCAGGCCGTCGGGCATCTCACCGGTGTAGAAGCCGGGCGCGAAGAGGTCGGGCACGCCATCGTCGAAAGGCACCTCGGCCTCCACCCGCACGCCGCGATCCAGGCGGGCGAAGGTGTTGCCGATCACCCGCAGCTCGTCGTGCTCGCCGCCTACCTCGACGCCGTCGCTCGCGAAGCCGTCGAGACGGACCGGGTTGCCGGTGCGGGTGAGGTGGAAGGCGTTGCCGGCGATGCAGGCGTCGTGCACGCCGCGGTCGATGTTGATGTCGACGCCGTCGGCGAGCATGTAGCCGAACACATTGCGCTGGGCCGCGCTGCCGCCGCTGGTGCACGACTGCCCGATCTGCAGGCCGGGGTAGGGCCCCGACACGTCGATGACGTCGCTGGTGATGGCCAGGGGCACGGTGCCGTCGGGCTCGATGGGCGGGGCGGAGCCTACCTCGGTGAGCCCGAAGAGGTTGCCGGCGATCACCACCCCCGTGCCGCCGGGCAGCGGGTTCTGGGCGGGGTCGGGCCCGGTGAGACGCACGGCGGTCTCGGTGGCGCCGAACAGGTTCCACTCCTGCTCGTCGTCGGTGCCGTCGCCGTTGGTGCCGATCACCACCCGGCTGGGCATCACACCATCATCGAGCAGCTCGATGGTGTCTTCGCCGTCGGCATCGGCGGTGAGGCCGTCGGTGCGGACGCCGAAGTAGTTGCAGTGCAGCCAGCTGTCGTCGGCAGGCCCCTGGATCAGGACCGCTTCGTCGTCGAAGCCCACGATCGCCAGGCCGAACAGCTCGAGAGGGGCGCGGGTTCGCAGGGCCGCATCGTCGCCGGGTGCTGCGCGCAGCGTGACCACCAGCGCATGCCCGGTGGCGGTGGTGCCGCAGCCTGCGCCCACGCCGTTGGTGAGGCCGTCGATGGTGGTGGGCTGCTCGATGTACGGCAGGCTGGAGGACAGCTCGATCTCCTCGGGGCCTCCGAGGTCGAAGCGGACGGTGTGAGGCGCGCCGGCACTGTCGCCGTTGAGGTCGTCGATGGCCTCGCGCAGCGTTCCGGGCCCGGCGTCGAGAGGGCTGGTGACGACGAACTCGGTGGCCGTAGCGGCCGACAGCGTGACGAGGAGCAGCAGCGAGGGCATTCCGCCTCCGCGCCCATCGTACCCAAGTCAGGGGCGGACGGCCCCGCGTCGGCGGCGAGCTCCTGCGACGAGGAGGACGATCCCCCCGAGGGGCCCGGGAGACGGAGCGGATCGGCATCCGCAGCCCGCGGCGGCCGCTCCGGAGTCGACCGGGTCGCTGCCGGTGTAGACTGTCGTGGTTCCGTCGGTTCCGTCGGTTCCGTTGGTTCCGTTGGTTCCGTTGGTTCCGTTGGTCCCTGTGTCGACCGTGCCGGTCTCGGCGGTGGCGGTGGCGACGGTGCCGGTGTCGCCGGTGAGGACGGTGCCGGTGTCGGCGGTGCCAGGGGGTTGGCCCGGGTCGTCGGTCGGATCGGTCGGGTCGGTGCCGAGGCTCACCTCGTCGCCGTCGCTCACCCCGCCCCCGTCGGTGTCGGGGTTGCGCGGATCGGTGCCCAGGCTCACCTCGTCACCGTCGTCGAGCCCGTCGTCGTCGCTGTCGGGATCGCGATGGTCGGGCAGGCCGTCGCCGTCGGTGTCGAGACGGTCGTCCACCCCGTTGCCGTCGGCGTCGACGAAGCCGGGGGCGTCGGGGTCCTCGGCATCGACGAGGCCGTCGAGGTCGTGGTCGGCGGTGGGATCGCTGCCCAGGCCCTCGTCGCTGTCGGGCACGCCGTCGTCGTCGCTGTCGTCGTCTCCGCTGTCGGCGATGCCGTCGCTGTCGCTGTCCCGGCCGCAGGACGACGGGCCGGCGAGGGCGAGGAAGCCACCGTCGCCACCCGTGTCGAGAACCTCGAAGCCGAGCGCGAAGGGGACGTCGGGGAGCGTCGCCGTGGCCAGCGTCACCAGCGTGAGGCGTCCCCGGAGCACGGTGTCGGCGGCGGACGTGGCGACCGGCGTGCCGTCGACGGTGATCGCCGTGATGTCGTCGTCGGCGGCCAGCCACAGGCGAGCGATGGACGGACCCCGCGACGGCGTGAAGTCGACGGTCTGCTCGAACTGGACGGGCACCTCGTCGGGGAACGCGTCGTCGCAGGGCACCTTCGGAAGCGCCGGCGACAGCCAGCCGCCGACCGCGGGGCCGAGGTCGGCCAGGGTCCAGCCGCCGGCATCGCACCCGGCGGGGTCGAAGACGTAGGCGGGGCCGGGGGCGCCGCCGTCCACCCGCGCCGTCCACCGGGGATCCACCGCGTCGTGGGGCAGCAGCCCCGAGGCGTCGGCGGCGGTGGGGCTCAGAGCGAGCTCGGTGCACACGTGCCCTGCATCGACCTGGCACGCCGTGCACCCGTCACCGTCGACGAGGTTGCCGTCGTCGCACACCTCGCCGGGGTCGACGAAGCCGTTTCCGCAGGCACAGGTGCCCAGCTCGAAGACCTGGTAGCGGTCGTCGTCCGGTCCGAGGGACGTGCCGAAGGTGGCGTTGGTCAGGTCCCAGTCGGTGGGGAAGCCCTCGGCGTCGATCCCTCCGCCGCTGTTGCTCGGGTCGGTCGTGGGATCGCCGTCGGCCGACAGCGAGGTGGCGCAGCTGTCGACGTAGCTCGCGGTGAGCAGGGTGCCGTCGACGGTGCGCCCGTAGTCGAGCATCCCGGGCCAGGTGTCGATGTCCCGGACGTCGTCGGCGAGGTTCGATCCGAGGAAGGTCGACCCGGTCCCCAGCGCGTCGTCGTCGTCCTCGTGCGCCATGCTGAGCAGCGGCGGCAGCTCGAAGGCCGCGATCACGAGCGGGTCGGCGACGATGTGCCAGCCCAGCGGCGTCGTGGGCGGGGTGAGCACCTCGGGCTGCACGCGCCACACCTGGGTCAGCGCCATACCCGAGGGACTGTTCGGGTAGGTGTTGGCGGCCACCAGGGTGTTGCCCCGGTCGTCGGCGAACGGGTCGGCGGGGGTGTCGCGGGCGAAGAACGGCACGTCGCAGTCGTCGAAGCTGTTGCCGGTCGCCTCCAGCAGCCCGAGCACGTCGTCGGGGGCGAGCAGCTCGGCGGCCGGGTCGTCGTCGCCGTCGTAGGGCTCCACCCGCACCACGCTCTGATCGTGGAGGCCGAAGAACCGGTTGTCGTGGAGCACGGCGTGGGCCCCTTCGGCCCGCACGCCGGCGCCGTCGCGGTGGCCCTCGACCAGCCCGCCGTACACGTCGTTGCGCTCGATGTGGGCCGCGGGCACCAGCCGCAGATCGACGGCACGGCGGACCCCCAGGTCGTCACGGCTCGCGCTGCCGAAGGTGTTGTCGGTGATCCGCAGCCCGTCGGGCATCTCCCCGGTGTAGAAGCCGTCGGCACCGGGGTCGGGCACGCCGTCGGTGGTGGGCACCCGCGCTCGCACGCGCACCCCGAACTCCAGGCGGGCGAAGGTGTTGCCGATCACCTGCAGCCCATCGTGGTCTCCGTCGGCTTTCACGCCGTCGCCCGCGAAGCCGTCGAGGCGCACCGGACCGCCGGTCCTCGTGAGGTGGAACAGGTTGCCGGCCACGCACAGGTCGTGCACCCCCCGCGTCTCGCGCACGTCGATGCCGTCGCTCGTCAGGTGGCCGAAGACGTTGCGCTGGGCGACGGTTCCTCCGCTGGCGCAGGGCTGGCCGATCTGCAGGCCCACGTAGGGGCCCGACACGTCGATGGCGTCGCCGGTGATCGCGAGGGGTGCGACCCCGTAGGCATCGACGGGCGGGGCCGCACCGTTGGCCATCAGCCCGAAGAGGTTGCCGGCGATCATCACGTCGGTGCCCCCGGGCAGGGGGTCGTCGATGGGGTCGGGTCCCGACAGCCGCACCGCGGTCTCGGTGGCGCCGAAGAGGTTCCACTCGAGCGCGTCGTCGACGCCGTCGCCGTCGGTTCCGATCACCACGCGGCTGGGCAGCACGTCGGCGTGGTCCTGCACCTCGACGGCGTCGCTCCCCGTGGCGTCGGCGGTGACGCCGTCGGTGCGGACGCCGAAGTAGTTGCAGTGCAGCCAGCTGTCGTCGGCGCTCCCGTGCAGCTGGACCCCTTCGTCGTCGAAGCCCACGATGGCGAGCCCGAACACCTCCAGGGGGGCCCGGGCCCGCAGCGCGGGGTCGTTGCCCGTCGGTGCGCGCAGGGTGACGGCCAGCGAGTGGCCGGTGGTCGTGGTGCCGCAGGCAGCACCGACGGCGTTGGTCAGCCCGTCGATGGTGGTGGGCTGCTCGATCCACGGCAGCGCCGAGGCGAGCGCGATCTCCTCGGGGCCTCCGAGGTCGAAGCGCACGACGTGGGGGGCGCCGCCGCTGTCGTCGTTGAGGTCTTCGATGGCCTCGCGCAGGCTGCCGGCCCCGTCGTCGAGGGGGCTCGTGACGACGAACTCGGTGGCGTGGGCGGCGGGCAGGGCCGCGAGGAGCAGCGGCGAGGGCATCGTTGCCTCCGCCGCCATGCTACCCAACGCCGCGCGGATCGGCCGCGGAGGTCACATCGGCGGGCCACCGCCCATGCCGCCGGCCGACACGCCGCCGCAGTTCACGTTGTTGTCGGGCACCTCGCCCCGCAGCGTCGGACCCATGGTGAACGGGAAGCTGAAGGTGACGTGGTAGTGGTAGCCGAGCCCGTCGTGGTCGTGGCCGTTGTGTTCGTCGAGGGCGGCCCCGCCGGCGTCGGTGCACGCCTCGTCGTAGTAGAAGTCCTGGTAGTACAGCCCCTCGCTTCCCGAGAAGCTGTTGCCCGACAGGCTCACGACCGTCTCGATCGTGGTGGGACCCATGCTCGTGGCGTCGCGGGTGCCCAGGCTGGGGTCGAGGGGGTCGACCATCAGGCACGAGCGCTCACCGGTGCCGCCGCAGCCGTAGGGGTCGCTCGCGTCGTCGTAGTCGCGCTGCACCCAGCACGACCGGGCCTCCGTGCCGTCGTCGTGCCACGGCCCGTGGATGGGGTAGCCGTCGGCGGCGAAGCCGTAGATCGGCGAGTGACCGTCGCCCTCGTCGCCGAGCTCGGCGGCCAGGCACTTGCTGTAGCTGTGGTGGTGGTACTCGCCGGCGGCGGCGTGACCAGCGCAGATGTCGAGGTCGTACACCTCCTGGGCACCGGCGATGTTCAGCCACTCGCCCGCGTCGTCGTAGGCGAAGCCGTCGCCCCAGTTGAAGATCGACACCCCCGACAGCCACAGGCCGGTGATGCCCAGGCCCGTCTCGCAGGCCTCGGCGGCCGGCTGCGGGTCGGTGGGGATCTGCAGCAGCGTGCCCACGTCGTAGGGGCACTCGGGCCCCGGTGGCCAGAAGCCGAAGCCCTCGCCGTCGCCGCAGGCCCCCGCGGGGCTCTGGCTGTCGTAGCCCACGTCGTCGCCGAACTGCACCAGCTGTCCCGCGCTCACCGCCGGGGAGCCGTCGACGAAGTCGGTGGCAGCGTTGGGGCGGGCGGCGAGCTCGGCCACGTCGTCGGCCGTGAGCTGGTAGGCGTAGCCGGGGATGCCGGACGTATCGACCTGCAGGAACTGCTCGCCGCCGCTGTCGACGATGCTCAGGCCCCGCACGTTCACCACCACCGGGGTTCCGTCGTTGCCGACGATGTTCGCCGCGGTCTGTCCCGTGGTGTTGCGCAGCCAGCCCTCGCACAGCTCGGTGCCCTCGAAGTCACCGCAGTCGAAGGCGCCGGGGGTGGCGGTGGGCGTGGTGCCCGAGTCCGTGGTCGACAGCTCCACGTCGTCGCCCTTGCACGCGACGAGGGCCAGGGCGATGAACGGGATGGTTCGCATGGGTCCTCCTAGACATCTTCAGCCTATGGGGGACCCGGGCCCCGAACCGTTGGGTACCTGTCGGGGCGATGTCAGCCCCTGTCAGGGCCCGCCGCCGATGCCGCCGCAGTTCACGCCGGCGTCGGGCTTCACGTTGCCGGCCAGGGTCGGGCCCATGGTGAACGGGAACGCGTTGGTCACGTGGTAGTGGTAGCCGAGCCCGTCGTGGTCGTGGCCGTTGTGCTCGTCGAGGGCCGCTCCACCGGCCGCGGCGCACGAGGCGTCGTACCAGAAGTCCTGGTAGTACAGCCCGTCGGTGCCCGGGAAGCTGTTGCCCGACAGGCTGATCACCGTGGTCGCCGTGGTGGGGCCGTGGTCGGGGGGCGGCAGCGCGGAGGTGCCCTGCGTGGGATCGAAGGGATCGACCATCAGGCAGCGTCGCTCGCCGGTGCCGCCGCAGCCGTAGGGATCGGTCGGGTCGTCGTAGTCGCGCTGCACCCAGCACGACTGGGCCTCGACGCCGCTGTCGTGCCACGGACCGTGGATGGGGTAGCCGTCGGCGGCCCAGCCGTAGATCGGGGAGTGGCCGGTGCCGGTGTCGCCGAGGCCGTCGGCGAGGCACTTGCTGTAGCCATGATGGTGGTACTCGCCCGCTGCGGCGTGCCCGCTGCAGATGTCGAGGTCGAACACCTCCTGGGCGCCGGCGAGGTTCTGCCAGTTGCCGTTGGTGTCGTAGGTGAACCCGTCACCCCAGTTGAAGATCGACACGCCGCTCACCCAGATGCCGGTGATGCCGAGGCCGGTCTCGCACTCGTCGCCCGCCGGTGGCTGAGGACTGGTGGGGATCTGTAGCAGGGTGTTGGCGTCGCTGGGGCACTCGGGACCGGGCGGCCACCAGCCGAAGCCCTCGCCCGCGCCGCAGGCGTTGGGGCTCGTGTTGAAGTAGCCGATGTCCTGCCCGAACTGCACCGTCTGTCCGGCGGTGGCCGTGGTGGAACCCGAGGCGAAGTCGGACTTGGCCAGCGGCCGGGCGTTGAGCTCGGCCACGTCGGCGGCGGTCAGCGTGTAGGCGTAGTTGGGGATGCCCGAGGTGTCGACCTCGATGAAGTCCTGGAAGCCGTCGTTGACCACCGACAGGCCGCGGATGTTGACCAGCACGGGGTTGCCGCCGTCGTCGACGATGTTCGCGGACAGCTCGCCGGTGGTGTTCTTCCACCAGGTGTCGCACAGGTCGGTGCCTGCCCAGGCGCCACAGTCGAAGTCGGGGTGGGTGATGGCGGTGTCACCCGTCGGAGCGGTGTCGGTGTCGGTGTCGGTGTCGGTGTCGGTGTCTGTATCGGTGTCCGTGTCGGTGTCCGTATCCGTATCGGTGTCGGTGTCTGTGTCTGTGTCGGTATCGGTGTCTGTGTCCGTATCGGAGTCCGTGTCCGAGTCGGTATCAGAGTCCGTGTCCGAGTCGGTATCGGTGTCGGTGTCGGTGTCGGAGTCGGTGTCGGTGTCGGTGTCGGAGTCCGTGT
>Ga0213839_1001252_pt1 | contig 17259 bp, 14 predicted proteins | sample SWPATP21_FD_160075 | JGI IMG/M metagenome (GOLD analysis project Ga0213839, IMG submission 160075) | Coastal seawater microbial communities from Marineland, Florida, United States - SWPA TP2 #1 | ecosystem: Environmental > Aquatic > Marine > Coastal | place: USA: Florida | collected 2016-08-14
GCTCTCCTTCGATGAGACCCTCGCCGAGCTGGACCAGGGAGAGCTGGAGGGCAAGGTCGCGGCGGAGGCGATGGCGGCCCACCCGGAGTTCTTTGCCGCCTGGGCGGAGGATCCGGGTGCCGTGCGGGTCCCCGGCGGTGGTCGGCTCGACGAGCTGCGCGACGGTGCCCTCCACAGCCTGACCCGCTGGGCGGGCCAGCATCCGCGACAGGCGATCGCCGTCGTCAGCCATCAGCTCGTGCTGGCCAGTGTCCTGGCGACGCTGGACGGCTCGCCGCTGTCGGCATGGCGGGACTACGCGCTGCCCAACGTCGGGGCGGCGCTGCTCTCCTTCGATGGCGCTCGCCTCACCATCGTGTCCCGGTCGGTGCCTGCGCCGGGGGCATGAAGGTCTGGTAGGCTCCCGCGCCACCCATCTCTCGCACACCGCGAGGGCCGACAGGAGGAAGAGGGCATGTCCGACAAGTTCACCGAGGCCCAGGAGCGGGTCAAGCAGCTCCCCAGCCGTCCCGACAACAGCACCCTCCTCGAGCTGTACGCGCTGTTCAAGCAAGGCACCGCGGGGGACTGCACCGGCAAGCGTCCCGGCATGATGGACCTCAAGGGGCGCGCCAAGTACGACGCCTGGGCCAAGAAGAAGGGCGTGAGCAAGGACGCGGCGCGCGACCAGTACATCGCCCTGGTCAAGAAGCTCGAAGGCTGACGTGCGGCCCCGCTTCCACCTCGCCTTTCCGGTGACGGACCTCGCCACCACCCGGTCCTTCTACGGAGAGGCCCTCGGGGCGCGCGAGGGCCGCAGCGCCGAGCGCTGGGTGGACTTCGACCTGTGGGGCCACCAGATCTCCGCCCACCTCGTCGACGCCAACGACGAGCCGCCCACCAGCGCGGTCGACGGCGATTCCGTCCCGGTGCGGCACTTCGGGTGCATCCTCCCGTGGGAGGAGTGGGAGGCCCTGGCAGCTCGGCTCGAAGCACGAGGCGTGCCCTTCCGCATCGCGCCCCGGGTTCGGTTCCAGGGGGAGCCTGGAGAGCAGGGGACCTTCTTCGTGGACGACCCCTCTGGCAACAGCCTGGAGTTCAAGGCCTTTCGCGACGACGCGGACGTGTTCCAGACCTGAGCCTGCGGCCCTCAGAGCCTGGAGCGTGCCGTCGCGAACAGCTGCTCGAGCTGCTCGAGCAGCTCGTCTCGCTCCATCTGCAGGGCCTCTCGACCGGCGATGGTCTCCTGGAGCTCGGAGAAGGCGGCGTCGGCCATGCCGGCGCGGGCCTCGCGGATCCCGTCGTCGAGGATCGCCTCGACCTCCGCCACCCCCGCGGAGATGGCGGCTTCCTGGGTCGACCGCGCCTGGCCGGCCGTGCCCACGTGGGCCACGTGGAGCACCGCGAGGTCTTCCTGGTGCCGGGCCAGCTGGGCTTCGAGGGGCTCCAGGGCCCGCGCGGCCTCCAGATCCAGCGCCTCCAGCTGGCGGGTGGCGTCGGCCTGGTGGGACGCGAGACGGGCCACCACGTCGTCGAGTCCTCCGTGCTGGTGGGCGTCGTCCAGGGCACTGCCTTCCACGAGGGACCATGCGTACTGGCCGGCTGCGACGACGTCGGGTCGCGCGCCCTTGATGCCGAGCTGGACGGCGTCGCGCTTGCGCAGTCGGTCCAGTCGGTCCTGGGCGGCCACCAGCTCGGGTCGTAGCGCCCGTGCCCGCGCCCGCCCCTGTCGGCCGCTGTGGGCCAGGGTGTCGATCTGCAGGCGCACGACGTCGAGGGCCGCCTGGGCGATGCGGAGGAGCTCCGCGAAGACCCCGCTGCGCAGCCGTCGGTGGCGCTTCAGGGCCACGTCGCCGCGGAGGGTGATCTCCAGCTCTGCCGCGAGCACGTCGGCGTCGACGAGCTGGACCCGGGTCGCCTCCAGGACCGCCTGGACGGTGACCGCGCGGCGGAGCTCCGGATGCCCAACCAGGCGCTGCTGCACCCAGGGCGGGAGGCCAGTGTCGTCGTCGAGGACCTCCAGGAGATCGCTGGCCCGGGTCGCGGCCAGGTCGGCCTCGATGCCCTCGAAGTCGGCGTCGATCCCTTCGTAGGTCCAGGCGGCCTGCTCCCACGCTCCCTGCCGCATCTGGAGGTGACCTCGGGCCACGGTCATGCGTCCGGCTCGCGCGGCGTCGGGAAAGGCGAGGAGGAACAGCTCCACGGCGCGGAGGGCTGCCTCGTCGTCCTCGCGGGCGATGTGGGCCCAGGCGAGCTCGTAGAGCGCCTCCTCGAGCACCGGAGAGTCGCCAGCGATGCGGGCGTAGTGGTCGGCGGCGCCGTCGAAGTCGCCCTGCTCGTAGGCGATGCGGGCCACCGCCAGGCGCGCCAGGTCGACGACGTGACGGTCGATGCTGTTGGCGATGTCGCTGTCGGCCACGGCGGCGAAGCGCGCCGACGCGTCGTCGAGGCGGCCCTCCACCAGATCGAGGGTCGCCAGCAGGTAGCCGGCCCGCTGGGACACTGGGTGGGCCGGGTCCACGGCGGTCAGCGCCTCTCGAGCCTCCCGGTGCCGACCGACCAGGTACCAGCTACGCCCCACGCTGTAGAGGATGGCGTCGCTCCGGTCCACCAGGCCCCGTCCGTCGAGCTCCTCGTGCAGCGGCGCGAAGGCGGTGGCGGGTCGCAGGGTCGCCGTGAGCTCCAGCAGCGCGGCGGCGGCCTCGGGGGCGAAGGGGTGGGATTCGTAGGGGTGCCGGGCCCCCTCGTGGCTGGATGTGTCCGCGCCGTCCAGCCCGACGATCTCGCGGAGGATGGCCTCGGCCAGACGGTCGTGGCCGGACGCCTCGAGGGACTGGGCCAGGTACCAGTCGGCTTCCGCCTGGAGGCTCGGGTCGTCGACGAGGGAGCGGAGCACGAAGAAGCCTTGGGCAGCCTCGTCGTGTTGGTCCAGCAGGAAGGCGGCCGCGGCGTTCTGGTAGGCCTCCAGCACCGCCTCGCGGGGAAGGAGCTCGCTGCCGTCCCGTCGCTGGGCGTCCAGGGCTTCCAGGGTGCGATCGAGGTCCTCGGCGATGGCCGTGAGGTCATCGACATCGACGTCGTGGGCGTGAGCGACCGAGGAGAGGCCCAGCACCATCCATGGCAGGAACCAGTGCATGCATCCGCCTATCGCTCGCGCTCCCACGTTCCTTCACCGGAAAATGGAGGCGAGGTTAGCGGAGGGGATGCACGACGCCAGGCAGGACCCTCCGTCCCAACGCGAGCTCTTCGTCGAGCTGGGCATCACCGTGGCCCTGCCCGCCATCGTGCTGACGTGGCTGTCGGGGCCCGATGCGCTCGGGCCGGCGTGGTCCCTGGTCCTCGCCCTCGTGGGGCCCGTGGGGTGGGGGGTCGCCGGCATGGTGCGTCGAGGCCGGGTGTCGGGGATCGCGGTGCTGGCGCTGGTGTCGGTGCTGTTCACCGGTGGCGTGGGCCTCTTCGAGCTCGACGCCGGCTGGATCGCGGTGAAGGAGGCGGTGCTGCCCACGGCCATCGGGCTGGGCACCGTGGCCACCGCCCGCACCCGGTGGTCGATCCTCCCCAACGTCCTCGACGTGGCCCTCGAGCCTGCGGCTGTCACGGCCGCGCTCCCCGAGGGTGGAGGCGCCGAGCGCTGGCGCGACGTCCAGGAGCGCGGGTCCCAGAAGGTGGGGGCCCTGTTCGTGCTCTCCGCGGTCGGGAACTACGCCCTCGCCCGCTACCTGGTGGTGTCCCCGGCGGGCACGCCCGCGTTCAACGAGGAGCTGGGGCAGCTCACGGCGCTCTCCCTGCCGGTGCTCATGCTCCCCATGATGGTGGGGATGGCGTGGGTGCTGAAGGGCGTGCTGGACCAGCTGGAGTCCATCACGGGCCAGGAGGTGGACCGCCTCCTGCGGGGCGCCCCGGAGGAGCCCGCGTAGCCGTACTGGGCTGGACCCATGGGCTGGTCCGGCGGACACGGGCGACGCCCCGGCGGCGCGAGGATCACACCTACTGAAGGAGGGCGTCTTCGGGGCCCTGCAGCACGTAGGTCCAGCCGTTGCTCGTCATCCGGTTGTAGACGTACAGCTCGCCGTCCCGTCGCTCGATGCCCGTCTTCTGCTGGGTGGCGGCGTCGCGGACCGCGTCGACCGAGAAGGGGGAGCCGAGACCCTTCAGGGTGGTGTCCGTCGGGTCGAAGTCGGAGGCGACCACGACCTTGCCCTCGGCGTCGAGGATCGTCGCCCGGATCCCGGTGCGGTCGAGGAACTGGGGGGGCACGAGCAGATCGACGAGGCGGGGCATCGACAGGTGCACACCCGCGACCCCGGTGGTGGCGTCGGTGACGTCGAGGACGGCCTGGGAGACGGTGAGCACGGGGGCCTTGGTGACGGGATGCCGGTGCACGCGACCCCACACGGGGGCCTGCTCTTCGGCAGCGGCGGTGTACCAGTCGGCCTCGCGGGGGTCGAAGTCCGAGGGCCAGCCGCCGTGGCCCGGGAACGACATCAGGGACCCGTCGTCGAGGGCCACGAAGGCCCAGCTCACGGGGATGTCGACCTCCACGATGGTGCGACGGGCGAGGCTCCGGTTGGTGGCGGCACGCTTCTCGGAGTGGCTGCGGAGCAGGACCCGCTGGAAGTGGCGCCCGAGACCCGAGAGCCGCTCCAGGCGCTGACGCAGGGGCGATGCCTCGTTGTCCTCGTCGGCCGGTAGGAGCGGACCGCTGGGGAGGACGACCGGGGTGGTGGTGCTCACCAGCCCCTTGCCGTACTTCTCGCCGCGGGTGGGGGGCTCCGCGTCGGGGGGGGCCGTCGCGGGGCTGGCGAAGTCATCGGGCGTGTAGAGGATGTCCGGCCGCTCGGCCGAGCGCTGCAAGGCCTCCGCGGAGGCGGTGCTGACCACGGATAGCAGGCCTTCGGTCTTGAGGAACTGGCCGTCGATGAGGCTCGTCTGCTTGGCGGCGTCGGTGATCAGCGTGGTCACCTTCTGCTCGGCGGCCTGGGCCTGGGCCACCCGCACCTGGCCGTAGCCGGCGACGGCTGTGACGAGGATGAGGCTGCCGAGGACCGCGACCATGCCCCCCATCGCGGTGAGCTCCCGGTGCTTGCCCATCCACCGCAGCAGCGCACCGACGGGGCCATCGGGGCGGGCGAGGACGGGCTCCCCGCGGAGGAACCGTCGGACGTCGTCGCCGAGCTCGGTGACCGAGGCGTAGCGCTGGGCGATGTCCTTGGCCGTGGCCTTGTGGACGATGGCCTTCAGCTCCTTCGGGATGGCCTGGCGACCCCGGTGCACGAAGGGGTCCTTCTCGCCGTCCTGGTGGCGCATGATCAGCTTGAGCGGCGCCTTGCCGGTCACCGCGGGCTGGAGGGCCACCAGCTCGAAGAGGATGAGGCCCAGGGCATACTGGTCCGACGCGCTGGTGAGTCGGTCGTTCCAGCCCTCGGCCTGCTCGGGGGACATGTACCCGGCGGTTCCGATGATGAGCTCGCCCTCGTCTTCCTCTTCCTCCGGGACGTCGACCGGGTTCTCCACCGACGTGGACACCACCTTGGCGATGCCCCAGTCCATGACGTAGACCTCGCCCCACTGCCCGACCATGACGTTCTCGGGCTTGAGGTCACGGTGGATGACGCCGCGGGAGTGGGCGTAGGCGACGGCCTCGCAGACGCGGCCGAACCACTCGAGGCGTTGCTCCAGCCCGACGGCGTCGGGGATGGGCTTGTTGCCGTCGATCAGCGCTCGGACCTCGTCGAAGATGGCCTCGAGGGTGCGGCCCTCGATCAGCTTCATCGTGTACGAGGTGGGGGACTCCAGCTCGTAGACAGGCACGATGTTCGGGTGGTCCAGCTGGGCGGTGATCTGGGCCTCGGACTGGAACTTGCTGGCGAGGGCGGGCTGCTCGAGGAGGTCCTCGGACATGGCCTTGTAGGCGACCTCACGGTGGAGCACGCCGTCGCGGGCGAGGAGCACCCGGCCCATGGCGCCCTCGCCAACGGTGCCGCTGAAGTCGTAGCGCTCGGAGCTCTGGCTTGGGACCTTGCGTCGCCGGCGACGCCGCCGGGTGGGCTGGTTGGGGGTCTCGCCGAAACGCCCCATCTCCTCCAGGACCCCGCCGGTCAGGCGGCGGAACATCGTGCGCTTCGGGGAGTCGTCGTCGGCCTCGGGGACGTCTTCCCACTCGTCCGAGTCGTCCTGGGTGCCCTGCAGCGAGGAGACGGAGAGCTCCACCGTCTTCTGCTCTGCGAGGGGTGTCCCTTCCTTCGGCGAGGCGAGGGAGGCCTCCATCGCCTCCATCACCTCACGGGTGGGGAGCTGCACGGTCTCGGCCGCGGCGTCGATGGCTCCTGCGGGAGGCGGGCGAGGCTCGGTCTCGTCGCGGTCGTCGGGCGAGAAGGGGCTCTCCGTCTCCGTCTCCGTCTCCGTCTCTTGGCCGATGGCCTCGGCGATCGCATCGGCGTCGGCGAGGACCGTGGGGCCCTCTCCCTCGTCGTGGAGGCTTGGGGCGTCGGGCTCGCGGACGCCGGTGGGCGCGGGCGGGACGATGTCCCGGCTCACCCCCCGAGGGGTCATGGTGGTGCCGGACAGCGACGCCGGAACCGGCGGCGGGGCCGGAGCGGTCACGACGGGGGCCTCGGGCTCGGACGGCTCGGGCTCGGGCTCCGCGTCGGGGGCGTCGGCGAGCAGGGCCTCGGCCAGGTCGGGAGCGATCAACGACCAGTGGTGCAGGTGGGCGACGAACGGCCGCAGGCGGCCATGGCCGACCTCGAGGGCGTACTCCTCGTAGACGGCGTCGAAGTCCTGCAACAGGGCGGGCTGGACCCGCCCCTTCAGCTCTGAGAGGTGCATGGCCCGTGAGTCTACACCCCCCGATCGCGAGAGGGTCGCCACGGGCCGTGGCCCTCGATCAGATGTGGCGCTCGACCAGCTTGCGGAGGCCGTTGAGGCCGCCCTGGGCGCCCTGCTGGCGGGCGACTTCCTGGCCCTTCTTGAGGACGACGAAGGTGGGCATGCCCATCACCTTGAAGCGCATGGCCGTCTTCATGTTCGCGTGGATGTTCATCTTCACGACCTTGAGCTTGCCGTCCGTCTCGGTGGCGAGGGTCTCGAGGTGCGGCGCGATGGCCTTGCAGGGAGCGCAGTTGGGCCCCCAGAAGTCGATGAGAACGGGGACAGCGGAACCGTTGACCTGCTGGTCGAAGTCCGAGTCGGTGACGTCGGCGACATTGCCCATGGATTGGCCTCCTGCCAGGGGGGAAGGACCACTCGCTGGCGCGGGGCACGGCTCCACGAGCTCGAGAGGTCGTTCGTTGTACATACCCCCCGCGAGGCCAGTGGCAACCTCCCTGCGCCGGCGCGCGTCCAGGCCCCGTCCGTGGTAGGAGGGCCTTCGTGGAACGCTTGCCGTACATCCTCGTGATCGCCGGCTGGGCCTACGTCACCCTGGGGCACCTGCTCCCCGAGGTGCTCGGGCCCCGCCTGGTGGCGCGATCCCGGCCGGTCGCGTGGTTCGCGGTCGCCGTGCACGTGTTCGCCCTCGCGCTGGGTGCGGCGACCTCGCCCCACCCCACGGGTCTTCCCGAGGCGCTCTCGGCCACGGCGCTGGGGCTGGGCATCGCCTACGCCTGGCTGGCGCACCGGAACCTCGCCGCGCTGGGGATGCTCCTCGCACCCCTCACCCTGGTCCTCATCGGCACGGCGCTCGTGGTGCCCCACCGCAGCGTCGTCGCCCTGGAAGAGACGGGCTACTCGCCGTGGCTCCCGATCCACCTCGGGCTGATCTTCTCTGGCATCGCCGGGTTCGCCGTGTCGTCCATCGTCGGCGTGATGTTCCTGTGGGTGCGGGCGCGGCTCAAGCAGAAGAAGCTCCGCGGGCTGGCACGGCTCCCCAGCCTCGATGTGCTCGACCGCTTCCAGTTCCGGGCCATGCTCTTCGGCTTCATCTTCCTCACCCTCGGCATCGGCGCCGGTGGTGCGTGGGCAGCCGCCTCGCTGTCTGACCCATGGGCCCTCGACCCCAAGATCATCTTCACCCTGTGCATCTGGGCCTGGTACGGCATGGCGCTGCAGGTTCGCCTCGTGTCCGGCCGTCGTGGGCGCTGGACGGCCCTGTTCAGCATCGTCGGCTTCGGGGGGCTCCTCTTCAGCCTCGTCGGCTTGAACTTCATCCTCTCGGGGTGGCACGCCTATGGCGGCTAGCCGGCCATTGGTGGCGGTGGGCCTGTCCCACCACACCGCTCCGGTGGAGGTTCGCGAGCGGGTGTCGATGGACCCGGCTGGGGTCAAGCGCGTCCTCGATCGTCTCAAGGAGCAGCGGATCCTCCAGGAGGGGATGCTGTTGTCCACGTGCAACCGGATGGAGCTGTACGGCGTCGTGGAGGACGAGGCTGGCCTGCGCTCCTTCTTCCACGAGTACCGGGGTCCCAGCGGCGAGCACATCGACCGCTACTTGTACTGGAAGCGGGACCGCGACGCCGTCTACCACCTGTTCAAGGTGGCCAGCTCGCTGGACTCCCTGGTCCTCGGGGAGCCACAGATCCTCGGGCAGGTGAAGGACGCCGTACGCCTTGCCGAGGAGCATGCGAGCCTCGGCCGCGTCCTCCACCCCCTGGCCCGACGCACGCTGTCGGTGGCCAAGCGGGTCCGCTCGGAGACCGACATCGGCAAGTCCCGCGTCGGGATCGGCAACGCCGGCGTCGACCTGGCCATGCAGATCTTCGGGTCCCTGTCCGGCAAGCGGGCGATGCTGGTCGGGGTGGGGGAGATGGGGCGCCAGGTCGCCCAGGCGTTGCTCACCGCCGGCCTCGACGAGCTGCTCATCGCCAACCGAACCTTCGAGCGCTCGGTCGAGCTGGCCTCCGAGACGGGCGGCACCCCGGTCCCCTACGAGCGCCTCGAGGACTACCTGGCCCGCGCGGACATCGTGCTGGCGGCCACCGGCGCCAAGAAGCCGATCATCTCGGCGACGATGGTTCGCAACGCCCTCCGCACCCGGCGCTACCACACCGTGTTCCTCATCGACCTGTCGGTGCCGCGGAACATCGATCCCGGCGTCGACGACCTCGAGGAGGCGTACCTCTTCAACATCGACGACCTGTCGAAGGTGATGGAGGAGGGCAAGCGGGCGAGGGAGGCGGCGGCTCAGGCCGCTGAGAAGCTGGTGGCCGAGGAGGCCGACCGCTTCGTCCAGAGCCTGCGCACGGTCGACATCAACGACGATCTGGCCGTGATGAGCGCCCTCGCGGAGTCGATTCGGGCGCAGGAGATCGAGCGCTCCGGAAAGCTCACCCGGACCCTCGACGACAAGCAGATCGACCAGCTCGACCGTCTCACCAGGTCGCTGGTGAAGAAGGTCCTGCACCGACAGATGATGGCCATACGCCAGGCGGCGAAGGCCGGGGATCAAGACACGGTCGACGCGCTGTTGGCCCCGTGGAAGGAGGAGAGATGACGACGACGTTGCGGCTGGGCACCAGAGGCTCGCTGTTGGCCCGTACCCAGTCCCAGCAGGTGGCCGACGCGGTCACTGCCGCCACCGGCGTCGCCGTCGAGCTGGTGATCATCAAGACCACCGGAGACCGGGTGACGGACCGGCCTCTGCAAGAGGTCGGCGGCAAGGGCCTGTTCACCAAGGAGATCGAGGACGCGCTGATCGACGGGCGGGTCGACTTCGCCGTGCACTCGATGAAGGACATGCCCACGGACAACCCCCCCGAGCTGGAGATCGCGAGCATCCCTGCCCGTGTGGATCCGCGGGACGTCCTGATCGGGGCGACGCTGGCGGAGCTGCCCAAGGGGGCCGTCGTCGGTACGGGCTCGGTGCGGCGCCAGCTGCAGCTGCGGGCCCTCCGGCCCGACCTCGTCCTCAAGGGGATCCGTGGCAACGTCGACACCCGCATCGCCAAGCAGCGGGCCGGGGAGTACGACGCCATCGTGCTGGCAGCGGCCGGTCTGACCCGCCTCGGGAAGCAGGACGAGGTCACCGAGTTCCTGGACGTCGAGGCGATGATTCCCGCGGTGGGGCAGGGGGCCCTGGCCCTCCAGTGCCGGCGCGACGACGCGGTCACCAAGGGGCACCTCGACGCCGTTCATCACGAGCGCTCCGCGATCTGTGTGGCGGCGGAGCGGGCGTTCCTGGAGGCCGTGAGCGGTGGCTGCTCTGCTCCCGCGGCCTGTCACGCGGTGTGGGACGGCGACGAGGTCGTGGCCACCGGCGTGTGGGCACCCGACGAGGCTGGGGAGCCCCGTCGGCTCGTCCTCCGGTCCGACGCTCTCCACGTGACGGCCCTCGGTCGCGATCTGGCCAAGCAGCTCAAGGGCTGAGGCGGATCCCCAGCGCGCGAGCGGTCTGTGCGACGATCCCCGCGGCGGTGTGGGGGTTGGCGACGGCGTACACCGGCAGACCGGCGTCCTGGGCCACCCGCGAGGTGCTGGGCCCGATGGCCACGATGCGCCCCAGCTCGGGCCAGCGCTCGGCGGGCACCAGCTCGGCGAGGCGCTGGGCCGCGGACCCACTCATGACCGGGGTCGCCGTGACGGGCAGCGCGGCGGCGAGGGCCTCGGCGGCGTCCTCCGGGCACCGGTTCTCGTAGGCGACGACGTCCACCACGGTCGCGCCGCGGGCGCGGAGGGCATCGCTGGTGGCGGGGTCGGCCAGATCGGCCTTCGGGTAGATCACGGTGGCCCCATCGAGGTCGGACAGCCCCGCGACGAGGTCGAGGGCCGTGGCCCGCTTGGGCACGAAGTCCACCGTCCACCCCAGCCGCTGGAGGCGCGCCGCGGTGTTCGGACCGACAGCGACCCACCGTGCTCCCTCCCAGGCAGACGGCACCAGGGTCCCGAGGATCTGGGCGGCGGTGCCGCTCGTCACGAAGATCACGTCGGGCGTGGGGTGCTCGGCCACGGCCGCCAGCACGGCCTCGGGACGCCATGCGCGCTCCAGAAGCGGCACGAGCACGGTCTCCAGGCCCATGCGCCCGAAGGCGTGGGTGAGCCCGGTGGCATCCTCGGGCGCACGGGTCAGCAGGACCCGCGGCGCGCCTTCGGTGAGGCTCACAGGGCGTGCTTCTTCGCGAGGTCCTTGGTCATGTTCTTCTGGTGGGCCTCGAGGGTGCCGCCGCCGATCTCCAGCAGCTTGGCGTCCCGCCAGAGTCGCTCGACCGGGTACTCGCGGCAGTAGCCGGAGCCGCCCATGACCTGCATGGCGTTGTCGGCCACCTGCTTGCCGACCGGCGCTGCGAAGAGCTTGGCCGCGTCGGAGCCGATGCGGTTGTTGACATCGGGCCCGACATCCCGAGCCACGTTGTAGACCAGGCACTTGGCGGCCTCGGTCATCGCCCAGCTGTCTGCGATGTAGCGCTGGATCTGGCCGAAGCGGTTGATGGGGTCGCCGAAGGCGCGACGCTCCTGGCCATGACGGATCATGATCTCGCAGCAGCGCTCGGCGATGCCGACGGACATCGCGGCCAGGGTGAGGCGCTCGATCTCCAGGTTCCGCATCATGTGGACCAGGCCGCCCCCCTCGGATCCGAGGAGGTTCTCCGCTGGGACGCGGCAGTCCTCGAAGATGAGCTCCGACATCGTGGACCCGCGCATGCCGAGCTTGTCGATGTGGTTGGAGGTGGAGAATCCGGGGCAGTCCCGGTCGACGACGAAGGCGGTGACGCGGCCGTCGACCTTGGCGTAGACCTGGAAGCAGAAGCCCTCGCAGCCGTTCGTGATGTAGGTCTTGGTGCCGTTGAGGACGTAGTGGTCGCCGTCGCGGACCGCCGTGGTGCCCATGGCGAGGACATCGGTGCCGGCGCCCGGCTCGGTCATGCCCATGCCCGCGATCCACTCCCCGGAGATGACCTTGGGCAGGTACTTCGCCTGCTGGGCCTCGTTGGACGCGAAGGTGAAGTTGTTCACGAAGAGCATCGCATGGGCCAGGTAGGCCAGGCAGAAGCCGGGGTCCGACTTCGACAGCTCGTGGTGCACGATGACCGCTGCAACGGTGTCCATGCCGGCGCCGCCCGCCCTCTCCGGAACGGTGATGCCCAGGAGGCCGAGCTCCCCCAGCTTCCGGAACAGCTCGACGTTGAGCTCACCCAGCTCGTCGTGCTTCGCCGCTTGCGGCTCCACTTCGTTCGTCGTGAAGTCCCGCACCATCTCGCGGAGCATCCGATGCTCGTCGGTCGGGTCGAAGAGAAGGTCGCCGTTCATCATGCCTCCAAGCGGGTCGCCTTAACCGTTCCTGGGCGCCGTCGGGGCGGGTGTTACCGGGCCTGCCGACGGAGGCCCGATGCCCAAGAAGCTCTTCCTGATCGACGGCAGCAACCATGCGTTCCGCGTTCAGTTCGCCCTGCCGCCCCAGCACGCCTCCGACGGCTTTCCCACCCGCGTGCTCTACGGCTTCACGCTGCTCTTCAACCGGATGCTCAACCGCTACAAGCCCGACTACTGCGTGGTGTCCTTCGACCACGGGAAGAGCTTCCGCCACGAGCAGCTCGAGTCCTACAAGGGGCACCGCCCCGACATGCCCGACGACCTCCGCCGCCAGTGGGAGTGGCTCACCCCGCTGGTGGAGGGCTTCGGCTACAAGGTCCTCGCCGCCGAGGGCTTCGAGGCCGACGACGTCATCGGCACCATCGCCAAGCAGTTCGCCTCGGATGACGTGCAGGTCTACATCGTGTCCTCCGACAAGGACTTCGCGCAGCTGGTCGACCCCAACATCCACCTCGTCGACGACAGCAAGAACAAGGTGCTCTCCCTGGCTCAGGTCGCAGAGAAGCTCGGCGTGCCACCGGAGAAGGTCGTCGACATGAAGGGCCTGTCCGGCGACAGCTCCGACAACCTTCCCGGCGTGCCCGGCATCGGCGACAAGACCGCGGCCAAGCTGCTCGCGGAGTGGGGGACCTTCGATGCGGTGCTGGAGGCCGCCGCCGCAGGGAAGATCAAGGGCAAGCGGGGGCAGAACCTCGTCGAGCATGCCGAGACCGCTCGGATCTGTCGGGACATGGCCCGCATCCGAACCGACGTCGAGCTCGGCGTCACCCTCGACGAGCTCGCCCCCCAGGGGATCCAGGAGGAGCCGCTCCGGGATCTCTTCGACCGCTGGGAGTTCATCTCGGTCGCCGACAAGCTGCTCCCCACGAAGGTCGCCGTCGACAAGTCGAACTACGGCGCCGTCACCGACGAGGCAGCCCTCGACGCGCTGGAGGCCGACCTGCGTGCCGCCGACGCCATCGGGGTCGCTGCTCGCTTCGACAAGACCACGTTGCTGGGGGCGTCCTTCGCCACCAGCGACCGGGTGGCCTACGTGCCCCTCACGCCGCGCTCCGGGGTCGACTTCGACTGCGACGTCGCCCGGGAGCGTGTCCTTGCCTGGATGGCCGACGAGGGGCTGCCGAAGCTCGTCTACGGGGCCAAGGGCCTACGCCGGGAGCTGGTCGCCGCTGGTGGGGACCTGCGCGGCGTGCACGGAGATGTCCGTCTGCTGGACTACGTCCTGGTCGCTCACCGACGGACCCACGGGCTCCAGGAGATCGCCAAGCGCCACCTCAACCACACCCTCGCCTACGTGCCCGACGAGGAGCCGCTGATGCTCTCCGACGTGGTCGCCTTCGCCGGGGAGCCCGCGCAGCTGCCGGTGATCCTGCACTCCAAGCTGGAGAAGCGCCTCGCCGACGGTGTGCGGAGCGTCTACGAGACCATCGAGCTGCCCCTCGTCGACGTGCTCTTCGAGATGGAGCAGAACGGGATCGTGCTGGACGTCGACAAGATCGACGAGATCGCGACGGATCTCCGCGGTCGGGTCGACGAGGCGGAGAAGCACTGCCACGAGCTCCTCGGGCGTCCCTTCAAGGTGGGCTCCCCCAAGGAGGTTGCCGAGGTCCTGTTCGACGAGCTGAAGCTCACCAAGTCGAAGCGCACCAAGACCGGCTTCTCCACCGACGCCTCCGTGCTGGAGAAGCTCTCCGACGAGCATCCGCTCCCCGAGGCGATCCTGCACTGGCGACAGCTGCAGAAGCTGGAGTCCACCTACGTCTCCACGCTGCCGACCTACGTCGCGGACGACGGGCGCATCCACACGACCTTCAACCAGGCCGTGGCCGCGACCGGCCGGCTGTCCTCTACCGATCCCAACCTCCAGAACATCCCCATCCGCACGTTCGAGGGGCGTCGGATCCGCGACGGCTTCGTGGCCCAGGAAGGGCACGTGCTCATGAGCGCCGACTACAGCCAGGTCGAGCTGCGGGTCTTGGCCCACTGCTGTGGCTCGGGCGCCCTGGTCGAGTCCTTCTCCGCCGGGGAGGACATCCATCGCCGCACGGCATCGGAGGTCTGGAGCGTCCCGATGGACGAGGTGACGCCCGAGCAGCGCAGCGCGGCGAAGGCGATCAACTTCGGCCTGCTCTACGGCATGAGCGCCTTCCGGCTGGGGCGTGATCTGGAGATCAGCCGCACGGAAGCCCAGAAGTACATGGACGACTACTTCGGCCGGATGCCGGAGGTCCAGGGCTGGATCGACGGGATCAAGAAGGAGGCGAAGTCCAACGGCTACGTCGAGACCCTGTACGGCCGACGCCGGCTCATCCCGGAGATCCACGCCCGGTCCTACACCGAGCGGATGGCAGGGGAGCGGGAGGCGGTCAACACGGTTGTCCAGGGCACCGCCGCCGACATCATCAAGCGGGCCATGCTGCGGGTCCACGCCGCGCTGGAGGCGTCGGACCTGGGCGCCCGCATGCTCCTGCAGGTCCACGATGAGCTCCTCCTCGAGGTGCCGAAGGCCGAGGTCGAGGCGACGAAGGAGCTGCTGGTGCGGGAGATGATGGCCGCCGCCGAGCTGGTCGTTCCCCTCGTGGTGAACGTGGGGTGGGGTCACAACTGGAACGATGCCCACGGCTGATCGTCGGCGTCGTGCCATGGTGGTGGTTGCCGAGCGGCGCCCCGGCTCGCCCGTTGCGGTAGGTTGAGGCGTCGGATCCAGGTTCTGGATCTTTTTTTGAAGGAATCCGAAGCGGACACGTCCAAGGCCATCCAGCACCCTGGTAGGTCGAGACGACCCGCAGTCAGAGGCCGTCGCAGGCGCGGCGAGCCGAGGAGGACGGAATGAGTGCCATGACCGCCGAGGACCGCGCTGCCAGCCGTGAGGCGGATCGTGAGCTCCTGGAGGCCGTGCTCGAGGGCGACAACACGGCCTACCGTGGCCTCGTGGAGAAGTACCAGGGCCGAGTCTACTCCATGGTCTACGGGATGATTCGCAACCGGGAGGACGCCCGGGACATCACCCAGGAAGCCTTCGTCAAGGCCTATCGGAACCTCAAGGGGTTCCGCCTGGAGGCCAGCTTCTACACGTGGCTGTACCGGATCGCCATGAACCTCGCGATCGACCACACCCGCAAGCGCAAGCGGCGGGAGGTGGCTGGCTTCGACGAGTCGATCGCATCGAAGGACGCCGACGGCGCCATCGACCAGATCCACCACGAGGAGAGCCCCAGCAAGGCGCTGGAGCGCAAGCAGCTGCTCGCACGGATCATGGAGTGCATGCAGAAGCTCTCCGACGACCAGCGGCAGGTGATCCTGCTCCGCGAGGTCGAGGGCCTCTCCTACAAGGAGATCGCCGACGTGATGGACATCCCCGAAGGCACGGTGATGTCCCGGCTGTTCTACGCGCGGAAGAAGCTTCAGAAGCTCCTGGCGGAGGACAGAGCGTGACCGGCGCCTGCTGGCCGGGAGGGGGCCCGCCCCCTCGGGCACCCCTACAGCTCCAGCCTCGTGGGGGCACGACGCTCCAACGAATGCGCCAGCTGGGTCGAATGGATCCGACCATCGCAGCGTCGATGCAGCATGACCGCCACGAGTGCGGTCGAGGACGGTACGCATGATGGGCACACTCGAGAAGCTGCTGGAGCGAATCCGCGACGGCGTCGCCTCCGGGGAGGAGGTGGCAAAGGCGCGGGAGCTGGTGGCCCACGACGCCCGGCTGCCGGAGGAGCTTCGGGAGATCGGTCTGACCGATGCCGAGGACCTTCCCGGCGATGCCGTCGGACTGCTCGCGGTCCTCGGCGCCGCACCTCTGTTCGACGAGGGCCTCCGCGAGGCAATCACGGACACCCTCCATGAGGGGGCCTACACGGGCCACGAGGGGGCCTACACGGGCCATGAGGGGGCCTACACGGGCCATGAGGGGGCCCGCCCCCTCCGGCACCCCTACGGATCTGGCCATGAGGGGGCCCGCCCCCTCCGGCACCCCTGTGAAGGTTTGGTAGACGAGGGCGTGCTGGACGACGGCTGGGAGGAGGTGGCGGAGGTGCTCCGGGAGGGGCTGGTCGCTGCCGCCGACGGCTTCGAGATCGCCTCGTCGGTGATGGCGCGGCTGCCGGCGCCCGAGTGGGCGTACGGTCCGGTCACCGCCGAGGCGGTTCGAGGCGAGGCCGGCACGGTCGACGTCGCTGGTGAGGCCATGGCGGATCTGGGCGACGCGTTGCCCCCGGTGGCGGAGGCCGTCGGCTTCGAAGCTGGCACGGTCGACGTGGTGGCTTCGGTGCTGTCGGAGCTCTCCCTCGAGGCCGGGCTCCCGGTGGAGGAGGCGGTGGCTGCGGAGGCTGGCACGGTCGACGTGGTGGCCTCGGTCGTCACGGAGCTCGAGCTGGCGACGGCCCTCCCGGTGGGGGAGGCGGTGGCTGCGGAGGCCGGTACGGTCGACGTCGCTGCGCAGGTGATGGAGGAGCTGGTCGGGCCCGAGGAGGCGAGCGTCGCCGACGCCGTCGCCGCAGAGGCTGGCTCGGTGACGGTTGCCGAGGAGGTCCTGGAGTCGGTCACGCCGCCGACGGCCCTTCCTGCGCCGCCACCCTCGGTGCTCCACGAGGCGCCGCCCGTTCCGCAGGCGGCCAACCGCAGCTGGACACTGGGGGCGCTGCTGATGGCTGCTGTGGCGCTGCTGGTGGTGGGGCTGTCTCAGCTCCCCGGCTTCATCGGTGCCGAGAGCCAAGGGCTCGACCTCGAGTTCGCCGCTGCTGGCGAGCTGGTCGTCGAGGACCTGGACTACGCCGACGACGTCACGGTCATGCAGGCCGAGGGCGACGAGGGCGCCGTGATTCTCTGGATGGAGGACGTGTGATGACGGGGAACACACAACAGCGAGCGTGGACCCGTCGAGGGTGGCTGCGGTGCTTCGGAGCGCTGGCTCTCGCGGGGGCCGTCCTCGCGGGGACTGCCGCACCGAGTGATGCCCTGGCCAACCCCAATCGCCCGGTGCGCTACGCCCCTCCCGAGGGGCCGTCGGCGACGGCGAACCAGGGGAAGGCCGTCGTGTCA
>Ga0213839_1001254_pt1 | contig 17256 bp, 11 predicted proteins | sample SWPATP21_FD_160075 | JGI IMG/M metagenome (GOLD analysis project Ga0213839, IMG submission 160075) | Coastal seawater microbial communities from Marineland, Florida, United States - SWPA TP2 #1 | ecosystem: Environmental > Aquatic > Marine > Coastal | place: USA: Florida | collected 2016-08-14
AGGCGCTGCGGGGTATCGACGCTTACCTCGCGCTCGGGGTCGACGTGCGGCGGTCCGACATGGAGGCGCTGGCCCGCCACCTGCGGGGAGGGCCCGCCGCGCTGTGACTCGTCGGTGTCCTACCCGACGACCTCGGCGGCTTCGGCGTGGACCATGGCCCGTAGCGGTGCCCGCTCAGTCTTCCTGCGCGAAGACGATGGGGTAGGTGACCGACAGCTCGCCGTCGGGGGGAGCGTCGAACTGCAGCGCCTCCATCGCGTCGAGCACGCAGTCGGCGACCGGGCCGTCGTCGAGACGGTCGTCGTCGATCCCGGCCTCCCACACCTGGCCGAGGCCGTCCTCGTCGACGATGCGGAACGACACCACCAGCTTGCCCTCGAGGTCGGGCACCTCGGTGAGCGCCTGGTCGTAGCAGGCCCGCACGTGCGGGAGCACTTCCTCGACCGCGCCGCGGATGCCCTCCTTGCTCAGGGGCCAGACGCTCACGGGCACGTCGACCGCGCCCTCCTCCACCATGGCGCCGCTGCGCTCGAGGAGCTTGCGCACGCCGTCGGGCAGGGGCTTGCCCTGGGGCTGCAGCGGTCGCTGTGGCGGCGGCTCGACGGCCGGGGCGGGGGCCGGCGGGGGCTCGGGAGGGTCGTCGAGGGGTGGCGTCGGGGTGGGGGCGCGGGGCTCCACCATCGCTGGCTCTCCCGCATCGCCGGGCCCACCGATGCGGCTGGCGCGCAGCAGCAGCATCGCGGCCATGCCCATCACGATGGCCACGACGAAGGCGCCGGCGACGACCGCGCGCGGGTTCATCGGGCCCCCAGCCAGAACATGCGGTGCTCGGTGGTGAGCAGCACCTCGCCGGTCGCCAGGTCGACCAGCTGTCCGCCGCCGAAGGGCGAGGCCACCGAGAGGTGGTGGGCGTCGTGATGGAGGTTCAGCTGGCTGAGCCCCTCGGGGAGCTCGAGCACGGTGAACGATCCGTCGTGCTCCACCGCGACGGGCTTCGAGGCGCGGATGCCCTCGCCGTAGAAGAAGCCGGTGACGATGCGCCCGTGGGGACCGTCGGCGATGAGCCAGCCCTCCTGGCCATCGACGGTGGGCACGCCCTGGACGGCGCCGAGGTCTTCCACGTCGCGGGCGTCCTCCCGGAAGCCCTTGCCGGCGTAGGGCAGGTCGGGCAGCGGCGGCTTCAGCGCGTCGACATCGGCGGCGTAGTCCCAGCCCGTGGTGGTCTCCACCACCTGCTCCTCGGCCCAGCGGCCGTCGGCGCTGCGTCGCCAGCGCACGGCGAAGGCGGGCAGGCCCTCGAACTCCGTCTGGCTGTACGTGCGATCGCCATAGGTCAAAGGTTTGTCGAAGTCACCGGTGACCCGGGTGTCGACCACCACGTCGCCGTCGAGCCACGCGGCCCGCACGGGCTCGCCTGCCGGTGGTGGCGGGATGGGCTGCAGGTCTTGGTGGTCGCGGAGGATCACCTGCCCCGACTCGGTGATGCCCACCGAGGGGACGCCGCGCTCGTCGACCCCGAGGCTCCAGCCACTGGGGCAGCCGCCGTCGTGCTGGCCCAGGCTGACCGGTGTGCCCTCGAGCCCCCGCATGCGCCAGGAGCAGCGGCCGTCGGCATCCTCGAGCTCCAGCACCCAGGGACCGTCGGGGATCATCACCGGGGGCTCGTCGGCCACGGGCTCGTCGCTCCGAGAGGCTGGTGGGCCGTCGGGGGTGGGGGGCGTGGCGAGGCCGCTGCAGGCGAGCAGGGACGGCGCAGCGATCGCGAGCACGGTCCGGCGGGTGAGCATGGGACTCCGGGGACGCCGGCAGTGTAGCGGAGCGGCCCACGGTTGTGTGACGAGCCCGTTGCGGAGGGCGTCGTTCCGCTGGTTCCTCGGTTGCGGGGGACCATGTCGGCGGCTACGGTGGGCGGTGACACGTGGGACGGGCCCCGCGGGTCACCGTCCGGAGTCATCATGCGCATCTCCCCTCTGCTTCCGCTGTTGGTGCTCTTCGCTGGATGCGGCGGCTTGTCGGCGATCGGCTCGGCCACTCCCGACACGGGCCTCACCGCGGGTGACGACGACGACGACGACACGGGCGACGACGACGACGACACGGGCGACGACGACGACGACGACACGGGCGACGACGACGACGACGACACTGGCGACGATGACGACGACGACGATACGGGCGACGACGACGACGACGACGACACCCTGACCTTCGGCGACGACGACGACGACGACACGACGATCACCGACACGGGCACGCTGGTGATCACCGACACGAGCACCCCCGTGATCACCGACACGGCCACCACGCCCACCGACACGGGCACGCCGCCCACCTGTCCGCCGCCGCCCGACGTCGACATCACGCCCTACCAGCCGGCCTACCTCACGTCCTACCCCGACGTCGACCGCATGCAGGTGCTCGTCCAGACCTACATCGAGGGCGGAACGCCCGAGGACTACACGATCTGGGACGACAAGCTGTCGTCCTACCGCGACGTGTCGGCGGTCATCGTGTTCTACTTCCTCAACGGGAACAACACCGTCTGCCTCGCCCTGTGGGACTTCGATCGCGTCGCCACGCACGTGCCGAACAGCGGCTGGGCCGCCGGCATGTACGAGGCCTACGACCTCAACCTGCAGAACAACCAGTCGCTCACCAACTGCGAGGGCATCGACTGGGGCGGCACCGGCAACGACATCGACCCCCTCGACGTCGTCACCAGCAACATCACCGGGGTGGCGTTCGGCCCCGAAGACACCCAGATGACGACCGACTTCGAGGCCAGCTACACGGGTCCGCTGAACTTCTCGACCGACATCGAGCCCTACCTCTACGGCTTCTACGCGCGCCTCGGCACCGGCAACGCGAGTCCCACCGGGGTCGCGTGGGGCAACGAAGACTCCTGCTACCGGATCCACGACACCACGGGCGCCTGGCTCCCGTCCGCGCCTGCGCCCACGGGCGGCCCGATCACGCAGTACGTCGACGGCATTCCGGTATCGGGCTTCGTGCCGAACTGATCAACGGCGGCTCCACCACCACGCCACCGCTCCGCCCGCCACCAGGTGCCACAGGCCCCACCATGCGGCCACCGCGGCCATGCCTCCGAGCCCGTCGAAGAAGGTGAACACCAGCGCCAGCCCCAGGGCGGTGTTCTGGATGCTCACCTCGATGCCCACCGCCCGCCGGTCGGGCTCGGGGAGCCGGGCGAGCCGGGCCGCGCCGTAGCCCAGCCCCAGGGCGGTGGCGTGAAGGATGGCCACGGGGACGAACACCGACCCCAGGGCCTCGCCGAAAGCGCCTCGGTTGGCGACGATGGCGCCCACCACCACCACGGCGAAGAACAGCAGCGACAGCCAGCGCATGGGGGCGCGGAGGCGTGCGGCCACCTTGGGAGCGTAGTGGGCGGTGGCCATGCCCAGGGTGCACGGCAGCGCGAGCACGAAGGCCACCGCCACCATCACCTGGCGCGGGTCGAGGGCCACCTCCTGCACCAGCGCGGCGGTCGACGGGTGCATGCCCCCCCACAGCGCCAGGTGGAACGGGGTGGTGACCGTGGCGGCCAGCGTCGAAACCGCCGTCATCCCCACGCTCACGCTCACCCGTCCGCCCGCGAGCTGGGTGAGCACGTTCGACATGTTTCCCCCCGGGCAGGCGGCCACGAGGATGAGGCCCAGGGCCACACTGGGCGTGTCGGTGGTGAGCATCGCCAGCGGCCACGCCAGCGCCGGCAGCACCACGAACTGGCAGAGCAGGCCCACCGCGGGACCGCGGGGGTCGGCGGCGAGGCGCTTGAGGTCGCCCACCGTCAGGTCGAGGGCCACGCCGAACATCACCAGGGCGAGGGCTCCGTTGAGGACCGCGAGGCTGCGGGTGTCGAACTGGAGGACGAGGTCGTCGATCACTCGTTCTGGACGCGCTGCAGGGCGTCGCGCATCGCGCCGGCGCTGGGGAAGCGGTCTTCGGGCTTGCGCGCCGTGGCCCGCTTCACGATGGGACGGAAGTGCTCGGGCAGGCGGTTGAGGATGCGGTCGTCGATGTCGAGCAGCGACAGGTCGGGGGGCGCGTTGCCCGTGAGCAGCACGTAGAGCACCGCCCCGGCGCTGTACACGTCGGACGCGGCGGTGGCGCGGCGCGGATCGCTGCGGGCCTCGGGGGCCACGTAGAGGGCCAGTCCCAGCTGGTCGCCGATCTCGGTCTTCATCAGGCGGCTCTCGCCCTCGAGGCGTGCGGAGGCCAGGTCGGCGATGAGGACGGCCCCGGTGCGACTGGTGAGCAGGTTGTCGGGGCGCAGGTCGCGGTGCACGATGCCCAGTCCGTGAAGCACGCCGAGGCCGGCCAGCACCTGGATCACCACCTCTCCGGCACGGCGCCCGGCCAGGGGCCAGGCGGGCTCCACGTCGCGCACCCGCCCGCGGGCGAGCTCGGTGACCAGCGCGGGGCCACGGTCGCCGTGGAACATGTCGTAGACGCGGATGACGTTGCGGTGGGTGACCCGGGCCAGCGAGCGCGCCTCGGTGAGGAAGCGCTGGCGGGCCACGAGGTCTTCCCGGAGGTCGGCCTTGAGCAGCTTGATGGCCCGAGGACCCTCGAGCAGCGAGTCGTGGGCCGACCACACCTCGGTGAGCTCCCCCTGACCGAGGAGTGTGTCGACGCGGTAGCGGCCATCCTGCAGGGCGAACATGGGCGGGAGTCTACACCAAGAGGACCGGCGGCCCAGCGCTGCTACGACCCATGTCGTCCCGCCATCGTGCGGATGAGACGCACCGCCAGGGCCGGGTTGGCGGTGACCAGGTTCTCGAGCTGCGCGGCGTTCATGAAGCGCACATAGACCTCACCTTCGGCCACGAGGCTCGCGTTGCGGGGCGCGCCGGTGAGGGCGGCGATCTCGCCGACGATGCTGCCCTCCCGGTCGACGCGGGCCAGCGGCTCGCCGTGCCGCTCCACGCGAAGGGCCCCACTCACCAGGGTGAACGCGTAGTGCGACACCTCGCCTTGTCGGCACAGGGCTTCGCCGTCGCGCAGACGGCGGATGCCGCGCTGCTCTCCTTCGAACAGCTTGGCGACCAGCGGGTCGACGATGGCGTCGATCACCTGCAGCGCCTCGTCGGCATCGACCTCGGTTCCCGGCAGCGCCCGCGCCTCGCCGGTGCCCCCGAGCTTGGCGAGAACCTCGGCGCCGCTTCCCGGGCGGTGGGTGGGGTCGCGGGCGAGAAGCGACATCACCAGCTGCTCGAGATCGGCGTCGACGGCCACCACGGCGCTGATCGGCGGCAACACCACGGGCGAGTCGCGTGCGCGGCCGCGGAGGAGGCGGCCGGCGGGCCCGGCCAGGTCGATCCCGGTGAGCGCCGACCACACGGTGGCGCCCACGCCGAACAGGTCGGTGCGCAGGTCGAAGTGGGTGAGGTCGGCCACCTCCTGCTCCGGCGCTTGCCAACCGCTGCTCCCCAGGCCGGCCAGCGACAGGCGCACCCGCGGCGCCTGGGAGATGCCGAAGTCGGTGAGCACGTAGCCGCCGGCTCCGTCGAGGAGCACGTTGGCGGGCTTGATGTCGAGGTGCAGCACGTCGGCCTGGTGGGCTGCGTCGGTGGCCTCGAGCAGGCAGCGCAGCAGCTCGGTGGCGTCGGCGGCCGCCAGGGGCCCGTGCTGGCGGAGATCTTCGAGGGTGCCGTGGGCGAAGTACTCCATCACCAGGTAGGGCGGCGTGGCCTGCAGATCGGCGTGGAACAGCGTGGGGATGCGCCGGCAGCGGATGGCCCGCAGGCTCGACAGCTCGCGGCGGAGCACATGGCTGCGCTGGGCGTCGGGCAGCTCGCCGTGGAACACCTTCACGGCCACACGCTCGGGGGAGGGCGTGTCGCCCCGATCGAGGGTGGTGCCCACGAACACGGCGCCGAAGCTGCCGCTGCCGAGGCAGCGATCGAGGCGGTAGCGGGGAGAGTCGCCGATCAGCTGCGCGGCCTCGGCGGTCTCGTCGTCGGCCCGCGGGGCCCGAAGCAGCGTGTCGCCCTCGGCGGTCGTCGCGCGGATCAGCGTGGGGGCGGTGCTGTCGGGTGGCATGGGCGGAGTCTATCGCAGGGGCACCCGCGCACTCGCGGCGACCTGCGCGGCGCTCAGGGGCAGCTACGCCGTGGGGCGTCGTACAGCGGCGTGTCGAACTCGGCGAAGTTGGCGTCGGGCCAGTTGACCTGGCCTACGTCCCACACCTCGTCGCGTGCCATCACCTTGCTGCCCTTGTACAGCTCGAACTCCTTCGACCACACCGTGACCGTGGCGGTGACCAGGTCGTCGTTGTTGTCGTCGAAGTAGTGCACGCGCACGGGGTAGTTGCTGTCGACGGGGTCGAGCAGGTTGATGTTCTCGGGGCCGTAGCCACCGCGATCGTCGATATCGAGGCGCGGGTCGTCGTCGCTGCCGTTCTCGCCCCAGTTCGGCGACTGGTTGCACCAGTTCGCGTCGCCCGGGTCGAACAGCTCGACGTCGCGGGTCTCGCCGAGGTGGAGATCGAGGTCGGAGGTGGAGCCGTCCCAGATGAGCTCGACGCGGATGTTGTCTTCCGGGATGGCCACCATCGAGCACTTCGTGGGCACGCTGGGGGTGTCGACCTCGTTGGTGACCGTGAGCTGCACCTCGTACAGGCCGGCCAGGTCGATGAGCACGGGCACGCTGTCTTGCTCGGTGTCGAGCAGCTGCAGCTCGGAGCTGCTGCCGTCGGGACTGCGCACCAGCTCCCAGCTGTAGGTGAGGTCGAGGCCCTCGGGGTCGTAGGAGGCGGAGCCGTCGAGGGTGACGTACTCGGGACCGGTGATGAACACGTTCAGCGGGCAGTCGATCGACGCCACCGGGTATTCGAAGTCGCCGCCGCCGTTGCCCAGCAGGGTGATCTCGACCTCGGGCTCGTCGGGGTCGTCGCTGGGGATGGTGAGGGTGCCGTTGTCGCCCTGCTGGTTGGGCGGGGCGTAGGTGAGCACCACGGGCATCGACTGGCCGGCGGCGATGATGCTGCCGGAAGGGTCGGTGAGCAGCTGGAAGTAGGGACTGCCCTCCTGCACGACCGTGCCGAGCGTGAGGTCGGCGAGGCCGGTGTTCGTGCAGGTGAGGATCTCGGTGAGCTGGAGGTTGTCGATCGTCGGGCCGAAGTCGATCGTTCCCGGGACGCAGTCGATGTCGGGCATGGGGGCATCGACGCCGGTGCCGGAGACCGCCAGGACGATCTCGGGGCTCTCTTCGTCGTTCGACGTGATGGTGATCTCGCCGGTGTAGTCGAAGAAGTTGTCGGGGGTGAAGGTGATCGGGATCTTGGTGGTGGAGTCGACGTCGACCTCGAACTCGCTGGTGAACTCGTCGGGCATCGTGAACACCTCGTCGCCCTGCAGGTCGACCACCACGTCGAGGCCAGCGCGGCCGGCGTTGGCGATGTTGAGCTCGACCACCCCTTCCTGGGTGACGATGACCTCGCCGAAGACCATGCCGTCTTCCGCCGTGGGCACCACGGTGATCTCGGGGGCGAGGTTGCGGATCTGCGGCCCCTCGTTGGAGCAGGCGGCGAGCAGGCTGCCGGCGAGGAGGCAGCACAGAGCAGAGGGCATGGGTGCGTAGCGGTGCATCGGGGTCTCCATCCCCCGCACCATATGCGCCATCGCGCCGACCTGCACTCTCCAGGGAGTACACCGCGGTGACGTGTCCACCGAATCCAGCGATCCTCAGCTGTAAGCTGGCCACGTCGAGGTCCGTTCACCCAGCGACGACCTCACGGAGACTACCCATGCGCCGTTCCCTTCTCGCCGCCCTCGCCCTGCTTCCCGCCGCCGCCGCCACCCTGAGCGCGCAGCAGGCCACGGCCCGCGACACCTACCCCGAGGGGGAGGTGGTGTTCCGGCCCTCGTGCTTCGACTCCTACGAGGAGGAGGAGTTGCGGCTCAGCTATGGGGCACCCGCCGGCGCGTCGGCCGGTGGCAGTGTGGCTGCGCCGGCCCTGAAGCAGTCCAGGCCGAAGAAGAGCCTGAAGAAGCCCAAGTCGGCGGCCACGCCCTCTGCGCCTCCGCCTCCGCCGCCGGCCATGGCCCCGGCGCCCCTCGATGCCCTGCAGGGCGCCGGAGCCAGTCGCGCCTACGAGAGCACGGTCGAGCTCGACGACGCCGCCGGCATGGCCGAGGAGTCGACGCCCTTCCTGATGATGCCCGAGCCCGAGCCCGAGCCCGCGAAGGAGATGGCGACGGAGCGGGAGGAGAAGAAGGCCGACCGGGCCTCGCGGGACGCCGACGAGAGCGGGGAAGACGTGGCCCAGGCGCCGCGCGGGTCCAACCTCGACTGGGGGGCGACCATCTTCTTGTCCAACGACGACAGCATGAGCCTCGCCAGCGCGCAGCGGCTGCTCTATGCGGTGAAGAACCGGGTGAGCTTCTCGGTCTCCGAGGTGCGTCCTCACGAGCTGCTCAACTACTTTAGCTTCGACACGGCCGAGCCCGACGCCGATCAGGTGTTCGACGTGCTCGCCAGCGCCGAGCAGCAGGGCGACACCCTCGAGGTGGCGCTGGCCGTCAAGGGCGCCACCCCCGACCCCGAGCCCCTCGACCTGACGCTGGTGGTCGACCGCTCGTGCTCGATGGAGTCGGAGGGGCGGATGGACTACACCAAGCGCGGCCTGCGGAAGATGACCGACCAGCTGTCCGCCGGCGACCGCGTCGACGTGGTGCTGTTCGACGACACCAAGTGCGTGCCCCTCGAGAACTACGTGGTGGGCCGCGACGACCCGAAGCTGCTCACCGAGACCATCGACCGGATGAAGGCCGAGGGCGGCACCGACCTCGATCTGGGCCTCAAGGAGGGCTACCGCGTGGCCAAGAGCCACCGCGACACCCGCCACCGCAACCGTCGGATGATGCTGCTCACCGACGCGATGCTCAACACTGGTGACGTGAACCCCGACACGGTCAGCGAGATCGGCAAGGCCTACGACGGCGACGGCATCCGCCTCACGGGCGTGGGGGTGGGCCGCGACTTCAACGACGAGGTGCTCGACAAGCTCACCGAGAAGGGCAAGGGCGCCTACGTCTACCTGGGCAGCGAGGCGGTGGTCGACCGGGTGTTCGGCGTGGGCTTCCCGTCGCTGGTGCAGACCATCGCCCACGACGTGCACTTCGAGCTGCAGCTGCCCGACAGCCTGGCCATGGAGCGCTTCTACGGCGAGGAGGCCAGCACCAACAAGGCCGACATCCAGCCCATCCACTACTACGCGGGCACCTCGCAGGTGTTCCTGCAAGACCTGGCCATCGACGGCAAGCCCAAGCGCGGCGACAAGGTCACGCTCACCGTCAGCTACCGCGACGCCCAGACCGGCGAGCCCGCCAAGCGGGTGTTCCGCACCACCGTGGGCGACATGCTCGACGCCGACCCCCACAACGTGCGCAAGGGCAAGGCCTTGATGGCCTGGACCGACCTGCTCACCGAGCAGGCCATGGGCGGCGACGCCTGCGGCTCGGCCCTCGACGCCTACGCCCGCCGGGCGGCGCTGGTCAGCGACGACGCCGAGATCGGCTACGTCAACGGCCTCATCCGCACCCGCTGCGGCGACTTCGAGCTGCCCGACTACGTCGAGGCCTCGTCCCCGGTGGCCTACAAGGTCAAGGTCGACGCCGACATCCCCATCGCCGAGGTCAGCCTGTCCTGCCCCGGGGGGCGGTGGACCGAGTCACTGTCGGGCTCCGACACGGTGGCCCGCTTCGACGCCACCCCCGGCACCTGCGACATCACGTTGTCGGGCACCGTCGACATGACGGCCCGGGTCGACGTGCCCGAGACCGGTGGCGACCTTCGCTGCGTCGTGCGCGGCGGGCGGCTGTCCTGCAGCTGAGACGGGCGCGTTGACACCACGTCAGGCCCTGGACGACACTCTGCGTACCCTCGATGGTTTGGAAGGTGCGCGATGAGTGAGTACACGCAGGACGACTACCTGTACCGACGCCTCGGGCCCTGGCCCCAGCCCTCGCCCGACCATCCCCAGGGCAAGGCCCCGGCGGTGGTGCACATCCCCAAGAAGGAGCAGCGCCGCTGGAACCGCCGGATCGGTGGTCGCTACGTGCGCGATCTGCTCCTGAAGTGGCCGGTGGCCCTGTGGCGCACGCTCAAGCAGGGGCGCTACGACGCCCTCGACGACGCGGCCTTCGCGCAGCTCATGCTCCGCGGGGTGTACACGCGCTTCCTCGTGCCCACCCTCGACCCGGTGGACGCGACGAACTTCGCGCCGCTGCTCACCTCGGCGGGTCCCGACACCCGCTGGTGGAAGATGGACTTCACCCCCATCGGCGGAGTGCAGCCCCTGCCGGGGATGTACGTGGCGCCGTCGGTGATGCTGGTGCGGGAGGAGGGCGACGGCGGCCCGATGTCGATCGCGGGCATCTACCTGCTGCAGCAGCAGCTGCTCCTCGAGCCCTCCGACCCGGCCTACCAGCTCGCGAAGTACTTCGTGATGCAGGCCGCCGCCTACGGCATCCTGTTCACGGTGCACCCCAACCTGCACTTCCCCTTCGACTCGGTCAACGCCATCACCAAGACGGCGGTGCCCACGTCCCACCCCCTGTTCTGCCTGCTGAAGCCCCACCTCGCCTACCAGCTGGCGCTGAACAACGCGGTGCTGAACAACCCGGGCTCCGTGATCTCCGAGCACCCCGAGCGCGTGCCCTACGCGCCGTTCACCGCGCGCGCGTCGGGCGGGATGATGTCGTTCTTCACCGCCGGCTACCAGGGCATCGTCGGCAACAGCGCCTACCCCGAGTACGACTACATCGAGCGTCCGGCGAAGCCCGAAGGAACCTACCTCGCCTTCCTCGACGCCTACTACGCGCCGTTCCTCACCTTCGCCCGCGCCGTGGCCGACGAGATCGGCGTCGACGACCCGGTGGTGGCGGCGTGGGGGCGCTACATCCAGCGGTGGATCAAGGGCTTCGCCGCGGGCCAGGACGTGTCGAAGGACCCCAAGCTCCTCGCCAGCGTGCTCGCCGGCTTCCTGTGGGACGTGACGGTCGCGCACGCCGTCGATCACCAGGTGTTCGGCGTCGACATCGGCCCCTACCAGCACTGCCTGCGCCTGCGCGTGGCGCCGCCCACCGCCAAGACCACCACCTTCGACCCCGACGACCTGGTCACCCGCGGCGACCTGTTCCGCGCGCACCTCGCGGAGATGCTGTTCTTCGTCCCCCACAACCTGTCCACGCTCATGGACTGCACCTACGAGTTCCGGGAGCTGCCCCTGCGCCAGGCGGCCGATCGCTTCAAGGAGGACCTGCGCCAGGTGGAGGCGTCGCTGTCGGCGAAGGGAATCCCCCGGTACATGGCGCTCGACGAGATCTCCGCGTCGATCCAGTACTGAATCTGCGCGCGTGAGCCTCGAGATCCGCCGACCGCGCCACGGCGAGGGCCCGCAGCTCCAGCGTCTGCATCGCCTCGCCTTCCGTCGCTACGGCGCGTCGACCGGCGGCGCGGTCCGCCAGCTCCGACAGTGCACGCTGGTGGCCGAGCTCGAGGGCAGCCTCGTGGGCTTCGGCTGCTGGCATCGCGGCGTCACCCGCAGGTCGCTCCGACCGGCCAAGAGGCCTGTGCCGTGGAGCCGGCCCCCTTGGGACGCGTCGCTGGCGCTGCACACGCTCCTCGGCAGCCTCGAGCCCACCACCCGCCGCCTGCTCGACGTGCCCGATCACCCCGTCGGGCTTCCCCTCCGCGTCGAGGCACCGCCAGGCCTGGTGGTCCGGGCGCGTGGGGCCGACTGGGTGCTCACCGCGCTGGCCGTCCATCCCGAGGTTCGTCGTCGCGGCGTCGGCACGGCGCTGGCTCGCGCCCGCATCGCGGCGGCTCGGCGGGCGGGCGCCCACCGAGTGTTCGTGCACTGCGTCGCGGGCTCGGGCTCGCGGCCGCTGTACGAGGCCATCGGCTTCACTCCGCTGGTCACCGTCGACGACTACTACCGTGGGGGGCTGGCCATGACGCTGCTGACGCTGGCGCTCGGCGGTCCCTGACGGTGGTGATGGCGGAGCGGAGGTCACGGACTCGGAGGCGTCGGTCGGTGCTACGGCTTCGTGTAGGTGTGGGTGTTGGTGTTGGTGGTGGTGGGCAAGTTCGGCGCTTCGCTTTCGGGCGAAGGGGCGACGGCTCCAGGGGAAACGACAGGGTGGAGATGGGCCGAGGACCGCGGCGGCCGGCGGCTCGGCGGGCCCAGCTCAGCGGCCGACGCCCTCGCACGGCTCCCGCGCGAAGGGCGCGGTGAGCAGCGTGGCAGGGCCTACGACCAGCGCAGATTCACCCCGGCTGGGCACCCCAGCCCAGGCGAATCGGCACCTCCCCGACCCCCAGCGGGGTCGAACCTGCCCCTCGGTGCCTCCGCGACGACCGGCGCCACGACGAAACGTCGATAATCGTCGGCCGCGCGCTCCACAGACGGCCGACTGAGCAGCTTCGACCTGGCTGGGCTCACGGCCAGGGCAGATTCACCTCGGCTGGGCACCCCAGCCCACGCGAATCGGCACCTCCGAGCACCGGCGGAGGGCTCGGCAGGGAGGAACTACGGGGCAGCGCGGGCCTCCGTCGGCGGAGGTCACGGACTCGGAGGTGTCGGTCGGTGCCAGGGCTTCGTGTGGGTGTTGGTGTTGGTGGTGGTGTTGGTGGGCAAGTTCGGCGCTTCGCTTTCGGGTGCCGGGGCGGGATTCGTCGGGGAAGGGGCATGGGGATGCTGGGCCGAAGGCCTCCCGGCTCACGGCGGCTCGGCACCAGGGCCGGGCTCGCGCCGTTCGCATCGTTCCGGTCGGGCGTGGCGGTGGAATCGGTCGCGTTGCTCAGCGGCCGACGCCGTCCTCGTAGACCGCCCCGCGTCGCGCCCTCGACCATCGCGCACCACACCGATGCCGCCTGTTTCGTCGCGCCGCGGTCGGGGTCTACGGCCACCATCGGAGTCATCCCCTGACCGCCGAAAAAGGAAGCGGCGCGGCCTCGGCCTGCGCTTCGCACCAACCTTCGCTCCGCGCCTCCTCGACACCCTCCGGCAGCAGTCCCCAGTCGCCGGCAGAATACATGCCCGTACACTAGCTACAACCTTTGTAATGAGAGGGGGCAAGGGGTGCTCGGCACCCCAGCCAGGGGTGGCCGAGCTCGACGGCGCGGGCCTCGAGCCTACTCGGGAGGCGTGAACAGGCCGCGCTCCAGGCCCGTCCCTGCCAGCTGGAGGGCCTCGAGCATCTGGGGCACCACGCCGGTGGGCAGGAAGCGACCGCGCACGCCGTCGTCGCTGCGGCCGGCCGGCACGAAGCGGAACAGGTCGCGCACCTCGATCTCTCCTCGCTCGTCGACCCGGCCCACCTCGGAGATGGCCGTGACGCGGCGCACGCCGTCGTCGTGGCGGTCGATCTGGACCACCAGATCGAGGCCGTGGGCCACCTGCTGGCGGAGCACCGACATCGGCACGGGGAGGCCCGACTGGGCGGCCAGGTTCTCGAGGCGGTACAGCGCCTCGGTGGGGCTCGAGGCATGGAGGATGCCCAGCGAGCCTCGATGGCCCGAGGTGACGGCCTGCAGGAAGTCGAAGGCCTCGCCGCCGCGCATCTCCCCCAGGATGATGCGATCAGGGCTCATGCGCAGGCTGTTGTGGAACAGGTCGCGGATGAGGATGGCCCCTGCGCCGTCGGTGTTGGCGGGCTTCGACAGCAGCCTCACCTGGTTGTCCTGGGCAAAGTGCAGCTCGTAGGTGTCTTCGATGACGACCACCCGATCGGTCACCGGGAAGCGGCCCGAGAGCGCCTGCACCAGGGTGGTCTTGCCCGTGCCCGCGGCGCCCGACACCAGGATGGTCTGACGCCCCGCCACGGCGGCCGCCAGGAAGGTGGCCATGCGCTCGTCGACGGTGCCCACCTCGATGAGCGTGCCCAGGTCGGCGAAGTGGTTCGACCACTTGCGGATGGTCATCTGCGGACCCCCGACAGCGGCCGGCGGCGTCACGATGTTGACGCGGGTGCCGTCGGGGAGCGACAGGTCGACCATGGGGGACGACTCGTCGAGCCGCTTCCCCGGGGACAGATGCAGCAGGCGCTGGATGACGTAGCGCAGGTGCCGCGGCGACTCGAAGTGATGGGGCACGGCGTCGCGCTGGCCGAGGCGCTCGACGAACACCCGGGTGGGACCGTTGACCATGATCTCCGAGATGGTGGGGTCGGTCATCAGCGGCAGCAGGGGACCGAAGCCGATCACCTCGTACAGGACTTCGCGCGCGAGGTCTTCGTGGGCGCCGGCGTCGACCCCCAAGGCGAGGAACACGTCGCCCTGGATGTCCTGGATGGCCTCGTGGTGGAGCATCCCACGCTCGAGGGAGTTGAGGTCGTGGGCGAAGCGACGCTTCAGCGCGTCACGCAGCTCGGTGAGGTTGGCCATGCTGGGCTCCTGGGATCGTGGGATTTGGCACAGGCTCGCGCGCCACCTGGCCCAGGGAGGGAGGGTGAGCCCCCCGGAAGCGGCCGGAGCGCACCAGACGGTCTGTTCCAGCAGCAGGAAGCGTGCCAGCCCGTTCCGAGGGGCCGCGTTGCCGCCGCATCAGAACGGGATGTCGTCGTCGTCGACCCACGGTGGCCCGGGTGCGGGTGCAGGCGCCGGGGGCTGGTAGCCAGCCCCCCGCAGCTGGCCTTCGATGTCGGGCGTGCGCTCTTCGTGCCCGCCCGCCCAGGCCAGCTCGAGCCACACCAGCGACGGGGCGCTGCGCACGTTCGTGGCGAAGGCCTGGTCGATCACCAGGGGCTGGTCGACGAGCACCAGCTGGCGGAGGGAGGCGAGCGCCGCGAGGGGCGGCAGGGCCCGAAGGGCGCCGTGGCACGCCCGCAGCACTTCCAGGGACCGGCAGGACGCCAGCCACGCGGGCAGGGCGCGAAGGTGGGGGAGGCGGTCGAGCACGAGTCGCTGGAGGGGACTGTGCTGCCACGAGGTGGGCAGGTCGGTGAGCGGAAGGTCGTGCAGCTCGGCGATGCACAGCTCGGGCACGACGGCGTCGGGCAGCGCCTCCAGGGGGAGATCGTCGACATGCAGCGCACGGAGCCCTGGGGCGACCAGGGGGACCTCGCTCACGGGCAGACGCCGCAGGGTCAGCGACTCCAGCGCGGGGAGGGTGAGCCCGGTCGCGAGGTGCAAGTGGGCGATGTCGTCGAGCACGAGGTGGCGGAGGTCGGCGGCGGCGCCGAGCTCCGTCAGCTCGGCGTGGTGGAGGTGGGCGAGGTGGAGCTCCCGGAGGCGCGACGAGACGGTGGCGAGCTCGAACGTGCGGCCGGGGCCTTGCACCCGCAGCGTCTCCAGGAGGGGAAGCTCCACGGGCAGCGGCACGGCCGTGTCGACGACCTTCAGGCTGCGGAGCTGCGCGACCGGGAGGGGCCCATGAACCTCGGCGCAGCGCGACAGGTGCAGCGTGTGCAGGCGGGTGCAGCGGCCGAGCCGCACCTCTCCGAGGCCCACGCCGTCGAGCACGAGCTCCTCGAGACCGTCGAGCACCCGCTGGGCCGCCGGGGGCAGGTGCAGGGGCGCCGTGGTGGTCGTGCGGCGCACGATGTGCAGGTGGGTGAGGGACGACGGGAGCTGCGCCCAGGGGAGGTCGTCGATGGTGCGCACCCCGTCGAGGACCAGCCGACGCAGGCCGGTGGCCCCTCGAAGGGGGGCGAGTGCCAGCGCTTCGTGGACGGCGGGGCGGACCCGCAGCACGCGGAGACTTGCCCGGCAGACGGCCGGCGGCACCCGACCCTGCACCACGAGGTCGGCGTGCACGAGGTTGCCGGGCCCTTCCTCGTCCGGCCCGAACAGGGACGGCTGGGCCCCGCGCGCGGCGGTGTTGGTCACCTCGGCGTGGGCGGTGAGGCGCTGGAGCCGGGGTAGGCGGGCGAGGTCGACCTGCAGGGACTGCGGGGCGTGCACGGTCAGCTCCTCGAGCTGCGCCAGCGGCGGGAGATCGACGGTCGGTACGCCCTCGTCGGTGTCGTAGATGGTGAGTCGCCGCACCTTCGCGTCGACGAGGCGCTGCGTGTCGCGGCCTCTCCACAGGTCGAACATGACCTCGTCGGCCCCGCGCAGCAGCTCGTCGGACGCCGCCGTCAGCATGGGGCCCTGCAGGCGCGTCCATCCCTGCTGCTGCGCATGCGCGGCGACCGCGGCGGGGCCCGCCTCGACCAGCGCGTCGTCGGGGGTCTCCTGGAGGCGCAGGAGCTCCTGCGGATAGGGGACCTGCAGCCGGCGGACGACGTCGAGCCAGCGCTCCACCTGGTCTTGGAGGATCTGCACCCCGACCGCGGGGTCGACCTCCGCGTCGAGCCGGTCGAGCAGCGGCTCCCGCCACGACCCACAGCGTAGCTCGTCGGCCAGGGCTCCCACGGCGTCGAGGTGTTCGTCGAGGGCCTCGAGCAGCTTCGGCGCCAGACCCCCCACCACGTCGAGGCAGGTGGTCAGCTCGGGGTGCCGCTCCAGCGCGGGGGCGCCGGGCCATCGCACCGCGGCCCCCGCCCGGTAGCGTCGCACCACCTGCGTGCCCTCGTTGCCGGTCCACATGGCGTAGCCGCCGGCCGCCGGGTGGTGATCGAGGCTCCCGACGAGGCGTATCGTGGGGTGCACGGCCAGGGGCTCGGCCTCGGCCGGGTGGAGCGGCCGGACGCGGATCGACAGGGCGCTGGTGTACTCCTGCTCGAGACGTCCCTCCAGCGTGCCCAGCGCGATGCGGGCGTCGGCGTCCTCCTGCCGCCATCGAGCGACCAGGGCGCGGTCGTCGCCCACCAGGGCCCCGGCCCGCAGCGCCGCCTCGCTGTAGCGGTGGGCCAGCATGGCCACCTCGCCCCCGTCGGGGGTGTGCCCGGTGGCGTGGTGGGTGGCCGCCGCCTCGTCGGGACCCGGCAGCGCGGCGGGCCCCGCGCGATGCACCTGGTAGACGAGCGCCACGCGCCAGCCGTCGACAACCGGCTCGATCCGGTGCGGCACGTCGGCGTGGAACACGGTGCACGCCACCTCGTCGCCCCCGTGGGGGGCCGGATCGGGGACGGGGCGCCGCTCACCGACCCACAGCCGGCCGCCGCGCTCGGCGGTGCGGAGGCGCAGCACCAGGGTGGCTACGTGGCCGTCTCTGCGCAGCGTGTCGCGGTGGGGTGCGAAGGAGCCGTCGGGCCCGTAGATCACGAGCTTGTCGAGGCTCGCCTGCACGGCTCCCCCGAGGCGCAGGGCGGCGCTGGCCCGGTCGAGCAGGGACGACAGCCCGGC
>Ga0213839_1001255_pt1 | contig 17247 bp, 8 predicted proteins | sample SWPATP21_FD_160075 | JGI IMG/M metagenome (GOLD analysis project Ga0213839, IMG submission 160075) | Coastal seawater microbial communities from Marineland, Florida, United States - SWPA TP2 #1 | ecosystem: Environmental > Aquatic > Marine > Coastal | place: USA: Florida | collected 2016-08-14
GACCTCCAGCTCGTCGCCGGGCACCTCCCAAGCGTCGCGGACGGCGGGGTCGTAGCGGGTGAGCGGTCCCTGTCCCACGGCACACCGCCGTGCCTGCCCGAGCACGGCGTCGAGGTCGTCGACGTCGAGGATCTGGTCACCCCAGGAGACCCGCGGCCGCGGCAGCACGCCGTCGTAGCGGCACGGGCTCATGTGGATGGAGCCTCGCGGGGCAGCCAGAAGCGGAAGGTCGACCCCCGACCCAGCTCGCTCTCGGCCTCGACGTCGCCCCCCATGAGCCGCGCGAGGCGCTGGCTGAGCGCGAGTCCGAGGCCCGTTCCTCCGTACTCGAGCGCGGTGGTGGCCTCGGCCTGCTGGAACGCCTCGAAAGCCGTCGCCAGCTGCTCGTCGGTCATGCCGATGCCGGTGTCGGTCACGGCGAAGCCCACCCGCTGGTCGTCGGCCATGATGCGCACCTCGATGGTGCCCTCCTCGGTGAACTTGGCCGCGTTGGACAGCAGGTTGAGCAGCACCTGCTTGGCGCGCAGCTCGTCGGCCCACGCAGCGCTCGGGGCCTCGTCGGCCTTCAGCACCAGGGTGTTGTGCTTCTTCGCGGCGAGCATCGACGCCTGGTCGGCGATGTCGTCCCACAGCTCGGCGGGATGGACCTCGTCGCACACCACTTCGAGCTTGTCGGCCTCGATCTTCGACAGGTCGAGCACGTCGTTGATCAGCGACAGCAGGTGCTTGCCGGCGTGGGTGATGCGGGCGAGGTCGCCGGTCAGCTCGTCGGCGGACATCTCCCCGGCTTCCTCCGCGAGCATCTCGCTGTAGCCGATGATGGCGTTCAGCGGCGTGCGGAGCTCGTGACTCATGTTGGCGAGGAAGCTGCTCTTCGAGCGGTTGGCTGCCTCGGCTGCGGCCCGAGCCGCCTCGTGGGCCTCGATGGAGACGGTGCTGGCCATGAGGTCTTCGTGGGCCGACAGCAGCTCCTCGTGGTGTCGGCGCGCGGCGGCGAGGGCCTGCTGCAGGTCGGCGTAGAGGCGGGCGTGCTCGATGCTGATGGCGGCCTGGGAGCAGAGCGCCTCGATGGCGTCGAGGCGGCTGGCGTCGACGGCATGCTCGGCGGCGCGGTGCTCGAGGTAGAGCAGACCCCGCGGCTGCCCGTGAAGGCGCAGGGGAGCGCACAGCAGGCAGCGCACGCCCCGGGCGGCCAGGGTGGGGGCCCGACGGTAGACCTCGTGCTCGGCCGCCACGGGGAGGTAGAGCGTGCTGGCGGTGCGCCGCACGTAGTCGAACACCGCACCGGGCAGGTCGTCGCGCTCGGCGAGGGGCTCGTCGTGCAGCACCCGAGGATGGGCGCCGGCGCCGTTGGTGGTGTCGTGCTCGGCCACGACCACCGGCCCGTCGTCGCCGTCGAGGGCGAGCACCACCCGCTGGGCGCCGGACAGCTGGAGCATGCGGGTGAGCACCCGCTCGAGGACGGGTGCGAGCTTGAGCTCGGTGGACAGCTCGCGCACGGCGTCGAGCAGGGGCAGCTCGTCGCGGGTGCGGGTGCGGGTGCGTGGCAGGTCGAAGGCCTCGCTGAGCTGCTCGGCCTTGGCCAGCGCGCCGTGGGAGCGCCAGCCGTGGGCCGCCTCGGTGAGCCAGTGGCGTCCGAGCTCGGTGACCCCCGCACGCAGGGCCCAGCGCCCCCCTCGCTCCCGGGCGAGGGCTTCGTCGTGGGGCCGTCGGCCACGGCGGGCCGCCTCGATGGCCTGCTGCCACACCGCCAGCGCCTCGGTGACCCGGCCGGTGACCGCCAGGCGCTCGGCATCGACCAGGTGCATGGACGCGCCGAGGTCGTGGGGATTGCGGTGGGCCCAGCGCCGCAGACGCCAGGCGTGGAACGACGCGCGCTGAAGGTGGTGGGCGCGCCGCAGGCCGGAGGCGCCGTCGGCGGCCGAGAGGTGGGCGAGGGCGTGGAAGGTGCGCTGCACGGGCACCACCAGCTGCCCGAGCACCCCGTCGAGCCAGGTGTTGGCCAGGCCCAGGTCGGCCAGGGCGCGACCCGTGTCGCCCATGAGCCAGGCGAGCATGCCGGCCACGGTGGCGCTGTGGGCGATGCTGTTGCCGTCGCGCTCGTCGAGCAGCCGGGGGCGCTCGGCGTCCCAGTCCCACAGGTCGCCCACCAGGCGGCCGTCGCGGTGGTCGGGGTCGGCCAGGCAGCGATGGAGCTGGCCCCAGCTGGCGAACATCGGCCAAGCCTGTCGCTGCCGTGACGTGGCGGCGTGCTCGACCACGGGCTCGAAGCGTCGTGCGATCGACGGCAGCGTCCATCCCGAGGGCCAGGTGGAGTAGAAGGCCGCGGCGCCGCAGTAGACCGCGAACGTCTCGTCGCCCACGTCGAGCGCGGCCATGCGTCGGTCGAGGAGCTTGGGGATCCGATCGCGCTGCGGCCGTGCCCAGCCCCGGGTGAAGCCATCGGCGAGCAGGCCCACCTTCCCAGCCAGCGCATGGCTGTCGAAGCGCTGCATCAGCTGGTCGGCGGCGTCGGCCCACGCGAGGGCCTCTTCGGTGCGCTCGAGCACGCCGGCCTGCACGAGGCCCATCAGCGCCAGGCCGAAGGCGGTGTGGGCGCCTACGCCTCGCTGCGCGGCGAGCCGGGTCATGCGCAGTCCACACAAGGGCACGAGGTCGGGGGCGGCGAAGTAGCCCGAGGTGGCGCACCACAGCAGCAGCTCGTCGACCGCGAGGTGGGTGGGGTCGTCGGTGGCCTCGGCCGACCCCAGCTCCGCCGCGCCCCGACGCCCCAGCGCCTGCTGGGTGCGCACGAGCTCCCAGGCCACGTGGGCCTTGGTGGGCTGCCGCGCCAGGTGCACGCCCAGCGACTTCAGGGTGGCGATGGCCGTGTCGGTCCCCTGATCCCAGCGCATCGCCGCGAGATCGTCGCGGATCGACAGCAAGCGCACGCCGACGGTCTCCAGTGGCGTCTGGGCGCGTCGGAGCACTTCCTGCTCGCTGCGCTCGCGGGTGGTGCGATCGCCGGTGTGGAACGCGATCTCGGCGGCGAGGTCGTGCAGGGCGAAGGCGAGGTCGCGGTGGGTCGGCCACGGGTCGGCGGGCAGCAGCGAAAGAGCCCGCTCGACGTAGTGAGCCGCGCGATCGAAGGCCAGGGCCCGACGGGCGGTGCGCGCGGCGGTGAGGTGGAGCTCGGCGAACGGCGTGCGCTCGTCGCTCGTGGGGTCGTCGTGGTCGAGGTGGTCGACGATGTCGAGAAGCTGGGGCGAGGTGGCGGGGTCGTGCCCCTCGGCGCGCAGCTGGGCGAGGAGCAGCCGGCCGATGCGCACGTGCAGGGCGTCGCGCTCCTCGGTGGGCAGCAGCTCATGGGCCGCCTCGTGCACCCGGTCGTGGCCGAAGCGCAGCTCGGCGCCCAGCCTGGCCTCGCCGCTACGGACGGGCAGCAGCAGGCCCTCGTCGAGGGCGGGCCCGAGGTCTTCGCGCACGGCCGCCACGTCGCGCTCCTGCACCACCGCGAGGGTGTCGACCGTGAAGCGGGCGCCGATGCACGCCGCCAGGGCCAGGGCCAGCCGCGTGGGCTCGGGCAGGGCGCCGAGCCGCTGGGTGAGCAGCACGGCGACGTCGTCGGCGATGGAGAGCTGCTCGACTCCCTCGAGGTCGACGGTCCAGTGACCGTCCTCCAGGGCGACGAGGTGTTGCTGGTAGAGCTGCACCAGCACCTGGCGCAGGAAGAAGGGGTTGCCCCCGGTCTTCGTCATCAGCAGGGAGCGGAAGGGGCCCAGGGCGTCGACGCCGGGCAGCACCGCGGCCACCAGCTCGGCCACCGCGAAGTCGTCGAGGGGCTGCACGGCCAGCTCGGGCAGTGGGCGGTGGGCCTCGACCCGGGCCAGGAGCTCGGGGACGAGGGGGTGCTCTGCGGCCTCCCGATCGCGGTAGCCCAACACCAGCAGCAGGTGACCGACGCCGTCGTCGCCGAGGGCGGCCTCGACGAGGCGCAGGCTGGCTGCGTCGGCCCACTGCAGATCGTCGAGAAACAGCACCAGCGGGTGCTCGTGGGTGGCCAGCGCCCGCAGCAGCCGGGTGAACAGCCGCTCGACGCGGGCTTGGTCCTCGGAGCCACCCAGGGTGTCGGGCGACGGGCCGTGGTTCGGCAGCAGCAGGGCGAGGTCGGGCAGCAGCGTGACCAGCGCCCCGGCATGGGGACCGAGCTCGTGCGCGAGCCGCGCCTGGACCCGCGCTACCCGGCCCTCGTCTTCGGCGAGCACCTGACGGACCAGCGAGCCCAGGGCCTGCACCCACGCGAGGTAGGGCGTGTCGCGGCGGTAGCGCTCGAACTTGCCGGGACAGAACCAGCCCCTCCGCGCCGCTGTCGGGGCGGCCAGCGTGTGCACGAGCGCCGACTTGCCCACCCCCGACCAGCCGGTGACCCGCACGGCCTCGCAGGCGCCCTCGGCGCAGCGGCGGAACATGCCGTGCAGCTGGTCCTGCTCGACGGCGCGTCCGACGAGGCGCTGAGGGAAGCGGAGCTCCCGGGGACGGTCGTGGCGGCCGAGGACGAGCTGGCTGACGGTGCCCCGGCGGCGGAGCTCGTCGAGGGCCGCCGACAGGTCGAAGGCCAGTCCCCGGGCGGTCTGGTAGCGGTCGTCGGGGGACTTGGCGAGCAGCCGATGCACCACGTCGGCGACCATCCGGGGCACGACCTCGGGGTGGCGCAGGTCGAGGCGCTCGGGGGGGCGGGCGAGGTGGGCGTGCACCAGCTCGGCGGGGTCGCCTGCGAACGGCGGGGCGCCGTCGAGGGCGGCGTACAGCGCGATGCCCAGCGCGTACAGATCGGCCCGCTCGTCGACGGGCACGGGCAGGCGACCGGTCTGCTCGGGGGCGATCGCGACCAGCGAGCCCAGGTCGCTGGCCCCGGGGGCGGACGACAGCAGCTCCACCTGCACGGGCACGCTGCTGCGGGTGCGCTCGAGGCGCAGCCCGAGGGTGTGGGGGCCGAGGCGGCCGTGCACTTCGCCGGCGTCGTGGAGGGAGGCCAGCTGCAGCGCGGCCTCGAGGGTCATCTCCAAGGCGGCCCCGAGGGGCAGGGGGCCCTGGCGCAGGTGCACCTGCAGCGGGGCCACCGTCAGAGCATGCGGGGCCATCGGCGAGGTCGATGGTGTGGCATCGGCGCGCAATAGAACATCCGCAGCTGGGTCAGCCTACCAGCAACGGGCGCCCGATCGTCGCAGGTTGTCGCAGTCTCGCGGGGCGGGGCGTCGCTCCGCGCGGCCTAGGTCTGGGACCAGACGAACAGTCCGAGGCCGGTGAACAGCACGCCTGCGACCCCCATGCTGGTGAGGAGCACCGCCGCGGCCACGGCCATCGATGCCCAGGAGCGTGCGGGGGGCTGGTGGCGGCGCGGAGGCGACGGCGACAGGCTCGCCGCTGGGTGGTCGAGGGTGGCCTCGCCGTCCTTGTCGAAGGTGGGCTCCTCGATCGGCGGGGTGGCCTGGGTCTCGGCGTCGAGGGCGTCGAGCAGCACCGGCTCGAGCGCGTCCCACAGCTCGGCCGCGTCGGCGTAGCGGAAGGCCTGGCGGGGGTCCATCGCCTGCCAGAGCACGTGGGCCACGGGATCGGGCAGGGCCGCGCACAGGGGCGCCGCGGGCTTCAGCGCCGAGGTCTCCGGCGGGTGGCCTGCCGCCACGCCGTACAGCAGGCTCGCGAGGCTGTAGACATCGCCGCGGGCGTCTTGCTCCTCGCCGCGTCGGCGCTCGGGGCTCGCCCAGGGACGGCTCGAGGCATCGATACGGGCGGGAAGACCGAGGTCGACCACCCGGAGGTGTCCCTCGCGGTCGCGCCAGACGCTGTGCAGTCCCAGGTGCCCGTGCACCACGTCGTGGGAGTGCAGCATGGCGAACAGGGGCAGCAGCTGGGCCGCCACTTCGTGCACGCGCTGGACGGCGCTGCCGTCGCCGACCAGCCCGAGAGCCTCACCGTCGATGTCTTCGGTCACCACGTAGCCCGAGTCGGGGGTGACGCCGTGCTGGCGTGCCAGCTGGGGGTGCTGCACGCCGAGGAGCCGTTGGTCGATCGGGCCGACCGGCACACGCAGGCGCACGACGTCGGCGGTCACCTCGTCGAGGGCGTCGTAGAGCGCGCCCGCGGCGTCTTCGCCGTGCTTGGTGAGGAGGCGGAAGCGGCCGTCGACGAGCTCGTCGATGGCGGGGATGCGGGCGGGGGAGGCGTTGAGCATGGGAGGTGGGACTGCGAGAGTCGTGCCAGCATTCGATGGGGGGTGGAGGGCGCTGTGGTGGGTCTGCGGTGTACGCCGTGCGGCAGGAATGTCTCACCCTGTGGACCCAGGCGGGATCCGGCTGTCCTTCTCTTTGGGGTCAGATCACACGCTTTACGCTTAAAATGCAATTGTCGGCTTTCGCTCGTTTGGGGTCAGATCACACGGATTACGCTCAAAATGGAATAATGGAGATTCCGCCGTTGGCGCGCGGTCCCAAGGCGACGTCGGTCCCTGCCGCTCGGGGTCGCCCAGCGGTGCCGCATGGCGCAAGTGGCTTCATTGTCCGGGGTTCTCGCGAGAGATGGACGAGAGTCCCGCGAGGTCCCCGTCGGATGGCGGTGCGACGACGCGGGTCGGGTGGGCCGTCGACGGGTGCCGAAATGGACGAACGCCGACAATTGCGTTTTAAGCGTAATCCGTGTGATCTGACCCCAAACCAAGGAACGCCGACAATTGCGTTTTAAGCGTAATCCGTGTGATCTGACCCCGGATCCGCTTTGGCCTGGATCTGCGACGGAGGGAAGGTTGTTATAGGCGCCGCACTTCTCACGCCGAGATCCGAGGTGCGTCCCCATGCGCTGTCCCCCCCTGTCACCCCCCGGCCTGGTCGCGCTCGCGGCCCTCAGTGGCTGCGGTGGGCTGGCGTCGTCCGACAAGGCCGGGTCGCCCGACGGGCCCACGTCGTCGTCGCTCACCACATCGTCCACCACACCCACCTCGTCGACCACCGAGCCGCCCACGATGGACAGCTTCGCCCCGGCCCCGGCGGCGCTGCACCGGCTCACCGACGCGCAGTACCGCAACGCGGTGCGCGACCTGGTGGGCGTCACCTACACCGGCGAGCTGCCCGTCGACTACGTGCTGCACGGCTACGTGAGCATCGGTGCGGGGGAGCTGACCGTCGGCCCCCTCGACCTCGAGATGTACGAGAGCGCGGCCTGGGAGCTCGCCGAGCTGTCCCTGCCCGACGACGACAGCGTCGAGGCCTTGCTCGGCTGCGCCTACGACACGCCCTGTCTCGACGCGGCCCTCGAGCCCTTCCTCCGGCGCGCCTGGCGGCGACCCTCCACCGAGGAGGAGCGGGTGGAGCTGCTGCTCCTCGCCGAGCAACTGGCGCCCGCCCTCGGCGACCGGGTGGCCGTCCGGGCCGTGGTGGCGACGGTGCTGCAGTCCCCCGACTTCCTCTTCCGTGTCGAAGAGGGCACCGCCGACCCGGCCGACCCCACCGTTCGGCGCCTCACCGACTGGGAGCTCGCGGCGAAGCTTTCGTTCTTCCTGTGGAACGCTCCCCCCGACGACGAGCTGCTCGACGCCGCCGAGGCCGGGGAGCTCACCACGGGCGGGCTCACGTCCCAGGCCGAGCGCCTGCTGGCCGACCCCCGGGCCGCCGAGGCGCTGGTGGGCTGGTTCGGCGAGACCCTCGAGCTACAGAAGATCGACACCCTCGACAAGGACGCCACGCTCTACCCCGAGCTCGAGTCCCTGGAAGACGACCTGCGCACCGAGCTCGACGACCTGTTCGTGGGGGTGGCCCTCGAGGGCTCGGGCGACCTGCGCGACGTGTTCACCACCGACCAGGCATGGGCCAGTCCCGAGCTGGCCGAGGCGATCTACGGCGTGAGCGGGGCCAGCGCGCCGTTCACGCTCCCCGCCGACCAGGCGCGCGGCGGCGTGCTCGGTCGGGCCGGGCTGCTCGCCATGGGCGCCCACAACACGGTCACTTCGCCCACCCACCGCGGCAAGCTCGTTCGCACCCGGGTGCTCTGCGGCTCGGTGCCTCCACCTCCCGCGGGCATCGTCACCGAGCTGGGCGACCACGACGACGAGGCCACCCTCCGCGAGCGCCTCGAGCAGCACGCCACCGACCCGGCCTGCAAGAGCTGCCACGACATGATGGACCCCATCGGCTACGGAGTCGAAGACTTCGACCCCATCGGCCGCCACCGCCTCACCGACAACGATCAGCCGGTCGACGCCACCGGCGACATCGACGGGGCCGCGTTCGACGGCGCCGCCGAGCTCGGTGAGGTGCTGGTCGACCACCCCGACTTCGCGCGCTGCATGAGCTCCCAGATGTACCGCCACGCCCTGGGCCACGACGAGCTCGAGAGCGAGGCGGCCGCCATCTGGCAGGTCACCGAGTCGTTCACCGACGACGGGCACCAGGTGGGCGCCCTGGTCCGGGCCATCGTGGGCTCCGAAGCCTTCCTGGTGGTGGGCGACCCCGAGCGCGAGCCGTGCAGCGACGGCGACACCCGCGCCTGCGAGACGGCCTGCGACGTGGGCCTCGACACCTGCGTCGACGGCGAGTGGATGGGGTGTTCGGCCCCCACGCCCGCCCTCGAGGACTGCAACGGGGTCGACGACGACTGCGACGGCGAGGTCGACGAGGAGCTCGTGGCCAGCTGCACCCTGCCCAGCGGCCTCGAGGGGGAGGAGGTGTGCATCGGCGGTGCCTGGAGCGAGTGCCAGGGCGACGGCGAGGTGTGCAACGGGGTCGACGACGACGGCGACGGCGCGATCGACGAAGACCTCGAGGTGGCGGTCACCCCGCTGCTCTCCGCGGAGCTCACCGACGCGCACGAGGCCTGCGACCCCGCGGTCGCTTCGTGGAATGGACCCTGCAATGCGGCGGTCCACCGCTTCTGCAGCGCCACTGACTGCGCGGTCACCGGCTTCGGGCCCGTGGCCCAGACCACCACCTCTCCGCAGGAGTCCACGGTGGTCTGCCTCGACGACACCGAGGCCGTGGTGGTGAGCACCTCGTTCACCGAGCTCGCCACCCACCACCCCGACTGCTCCGAGGCCGACACCCACGGCGGGGCCTGCAACGCCGCCATCAGCCGCTTCTGCAGCAGCGAGGGCCTCACCACCGGGGTTGGTCCCCTCGAGCACAGCGGCGACTTCGCCGCCGTCGCCTGCACGCCTGGCGCGGTGGTCGAGGAGAGCAGCTACACCGAGCTGATGGGCTTCGACGCCATCTGCGACGGGGCTTGGGAGCGGGTGGGGCCGCGCTGCGCCGACGCCATCCATCAAGCCTGCATCGCCCGGGGCTTCGCCTCGGGGCACGGACCGCTCGAGAACAGCGGCGACCTCGCCGTCATCGCCTGCCTGGGGGCCCCATGAGCCGCAACTCGCTGCCGCGCCGCACCTTCCTCCGCGGGCTATTCGGAGGCTCCGCCGTGGCCATCGGGCTGCCGGCCCTCGAGATCATGGAGCGTCCGGCCCACGCGGCCACGGGCGGTCCCGACCGCTTCGGCGTGTGGTTCTGGGGCAACGGCGTGAAGCCCGACAACGGCTGGATTCCCACGGGCACCGGGCAGGGCTACACGCTCTCCCCGCAGCTCGCGCCCCTCGCCGGCGTGCAGGACTACGTGTCGGTGGTCACGGGCATGGAGGTCAAGACCGCCACCCACCCCCACCACAGCGGCATGACCGGCATCATGACGGGCGAGCACTACCACCAGCTGGGCACCACCCGCGACACCATCGTGTCGACCTTCGCCCGGCAGTCGGTCGACCAGGACGCCGCCGACCACTTCACGGGCCAGGCCCCGTTCCGGTCGCTCGAGGTGGGCATCACGCGGTTCCGCGGCACCGACGAGGGCTCCACCTTCCAGCACCTGTCCCACAACGGGCCGAACAACCCCAACCCCAGCGAGTACGACCCCTCGGCGCTGTATGCGCGGCTGTTCGGCACCACCCTCGACCCCGACATCGACCTGGCTCGCCTGTCGGTCCTCGATGTGGTGCGGGGCCAGACCGACCGCCTCAGCCGTCGGCTGGGCAGCGCCGACCAGGTGCGCCTCGAGCAGCACCTCGACAGCATCCGCACCCTCGAGCTGCGGCTGGCCCAGGGTCCGTCCCAGTGCACCCCCGGCACCGACCCCGGCGTCGTGCCCGACCTGCCTCAGGGCGAAGACATCGAGCGGCAGAACGAGGTGATGAGCGATCTGCTGGTGCTCGCCCTGGCCTGCGACCTCACTCGCGTGTTCTCCGTGCAGTTCTCCACCTGTGGCAGCGGCGTGGTGGTGTGGCAGGTGGGCGCCACCGACGGGCTGCACGTCACGTGCCACACCGAGTCCGATCCGCAGCCGATCGTCGAGGCGGCCACCACCTTCACCATGGGACAGCTGGCGGTGTTCCTGAGCAAGCTGCGCGACACCCCCGAGGGGGGCAGCAACCTGCTCGAGCGCTGCTCCATCCTGTGCACCAGCGAGCTGTCCGACGGCCTGCGGCACACCAACGACGAGTTCCCGCTCCTCGTGTGTGGCCGCGGCAACGGTCGCCTCGCCGGCGGCGTGCACTACCGTTCGTACACCAACGACAACGCCAGCAAGGCCGTGCTCACCGCGCTCCGGGGCGCCGGGGTGGTGATGCCGAGCTGGGGCGTCGACGACGGCTACGTCACGAGCCACATCAGCGAGCTCGAGGCCTGACAAGCTGCCTCGGCGACCGCTCAGCCGCCCAGGGAGGCCAGGGGCGAGGTGGTGCCGGGGGGCAAGGAGTTGGCGCGGCGTGGGATTCGCCCCACCGCGCGTAGCTCGGCGGCGGCCGAGGTGGCGCTGCCGGGCCGATCGTCGGGGTTCTTCGCCAGCAGGCGCCGCACCAGGTCGCGGAAGCCACCGGGCGTGGTGTCGAGGCGGGGATGATCGGGGACGGGCTGGGTGACGTGGGCGATGCACACCTCGGCATCGGTTCCCTGGAACGGCAGCGTGCCGGTGGCCAGCTCGTAGAGGAGCACGCCCAGCGCGTAGAGGTCGGAGCGGGCGTCGAGGTGGTGGCGCTCGATGTACTCGGGGCTCATGTAGGGCACGCTGCCCACGCGCCGGTTCAGGTCGGTGATGTCGCCGAGGCCGTCGTCGTGGTGGACCTGGTCGAAGTCGAGCACCCACACGTGCCCGTCGCGGCCGACCAGCACGTGGGCGGGCCGCAGATCTCGGTGGACGTAGCCCACGTCGTGGGCGGCCCCGAGCACCTCGGCCACCCGGGTGGCGATGCGGACCGCGTCACGCCAGCGCACGGGGCCGGCGTCGAGCACGGCGCGCAGCAGGCGGCCGTCGCGCCACTCGGTGGCAAGCCAGGGGTCGCCGCTCTCCGTCAGGCCCGAGGCGACCACCGGCAGCACGCCCTCGTGGCGGAACCCGGCGAGCAGGCGCACCTCTCGGCCGTGGCGGAGGATGGCCTCGGGCTCCGTGCCGAGCATGGGACGCAGCACGCGCAGGAAGGCACGCTCGGGGGCCTCGCCGCCGGCGGAGGGGCGGGTGGCGATGAAGTGGTCGGCGTAGTCGGTCGTTCGCCAGCGGCGCTCGATCGACCAGCCGGGGATGGAGGGGGGTCGAGCCATCGCGTCCACGGGTCGTCGTCCCAGGATACAGCGGGGGCCGCCCTCAGGAGGACCCGTTGAGCTTCGTGCACACCTTCTTCGCCCGCATGGAGGAGCACCCCACCAAGCCATTGGTCCGTGAGGTCCACGGAACGACGCGAGTCGACAGCACCGGCCGGCAGCTGGCCCAGCTCGTGGCGCGCGCGCGGTCGGGGATTCGTGCCCGCGGGGCAGTGGGGGATCGGGCGGTGCTGCTGGCCCCCAACGCGATCCGCTGGGTGGCCTGCGACCTCGCCTTGCTCGCCGAGGGGCGGGTGGTGGTGCCGATGTACGCCCGCCAAGACCCCGCCGAGCTCGTGGCGATGATGCACGACTGCTCCCCCACGCTGGTGGTGGTGGCCACCGAGGAGCTCGCCGAGGGCGTGCGGCAGCACTGGCCCGACGCCCCGCTGGTCACCTTCGAGGAGCTGTTCGCCCATCCGCCGACCGAAGAGCCGCCCCACCCGTGGCGCGCTGACGACGACGTGACGATCATCTACACCTCGGGCACCTCGGGCACGCCCAAGGGGGTGGTGTACACCGTCGCCAACGTCGACTTCATGCTGCCGAAGACCGCCGAGGCCATCGCCTCGATGATGGCCCTCGGCGGCCCCGTCGACGGCGACGACAAGGTGTTCCACTACCTGCCCTTCTGCTTCGCCGGGTCGCGGATCGTGCTGTGGACCTGCCTGCTGCGGGGCAACGGCATCATGGTGAGCACCGACCTCGACAACCTCGCCCAGGAGCTCGGCACGGCCGCGCCCCACTACTTCCTCAACGTGCCGATGCTGCTCGAGCGCATCAAGGCGGGGGTCGAGAAGAACCTCAGGGCCCAGCCGGCGCCGGTGCGCTGGCTCGTGCGCCGGGCCACCACCGCCTACGCCCGGCAGCAGCGCGGGCGCCGCGACCGCCTCGCCCTCGCCCTGGCCCATCGGCTCGTGTTCGCCGAGGTGCGGGCGCGGATCGGCGCCGATCTGCGCTGCCTGATCTGCGGGTCGGCCCCGCTGGCCAGCGGCACCCAGCGGTGGTTCCAGATGCTCGGCATCCCGGTCTACCAGGTCTACGGGCTCACCGAGACCACCGCCATCGTCACCATGGACCGGCCTCCGTCGGTGCGCGCCGGTCGGGTGGGGCGGGCCCTCGACGGGGTGGAGACCCGGCTGGGCGAGGGCGACGAGCTGCTCGTGCGCGGGCCCAACGTGTTCGACCGCTACTGGGAGCGCCCCGAGGCCACCGCCGAGGCCTTCGACGACGGCTGGTTCCGCACCGGCGACCAGGCCGAGGTCGACCCCGACGGCACCTGGCGCATCGTCGGCCGGGTGAAGAACCTGCTGGTGCCCACCTCGGGGCACAACGTGGCCCCCGAGCCCCTCGAGCAGAAGCTGCTCGGGGCCATCGACGGGGCCGAGCAGGTGGTGGTGGTGGGCCACGGTCGGCCGTGGCTGGGCGCCCTGGTCTATGGCGAGGGGCTCACCGACGCAGCGCTGCAGGCGGGCCTCGAGGAGGTGAACGCCGCCCTGCCGCACTACCGACGGGTGCGGCGCGCCCACCGCCTGCCGACGGCCCTCACCATCGACGACGGGATGCTCACCGCCAACCGCAAGCTGCGCCGTCGGCAGATCGAGCTGCACTACGCCTCGGCCATCGACGCGATGTACGCGCGCAAGGGCGCCGAGAGGGCGTCAACGAAGTAGACTGACATGTCAGTCTATTTTCGGAGGAGCCGGTGGGTCGAGACATCGAGGTGCCAGAGGTCGTGCTCGACGACGAAGAAGCGGAGGCCTCGTCGACGGGCGAGGGGCTGTTCGCGCGGCTGCGCCGGCGGGCCCGCTCCACGGTCGACCGTGCGCTCGACCAGGTGACCGAGGCCACCGACCCCGACGTGCTGCTGCTGCAGAGCATGGCGGCGCTGATCGAGCTGGCCGCCACCCGCTACGCCGTCGACCCGGGCGCGCAGTACAAGCCCGGCGAGCCGCTGAAGCTGCTGTTCGCCGGCTACTCGGGCACCCGCAACACCGGCGCCGACGTGCGGGTCGAGGAGATGGTGCGCCAGATCCGCTTCCTGCTGGGCGACGAGCTCGCGGAGCTGTCGATCACCACCATCGATCCCGAGCTCACCCGTGGCTACTTCCGCACGGTCACCCAGCTGCACCTGCCGCAGATCTTCCCGCGGTTCGTGTTCGACACGGTGCACGAGGTGCATGGGGTGATCGCCTGCGAAGGGTCGATGTTCAAGTCGAAGTTCGCCAACGCCCTGTCGGCGCTGATGGCCGGCGCGCTCGGGGTGGCGGTGGCCGAGAACAAGGTGGCCGTGGCCTACGGCGGCGAGGCGGGCGACATGGACCCCGCCCTGCAGCGGCTGGTGCGGCGCTACTGCCGCGACGCCTTCGTCATCTGCCGCAACGAGAACAGCCGCCGGGTGCTCGGCGAGCTGGGCGTGCCCACCGAGAGCGGCACCGACACCGCGTGGACCTTCACCCCGCACCCCCGCGAGGTGGGGGAGGGACTGCTGCGCGAGGCCGGCTGGGACGGCGAGCAGGAGGTGGTGGCGATCTGCCCGATCAACGCGTTCTGGTGGCCCGTGAAGCCCGACGTGGCCAAGGGCGTGGCCCGGTGGGCGACCGGCGCCTACGCCGCCGACCACTACAGCAGCGTCTACTTCCACAAGAGCGGCGACGAGGTCGACGAGGCCCAGGCCCGCTACATCCAGGGGCTGGCCGACGGGCTGCGTCGCTACGTGGCCGACCACGACTGCTTCCCCGTCCTCGTGGGGATGGAGAAGCTCGACCGCCGGGCGTGCGAGCAGCTCGCCCGCGACTTCGGCCGACCCCTGCCGATGTTCGTCAGCGACGACCACGACATGTTCACGATGGTGAGCCTCATCCGCTGCGCCGACCTGATGGTCTCGAGCCGCTACCACGCCATCGTGTGCAGCATGCCGGGGCTGGTGGCCTCGGCCGGCGTCACCATGGACGAGCGCATCAAGAACCTCATGGACGACCGGGGCACGCCCGAGCTGTGCCTGCGGGTCGACCAGGCGGCCCTCGGGCGCGCGGTCCACAAGACGCTGGTGCGCCTACACGACGACCGGGCGGCGCTGCGCGACGGCATCGCACGCACCGTGGTGGCCAACCTCGAGCGCATGGGCCGCATGGGCCAGGTGTTCGTCGACCACCTGCTGCAGCGTCACCCCGAGCTGCCGCTGCGTCCGGAGCTGGGGCTGCACGGCGACCCGTGGGACCACCTCCCTCCGCTCAACGACGAGCTGACCGAGCTGATCGCGTCGGTGGCGTAGCCCGGGTGGTTCACCGCACGGTCGTCGTGGCGGGTGGGCGTGGGATGCGGTAGCATCGGGCCGACCCGGAGATTTCATGCATCGCTTGTTCGTCGTTGCCCTGTTCGTCACCGCCTGCGCCGCCGACTCCGAGCCCTCGGCGTCGTCTTCCCCCGACGGCTCGACGGGGGGATGGCATCCCCTGATCTCGGAGAACGCGGCGTTCTTCGGAGGGTCGGGCCCCTACACCTACTACGGCGGTGGCTCGGGTCGCTACACCACCACCTACACCGCCGGCTCGGGCGGCTGGGGCCACGGTGGCTCGGGTCCCTACACCACGGGCTACACCGGCTACTACGGCGGGAGCGGCTACTACACCGGCTACTACACGGGCTACGGCTCGGGCCGCTACACCTACTACACCTACTACACCTACTACGGCGGAAGCGGCGGCTACACCGGCTACTACACCTACGGTGGCTCGGGCACCTACGGCGGGAACAACAACGGCGGGAACAACAACAACGGCGGGAACAACAACAACGGCGGGAACAACAACAACAACGGTGGGAACAACAACAACGGCGGCTACAACGGCACCACCGACACCGGCCCCCACACCACGGTGACCTTCGGCGGGTCGGGGTCGACCACCCGCGACTCCGGCACCTTCGCCGACACCGACACCGACACCGACGTCGACACGGATACCGACACCGACGTCGACACCGACACCGATGCCGACACGCAGCCCACCACCACCCCCACCGGCGACACCGGCAAGTCCGACGACTTCGAGTGTGGCTGTGCCTCGTCGGGGGCGGCCGGTGGCCTCGGGCCGCTGGCCCTGCTGCTGCTCGCCCTACCGCGGCGCCGTCGCCGGTAGCAGCGACGTCACCTCTGGGATGCGCTGCACGCGGTAGGTCCACCAGCCCAGCGGCAGCTCCGCCTCGTCGCTGGTGAGCAGCAGATCGAGCACGGTCTCGCCGGTCGCCACGTCGACCTCGATGACCCGGCTGGACCGCTCGCCCCAGCCGCGGTCGAGGTGGGGGACGCCCTCGTGCTCCTTGAGCCAGGTGAACACCGACAGCACGTGGCCGTCGGGCAGTGGGTCGGCGTCGCCCATGATCGCGGCGAACACCGGCGGCTCGGGCTGCCAGTCCCACACCTGCTCGACGGTGCCGGCCTCCTCGTCGATCCGGTAATGCACCAGCCGGCTGTACTGCCCGTCGCTGCCGGGGGCGGGCGCGTAGGGGGTGTGCCGACGTCCGCCGTTGTCGAACAGCCACAGGTCGCCGGTGGTGGGGTCGTAGGTGGGGGCGTGTTGGTCTTCGGGCCAGGTGAGGTCGCCGACGGGGGTGAGGAGCTGGTCGGCCACCTCCTCGGGCCAGCCCACGGGGTCGCCGAGGATCCACGACAGCTCCCCGCTCAGGTCCACCGCCACGACCGCGGACTGGGTTCGGGACGACAGGACGTAGCGGTCGTCGGAGGTGGGGGCGAGGCTGTTGAGGTGCAGCCAGTCAAAACCCCCGTCGATCACCTTGTGGGCGTCCCACGCGCAGCGCGTGGTGGGCAGCACCGTGCTCATCGCCAGCTCGGCCACCTGGGTGCCCTTGGCGTCGTAGGTGACGAGGTGCTGGTCGAGCAGGGTGGCGGGAGCGAGCTCGTCGGGGGTGTCGGGGCTCGTGGGGTAGGCCGACACCTTCACGGTGCCCTGGCCGAGAGCGAGGATGCCGTCGCCGAGGGGCACGGCGTCGTGGTGGAGCTTGCGGTCGCTCTCGACCCGGCCCCGCTCTCCGGTGAGCGTCACCCAGCGTGCGTCGTTGCCGCGGATCCCTACGATGCGGTCGCCCACGAGCTCAGCGGCGTACCAGGGCTGGTCGGAGACCGACACCCACACGGGCTCGAGGGCCTCGTCGAGCACGATGAGCAGGCCGTGGTCGGGGTGGGACACGGGCACCAGGGTGTGCCCCTCGGCGAGGCGCCCGGGCTCGTGGGCCAGCACGTCGATGCGGGGGAAGGGCTCGGGCAGCGACCGGGTGGTGAACGTGGCGATCGCCTGCTCGGCGGCGGTCGACACGGTCAGCGTGTAGGCGGTGTCGGCGTGCAGTCCCAGCAGATCGATGGCCGCGTCGTCGACCCAGGTGCGGTCGGTGCCGTCGTCGCCGACGAGGTGGACGGTGACCTCGGCCGCGCCAAACACTTCGGCCTGCCACACCAGGTAGAGGTCGTCGGCGGCAAGGGAGACCTCGACCGCGAGGGGGGGCGCCGTGTCGGCCGTGGGGGCGGTGTGGGCCGTGGGGGCGGTGTGGGCCGTCGGTGCAGTGGGCCTGGTTCCGGTCGGTGCCGTGTCGG
>Ga0213839_1001256_pt1 | contig 17216 bp, 6 predicted proteins | sample SWPATP21_FD_160075 | JGI IMG/M metagenome (GOLD analysis project Ga0213839, IMG submission 160075) | Coastal seawater microbial communities from Marineland, Florida, United States - SWPA TP2 #1 | ecosystem: Environmental > Aquatic > Marine > Coastal | place: USA: Florida | collected 2016-08-14
CGACCAATCGATAGTTGATGTTGTGTTTGTGTCAACAACAGTGCCAATGACGCGACACGAGCGGCATCGATGCAACATCATCAACATCAACGACAACAAGCAGACAAGCAGACAAGCAGACAAGCAGACAAGCAGACAAGCAGACAAGCAGACAAGCAGACAAGCAGACAAGCAGACAACCAAACAGCAATGGCGCGTGCGTGGACGGCCATCCAGGAAGGAGGTGTAAGTCAACGTCGTACACGGCGCGACCACAACTAACTGTCAACTGCAGCCTGTGACGGTGCTACCTCCTTCGTGTGCAAGATGGGCTTTGGATACAGCGCCGACGCCGTTAGCCACTGCTTGCATTGCGCAGCCGTCGACGCTACAGCATGCATTCGAGATCATCGCGCAGCTGCCAACCTTCAATCAATCTCTAGTTTTGTTTCGTACTTTTTATAAATTGTTTGTGTTTGACATTTTATTGTTAGTTTCTTCCTGGTTACTACAGTTTCTGGTAACTACAGTTTTTATCAACTCTGTCATGACGACAACCTTTGATGTGTCTTTGTGTCGCTGGTCGCAACGCATTCCACGTGCGTCCAGTTTGGGGTTCCCGGAAGTGCATGCAGTCACTTGCGCTTGTGTTTGAACAAGTGCACAACGTTCTCCCACCACGACTGCAACGTGATGCATTCGGAAGAAGTCGTCTTGCCTGCTGCAGGCATAGCGCTGCTAAGGCCACCGTATACCTTGCTTCGCAAGAACTTGCTATTACGTTCAAACTGCGCGCTTAGACGTGACAAAATCAAGTTCCAAAAACTGACATTGGACGGCGGCAGCCGAAGGGCGACGGATGACAAGCGTGCCAAACCCTCGCCAACCAGCAAGCGCTGGGGCGCAACACCGCTACGAACGGGTAATGCCGTCATCGTGCGAGCATCTGTGTTGTGAGGCTGTTGACTCCTCGCCCTGTAGTGAATGAGGGCAGTCCTGCCAAATGCTATTAGCGCTTCCACCTGCTGCGCTAGTTTCCAAAGCACCATCCGCTGCAGGGGTAACCCAGTACACTTGCTGGATTCATCCCGCAGACTCTTGCCTTTGGCTTCGTATTTCGCCATCCATCGCACGATCACATCGGTGACAGTTGATGGTTGATTTGATGCTCCTGCGACTGACAGATCTGAGCCACCAATAATCTCCGAGCGGTCCAATATGCTGGACAAAACACCGATGCGCCGAGGCATTGCGTGGAAGAATACTTTCTGGCCACGAATTTGCTTCCACGTCTCAAACCGTAAAAGCTCTAACTGTTCCGGACTCCAGCGTGACCGCCGTTTGACCGACGGGTTGCCCTGATGTAACAACCACTGGGTGATTGCGGCGTCACATCGTTGCGGTAGAATACACAGCATCAACAACGCGCATCGCCACGCTTTCAGTGCTGACAGTATCCACCCGCAGTCGCCTCGTGGCTCCACGATACCATCCAAAAATTGTGCGTCTTCGGTGGGTTCCAAGTAAACTCCAACCTCCTGCAATACCTTGTCCAATAAACCGAATACTGCACTGTAGTCTGCATCATAGTTGCGCGGAAGAGTGCCTGCAATGCTCAGCACTTCTGCAAGTCCATGGCATCGACGAGCTTCGATTGCGCCACGCAGCTTTTGGAAAGAAGAAAAGTTGAGGAGATGAGTCAACAGCTGTGAACTGTCAAACTTCAACAGATCAGCTTCGATGGAAGCAGTCGTTGACGTGGCGGTAATGCGTAGACGTTTACATGGTGTTGAGCGATTTTTTTGCATGATCTTGCCTCCCGTGCAAAAAAAAATGAACTCTTCAGCATCAAGAACATTTGCGTTGGTACTCCAGCACATAGCGAGACAAATGGAAACGGTGTCGTAGATATCCCTGGCCAACGTCAGTTCACTTTCAGGACAAAGTGGTTCGAGACTCGAACCATGGCATGTCTCGGTGTACACAGTATTGACACTGTTCACGAACCGAAGCCAATCTCCAAACGACAACACAGAATGGGCCTGCTTTTTTGTTTTTTTGGCCTTGGCTACGACAGCGGAGCTTGCACCAGACGCAGACTCGCCGTCTGGTACAGTAAAGAGATCTTTGAAACCAAATTCACACAGTGCTGCCGGGAGAACACACGCCCTTGGATAGGAGGGCAATCTGGCGTAGCAAACGGATTGATTTCGAGAATTCAAAGTGAAGAAGGATAGATGTGCCATGAATCCAGCTGCTCGCAGGCGCTCGACCTCCGTGAGACCTGCAACTTGTTGCTGTTTTTGTGTTCGAATCGCTGCCTTGGAGCGATCTTTTTCTGACTGCATGAATTTCATCATGAGCTCGAAAAAGCGCTCGAGTCCTTGCTGGTTAATCGCAAAGATATCACCTTTTGCTCCGCCATTCCACTCTTCACAATGTTGCGCCACTGCTTCCCGGCAAGCAAATACGCCCTGCTCTAGACGCGCAATCTGCAACGCGTTCCTTACACTTTCAACCAGACTTCCAAGAGGCGGCTCGAGATGTGCGCGCTTTGATGATGTGGCGGCCGGCGATTCAGTTCTTCGTGCTGAACGCTTTCGTCCACTGGGACTACTTGTGCCTGTTGTAGGTCGTCGTGGCGACGTGCTTTTGCGGCCATCGGCAAGAGCGCTTCTCAAGAACATCTGCCTGGATTCTATGTTGGACGGGATAGTCAAGAAGTGCGCATCGGAGCGGAATGCTGTGCAGCTAATTTCGGCGCCGTGGTACAGTATCAGTCGGAATCGGGGATGAATAGGTACTGAGTTGTCATCTGTACGCAGTGCTGTCTGGGCGCTTCCGCTGTTCCTTACCAGGGACCGCAATGTCAACGCTGCGTCACTGGGTAACTCGACGTAGTGACGGGAGACTATAAATTGCAACTTTTCAGATTCGGTGTCAACATTGTTCTTACTACTGTGGACACTCGAGGGTTCCTTGTCATACGTCACTGCAGTGGACGGCAGGTACTGTGCGTGAACGATAAAGTCCACTCCTCTGCTTGCAGCTCCGTGGAGTAGATTTAGGAAAGCTCTGGGCTTACCACTGGACTGCACCCAAATTCTGTCCATGTTGAGTACTTCCATTGTTTCATCGTGTCCAACGCCCATTCGCTGCCCGGCATATTTTTCACGGCGCACGAAGATCTTTACAACGTGAATTTTGCTCATCGTCGTATCACTGTCTTCCAGAGATTCAGTTTTCCTTCCACACAGGCCTTCTACTTGTCTTCTCCGTCCACAAAACTGCAAATCCTTCAAGTTGTAATCAGGGTCACAGCCGCAAACTTGAAGAACTTGGTGGTCACTGAACACAATGTGCTGAAACAAAAGAGCATTGATAGTGTGGTCCATTCCGATTAAGCAACGGCCATGTTGTTCAATATTTTGCATGATGGCATCTCCTCTGCTCATGCAGTGCACGAAATTTGCTTGAGCTTCGCCACACAACATGTAGTCGACGGTTTTGACAAAATTGGCACCTCCAATGAAGGACAACACCGTGCCAGTGGACCCGCTGCGACGAACAAATGTTGGCAAGTTCAGTTGCTCACAGCACGTGAGCCAATGATCAGCGATCTCCGCGCAAATATCATCATCAAGCTCTGGGGCCGATATAATGAGTGCTGCACGCAAAGCACAGTATGATGGAATTGCTGGAAGAGCTTCTTGAGCCACATCTTTCTCTGCAAACTCATGCCACTCGTCAAATATTTGGCCATGCAAGTCAAATGGCTCAAGTTTCCTCTGAAGGTCTTGCAGGAACTTCAGCCTTCTTTGCGCGTCCCGGTAATCGCCGGTGACGAACTTGAGCTTGGTTTTGGTCTGCTGGTGCGTTTTTGATATTCCACGATGTTGCGCTTCAATTATTTTGACTTCCGTGTCCGCTTCATCGAGAGCCACTGACAATTTTGCTTCGGATGCTTGTAGTTCTGTAATACGCGCAGATATTCGAAATGACTTCGCCAAATCTGTGATTGCATCAAATACTTTCACGAGCACAGGAGGAGCCTCTTCCAAATGAGTTGCCAGAGTTGCAACGTCGTGGACAAAACGAAATTCAGCATTTGCACCAGTTGGCCAGTCCAGAGAGTCCATGAACTCGGGGAACAGCTCAAACAAGCTTTCGTGACACTCTCTGAACTTCTTGAGGTTGATGTAGTTCGACAGTGAGCGTGATACAACGTCCATCAATCCCGCCGCTGAACAAATATCCTGTAGCTTCGACCAGGGCAACGTCACGGTCGCGGGGTCCACGTGCACTGACGACTGCTGTTCCTTATGCTCGTCAGACCAGGCTGCAATTCTGCGTTGACACTCTTCGGCCCGAGCGGTGGCATACATGCTCGCGATTTCAACTATTTGCCGATCAATCTGAGTTTCCAAGCGTAGAGACCGCGGTGTGCGGGATCCGCTCGAAACGGTGCTGGGACCTCCTTCAAGAGGTGTCTCGCTCTCACCCTGGCTTTCGAGGTCGACAGCGGCGCGATTGTCAGTACCTTCCGGCAAATTGACACGAGCGCCAGTTGAACTCGCATCAATTACTCGGAGAAGAAACGTGATCGCGACGACAACAGCTTCGGGAGCAGGATTCTCACTCGCCTACATTGCACGCATCGTGAGGCACGAACGCATGAATGATTGAAAATCAATCGAAGCCGCAACGAACCTTTTCTTCGCTTTGTTGAAATGTTTGAGAAACAATCCGTAGAGCATCACTATCGATATGAAATCGATCTACCTTTGACAGTGCAAACGCCTTAGCGTCAGAAAACTTAGCCTCTTGCGCCTCACGGCTCCGAGCCAGATCTTTAGCCTCATCCTGAAATTTTTTCAGCTGTGCACATTTGATAATAACAGTGAAATTGTGAGAAGTGAAACTCGACGTTTGTGTCAAGCTTGACAAGCAAACCTTTTTCCGAGCTGCCTCCATTTCTACCGTCGCGCGATTGCAATTTTCCATTGCAATGGCGGCTTTCATGGTCGCTCGTTCAAAACTCTTTAGCTTGCGAGCGTGCACTTTTTCCCATTTCTGGATTTTCACAGATACCTCGTCCTCCTTTGTGTGCCGCAATGGAATCTGTACGTACATTCAACCACGCAGAGACAACGATAAATGCGCGAGAGCAATATTGTGTGGTTTCAATTGAGTACATACCAGTACTGTCCGTCGCATGTGCCGAAACGATTCAACGTGCTTTCGTAAGGACAAAAAGTTTGAGTTGAGAATATGCTTGAAAAGGTCAAGAAAATGATGGACCTCGATGTTGACTGAAGAGCGATGGTGTCTGTCTCGCACGGTTTCCACAACATGGTTGTAAATCACCAGCAACAACTGTGCAAGGCTGTCGGGGCACAATGACAACGGCCCCTCTGAAACATCGCTTGCGTTGGACACAGTTTCGATATCACGTATCTGCGGAACTAACTCTTCAACAAACTTTCGAAATACATTCAAATCGCAAGAGAATCCTTGGTGACGTAAGATGGTGCTGCTGTCACAAATCGTTGGGCATGCAAGTTGAAGCTGGGAAAGTTGATACAACGGTGATTGAAGAAGGCATATTTCTCGGGTTTCGCAGCTCAATCTCAGATCGGAAGGAACAACGATCACGAGACGAAACACTTGCTGAAATGCGGCAAATATTTCCAACTTTCGCTCAATGCACAAGTTCTGTCTCTGTGACAAAACGAGTGGACCATTCGGTAAGGCAAGTGAGAGGGAAACGTTCTTCTCATCATCGCCCGCAATATGCTCGGGCACGGCGATGCCGCTGGCATCTGAGTCATCACCGTCGTCAAAAAGGCGACAGAAATTTGAGCGGACAATTTCAGTCAAGCATTGCCACAGCTCGGCGGTGGCAAGGAAGTTTTCAGCATCAACAACAAGCACAACCATTTGCTGGCGTGGGTTTCGCCCACTATTGCCGAATCTAGATATCGATGTCGGTATGCTGCTCGCTTGAATTACTTTCTGTTTTACAGTTTGCAAAACTGTAGGCCATTGTGGGTTGTCCCCGTTTTGTCGAAGGATAATTTTCTGGATGTCCAACGCCCGGCACGATGCGGCAGCTTCATCAATTGCTGTAACTCCCTGTCTCCAAGTTTCTGTTGATATTATTGTCGACCTTGAGTCGCCACGTAGAACGCTCCGCACCACACTGGACAATGCAGCTTCGCTGTGTGTGCTGTGGAGTTCACCCACGTTGGCATCAATAAACGGAAGTGCTTCTGTAGCCCCGCGAGACACAACTGACAGAATTGCAGTCAGGCCGCAACGCAGCCAGTCCGTCGATGTACTCGTGTATTGCAACGCGTCTGCATGCATACCCATTTTTGGTAAGCTAAAGCGCTTGTTGCTTGCCCAGAGCGATTCTTGGTCACTTAAGCAAATGGGAAACGTTGAAAGCCAGAATTCAGCGATGGATGATGACGGGATATTCGGCTGCTGTTCCGAGTTCGACGAAACCAACATTGCGTGTAAACGTAGAATTGATTTGCACACATGCTGAAAACTGAAAACTCGCGCGGCAATTTTCGACGCTGGTTGCGGCAGATTTTGCTGACAAAACGCCTGCAGCTCCGCTAAGTGAGACCCTACGTCTGATGCGATTGATTCTGCATTAACAGGAGAATCACCACGAAGCGTGGTGGGCGACAGCAAAGTGCAAGATGTCAATATCGAAGCACATTCCGCGTCATTGACACTGGTCGTGTAAATGACACATGATCGGGAAACAATGCGCCGAATGCTGTGTCGACTGTGATGCACTTCTCTGTAGCTGTCACTGCCTGCAAGCCTCCGCCTCTCGAATGTGGCTGCATCAACTGAGACAAACAACTTTGTCCCGCGATGGAATGAACACACTGCAGAACGGTCAGCTGATATCCAACTCGATTGCGTAGCGTCTGGTAATGAAGTTGCTTCCACTAAAGCGCGCATAACTTCAACTCCAGATGCATCAAGCGTTTCCTGTGCCTGCGCCACGACCGGAATTAGACACTGCAAACCTGCTTAGACACCGACAAGCGCTTTATTTGGAACAAACCTGGGCGTTGCGATCTATGGGACTGCAATGTAAGTCATCAACGAAAACGAAGCAGTTATGGCCTGTATTCGACTTGCATTGCAACACATTGTTGATATTGGCAAACGCCGATGAGCCGTGAGCGTTGCATCCTTCAATGCGCCTCGATAGGTTCCAACAAGTTGGACTGTCAGTCAAAGGAACGTAAATCGTCGTAGCCTTCGTGCGATTGCTGTGCAATACAGACATCCCCATATCCGTTTTTCCGCTCCCCATCGCGCCAGCGAAAACTGTGACGGTGTTCATCTGCAGTGAAAACAGCAAAACGGCACAAAAATCAGACAGGTGTTGTACTTGGGAATTATGGTGGCAATGTTCAAACGCACGTAGTCAGTCGCTTGTGGGTAGCGCTCCTTCATTTGATTAAATCTAAACGAAGCCTTGCACGGCAATATCAATATTGGCCGGTTGTGCGCTTCCTTCAAATTTTGTACACAATCGTTCCACAACTCAGGACCACAATGAGACCACCGTTGCCATTGGTTGCGAACAAAGAAGAAGTCGCTCAACGGTGTGATTGATTCCTGGGCTTTGACTGTCTGCACGAATTGAGCAAGGCACTGAGCAAAGCCGGACACTGGCACGTCGGGCTCTCGTGGTGCCTCCTCAGAACATGCCGCCAAAATGGCTGTCGCAAGTTTTAATCTGTGTTCGGTGACCGGCAGAGCCTCCGTAGTAATGTAGAGTGCCATTTCCAACACTCTGCATAATGCGACGCCAACTTCTTTCGCTGTGATCTTGGCTGGGGCACGAGGTGATTTCAGCAATGAACCATCGACATCTGACCGTGTTCGCAAATGCCTCATCGGCGCTTCTACAACTCTTGATGACTCCAGAATTCCAGTTGCCTGAGACCCGAATTGATTCAGCAAAATGCGTCGAAAAGAAGCCGCATGAATTGGAAATAGATCGCAGTGGTATTCTACTGATTCCTCGCGAAGTAACTGAAAGAATGGCTCAAGTGTCACTCTGAAAATGACAAGTAAACTTGAACGAATTTTTTGCTCGTCGAAGCTCATCGGCAACAGAGTTGTCGCAATCGGCAGTGACTCGCTCCACCATTCGATGAAAAGATTGTCTGGATCCTCCTTGGCATTGGGGGAAGCTGCGTGCAGGTTGAGGTGCGTGACGTTCAGGCTCGTAACCGACGAAGGGCTGAGGTACTTGGTGTCCACGAGCTCGAAAAGGAATGTTGGTTGGTGGCGTGGGTCATCTCGAGTTGGCAGTACAGTTGAGTGCAGATGCCGAAGTATGTTGTCGAGTTTGTGCGGACACTCGCCATCAAATACCACCCACAATTTTACCTCCCGGCTTGCGTGCGTGAGACTATGCTCGTAAAGCAGTTTGGCAAGGAATGACTGTTGTAGTACCGATTCGCTTCCAGTGCTCTCTGCCTTTGCAAGGGACAAATCAAAAATTGCATTAAGCGGAACTGCATCAAACAATACACGGAGCACACGCCGCTTCATTTCGCGGCGCGGTGACTTGTTGCCGGCATGCAGTACAATGTCAGCCGTCGACGCGGGCGCTGATGCAAGTGTCATCGCCAGTTGCGAGGCATTCACGAGCGACGACTTGCCGCACGATATCGGCCCGATGACAGTTGCAAAACTCGCCTTCTTCGGAACGACGCTACCAGTTTGCGCAACAGTCTCTGATCCTAGAACACTCTTGATCAAACGAAGCCCCGCATCGGACCACCGTGGACTGCACAGTAAACCACGTTGGTGAGCGCTGTTTTCAATGGCCGCAGCGAGCACGTCATCCTCCAAAGCTGGGTTTTCGTGCGACTCATCAATGTCGATGTCATGATTGGAATTGTCGTGACGAGCTTGATAATTATGCAACGCCTGCGACATCACAAACTCCCACAAAGTGTCACCCACACGTCTTGGGAAGTACCGCTGTCGCACTGTATCGAGGCCTTGCACTGCTCCGCGAAATAGACAAGACCGACGCTGCGAGCTGACTTTTGCATCGACCAATGCACGTGATCCCGAATCGGAAGTGTTGCTGGATTGCCGCAAAAAACACTGAGTTGTTCGGTCGATGCAATCGGCAATAATTTTCAGCATACTGAATTCAGAAAGCTTGGCTGTTTCGGCCGTAGCACAAATAACATCTTGGACTTTGCTTGATGACACGTATCTTGTCCACAAACGTATGTCCGAAAGTTCCATCACATTGTTAGTTGTTGCCTCACACAACAGCCAGTGCAGCGCAACTGTCACAAAGTTTGAAATTGTTTCAATCAAATTGAATGGTGCCCCCAACGTCAACAACTTTCCTTCCACTGGGTTTGCAGGTGAAGGAACGCGCGCGCGAACAATTTCCACGGCTTCGCCAAATACAGACGCGAGATGGTTTGGGAAGAAATTGCTGCAGTGGCCACATGTATGTGGATAAATAGCAATGAAGTTGACGTTAGTGTAAGCACCATGTCGCCGCTGGGGCTGTTGAACCACGCCGACCCTTTCAACAGCAATGCGTGTTGCCTCCAGCTCGTGTTGATACGGGTCTAAACTTCCGAAAACGTTGCTGTAGACGGCAAGCAGGCTGCGAAAGAAACTTCTCGCTTCAGGTTCAGACCGTACGGAAGCGATGTCCACGATGGTCCAAAGACCTCGTGCTTGCAACAATGCGGCGCCCCTCCAAAAGCGTTCCAGCTCAGTGGTCGGAAATGCGGTTAGGTTGCGGTGAAAGACAACACGCTGCGATGAAAACACTTCAATACGAACTCCCAACCAATATGCAATCGTGGAAAACGCTAGCTCTTCGCTCGGAGACCCCACAAGGAGCTTCGGTGCCTGAACTTGCGAGGCAGCTCGTGGCAACTGACCATCATTGGAGGGAGCTTGATTTTTATCGAACTGCAGTCGGCGAACTGACTTGAGCATTTCATACGTTTCTCGTGATCCCACAATGGCAAATGGCAGCGCACCTTCAACATGGATGAGGTTGTAATGATGCCGATACGAAACATTCGCGCAGCACACCCAAATATGCTTTCGGCGCAGTAAGGAGCTCAACGCACACGAGCGCTGGTGCGCAGATGTCGTGGCTGGATCCTGCACTGTGAGGTAAACTCTCCACGCATAACCCCAAGCAATTTGAACAGATTTGGCGCGGTCCTTGTTGGCTTCCAATAAGCGCGCTTTCACGTTGAGAGTAGACTGAAGCTGCGCCCCGCGTTGCAGAATGAAAGAATCCAGAAATGACAAACGTATCAAACCACCCTTCTTGTTTTCACGCATTTTGTGGGTTGTCGTGAGGCGGTGGCGGTAATGGAGAAGGGCTTGCAGACTACGGTGCAGTTGGCTAGATATCCTGTTAATTCCTGTCGTAGCAGCTTCAACCGAACCGCCGGCTACGTGCAGCAACTCTCTTTCGACCGTGAAGGTCCATGCTGCCTGAGATCCTAGCAACACCGCTTGCGCTGGCAATGACATCAATCGCGTGATGCCCAAGACGTATTGATCAACGAAAGTGCAGCAATTGAAAGCGCGGGGATCTTCGACGTGGCTGAGGACCTGATGCGTGAACTCGACGAAGCAGTTCTTTGTAGCTGCAAACAATGCTTCCTCGACTCGGTTTACCCAATCTGCCAGGAACAACAGCGAGGCCCACTGTCCTGACTTGCCCACTTCTTGGGGTTGCACAGTTTCGCTCGTTGCTCCGTGAAGCCGTTGTGCTGGCTTAAGTAGTATAAGATCACGGGGGAACTTGAGTAATTGGAGATCTGGGTGCCCGTTTGCGGTGCATGCTTTCGTGAGAACGCCACAAATCCCTTGCACTCCCGGTGGCAAAGTTTCACGTGCCGCCTTCTCCTCCTGCATTTCTTTGATCAATGACATCGACGACTTGCTGTGATGCATAATTGGTTCCTGTTCTACTTCTGGCTTCCTGAACTGGAACTTAAACACGCCAGTGCCGGAGAACAAAAGAGACAAAAAGGACTCTTCTGATGTGGAGGCGGACTGATTCAAATCTTCCTCACGTCGAACCGAAGCTACCAAGCTCAAAATGAGATCGTCGTCGACAAACCAGAGTCGAGGGCACAGCAATCTCATTGGGCGAAGCAGCGCTGCGGAAACGAGCTGTTGCAATTTATCGACCAGATGAAAGGCGTCCTTGAAGTGTGCGTCAAGAGCGGTGGCGACAGAAGTAAAATGAGGGTTCACTTCGTCGAATCCTTTCGTGATTCCAAAAATCGAGTAGAAAGTCGGTTTTCGCAAGTCGCTGTCACTAACGGAACGCGTACCAAGGGCTCCCATTGAAAGTTGACGGACGGCATCCTCAAGGTCTCTCACTGAATTGGAGTTGGAAACACCAGCGAGCTTAAGATTGCCTTTCAGCAGTTTCTGTGTTCTCTTGCGTTTCATGGTTGCGAAGGAAAATGATGTCATGAGGCTGTTGACGGCATCGACCGTCTGTTGCAGCGCATTCCTGATTTTCGGTACCTCGTCGCTGCTATCATCTTCGGCAAAAAGCACGTGGGCTGTTCTAAGAACTGGCACGACCGTGGCCGTGAGTCTCACCAGCGAATGTAGGTAAGAAATGGTCTTCTTGATTTGAGTCCTAAGCTGCCGGAATACTGGAAAGTATCGCGCGTTATCTGATGAATTCGAAAATGAAATAAGTCTTTCGATTTGAACGTCACAGGCGGACGTGTACCTCTCCAACGCGTCTGAGTCGATGCGGTAGTGAACCTCAAGCTCCGTTTCGAGCTGGACGTGGCGATGAGATTTTGTGGAGTCTTGGAGCGCATACAACACGATATCCGCACCGAGAACCGCCCGTTGCGTGAACAACTCGTTGAGTTGGGTCGAACATCGAAACTCTGACACAGCGCATCGATTCACGTTCTCGAAAACAAATGAGGATTTTGGATGAGCCTCCATGAATGATATCAATTCGGGCAATGTTGATTGTGGACTCAACTTGCCACCAGCTTGCCCGTCTGCAGTAGTTTGCTTTTGCGCCGCCATGTGAACTCGCCGCTGCGCTGTTCTTAAGCGAAGGAATGCAGCTTGAACGACATGGTACATTGTCGAAGACGAGCGCTTCTTCAGTAACGCTCTTGCTCTCGAAGTTCTCGATACCAGTGGTTGGAAATCACTATCACTCGCTTCAACGACTTTTTCGTCGTCGTCGAGCGCGGCATCGGTCGATTTTTCTGTCGTGTCGTCGCCAATCATTGCCAATTCAACTTCCGTTTGTATAGTTTGCCAATGGTGTCCCTTCCACTCACGCACGGCAACAAGTCGCAGTAGTCCCGCGTGCTCACGTAAAAATATTTCCAAGAATGGGATCACACCCACCTTCGAAGCAGTACTTCCTTGTAATGTTTTGAAAATTTTGCCATCAATGTGGGGATTACAAGTCAACTCGAGCGCGTCTTTCTGAAGATTGGTCGCAGAGGCCACCATCTTGTCCACATCAATTGTACCGATGGAAGTTTCGTAAGAATTTTTGTAGAAAGTTTGCAATCGCCGGATGAGAGCCCAGTACATGTCGAAGCTGCGAAGGCGCGACTCTATGTCCATCATAGAACCACAAAAGTCTGAATCAAAATTTGCGTCACGGACTTCAAAAGCAGGGTCTTGCTCTGCCTCCTGTCGGATTGCCTGCTCGGCAGCTCGTTGAGCCGCTGGGTCGGAATCAGGAGGCATTTTGCGACCGAGTACTTTGTCAACCTCAGGGACGAAATGTTGCATTTGTGTAACATCCAAACCAAGTAGCCGTGTTTCTTTTGCGTAATTGTAAATTTCATGCTTCAGGTCCAGGTACTCCTTCGAGAGTTTGGCAACAAGAGACTCCCCGCGAACAGCAGCCTCTTCCGTGATGCCCTCAATATCCGTCACAGAAGGTCCAAATACCTTATTTCGCTGCGCCAGCAGTCGATTCATCAGCTTCGTTTTCAAGTTGGCGTACTGTTCATCCAATGTTTTCCTGCGTGTCTGAATCCGTGCAGCGGCGTCCTCGACATATCGCTGAATGCCAACAAACCATTTAAGGGCATTGCGAAAGGCGAGCACCGTGCTTGACTTTGGAGCAAATCCCAGGTTGAGCACAAAAAACAATAGCGCCCCAGCACCAAACTGCTTGTCCCGCATTCCGCGTTGCAGTTCGTCATTTATGCGCTGAATGTCGTGCGCGAGAAAAGCTTGAACTTTGAAAACGTGGTACGGAGTACGGTAGTTCTGGCTCAAGAAGCCAGCAATTTTGGCATAGGATTCTGACACATGCCGACAAATGCGTTCGGCATAATTGGCAACCGCGGCGCACAATCCATTTTTCAAGTGCTGAACCCGCGTCGACACTTTTCTCTTGAATTCAATTGAATTGATAGCAAATAGTTGAAAAAGTTCGAAGTTGCCGAAACTACGTCCACTTCTGTGGTGCCATTTACGGTCACTGTGCTCCTCGACTTCCGATTGCGTTGGGGGTGGCCTTGACAAAATCAACCAGTAAACAGTTTGACATGGTAACAAAACAGTGAGGCAGCTGCAAAGAAGTCGAGTGAACGCACCCGAAGTCATCGTGATCACCAAAGTCGTACTGAATTTGATCAAGGATGAAGTCATAGCAATGAACTTTCGATTTTATTTCCTTCAATATGACGCTCGATATCTTTTCCGCATCTTCTGGAGTTGTAAACGCTGGTTGTGGCTTCTGAGGCGCGCTCTGCGTCGATGGTGATACTGCCTCAGCCTCGAACGAAGATATGGGAATCGGAGAAAAGAAAAGGTTCAGTTGTTGCAGCCGCTGACTCAATTCCTGTTCATTCTTGCGGAAAACAAACATGAAACGCTGGGCACGGTTCAACACCATGTTCTGCACCATGAATTGTGCGACGTCGACAAGCTTCGATATCACTTTGCTGGGCCAGGTTTTCAATGGTTCAGAGTCATCGTTACTCGACGGGTGCGTCCCCGCAGTTCGTGGATTAACAGTGAACAGAGCAGGAACTGAAGTAGCGTCAAAATCGCTCTGGTTGAAACGATACTTGTAGAAGTCGCGCAACGTGTATCGTTTGGTATTGGCAACAAAATCACGGCCCGCGCGGTGAACTGCCGATATCAAAAGTTGCTTCATTCGATTAAAATCGGGAGACAAAACCGCTTCCCCTTCTCTAACTGTAAGGTTCATCTGCAATAACGGTTCCCGAAGACGTGCTCGGTGGCGTTTAGCTCGCAAGTAGTCAAATGCTCTGGGTACGTGGAGAACTTGTTCCGCCACAACGCTCATCCGCTCAAAGGTGTGCTTGACGGCATGCTCCACATACTCGTGCGGCAAAAATATCCTGACGTTGGCATCTTCGCGACGTCGATGTAACGTTTCAAGCAAGTTTTTGGAGGACAACTTTCTACGAATGCGCCGGCCACCACCTTTGGATACAGCATTGGACTTTGACGCAGATGCAACGGTTGTGGGACCCTCAGTGACGGCCGTGTCACCAATGCCACTATCTTCATCGATGAAAAGAGGAAGCTGGGGTTTTCCAAGGGCGACCGCGGAGCGGCCTTCTGTCACAGCAACCGTTGCATCGTGCGCTTGCGCCGCAATTGTGGCCGTCGCACTGATGTTGAGGCTTGCGCGCTGCGGAGTTGCGTCAGCAGACTCGTCAGCGTCAGCATCATCACTTAGGAAATGCAAGAGTGTACTGAGGCAGCTCTGAACAACTGAAACTTTTGCGACTGATTCGCGTGGCCGCCGTCTAGACGGTGGCACAACGCGTACCACGTCTGCGTCGTCATCGCGAAATGATGTATTTTCTAAAATTGCAGTTGTTGGTAATTGTTCAGTAGCACATTCAAAAAAGTCGTTAATACACGCTTCAAGCTGGCAAACAACTGCCCTTTGCCCGTTGGTGTTGTCTCCAAAAACTGCTCCAACATGCGATCCAATTAACTTGGAAGAAATTGGGCTCATCAGAAATTCACCCCCAACCGCGTTTGATATTGCAGAGGGCAGCGTCTCATTGCGTCTAAAAAAGTGTTCGTACGCCAACATATGGAACACTTGGTACATCATAACATCCGGGTTGACGAGAGCTGCTGCGAACTCTCTCACCAAATATTTCGTATTCTCCAACACCGAAGTGTCGACAACTGATTTTACAACTTGTGTCATGCAATCATAGTTGAAGTTGAGCAAGGTTCGCAGCGCAGCTAACACAGTCTCAGGAATGGCCTCAAATCCCTGTTGGCGCGGGTCAAGGTGAGCTAATTGGGCGGCATCATCTGCGGGAGCGATTGCAATCCTAAAAGTTGGTGGCAGCTTCAACGATCGCAGAAATTTTGGTACTTCAGGAGGAGTAGGCGTGTACAACTTGTTTTTGTTCCAAAGCTCAGAGAAAAATCGAGAAAACTTTTGTCTTGGATTGATCTGTGCAACACCTGTCTTTTTGTAACGGGTACGGTATTCGTGCAAAGCGTCGCAAAATGCCTGAATATTGGAGTGAAGAAAGTATGCAAGAGCGAAAGATGTCAAGTTCTGCCATTGTTCAAACTGTTGCTCGCAAAATGAGTCTATGTGGTCGGCGTGTGCAGTCAAGAACTCGTCAACGGACAGAACGTGGCGGGAACGGCGCCCGTGTTGCGTCCGTTCATTGTTTGCTCGAAATAGGTCTGGGATGGTGGTCAAACACTTCGCCATGCGTGCCTCTGCCATGATTTTGCGTATTTGTAAAGAACAGGGATTCATCACCAAATCGAAGTGACCGCTTGCGGCACTTTCCTCGGCCGTATTTCGGTGTTTCTGGCGCCGATTCGGTCGGTGCTGTCGAACAAAGTCTAATGTTCGCAAATAAACGTTCAGTCGCGCGTGTTGCATGTCAAATAGCACTTTTGGTACATTCAAAAATGGGAACTTCGGGCGTGCTCTCTTCAACCGCTCGAGTCCGAGGCGCCGATACTTCAAAGTCCACAACGCATCTGCTTCTGCAGCCAATGCTTCAATACCCTGGAGAAGAGAAACAACACGGTGCTGCAGCAGAGGGAATTGCTTTGAGCACGCCTCGTAGATGCGCTGCATGGTTGCACCCATGCCTACTCGGTCCATGGCCCGCACTTTCTCCACAGTACGATCTTTGTTAAACTTGGAACGACTGCTGTGAGAAACTGATTGGCGCCCTTGCTTGTACACGGCTTGCAGCACCTTTAACAAGGAGCAATAAAACAATTCGATGTTGACTGTTGATGGTATCACAACACGATTTAAAAAGTGACGCAAAAGTGGCAGGGCATCGTCCGGAACTCGAATGTTGTCGAACGAAGTCGCAAAAACTGCAGTTTCTTGTTCATCTGCGACGGCAGCGGGCACAACAACTCCCGAGCCTTGTGACGATGTCCCCTCGGCCCAACTTTGATTGTCACTGTGGTGAAGCCGGTGTGGTGATCGAACGTCATTGGAAACAACCGGCGATTTTGTGCGTGCATTTTGCGATTGGTCGAAAACTATGGCAGCGTCAAATTCCGCATCGCCTACTGGTCTTCGAGACAGGCGGCCCGATGCGCTCACAGCATTTTGTGGATGATTTTGCTCAGTCAATCGTCCGTCGGCAACGGTTCTTTGCAATTTGAGTGCAAACTTACTTGCCGTACGTTTGCCACTGTGCCGCTGGCGCGACGGTGCGGTGCTCGGTCGAAGATCTGGCAACCGCTCCCGCCCTCTGTGTGCCGTTTGGCGCGACATGACGTGCGAGGATGCTCCTCACCACATCAAATGCTCACGCCCCAGGCGCCCGAAATGGTTTCGCCCCATGACCAATAGACGCAATTTTCATGGCCAAAAAATCAGTTCAGTAGCAAATCAAGTCCTGTCTTGGTCCAGTCAGGTTGTACGACCACCATTACTCCACACCTCGCGCACCTCTCGGGGTGAACGCAAGTATGTCTTGAGTTCAAAATGAGTCAACGACATACATCCACCCAAGAACGAACTTCGCCGCCCACGCCGCTCCACCAACGCCGTGCCGTGCCGTGCTGTGCTGTGCTTCTGATCGTCCGCCCTACCTGTCAACTCCGGTGCCGAGGTCAGTCAATGGTTTGTTCTGTCTGTCCGTCGCTCTTCCGTTTGTGTTCGGACTGTCGACGGTTCGACG
>Ga0213839_1001261_pt1 | contig 17186 bp, 15 predicted proteins | sample SWPATP21_FD_160075 | JGI IMG/M metagenome (GOLD analysis project Ga0213839, IMG submission 160075) | Coastal seawater microbial communities from Marineland, Florida, United States - SWPA TP2 #1 | ecosystem: Environmental > Aquatic > Marine > Coastal | place: USA: Florida | collected 2016-08-14
TGGATATTGCGAGCACTGAGCCGCCTGCCGCGGGCCCTCGTGCCTGCGCTGCTCCTGTCCGTGGCCTTCGTCGCGGGCTGCAATCCGTCGTGCAAGCGCACGTGCCGAAAGGTGCTGGAGTGCGGCAACCTGTCCACCGACCGCCTCGCCCTGGGCGCCTGCGTCGAGGACTGCGAGAAGCAGCAGCAGACGTACCGCGACTGGGACGACGAGGAGAAGCAGGACCTCTTCGTGGACCACAAGCGCTGCCTCACCGGCTCCACCTGCGAGGAGATCGAAGAGGGCGTCTGCTACGAAGGCTACGAGGACCTCTTCGCCTTCTAGCGCGGAGGGCGTCGGGCTCCTGCTTCCGCACGCTGCATCAAGCTGGTTGCCCCAGGCATGTCGCGGTGCCACAGGGTCCTGGAAGCGGCTCCGCGTGCGTCTTGCATGCCGAAGCCCGAAGTCTGGAGCCTGAAGCCTCGCGCAGCGACCTGGGTCATCCTTCGAGGAACGCCCGCCGTCGCACCACCCTCACCGTGCCGTCGGCTGGAGCCAATCGGTGAGGCGCTCGGCCGCCGCCGCTGGGGAGGGTTGGCCGAACAGGTCGCCGAGGACCGCGCTGCCCACGGCCCCCGCGGCGACCGCCTCTCGGTGGCGCTCCGGCGTCATCCCCCCCAGGGCGTAGACGGGCCCACGGAGTCCGCGGAACACCTCCGACCCCAGGGTCGGTCGGTCGTCGACCTTGGACGTGGGCGGGTGGATGGGCGACAGGAAGGTCCAGTGGGCGCCATGGGCCCACGCGGACTGCACGGCGGTCTCCGAGTGGCAGGAGCGGCCCCAGGGCCGTCTCGGTGCCTCCCAGGGCGCGTCGGGGAGGTGCACCCCATCCACGGCGTCCAACAGGGCCTCGTCGTGGGGTGTGCGCAGGTGGAGCCACACCGTCGGCACGTGGGCGAGGGCGAATGCCACGACCCCTCGCGCCTCCTCCAGGGACCGCCCGGGTTCCCGCACCAGCACGGCGGGCAGGCCGGCCTCTCCGAGGGCGGTGATCCACGGACGGAGGTCACGGGCATCTCCTGGGGTCACGGCGACCATCACGGGCAGCGGCACGTCCTCTCCCTACCATCGTGGACTCGCGCTATCGTACGGCCTGCGGATAGGGGGCCCCTCCACCCCGGACGGACCCATGCTTCGAATCGGCGACCTCGAGCTCACCAGCCGCCTCATCGTCGGCACCGGCCGCTACGCCTCCTACGAGCTGATGCGGGCGTGCCACGAGGCGTCGGGCACGGAGCTCGTGACCGTGGCGCTACGACGGGTCGACCTCGATGCCCCTGCGGGCTCCAACATCCTCGACTACGTCGACCGTGAGCGGATCCACCTCCTCCCCAACACGGCGGGCTGCTACACCCCCGACGACGCGGTGATCACGGCACAGCTCGGACGCGAGGCCCTGGGCACGAACCTCGTGAAGCTCGAGGTGATCGGCGACGACCGCACCCTGTGGCCGGATGCCGAGGGCACCCTCGAAGCCGCCCGCAGGCTGGTGAAGGACGACTTCGTCGTGCTTCCCTACTGCCCCGACGACCCTGTTGTCTGCCAGCGCCTGGCCGACATCGGCTGCGCGGCGGTGATGCCTCTCGCGTCGCCGATCGGGAGTGGGCTCGGGATCGCCAACCCCCACGTGCTGAGCCTGATCCGCGAGCTGGTCGACGTGCCGCTGATCGTCGACGCGGGCATCGGCAGCCCCGCCGACGCCGCCCAGGCGATGGAGCTCGGCGCCGACGCCGTGCTGATGAACACCGCCATCGCCGATGCCCGGGACCCGGCGCGGATGGCCGAGGCGATGCGACACGCGGTGCTGGCCGGACGCATCGGCTACGAAGCGGGACGCATGACGAGAAAACGCTACGCCACCGCGAGCAGCCCCCTGGAGGGGGTGATCCACTCCGCCGAGCGCGGTTGATGGGGGCCCTCCTGGACTTTCTGCCGCCTCGCAAAGTGGCGGGAATAGCCGTGAAGTCGCGGACCATTTCCGGGAATGCGGGGCTCCAGGGGGGACGCTCCCCGAAGACCCGTTAGATAGGCCGCCGATCCGCCCGGACTGGGCGGCCATGAACTGTCGAACCGATTGAGGGATACCGGATGCGCTCTGTTGCTGCCGTCACGATTGCGGCCCTGATTAGCGGAAGTTTCCTGGCCGGCTGCGGGGGCAAGTACAAGCCCAAGGAGGCGGTCGTCGACTCCTGGCAGCGCACGATGGAGTACCCCCCCTTCGTCCGGAACAAGAGCCTGCAGTACCTGGGCTCCACGCCCCGCACCGCAGCGCCGATCGTGCCGTTCATGGCCTTCGGAGCCGCCTACGACGTCGACCTCGTGGCCATGACCAAGTCCGACCAGGTCGACATGGTCGAGCTGGCCCGGATCACCTCGCCCTACGGCCCCATGTGGCTGGCCATCGAGTCCGACCCGCGCAGCGGCGAGCAGAGCATCGTCACCAAGGCGCCGGGGGAGATCGACACCCTGATGCCCGAGCTGCCGCTGGCCCGGAAGAACGACCCCTCCTTCAAGGTCGTCGACCAGTCCGGACCCACGCAGATCGACGTGAGCGGCTCCTACGAGGCCGTCGACGGTCGCATCGTCGACTTCTCCTTCCTGGGCGACCCCCCCGAGAAGCCCAACAAGAAGCGGAACGGCAACACCTTCGAGCACAGCCAGAGCAGCCTGCTCGCGGTCCTCGACGTCGCCACCTCCTCCAGCCTGTTCAAGGCCAACATCAAGTTCGACGGCAAGGGCCAGAGCCTCAAGAAGGTCGCCGCCGTCGTTCCCGGCCAGTTCGCCCTCATCCAGGCCCAGGGTGGCCTCGCGGTCGGCTCCTACGTGGTCGCCGAGACGGACACCGTTCGCTGGAACAACGACTACGGCATGGTGGAGGTCGTCGACCCCAACGCCGCCCCGCCGCCTCCGCCCCCCGAGGCCGTCATCCAGACGGCCATCGCCACGAGCATCCCCGCGCTCCAGGCCTGCTACAATTCCGCGCTGGAGGCCAATGCCGAGCTGGCTGGCCGCTTCGTGGTGTCCTTCGGCATGACCGACGGCGAGCTCAACTTCGCCAAGCGCAAGGACCTCGGCGATCCCGAGGGCGCGCTGATCGACGAGGGCTTCGAGGGCTGCGTGAGCTCCGTCTTCAAGGGCTACGCGCTCCCGCAGACGTCCGGCGCCGGCACCCAGGAGCTCCTCTTCGCCCTGCCCGCCGAGGAAGGCGGCGCTCCGAGCATGGAGTTCGGCGAGTTCCGCTTCGTGGAGCGCGTCATCATCGACCGTCCCACCCCGACCGACGGCCCCATCGACCTCGAAGACGAGCCCACGGACGACGAAGCCCCCGCCGAGGAGCCGAAGGAAGAGGCCCCCGCCGAGGAGCCCGCGAAGGAGGAGGCCCCCGCCGAGGAGCCCGCGAAGGAAGAGGCCCCCGCCGAGGAGGAGGCCCCGGCCCCCGAAGACGGCGGCGCCGAGCCCACCGACGGCGGCCAGGACGACGGCCTCGAGGATCTGCTGGGCGACGACGACGACCTTCCCGGCCTCGATCTGGCCCCGGCCGCTCCGGTCGAGCCGCCTCTCTCCAGCTTCACCACGACCCACGCGATGCGCTCGGGCAAGCTCGTGAAGCTCCCCTGGCAGGTCACCAAGGCTGGCCCGGTGGTCACGGCCACCCAGGTCACCGAGATGCGCACCCTCGAGTACAACTACAACGTGTACGGCGAGGCCCTCGAGCTCGCGTCCATCACGGTCGAGCAGTACGGCCACTCCGTGCCGGTCACCGCCGTGCACTTCTCGCCGGCCCTCCCGGACCTGCGCCTGCAGTTCAACGGACGCCAGACCCACCGCTACGTCATCGACGTCAACGGCCAGCAGGGCCACGCCACGGGCACCGTCGAGGTCTTCTGGGAAGAGTCCGGTCCCAAGCTCCGCGTCATCCCCGACGCCCCCGAGTGGACGGCGGACCGCGCCCTCGTGAGCAGCGTGATCTACGGCTCCGACGGCTCCGTCAGCGTGACCACGCAGCGGTTCAACGTCAGCCAGTAGGCGACCGACCGCTCCGGCAAACTGAAGGGCCGCCCCAGCGATGGGGCGGCCCTTCGTGCTCAGGGAGGGGGCCTACCAGAGGCCCCGTCGCTCTCTCGGTCCTACCACTCGTAGAAGCCGCTCCCCGCCTTCTTCCCGAGCTTCCCGTCCGCCACCATCTGCTTCATCAGCTCGGGCGGCTCGAAGGCGGCGTTGCCGAGCTCCTCTGCCAGGTACGTGCCGATGGCCATGCGGACGTCCAGGCCGACCATGTCCGTCAGCTTCAGCGGTCCGACGGGGTGGCGGTAGCCGAGGACCATGGCGGTGTCGATGTCTTCAGCGCTGGCGACGCCCTGCTCCACCATGCGGATGGCCTCCATGCCGAGGGCCACGCCCAGGCGGCTGGTGGCGAAGCCGGGCATGTCTCGCACCACGATGCAGGTCTTGCCGATGCGCTCCCCGAAGGCCTTCGCGGCGTCCACCACGTCGTCGCGGGTGGCGTCGGCGCGCACCAGCTCCAGCAGCTTCATGATGTGGACGGGGTTGAAGAAGTGCATCCCCACCACCCGGCTCGGGTCGGCCACGGCGCTGGCGATGGTCCCCACGGACAGCGAGCTGGTGTTGGTGGCCAGGATGGCGTGGGCCGGCGCCAGGCTGTCGACCTCCCGGAACAGCCGCTGCTTGAGGTCGAGGGACTCGGGGACGGCCTCGACGACCAGGTCGGAGCCAGGGACCCCCTCCGCCAGGGTCCCCGTGTGGAGGCGCTCCATGGTCGCTGCTGCCCGATCGGCGTCCACCTTCCCTCGGGCCACGCCCTTGTCGAGGTTGGCCTGGACCTTTGTGCGCGCCGCGTCGAGGGCGGCCGGGTTCGCGTCCGTCAGCCACACCTCGCAGCCAGCCATGGCGGCCACCTGGGCGATGCCGTGCCCCATCGTGCCTGCTCCGATCACCGCGACCCTTCCGATCTCCATGCTGCCTCCAGGTGTGAGGCGCATGGTCACCCGCTCAGTCCTCGGGGGCCAATGGCTTCAGCGTGGGGTCGTCGCGGAGGCGGGCCATGGCCAGGCGCACCCGGGACTTCACCGTGCCCAGCGGACAGCCGAGGTGGTCCGCCACCTCGGAGAGGGTGAGGCCGTCGAGGTAGGCGAGCTCGATGACGCGGCGCTGCTTGTCGGGCAGCTGGGCGACCCGGTCGCGGAGGGTGGCATCCCGGTGGCGGCGCTGGGTCGCCGCATCGGGAGGAGGGGGCTCGCTCGGAACCCACATCGGGTCCTCGGGATCGGGCTCGGGACGGCTTCGACGGCGCCCACGGTCGGTGCGGGCGTTCCGGGCGATGCTGTACAGCCAGGTGGTCGGGCTCGCCTTGCGGGGGTCGAAGCGGCTGGCGTAGCGCCACACCTTGAGGAAGACCTCCTGAGTCACCTCGGCGGCGGCGGTCGGGGGGAGCGTGCGGCGCAGGTAGCCCTCCACCTTGCCGCCATGGCGATGGAACAGCGCGGCGAAGGCCTGCCGATCGCCCGTCGCGATGCGCTCCATGAGCTGGTGGTCGTCCACGGACACGTCGGCAGGATAGCCGGAGCAGACCCTCACCGAGGCTCAACGTTTCACCCGGGAGACCCTTCATGCCCCACGCTGTCCTCGTCGACGCTGTTCGCACGCCCATCGGTCGCTTCCAGGGAGGGCTCGCCGCTGTCCGTCCGGACGATCTGGCGGCCCTGGTGCTCCGTCGCGCGGTGGAGCGCACGAAGCTGAACCCTGGGGAGGTCGACGAGGTGTTCATGGGCTGCGCCAACCAGGCCGGCGAGGACAACCGGAACGTCGCCCGCATGGCATCGCTGCTGGCGGGGCTGCCCCAGTCGGTGCCGGGCGTCACCGTCAACCGGCTGTGCGCCTCGGGCCTGGAGGCCGTGAACCAGGCGGTTCGCATGATCCGCTGCGGCGACGCCAGACTCTGTCTCGCGGGGGGCGTCGAGTCCATGAGCCGGGCGCCGCTGTCGGTCCCCCGCGGCCCGCAGCACCCCAAGGCCGGAAACCTCACGGCCTGGGACACATCCCTCGGCTGGCGCTACCCGAACCCGAAGCTGGAGGCCCTGTTCCCGCTGGAGGCCATGGGCTGCACCGCCGAGAACATCGTCGACGACATGGGGATCTCCCGAGCAGACCAGGACGACTTCGCGCTGCGCTCTCACCGCAAGGCCGTCGCGGCCCAGCAGGCCGGTGCCTTCGCCCGGGAGCTCGTCGCGGTGGAGGTGCCCCGCCGTAAGGCCGATCCCCTCGTCGTCGACACCGACGAAGGCCCGCGCGCGAACACGTCCATCGAGAAGCTGTCGACGCTCCGCGCCGCCTTCCGCAAGGGGGGGAGCGTCACCGCCGGCAACAGCTCGACCCTCAACGACGGCGCTTCCGCCCTGGTCGTGGCCGACGAGGACTACGCGAAGAGCCAGGGCTGGACCATCCGTGCTCGGGTTCGCTCGGTGGCCTCGGCCGGTGTCGACCCCACCCGCATGGGCTACGGCCCCGTCCCGGCCAGCCGAAAGGCGCTGTCCCGCGCGGGGCTGCAGGTCGACGACATCGAGCTGTGGGAGCTCAACGAGGCCTTTGCCGCCCAGTCCCTCGGCGTGATCCGCAAGCTGGAGCTCGACGAGGACCTCGTCAACGTGCACGGGGGCGCCATCGCACTGGGGCACCCCCTGGGCTGCTCCGGCGCCCGGATCCTCACCACCCTCCTCCACGCCATGGAGCGTCGTGAGGTCGCCCTGGGCTGTGCCACGCTGTGCGTGGGGGTGGGGCAGGGGGTCGCGACGGTCATCGAGCGGGTCTGACAGCGACCAAGGGGCGCGCACCTCGCCGGAACCGTGAAAGCGGCCTCCGAGCGGACCGATGGGAGGGGGGCCTGCGCCGCGAGGCACCGGGCACGTTACGTAGACGTCTTCCCCCCGCCCCCGGAGGTACCGATGCTGAAGAAGCTCCTCGTGGTCGACGACGACGACGCCTTCCGCGAGTCGATGGAGCTCGAGTTCAGCGATCGGGGCTTCACCGTCATCACCGCCCCCGACCACCGCAGCGCCCTCGGCCTGGCCGCCGTTCACCGTCCTCAGTACGCCGTGATCGACCTGCGCCTCGAGGGAGAGCGCGGCCTGGAGGTGCTCAAGGACCTCGTGGAGCGCCTGCCCCAGATCCGCGCCGTGGTCCTCACCGGCTACGGCAGCGTGGCCACGGCGGTCGAGGCCATCAAGCTCGGCGCCCACCACTACCTCACCAAGCCCTGCGACCCCGACGCCCTCGAAGATGCGTTCTACCGCGACGTCGCCGGCGACCCGTCCGTGATGGTGCCCGACTCCCCGCCGAGCCTGGCGCGCCACGAGCGGGAGTACATCGAGTACGTGCTCGCCAGCACCGGCGGCAACATCAGCGAGGCCGCGCGGCGCTTGGGGCTGCATCGTCAGAGCCTTCAGCGTAAGCTGCGCAAGTATCCGCCCCGCCGCTGATCCAACCATGAGGGGGCCCGCCCCCTCCGGCACCCCTACAATGGCCACGAGGGGGCCCGCCCCCTCCGGCACCCCTACCATCAGCCATGAGGGGGCCGCCCCTCCCCTACGATAAGCGGCTGGGCACAGCCACGTTGCCTCCTTCATGGGTCCCCTGATGCTCTTCCTCCTGGCTCTGCCCCTGGCCCATGCGGCCGACGCCGACACCTTCCAGCAGGCGGCATCGCTGCCAACGAAGCTGGGCTCCCTGCAGGGAGAGGCGCCGCAGCTGGCGGAGGGCGGGTTCAGTGGTGGCTTGGGGCTCGGCCTCGCCAGCAACACGGTGGTCCGCACGTTCGAGACCGATCGGCCCGACGAGGCCGAGGTGGCGCTCCAGGTGCCCCTGCTCCTCCATGGCGGCTACACCGTCGAGAACGTCGCCCGGTTCGACGTCGTCATGCCGGTGTACGTCCTCTCCGACGCCCCGCTCAACGACTTCGCCGGGCCAGCGGCGGGGGACCTGCGGGTCCAGGCGACCATCCCCCTGGTGCGCGCCGATCAGGTGCAGTTCGCCGTCGTACCCCGCATCGAGCTCCCCACGGGCTCCCAGGATGCCGTCGTCACCGAGGGCTTTGCCGGCACGCTCCTGGCCTCCGTCGGGGGCGACACCGACACCCTCGGCTGGGTGGTCAACGCGGGCCCCACCCTGGCCTCCTCCAGCCAGCTGGAAGCCGGCTCCCCGTCCACCGGGTCGAGCCTGCGGGGCGTCGTGGCGGGCTGGTGGCACGCGTCCACCACCACCCGCGTCGGCGCCGAGATCGACCTCGCTACCGCCCTCACCCGCGCTGACGACGCCGACACCGCCAACCGGAACGGCACGGCGCGCCTGTTCGCCCAGGAAGTGATGAACAACGGCGTTGGCATCGCGGCGGGCGTGGGCACCGGCATCGTCTCGGGGATCGGCACCCCCGATGCCCACGGCTTCCTGTCGGTCAGCTACGCCCAGCTCACCCGGGACTCCGACGGCGACGGCCTCGTCGACGACGTCGACAGCTGTCCCAACGAGCCGGAGGACGTCGACGGCTTCATGGACGACGACGGCTGCCCGGAGTTCGACAACGACGGCGACACCATCCTCGATGTGGCCGACCGCTGTCCGATGAACCCGGAAGACCTCGACGAATGGCAGGACGACGACGGCTGCCCGGATGAGGACAACGATGCCGACGGCGTGCTCGACGTCGACGACCGCTGCCCCGTGGATGCCGGTACCGCCGAGCTGATGGGCTGTCCCGACACCGATGGCGACGGTATCGGCGACGGTGAGGATGCCTGCCCCACGGAGGCCGGACCCGAGGAGACCCAGGGCTGTCCCGACCGCGACAGCGACCTCGTGCCGGACCACCGCGACCAGTGCCCCGACGAGCCGCGCCCGCCCGACGAGGATCCGGCCACCAGCGATGGCTGCCCGAAGATCGCCTACGTGGGCGACGGCCAGGTCACCATCACGGAGCGGGTCGAGTTCGACACCGGCAAGTCCACGCTGAAGCCCAGCAGCGAGCGGATCCTCCAGGCGGTGGCCGACGTCATCAACAACACCCCCACCATCCTGCGGCTCGAGGTCCAGGGCCACACCGACAACGTCGGCTCCGATCGCTCCAACCAGCGTCTGTCCGAGGCCCGGGCCGAGGCCGTGCGCAGCTGGCTCATCGACCACGGCGTGCCTCGGCGGAAGCTGTCGGCCAAGGGCTACGGGGAGAGCGAGCCCATCGCCCCGAACCGCACCGCTGGCGGCCGGGAGTCCAACCGACGCGTCCAGTTCCAGATCCTCTCGACGGCCCCTACGGAGGCGCCAGCTCCCCCGGCGCCCGACCAGGAGCTGGAGAACCCCTGGGGCGGCGAGCGCGGCAGCGGCGACGAGACGGGGCCGGCGAAGGAGAAGGAGGAGAAGGTCTGGGGCCCGTCGGGCGACTAGTACTAGCAGCGTCCGGGGAAATTCGAGAGCTGAGGTTCGCCGATCGTTTTCGGCGGGCCGCTGAAAATGTAGGTTGAAGGCCTCGGCAGGCCGGGTGATCTGAGATGTACCACCAAACCAAAACACCCAGCCGAGGCCGAGAACCGCTTTCCTTGTGACCCGTCCGGGTTCTCGGCGCAAGCGACCTCGGGGAGGTCGCATGCCGGTCCGCAGCCTGTCGCAGTCTTCGTTCTTCGATCCGCAGTTTCTTTGCCCGGATTGCCTCGTTCCGGGGACGGTGCCGTGGCTCCTCGGAACGCATCGGTCGCTGCTGTTCCCGCCATGGCTCCTGAAGGGCTGGCGGGGCGAGGGTCGCCTCGGTCGCGACGCGTGGCCCGCGGTGGTTCTGATGACGCTTGCGCTGCTGCGGTGGCACGAGGCCGGGATGTCGCGCTTGGCCGCGGAGAGACGGGCGCGAACGGACTTGCTGTGGAGGGCCGCCGCTGGACTGCGGCTCGGCAAGGCCACGCCGAGCGAGCGCACGATGCGTGACTTCGAGAAGTTCCTCGCAGAGAGGCATCCGGACTGCGATGCTCCCAGATACGCCGTGTTTCTCGGCCACATCGTGCGGTTGTGCCTCCAAGAAGGCGTTGTCGACAAGGCGAACTGGATGGTCGACAGCACGCCGATGTGGTGCTTCGGGGCGACACTGGACACACTCCGGCTCATCGGCGACGGCACGGGCATGGCCCTTCGGGCATGGGCCCGAGCGATCGGCCGCCCATGGCGGACCATGGCCGCCGAGCTGGAGTTGCCCTGGACGGCCGCGAAGAGCACCAAGGGCTACTTCGAGGTCGCCAACTGGAAGGACGCAGACGCGCGTTCGAGCGTGGTGACCGACCTGGCAGAGGGCGCTGTCCGCCTCGTGAAGCACATCCGCGCCGGCATCGAGGATGTGAAGCCGGCCCGACGCGGGCGTCTACTTCGACACTGCCGAGTCCTGTTGAAGATCATCGAGAGTGACCTCGAAGAGGGTCCGGATGGAGGGTTGGTCGTGGCTCGCGGCACCGCCGCCCATCGGGTCATCAGCTTCACCGACCCCGATGCGCGGCACGGCCGGAAGTCACGAAAGCACACCTTCAAAGGATTCAAGCTGCACCTGCTGGGCGATGCGGTCAGTGGGCTTATCGCCGCAGTCAGCGTGACGCCGGCCACCGTGCACGATGCAGCGCCCTGCCCCAGGCTGGTGAAGCAGGCGCAAGCGCTGGTGGCCGATCTGGAACGGCTCTACGGTGACCATGCCTACGGGATCGGGCGGAATCGACGCCTCGTGACGCGGCTCGCCGGGGTCGACTTGATCGCGCCGCCACCGCCCATTGTCCCGCCCAAGAGCGGACGCTTCGGAAAGGCTGACTTCGAATTGGACACCCTTGAAGACACGGCCATCTGTCCCGCAGAACGACCTTCCGACGGTGCTGTCTGGCACTGGTCGTCGAGAGCGAACGTCCACCTCCGCGCACACTGGTGGGCTGCGAAGACGTGCGATGGTTGCCCTCTGTTCGACCGCTGCAGGCCCGACAACGGGCGTCGTCGGTACATTCGCTTCGAGGCATACGACCTCGAGAATCTGGCGGCGCGGAAGGCGTGGTCCGACCCGGCGATGCGCCGAGAGTACCGGAAGCGAGGCCCTGGGGAGAGGCTCGTGAACAGCGTCACCCGCAGAGGGGCACGCAAGGCCCAGTCGTGGGGAATGCGAGCGGCGAACACGCAAGCGCACCTGATCGCGGCCGTGGTCGACATGTCCTTGCTTGCCCAGGCCTTGGCCGAGCGACAAGCCGCCTGACCCGTTCCCCCATGACACCGCCCACGCCCGACCATTGCTGGGACAGGTGCGCCCGAAGCTCAGCATGAAAGCCAGCGATGGGCTGATGGGCGCAGTCGCAGCCGCGGTCGAAGTCGACTACGGAGAGAAATCGGTCTGCGCGCTTCACAGAGCTGACCGACCTTCCCCGGACGCTGCTAGATGGGAATGATGTCGCCTTCCTCGTCGTGGAGGCGGGCTCGCATCACCAGGAGCGCCTCGTCGGGGGCGGCCCCGAAGGCCGCCAGGCCATGGCGGACGGCAGCCTCGTCGACCACGTCGAAGCCCACGTCCTTGTAGACCTTGACGGCGCGGCGGTTCTCGCGACCAACCAGGAGGCTGACCGTCCGCATCCCCTTCGAGCGCAGCCGGTCCATCACGCCGGAGACGAAGCGCTGGCCGAGCCCCTGACCGCGCCACCCGGGGCGGATCCCCATGCTCAGGATCATGGCCTCGTGGGGGCGCTCCCAGCTCCGCAGGCAGACGCACGTTCCGATCACCTTGTCGTTGGCCCGGAGCAGGTACACGCGTCCGCCCATGAGAAAGGCGGCGGCCGTGTAGTGGCTGAACGTGGACTCTGCGAAGGTCTGCAGGTCGACATCGATCAGCGTCTGGACCAGCTCCGGCGAGATGGTGGACACCTCGTCCACGCCAATGTGGAATTCCCGGCCGCTCTCACGAACGATTCGGAAACTCTCCATCCTTCCTCCATCAGCGGGGTGGTCTCCTATGGTGGCAGAGGAGGGGCCGCAACGAAAGGTTGCGATTGGCCCCTGGCGAGGTGTCCCCCTCCCCTGCCCTGCTCCCGTCGCCGAGATACTTCCTCGGTCCACGGAGGATCCCCATGCTCGACTTCGCCGCCCATCGCCGCTCCGTGCTCGAACGTCTCGCGGACGACGAGGCTGTGTTGGTGTTCGGAGGCGCTCACCACCTCCGCAACGGCGACGCCGAGTACCGGTACCGCCCAGACTCCGACGTCTTCTGGCTCACAGGGTGGGAGGACCCTCAGGTCGCCGTCTTCCTTCGTCCGGGCGACGAGCCGCTGACCATGTTCGTCCAGCCGAGGGATCCGGAGCGTGAGACGTGGACCGGACGACGGAAGGGGCCGGAGGGAGCGAAGGCCGAGCACGGCGCCGACGCGGCGTTCGCCATCGGAACCCTCGAGTCCGAGCTTCCGCGGCTCCTCCAGGGCGTGGCGACGCTCCACTACGGCTTTGCCAGGGACCCCGAGCATGACGCGCTGGTGATGTCCGCCGTCGCCAGAGCACGGCGGTCGGGGCGCCTGAAGGGTCTGGTCGCCCCCCAGACCTTCCACCATCCGACCGTCCTCCTCCACGACCTCCGGCTGCTCAAGAACGACGCTGAGCTGGATCGTATGCGGGAAGCCGCGCGGATCAGCTCGCTGGCCCACGTCCGCGCCATGCGGGCCACCGGGCCCGGGGTCCACGAGTACGCCGTGGAGGCTGTCCTCCACCACGCCTTCCTGGAGCAGGGCAGCACGGGGGCCGGCTACACCCCCATCGTCGCCGCCGGCGACAACGCCACCATCCTGCACTACGTCACCAACCGCGACGTCTGCGAGGATGGCGAGCTCATGCTGATCGACGCTGGCTGCGAGGTCGACTACTACACGGCCGACATCACCCGTACCTTCCCGGTCAACGGCACGTTCACCGATGTCCAACGTCGGGTCTACGACATCGTGCTCGACGCCCAGCTGGCGAGCATCGATGCCTGCCGCGCCGGGCGAACCTTTCACGACGTCCACATGGCGAGCGTGCATCGGCTCACGGAGGGCATGGTGGAGCTCGGACTCCTGACCGGCGACGTCGATGAGCTCGTGCAGGAAGAAGCCTACAAGCGCTACTACATGCACGGCACCAGTCACTGGCTGGGGCTCGATGTCCACGATGTGGGCCTGTACACCAACGCGCCGGGCCAGGAAGCCGGGAGTCGTCCCCTCGAGCCGGGCATGGTGCTGACCGTGGAGCCCGGACTGTACATCGCCCTCGACGACGAGACCGCCCCTGAGGAGCTGCGTGGAATCGGCATCCGCATCGAAGACGACGTGCTGGTCACCGACGGCGAGCCGGAGGTGCTCACCGACGCCGCGCCAAAGGACCCCGATGTCATCCAGGAGCTGATGGCCCGCTACGGCTGAGCCGCCCTCCCCCCCTCCACCGGAGTCCCTCATGACCCAGCCTTCCCTCGCAGGACGCGCCGCGCTGGTGTGCGGCGCCAGTCAGGGCATCGGAAGAGCCACCGCCCTGGCCCTTGCCGCTCGGGGCGCCGACGTCACGGTCCTCGCACGCCGAGCCGAACGACTGGAGGCGCTGGTCCCGGAGCTCCTGCACGCGGGAGCCTCCCACGCCGAGCCCCTGCCGGCCGACCTGGACGACCTGGACGGGCTCACCGAGACGCTGGCAGGGCGCCTCGCGAGGGGGCCCGTGCACGTCGTGGTGAACAACACCGGCGCCCCTCCGAGTGGCCTGCTGCTCGACGCCTCGGTGGAGGGAATGGGTCGAGCGCTGTCGCGTCACCTCTTCGCGGCCCACACCATCATGCAGGCAGTGCTGCCCGGCATGGAGGCGGCCGGCTACGGACGCTTCGTGCAGGTCCTCTCGACGTCGGTGCGCGAGCCCATCCCGAACATCGGGCTCTCCAACATCTCGAGGGCGGCGGTCGCGAGCTGGGCGAAGACGCTCTCCCGCGAGCTCCCTCCAGGCGTCACCACCAACAACGTCCTGCCGGGATTCACCGACACCGAGCGGCTGTCGGGCCTGGCGGGCGAGGCGTCGGCCCGGAGCGGCCTGACACGGGACGAGGTGTACGCCAACTACGTGCGCGTCACCCCCGAGGGGCGCCTCGGCCGTCCAGCGGAGATCGCCGCCGCCATCGCATTTCTGTGTTCTCCGGACGCAGCCTTCATCCGAGGCGTCTCGCTCGCCGTCGATGGTGGCCGCCTCCACAGCATCTGAGGCATCTCGTGCAGTACGACATCTTCTTCTCGATCAGCCAGACCCCGGTCGACGGTCACACCCCCAGCGAGGCGGAGATGTTCCGCAACGCCATGGATCAGGTCGTGGCTGCCGACGAGCAGGGCTACGCCACGGCGTGGTTCGCGGAGTCCCACCTCTCGAGCGAGGTGCAGAAGCAGAACCCGAACCCCGTCATTCCCCACTGGCAGGGTGAGGTCGGCCTCAACGTCGACTTCCTGCAGATGGCGAACCAGGTGTTCCGTCGCACCAAGCGCATCGAGTGCGGCTCCGCCATCATGAACATCCTCTGCAACGGTGGACCGGTCGCCCACGCCGAGCGCGTGGCTGCCTGGGCGGCCCTCCACGGCATGGACCCCGATGAGCGCCGCCGCCTCCATGTGGGCTTCGCCGCCGGTCGCTTCGACTTCATGAACCGTGCCTACGGTATCGGGCCTCGCAACGACCTCGAGCAGGCTGCGTGGCGCGCCATCAAGGGACAGGTGTTCGCCAGGGCCGGAGAGATCTTCGTTCGGTTGCTCGCTGGCGAGACCCTCGCCAGCGCGGCCGTGCCGCCGGTCGTGCTGGAGCGCAGCCACTTCCGGTCCGACGAGGACTGGGCGAGGGTCCGTGCGCTGGCCGACAGCGACCACATCGAGATCCCGCCCTTCTACGACTTCGAGACGCTCGAGATCATCCCTCGGGACTGGCGGCGCGAGCTGGTGCAGTTGATCATCGGCTCCCACGATCCAGCCACCCAGGAGCGGGTCAACCGCTTCGCGCCGGTCCAGGTGTTCAACCTGTCCATCACCAAGCCCGACGTCATCGAGGCAACCCATCGACGGCTGGCGGCCTGCTACCACCCCGACGGCGGCCCCTGGGCGCGGCACATGATGCCGCGGACCACCTTCGTCTTCCTCAACGAGGAGCCAGGGCTCTCCCCCGCACAGCGCCGAGAGGCTGCGCGGAACGAGGCGCGGTCCGCACTCACGGCCTACTGGACCGCTCTCCAGGGCACCATCGATCCCGCCAAGGTGGAGAAGGCAGCCGACAATGCCCTCGTCGGTGATGCCGAGGCGGTGGCGGCCCAGGCGGTCGAGCGCTTTCACGCCGATGATCGGTTGATGTTGTGGTTCGACTTCTTCAACCACGACTCCGACCGGGTCATTCGCAACCAGGCAGCCTGGATGCACGAGGTCGCACCGCGCATCGACGCCGCCATCGGGAGGGCCTCGTGATCGAGCTCGCCAACCACATCGGAGGGCGGGCGCGCCCGGCGGCGTCCGGCGCCGTCCTCGACGACGTCGGGCCAGCCACAGGAGCGGTGGTCGCGACCATTCCCGACTCGGACGCGGCCGACGTCGACGACGCCGTTCAGGCCGCCCGTGCCGCCTTCGAGGGCCCGTGGGGTGGTGCCTCCGCCTCTGAGCGCGCGGACCTGTGCGATGCCATCGCCGACGCCATCGAAGCGGACCTGGACCGATTCGCAGAGCTGGAGTCCATGGACACCGGCAAGCCCATCCACACGGCGCGGACCATCGACATCCCCCGTGCCGTGGCCAACTTCCGCTTCTTCGCGGGCGCTGTGCGGCACGACCACACCGGCGCTCATGCGATGGCCGACGCCATCAACTACACCGTGCGTAAGCCTCTCGGCGTCGTTGGGCTCATCACGCCGTGGAACCTTCCGCTGTACCTGCTCTCCTGGAAGACGGCTCCGGCCCTGGCCACGGGGAACACGGTGGTGGCCAAGCCGAGCGAGATGACCCCCCTGACGGCGTCCGCGCTGGCCGACGTCGTTCGCGACGTCGGTGGTCCGGCGGGGGTGTTCAACGTGGTCCACGGCCTGGGGGCAAAGGCAGGAGCTCCGCTGGTGGCCCATCGTGACGTTGCGGCCGTCAGCTTCACGGGAGGAACGGCCACGGGTGCCCACGTTGCGGCCGCGGCCGCTGGGACCTTCAAGAAGCTCTCGCTGGAGCTCGGCGGCAAGAACGCAACGGTGGTCTTCGGGGATGCCGACCTCGACGCTGCGGCCAAGGGGGCCGCCCGCGCCGCCTTCACGAACACCGGGCAGATCTGCCTGTGCGGGTCTCGCCTACTCATCGAGCGGTCCGTCTACGACGCGTTCGTCGAGCGATTCGTGTCGGCCGTCGAGGCCATGCCACAGGGCGACCCCAGGCACCCCGACACCCGCATCAGCGCGCTGATCAGCGCCGCCCACCGGGACAAGGTCGCGAGCTACGTGGCGCTGGCTCGGGAGGAGGGGGGCACGATTCGACTGGGGGGCGGCGTACCCTCGCTCCCGGGGGAGCTGAAGGACGGCTTCTACCTGGAGCCCACCGTGGTGGAGGGACTGGCCCCGACCTGTCGTACGGCCACGGAGGAGATCTTTGGCCCGGTCGTGACGCTCCACCCCTTCGACACGGAAGAGGAGGCGCTCGCCATCGCCAACGGCACCCGGTACGGCCTGTCGGCATCGGTCTGGACCAGCGACCTCCGCAGGGCCCATCGATTCTCGGCGTCCCTCAAGGTGGGCATGGTCTGGGTGAACACCTGGCTCAAGCGCGACCTCCGCGTGCCCTTCGGCGGCACCAAGGACTCCGGTGTGGGTCGAGAGGGAGGGAGCTACTCACTGGCCTTCTACACCGAAGACCAGAACGTCTGCATCCAGCTGTAGGGAGTCGAAACAGGCCCGATGTTCCCCAGCTGCCAGCGACACTGGCAGGTGGGGAACATTCCGTCGGGGCAGGCCTGCCCCCAAACGCAAGAACGCCCCGGCCGAAGCCGAGGCGCTCTTCACTGCGTGCGTGTGGCTCAGCTGCCAGAGCCGCCCGTGCCGCCGAGGCCACCGGTGCCGCCGCCGAAGATGCCCGAGCCGCCGAGGC
>Ga0213839_1001263_pt1 | contig 17181 bp, 7 predicted proteins | sample SWPATP21_FD_160075 | JGI IMG/M metagenome (GOLD analysis project Ga0213839, IMG submission 160075) | Coastal seawater microbial communities from Marineland, Florida, United States - SWPA TP2 #1 | ecosystem: Environmental > Aquatic > Marine > Coastal | place: USA: Florida | collected 2016-08-14
GAACGACCGAACGACGAACGACCGAACGACCGAACGACGAACGACCGAAGCGACGAACGACCGAACGACGAACGACCGAACGACGAACCACAATGACGAGCACAATGACAACAGCAAACGGTGCGTGCTGTTTTGAAATTGACGACGACATTGACAAAGAAGACGACAGAGACGACAGAGACGACAGAGACGGCAGAGACGACGACCACGACGACCACGACGACCACGACGACACAAGACGTATTGGTCGTAGAGGTCGAAACGTAGCCCAGTAGTTTGTGAGTAACAGTTCCGGGAGTACTACTCGCAGTAGTACTATGACGTGCGTTAGAGGAAGTGGCGCAATACGTTTGAGGAGGCTGTGGCAACCGGCGGTTCGTACCCAGCAGAAACTATTACACTTTCATGGAGGTTGAGTTGATGAGCATCGAATTGTTTGGAGTCAGAAGTTTGTATTTTTTTCCCGTAGTTCTCACAAAGTGTTTGTGAGTGGAAGGCCAGTCGCTCGCGCCTGACCGACCGACCGCAGTGCACAAATTGGAGTGTGACCGGGTTTCGTTCGCACCATGGTGCGTGGTTGCGACGCAGCTGCGGCAGTCGCAGTGGCTGCGGCCGCGTTTCCCGTGGCAATTGGATGCGGTATGGAAGAGCACACCTCTGTCGCGCACCGCGCCCTGTCGTATTATGGGAAAGTGAGCCAGTCTCCGCAATCTCAGCTGTACAATGACCTGCTGCAAAAGTATCCCGACAGCGTTTTGGCAGGAGCCGACTTTCCTGACTTTCTCTATGCGTGTGGCACCGACCACGATGCAGGCGAAGCCGCGCACTGGCCGCCGTGGCAGGCCACGGCCGTGAATTACACCCGCACGTTCCCGGACTTTGCTGCAGGCAACCTCACTGGAGATACTGAAGAGTTCATGGCCTTTGTGTTTGGTGTGAGCGTGCACTACATCGCCGACGAACTTTGGGAGGGTCTCAATGGCCAATTGGGCAACGGCCAAGGCTTCGTCCGAGTGCTCTCGGCGGCAAATTTAAATGGCACAGGGACCACGGACAACAACGAAGGACCTGCCAACATGGCTGGGGATTTCCACATGTCCTTTTCCACCGATCAGCAGTGGCTGCACCCGTGGCAGCGCCAGTATCCACTGGAAAAAATCCTAGAAGTGTACCACTTGTACGGCAAGCCTAATGTCACGCTGAAGTCTCTAGAGACCTGCAAAGCGATATTCGACCTCGGGTTGTGGGCGGAGCAAATATTCGGGAAGTTTCTGTTCATTTACCAAAGCTCGTTCCACGACTACGTCCCGTTCGTCGCGGAGCACGACCTTTCTCTCCCTATCGGTGGGATTGATGACATGGCGGTATGGAGCACATGGGTGTGGGAACGTGTAGCGCGTTGGTTCGACGACGGGGCGCCTCCAAATCCTTCGCCCAACGCCGGTGACGACTCCGGTGTCCCTGGGGAATCTTACGTGTACGGCCGATTGGTCGGCGCGCAGCCAGTGCTGTCCAAGGCAGATGCTTGGCTCCACTCGTACACGGGCAAGCTGGACGAGCTTGGTGAGACCGCCACCAAGCTCATGCAGAGCAATGCTCTGTCGACCGACATGTTTGAACTTGTCGACGTGTCCAACGCTTCGGCGGGTATCGCTTACACGGGGCCTGAAGAGTACTTTGAAGTTGCCGAAGCGCTGCTCGAGACCCTCGTGACGTCTCTCGTGGAGAACGGGGTCTTTGACTCTACTGCCGTTTCAAGCATCTTTCTCACGCAATCAAATCCATTGATGTCGGTCGGCTCCTCTGAAAATGTGAACACTCAAAGTGTTGCTGATGTGATCACTGCAGACGCCGACGAAAGCTCGCCCCTCGCTTACACTGGCTCCAGCTTGGCCGTTGGTGACTTTAACGGAGACAAGGTCGCGGACATCGCGGTGGGCTCATACGGGTGGGGAGTCCCTGGGCAGCCCCAGGTCGGACGGGTCAACGTGCAACTGTCGTCTGGAGGCGCCGCGCAAAATATGTCGACCTTGACGTTACAAGGATCCATGACACACAGTAGATTTGGCTGGGACCTCGCTGTGCTCGACTTCAACGATGATGGCATCGACGACCTCTGCGTGTCGGCGCCAACCGCGTCATGGAACAACTCCTTGCCGATCACAGATGCCACTCCGTCCGTGCGCTTCTGGGGACTGGTCGAATGCTACTTCGGCCATGCAGACAGCGGTCTTTCCACCGAAGCCGACTATAGCATTCGCACCACACACGATCTCACCGGGCTCGGAATGACGCTGCGAAACATAGATATTGACGGCGACGGTCAAGATGACCTTGTGATCGGCGCTCCCATGAATTCCAACACCACCACAGCTGGAACTGAGGCCGACAACATTCAAAAGGGACTGATTTTGGGATTTCGATCCGGATCACACAGGCTCACACAAACCATCATCGCCGAAGCTCGCTCCAGTGCTGACCTACTGATCGACGGGCCGAGCAACTTTGGCTGGTTTGGTGAAGATGCTGCCATCTGGAATGTGCCTTCCGAGCGGGTTGTTGATGCCTCGCAGGCGGTGTCACAAAGTCGCCAGTTTCTCTTAGTTGGTTCGCCTTTCTTCCGCACTGGAAATGGCAGCGTTGGTCGCGTTTACGCGTACGAAGTCGGGGCCGCGATATCTTGGCAGACTGGCTCGGCTGCTTCGCCTCCCGTGTCGTTCACCATCACGGGAGTGGAGCACGCCGCAGAATTTGGCAAAACTGTTGCAGTGGTTCCGAACGTCACTGTCGCAGGTGTTGCAGGCCAGACAGTGCTTTCTGTATCAGCTCCAGCGACGGGCGGCCCACACAGTGGAGTGCATCTTCAAGCTGGATGTGTGCATTTGCTCTCTTCCACAGCGCTTGCTGGTCGAGTTGGTGCCAATACCACCTTTGACATTGGTGTTGACGAACTATCGGAACAGTCCATATCGATTTTAGGGGGGCGCGGCGGGACTGTGATGGGGCGGCTTGGGTTTTCGCTCGCTGCAGGGGATGTGTTATCGCCAGGTGGGTGCTCGACCGAGATTATTTCGCACAATGATCCAATGATACAGTGTTCACTTTGCGAGACAATTGTGATGCTGTGTAGGTGATGGTGTGCCCGATATTGTCATTGCAGCGCCGTTCACTTCAGGTGACGTGCAGCGTTTGCGCAATGTTGAAGCTGGAGCCGTGTTCGTCGTCGATGGAGCAACTCTGCCGGCGTTTGGATCAGTCATTGATGGCATTGTCAATGCTAGCGCCGCGCAAGCTTGGGGCCAAAACCGCCATGACCGCATGGGTGCCGCTCTCGCAGTTGGCAAGATCGACCCCGAAGCATCAGATGGATTATCCGGCGTGCTTGTTGGGGCGCCAACGTCGAGTAGCAATGGGACGGAGATGGCAGGGCGCGTGCTGGCACTTCATTTTTAGGCATGGATCGTCAAGACCCAGTCGTGAATTCATGAATGCCGTTCGTATGAGCGACATTCTACAAAACACTAAACGTAACCTTACACAGCATTTCTTAGTCACTGCTATTTCATCGTGCTGCGAGTACAAGAGCTCTCTACTAGAACTCACGAGACTAGAAATCAAAAGGCCACGAGCTTATTTAAAACCATGGACTGCACTCAACTGGCATTTGGGCATGCTCGTCCAAATTAGAGGCTGCACTGATGAGATCCACGATGTGCTGGTCCAATTCAGGAAGTTGGTGTCGAGTTGATTGAGCGTTCTGTCCGACACGAATTTCGTCCTGCAATCCCCATCGCGGCCGGCGACCCGGTGTCGGCGTCGAAGATGCGGTGGCTGGGTTTGACAAGGAAAATCTGGCGGGTACCGCAGCTGGTGCCGACGTTGGCTTCGTTGGCTTGCTGCCATCGTGCCCAGATCCGGGATTATTGGGGGAACTGCTTGTGGTGTTGTCTTGTCCTGCTGGTGGCTCCGTCGGCCCATCACGGCTCTTGTTCATTCTGTCGACATATTCACGCCGAGACTTTTGGTAGTGGTAACGAGGGTTCGACTGCCATTCCGGTTTTATGGACAATCTTTCGACTATCGCAATCACATCCAACACGTTGTGATGGGTTGCCACTTTGATAGCAGCTTCCCGCTGTGCAACGGATATCGATGCTGCCGAAGAAAAGAAAGATGGTTCAGAGGTGGACCCGGGTGATGGAATGAGGGGTGAGCCTCCGGCACTTGACCGCAACACAGATGCCTTTCGAAGGAGTTTGGGATTTGCGCGAAGACTGTCCGAAAAAAAGAGCTCCAGATAAATTCGTAGGAACTCCAACTGAGGTGCCTACAGATGACGTGAACGTGGCAGCACGAGAAAGTTAGTTGTGACGGGAAGTGTGAAGAACAACATAGGGTGCTTGTTCCATGACACTCACCTCGGTCAAACAACCTGCAATTGCAGCTAAACAAGCCGCGTACGTCCCCGAGAGTCGGAATGGCCCAATGAATCGCAGCAGGTTTCGAGTTAGTCGAAACGGCATTGAATCAACACCGGCCCGCGCCAACCGTCCTGATCCGGGGCTGAACACTGGTTGCATTTCTTCCGTGAAGAGATGCCCTATATAAAAGCACGAACAATTAGCTGATGACGCTCGGCCGCTCGCGTGCATGCACGGCATAAATCATGACGTGCCTGTGGCGAAATCGACGCCAATTTTGTGCAGTGACAGACTGTCCATGCACAAAGAATAGCTTTGGAATGATATCGCTGCGTGATCCCGCGTGAAGTTTTCCTGCACCAACAACGGGCCAACACAGTAAGCATGACATTACCAACGACGAAGGCAGCGAACATCGGGTGTCAACGAACCTGGAAAGCGAAGAAGTCGGCAGCGGATGGCACGACTGCCGAAACAAAATTGGTCAAAATATTCACTGGCACAGGAGAAACACCAATGTCGCCAACTTCGATGTCGAAGTCGCCCGTGCGCGGGGCGGTGTGGCCACACATATGATTGAACGCAAAAACGTTGGCTTCGTATGTCGCTTGCTCGGTTCCGGGCGCTGTTTGACCATTGCTGTCAACAGTGTGTCGTCGCGCCGCGGCGTGGCTTCGACGCAACTTGACGAAAGTTTGCCAGGCACTAAGCTCATCTATTCGGCTACCGGCCCGGTAGATGTCCTCCAAACTCCTTCCAGTTTTAATGTCGCGACGCAAGCGCACGTGCAGACCTACTGGGACAATGGCGGTTTCCGGAAATCTGCAAAAATGACGGCGGTATCAGGACGGGCAATTACAAGCGAGCCGGTTTTTAAATCCAGTCGACTTACTTGATATTTCGCTGTGTGCACGGTGCATGCTCACGTAGCAGGATATTCAACAGGCAATTCAGCTGCGAAGCAAAACACAAAACTTAGAAAAAAAAATGAGGCAACAGATATTGTGACAACCGCACAGTGTACCTGGTTCATTCGACTTTCGACTCTTGTGAGATGCTTCGTGTGAAACTGCAGCACGAAGCGAGTCCTATGACCTTGTGCACTGACTATCCCAATCCTACGCAGCGGTTGTCCGTGTCGTTGGATTACTTCCACCTGAACATGAGAGCAAGGCATATGTGACTCTGCGGGCGACAACGGAATCGCTGGAAATCCACAATGAGTCGCACCCGTGGATCGAAGTGATGAATTGTGAAATATCTCTCTTTATTCGGACTGGTGGCACCATCCATGTTGGAGGATGAGTACTGGCCCGGAATCTGAACATGATCGGATGAAAAGGTGGCGAGGAACCGGCTGCAGGTGTGCAAGTCAAGTTTTGATCTGTGTAGTGAACCAAGTCATGTCAGTGAACAAACATCGTTGCTTTCAAATTGACATGCGACACGTACAATCGGCATGCGATCCGACGCTTGAGACGAGAGCGCCACCGTTTCAGGGCAGCGATTATCTCGTCCATAGATTTCGGCAGTGCTGGATTCGGTTCCAGTTTCGGGGCTGAGTCGTGAACACGTTGTCCACATGCCTCGATGCGAATCGTGCGTGATGGCAAGTATGGTCGGAACAGCTGTTGAAACTGGTGAATTAAGGGGTCCGACGAAGAGCCGTCAAAGTCGTACGCGACTGGGTTCGTGTGCGAAGCTCGTCGCCGGAAAAAATTGACAGTGAACTCGTGCCCAGAGATGCCAGGCTCGATATGTCGGTCCTTGTCGAAGCGACCGCATAGTTGCTGCAGATAGGATTTGAAACTCTCGGGCACCCCAGGGCCTTCATTCTTATTGGAAAAACACTTGCGAAGGAGAAGTTCGACCGTACTCAACAATTTTTCCTCCACACTGGGCTTCAGGGAGTCTGCGCGCAATGCCTACGTAACAACCAGACAAAACAAAAATTACTCTCCGAACAGAGGATGACGAGAAGATGACACTCAAACTCAAGCATTTTCAAAACCAACTTGAGACAAAACGCACCCGTGTCAGCAAATGCAGTGCCCCGAAGAGACGGGTATGGCGTCGTTTGACCAACGACAGCAGGTCACGCACGTAATTCGCTGCTTGGTCAGCCTGCAACTGCGCCAGACTTCTTGGCCGAGCTTGAGGAGCAGGCACTCCGTAGGGTGAAGATCCCTGTGCGCCACCGGGCACGCCGGAGTTCTCCTTCGCGCGTTGGACTTCCGCCTCGATATCTTCGATGCTTGAGCAACTTCGAAAAGACTGCGCACCAAGCCCATTTCCGAGCGATAAAAACACATTGCATCTTGACATTGAATCGTCGCTTGATCGAAGAATTGGATTGGTAGGCGTAGCAGTCTCACCGCCGTTTCCATTGAAATCACTCGGATCTTTTTGCTCTTGACGAGCCAAAGTTCTTGTTGAAGGAGATGTTTGCCCGTGCAAGTCAAAAGTCGACACAACACGAAACAGCTTGGAAGTTGACGGCGGTGGACTAGATTGCTGAGTAGATCCTACTACTGAGTTGTCCAGGTCACTTCTCGCACTTGCAGCCTTGGCGGCTTCCAATTCTGCCTCTGCAGAAGCTTTATCTGCAGCAGCCGCTTCCGCTGCCAAAATTCCCTGTGCATGTTGAATTTCGTAAAACACTGCTTGTGGTGCATTGTACGCTACTCTTGCCAAAATAGGTTTCAGCATTGGTCCCTCAGTCTTCGATAGACCAGCAAGCAACTGAGTTGTCCATGGCAGCCAAGCCCAAAAGGGCACTTTGTTTTTGTATGCGGCAAATGTTTTGGCCACCGCAGGAGTGGGGTAAGCCGCGAGCAACGAGAGTACACGCACAATGCTTCTGTGAGATTTCTCAGTGTTGAAGGTGACTGCCTGTAAGAGGCAATCGAGTATTTGACGGGCTTGATTTTGATTCGCGTCTTGTTGCGCCAAAGAAAAGGCACTTGTGGGTGTTGTTGTTTGCTGGGTGCGAGTCATCAACTGTTGGTGAAGGAACGTACCCCACGACAACCACGCTGCACTGTATGTGGTCGACGCCTGCGCGGCTCGAGAAAAAGCTTGCTGGGCAAGGTTCCGGTGATTTTGGGAACGCAAGAATTCACCCTTGATGCGAAAGAGCTCCGCTTGTTCATCGGCCCGAAAGTTGTCCATCACACTTGTAATCATATAGTTCACAGCATCAAGGCCATAAAGTCGGCCGGCTTTGTAAGGTCGGCCACTGAAATGGATTAACAACTGTTCTCTGACTTTATTGAATCCATCTATTCTCTCCATGTGTTTCATAGTCAGCTTGGCTAAAGTGCGATTGGCAAGCACATGAAAGCCCTTCGTCCTCGCCGTTCGAGCAAGAGTTGTTGCAGTCCATGGCGCATCGTGAAGCAACGAACCGTCTTCTTCCGTGCGAGCAAGTGGCTTAAACTTGTGTCTTAGCACGTCGAAAAGTTGCAGTCTCCACGTTAGGCAGTTATCCCACACGAGCATAGGGTCTCCGTCAGTTGGGACACGCTTGCGCCACGGAAGAAGGATGCTCTTTTTCTTTTCGTCAAGGCGATGGGGTCCTCTAGGTCGGAATTCCGCAAAGTGGCGCACCAATTTAAAAGATTCATACGCCTCCAGGAGCAATTGGGTGTTTCGCAGCAGCGGTGCGTGCGGTGCTGATGCCAGCGGTGGTAAGCTTGCCCAACTTGACAAAAGTTGTTGTTCGCACCGATGGTACAACGACTCAAACTTCTTCATATCCTCAGTGATTGTGCTCGAGGATGAATGCGCGATGGCAGCATACATCTGAGTGAGCAGAGCGCGGAAGTTGTCATTGATGGCATTGATAGCCGCCGTCGACGCTGCCATTTGGCGTTGGGCAGCGAGTGAAAGAAGTCCATTCGGCTTTCCTGCGGTCGATGACAAGTCTTGGAGCAATGGTGATGACCAGTTTCCCAGTTTCGCCTGGCACTCACGGTCAAGCATTTCGTCGTTGGAAGAAGATGCGTAGTCTTTCAGAACTTGCCAATCGCCAAGCTCCTTGGTACATGAAATCCAACGACGTTGCCACACCTGCAGCTCGTGCTGGCTGGTGTCGTCGGCGAGATTTACCTCAGCGTACCTCCCATTTGACCCCACGACTGACTTACTCGCCCTGTCAATGGCCTTCGCATAGGCTTCCCTTGCGTGTGCATGCTTTGTTTGCGCTTCCAATGACATTGCGTATCGTGCTTCCCCAACGGAACTGAAGTGGCGATGCAATCCATATTGCAGATCGCTTGCTTGCAAGGTCGAAAGAACATTATCCAACGAGCGAAAGGGAACAACAGTATCAGCGCTGCACCCTGTTCCCAGAGATGGCTCGTTGGGCTTGCGTCGAGCACTCGGTGATCCACTTCCGGCTTGCTGCGCGATATCACGTCGACAAAACGCGATATTGGCAACGTTATCAGTGATCAACGGTGCCACACTAAACCAACAATTGTGTGCGTCGCCCAAGTAATTCAGAAGAGCAGACGGGATGAATGGTCGGGGATCCAGCAATGAACACAGTGACAAGGTGGCAGTTACAACGGTTCGACTTGAACTAGTTCCAAGTGAGTCTAACAATACTGGTCTCGGCGAAGAACCCGCGGACGCAGGCGAACTGTCATGGCTAAGTTTGTCAGCAGAAGATTTACCAATACTACTGGATTGAAGCCATGGCTTGGACAACAAAGATACAATGGAGGGTGCAAGATCTTTCTGCTCGTCAATTGACAGATGCGCCCACATGGATGGCACGACTTGCAAAAAGACTTTCGTGCCGAGAATTGGGCGATGATAGCAAGAACTTCGAACAGCTTCCAGCATCAGCCTCGCGTAGCGCTGGTGGCTGAAGTTTTGATCAAAGCCAAATTGGTCCAAGAACCCACGCTGCTGGCGGATAAATGAACGCTGCCATGGTCTTTCGCCAACTGCATTCGACGATGCCTCCACCCACAACGTTATAACTTCGTCAAGAACGGCATCCGACGGCGAGAAACTTGTCGTGCACCCCAGGCGCCTGTTCAGCTCCAGAAGCAGCACGTCCACGATGATCGGTAAAAAGTTGAAACGAGCAACCGGAGCCCAGTCATATTCAAAAACAGTTTTAAGAACTGTGTAGAAAGACACAGGAGATTCCTCGTCGAATGGCTGCGACGTGGTTTTGCGTCCAATTAATGATGGCTTCAGCGATTCATTGAAAAAAGAACGGTCAATGAATTGTGCTCGAGGATGATCTTGCGTGCATACGCCTGTGGGAACGCTTTGGAAAACTTCATACAATTTTGTAAAGTCGCAACGATACCATTCATTGAATACTTCGCGTCTCGTTCCTGCATCTTCGACAAGCAGGCCAATAACCAGAGTGTCGTGTGTAAACGACAGCATCGTGTCTTGCTCGACCTCGGAAAGACCGGCAGCTCCACGAGTTTGACGCGAGGTACTTTCGGCAACGGAGCCATTCCGGCGGATTCGCGCCGACTGGCCGGCAAGAAGCTGCGGTAAAGACTTCCACGCAAGGTTCGTGGTGTCAGCAACTGGCTCGGCAGCCCACTGCAGTCGTAAATTTTGTACAAACCGTAAGTTCAAAGCCACATACAGAGACACCAGCCTTGGATCGGCTCGACGCAGATGCGCAACTGCCGGCCAAGCTGCCACCATGAACTGCCCCACCTCTTGTGCAGTTAGTGATGGACTGGAAATTGTAGCGTCAAAGTGGCTTTGGGTACTTCCAACAAACATTGGAATGCTTCGTCCTAGAGTCCGGAGTGCATGCGAGAGCAGTGCGGCATCGTGTGATGCAAAATCGGATTTGAATTGCAACGGAAAAGTGGGTTTGGCGGTAGCGACTATTTTCCCCATCGCTTGCACGAAACTGGTTTTGAGTGACGGTTTGCGTGGAATAATCATTCGCATGAGTTCCAAAATTCTTCCAATGGTTTCGACACATTGTCCGTCAAATGTCGTTGCGAGCGAAGCATCGCCGCCGTTGGGCCGTCGTCGCAGTTGCGTCAAGAAGGCACGCCCATACTTTAACACTCTCTGGTGGTGAACGAGATCCCGCAGCAAAGCGGTGAGAGAAGGAGCGAAACGCGGCGTGCACGAGATGCACTCAGGCCCGGCCGCGAAAAATATTTTTATGGCAAGGAACGACTTCGTCCACTCATGTTCTGCACGGCGGATCTTCGACAGCATATCTATTTGGGACTGGGTCAACTTTAGTGCTTGACCACTTGACTGCCGAGTTGCCGACACAGAAAACACAGCGCTTGATAATTGCAGGTTCCTGAAACTATTGGTGGACGCCGTAGAGGTTCCCACTTCAACCCGATGTCCGATAATTGACGACAGAAGCATCAACAATTTGGAAAACAATATTCTGCTACTTTTCTTCGCAGAAGGATGTCGTCCATCGCCGACAATTTGCAATGACAGTGCTTGCACGTCTTCTGACTTCGATGACAATGCTGCGAGCATGTTGCGATGGTGACCATCGGAAGCTGACGGATCTGCGAGACCGACCTCGAATGCTTTTTTGAAGGAATTCAATATCGACGCAACAGCATTATGCACAGTGGTGCTAGTGCTGTTGTCCAGGAAGCATCGAGTTGTTTCGATTGCGATTTCCAAAGCCTTGACATACTGTGAAACGTAGGTTGCTTCACAAGCGAACAGTTTGGCTGCTGCGTGTTTGGCAAACTCTTTTTCACGCTTAATGGAATAATTGTTTTGTGGTGTCCTCGCATTGAGAACGACTAACCGCTGCTTCGCCGACTCGTGACTTTCCTGATAACGCTCACGGTCTCGTTTATATTTCTGGTCAAGCTCGGACAAATGGAAAGCAAACACAGACGGCTGAAGCCCCACACCTGGGGCAATGGCGAGAGCTTTCTCTGCAAGTGAAGTGCATCTACGAGCCAAGTTCGCCGCTTCGTCTCTTTCCGAACTTTTGGAAGCGGAAATATACAACTGGACGCGGACCAACATCCCACACGCTTGCTCCATGCGTGCATTGATTTGTCTTCTGTGGTCTAAATACCTGTCCCAACATTGCATTTGGTTCTTATGCGTTTGAGCCATTGGTTTGCCACGACGGACGGGCTTCGACAGCACGGGTCTGTCCTGAACTCCATCGCTCAACCGAATACGCTTGGCCTTCAAAAATCGGCGAAGATTGTCGAATCTTGCAGCACTCTGTTTTAGGGGCTTGGCACGCTTCCATTTTCGTTGAAAGCGTTTGGCCGAGCGTTTCGTCTTTGATCCTCGTTTTCCACGGTCTCGTCCGCTTCCAGACATCCCAGAGGACCTCCCGCGTTTCGAAACATTATTTCGCATGTTGTCCATAGTAACACTTTCTGTGGCATCGGCCCGAGAATGGCGGGCAACAACATCAGCAATGACTCGATTTAAAACATCTGCAACAATCTGTTGTGATGTACTATGTTTTGGTTTGGAACGTGGGATGTTGTTGTCAGCGGCAGCTGAGGGCCGTGCAACCGCAAGCTGTTGACTGAGTTCATCAGCTTCCTTCAAGCTACGACGCGCCCACACAATTTCCAAGTGCATGATGTTGATCGTTAGTCTGTGTTCACTTCTTGAATAGTTGTCTAATGTGTACTTGATGAGACCGTAAAGTTGTTTCCGAGTTGCATAGAAGACATCAGGATATCTGATGATGAACTCCCACACATGCCTCAATTGTTCGATGCCGCGGCGGCCTTCTTCGTAAGCGACTTTGTACGTCTTGTGAATTACTACTTTCAACTCGTCCCCCAGGCGAGTTTTCAAGGCGGGCATTAATATTTTCAAAGCCTCGAAAACGTAGGCTTTGGCTTCCGCAGTCGTTGCATGTAGTAAGTAGTCATAGACTCGAAGGATCGCTTTAGTTGGAGCCTTGACATTAACTCGAATGTACGTGCAGACAGACAAGAACGCCCAGTACTTGCACACATCGTCTGGTCCTTGAAGAAAAGAAGTCATGTACTTTGTCACGGTGTCCGGAAGAAGACGGCCAAAGTAACGCACAACCAAACAAGTAAGTTTCAAGAGCTCGGCATGCAATCTTCGTGCCACACCATCACGGGGGTTTGTCGATGGAAATACCAAAAGTTGCTTCAACATTTGACTTGTAATAACTGACATTTGCCCCGTTTGAAATGAGGAAGACAACACAGGCATCACGATCATCTCAAGTGCCTTCAGCTGCAGCAATGGGTCAAATTTTGGTTGCGCCGCCAACATGGTGTATCGGCGAATGAGGCGTCGTTTGCTTTGCGTGGAAAAAGTGCTGCCAGCAACATCGTTTAAGAAGAAAGCACGCAAAAATGTGTAATCAACCAGTCCGGCGTGCAGCAGCGGGCGGAGCAGTTCAAACACGACATCCACTTCAGTTGGCTTTTCGCGAGCGAATATTACTAAACACTTCGCTAGAAGGCATGCTTCCTCTTGCATCTCAGGACCGCCTAAATTCAGAATCACCAGCTTTTGACGCCGCTTTGAATACCACAGCAAAAGAAGGTGGCGACACAGCACGGCTTGCTTCGACAGCCAACCGGGTTCAGATTCTGCCAAACTCAAAACGACTCGGAGCCCAATGCAATGCACTGATCGAGCGTGTTGCCACTTTGGGCTGTGATGAAACCCACCCATGTTTGAGGACGTTTGAGGAATTTGTGGGTATGGCAAAAGCAAGTGGTCACAGACCAACTTGATCCATTCAGCAGTCATGAGTTTGGCTCGAATTCGTGGAGCCTGCAGCGGCGTTGTGATTAGAGCCTCGACTATGGCTATCTTTGCGTCCTTCAATGCTCGCTCAGGTCCAGTGACCGAAGAAAACTGGGCCTCATTACAGAAAAAGCAAATGGCATCCTTGGGATTTGCATCAAGATACTGAAAAATGGGCTGTCTAAACGGACTCGTGAAACGCGAATATATGCCACGCAAATTGTGACTGAATTTTGAAACGACGCTCTCCAGCTTTGCAGTGGTAGAAATTACATCCTCCATGAATTGACGTCGCCGGTGCAAATTAATTTTAGTGTGTCGCGCGCGGATTGCAGCCTGCGCTTCTGGGGTCGTGGCGGCCTTCAGCTCAGCACTAGCTGCAGGTGTTGGCGTGGATTCCGGCAACAAGTGGAGCAAGCCGAGAAGGCGAGAAGCAACGAGAACCTCCTCTCCTCGACGAAAAACTTCAGCTCGCACCACAGCTACAGGGTCTGTCCACTTCTTCAAATGTTTGAGCAGCTTGTCTCCAATGTTTTGCGAATTAAATCCACGCTTCATGGCTTGCAGGAGAAATTGAAGCTGAAGAAGCAATGTCAAGTTCAAGTGTCGGAAACTCGATAACTTCTGTTGTATCGGATCCAGCAACTTCAAAAGAAACGAGCGTTTCGTCGTAGATGCACGATCGGTTCCGAAATGGCGCAACAGATCCACGAAGCAGCCCACTGCGCAGCGCATCAACTCAGGAACTTTCGACTCTAACGAAGAGCGAATAATCTTCACGACATAGTCGCGTAACTGCTGTGTTTCCTTCTCGGACAGAATTTGCCACGATGTGCGAATTAACAGAGACGACAACTGCAGCACCGAAATTCGCAGTTCCGCTCGAAGAATTAACGGAAAGTGCAGCGGCGCAAGAGTATCTTGCTTTTGTGCTCTGTTGTCGTGGCGCACTTTTTCAATTTCGTCTTTAAGATCAAACACATGCCGATGGCAGCAAAGCTCAGTGTGATCAAAAGACGGAGCAGCGCTTGGCAGACGAGACACAAATGGCTTCGGGGTTTGCGCGAGGGTCAGCCGTAACCCTTCTGAAAGAATTCGCACAATTTGATTCGACGGAATGTCGCGAAGAACAACCGCGTTCAGGGACAAAATGAAAAGTAGGGCGTCCAAAATCGCACATTGTTTTGTCGGAGGGTACAACAACAAGGATGCAGGAAACACAACATCCTTAAAAATCGACCAATGTCGCGAAATAATGCCAAATGCGGTATCGGCTTGCAGTTTGGCCACCAAAAGCAAAATGCGTTTGGAAGCGCTGCGTACACTCTTCGACCGGCTTACTAAATTTTCGCAGATGAACTGGACGATGGCCTGAACAGATCCACCGCCGTGGCTTGCGTCCTGCTCGCAGTCGTCGGTCTGTGTTGAGCTGGGGTTTCCTGCGTTTCTATGCTGTGCTGTATCGTAGTTCAGCACTAGCAGATCGGTGACAGAAACGTCAAACGCATTTTGCACGTCTTGCGGCACTGTGTTTTGATGTTGAGCGAGAAAGAAAAACAGAGCGTGCAACAGCTTCAAGTGATGCTGCTTCACCCAGTGCGGTCCAGCAACGGAACACAATGTGATGATCAGCAAAATTGACTTTTTCAATGCCGAATCGCTGGCTTTCCCACACATTTGCACCGCCTCGTCCACGAAACCAATCAGCATCGCGTTGACAGGTTGTCGCTGTGTGGCACCCGCATCCAGGTGCCAGTGCGTCCCCAACGCAGTACCAGCCACATTCTGCTGTTGTGGACTAGCTGTAAAAAGCTCAAGAGCTGTACGGACATCACCTGGGCCCTTGCTGAAATATTGCCGCAGTGTTTCACGCTTCGGTCTTGGAGTCGCTCTTCCATGCGCGAAAGAAACTGACTTCCACGCCGACGATGTTGCCCAATTAGGCGACGTGTTGAACAGTTGTGCAGCAACAAGAAGACTGTCAATGATGGTGTCGAATCCAACAGATGCCAGAGAGCGTTCCTTGTTCATGAAGGTTGCGAGCGCGGGACGGCACACCAAGGCCTGCACATCGTCGACGAGCCACATTGCTCGCCTTTTCGCATTGGCCTCGTCCGTCGTCAAGGCCCAAGTTGTTACGTGGCGCACAATGCCCCGCGCAAATCCTTGAATTCGAGGACGAAGATCTTCGTCCGCCGACGTCTTGATGATTGCTTCGAGTGTTCGTGACACTGCGCTTTGGATTAAGTGAAACTGCTCTGGACGCACAGAACCCTCAGTCCGAACGCCATCCGCACCATCGAGATCGTCCACGATTCCAGACTGCTTTCGATCTTGGTACTGACGGTATAGCAGGAGAAATCCTTTGTGAAGGATGCACCATGAGTCGCTTTTGCTGTTCAAATCAATGGAAGTCGCCGCACGTTGCCGAGGCGACGGTGGACTGTCTTTGAAGTCGCTGCTGAAGGTTGGTGCACAGAACCATCTGTGATCGATGGGGTGATTGTCGAACATCAATGTCTCATCAGTCGGATACTTGAACCGCGATTTGGGGTTGAGGCAGCCGGCTTCGTTCGCGGGGCATGGTCGGAAATGCCTGTGTAAGTAACTAATGGCGTACTTTAGGATGTGGTTGCATTCAACAACAACGGTATCGTCAGCGCCAGAGCCGCGACCTCCATCCGCGGCATACTCGACTTGCAGTAAAGAAGCGAACATCGTCGAGGTGTCAAACATCAGGCGTTGTTGCTTCTCCAAAAATACCCTGTTTCGTCCGCCCAATTTGCCCAGGAGTCGCAGCACAGTGGAGCAATGCCTCGGATCGCGATCCTTGACCAACCGAAATAAATGTCGCCCCAACAGGTCGAGCATGGGGTGCGCCTTCAGCACTTGATAAAGTTGGTCGGGAGACACTAAGTCCACCCACCACTCGATAATTCGAATGGAGACTTTTGTAAACTGTGGCATGTTCAGAGAAAGGACAACGGGTCGTAAGTACAACGGGAGGTCCCGCACATAAATTTTCTTCGTGGGCATTACGAGGCAGAGAATGCACAGAGTCAATAAGCGCTCCTTGACACGGTCACTGCTGGTTCGGTCGTACAGGTGCATGAAGCACCTTACAACAGACGAAATATGCTTTTCGAACTTGTCCAGCAGCAATTTCGACTCAGAGACCGACCGGATCAACGCCGTGAGGAGCTGTAAGGCCCGGGGGGCGTTGTGACTGCGCAAGGAAATATTCAGAAGGTTCGTGAGAAGGGGGAAGAGGAACTTCTCGATTAGTTGCTCGAAGTTAAGACCGAGTTGATGAGGTGTGCCACGTGCCGGCCCCGGCAGTTTCTTCAACTTGCCGCCGCACACTGTCAGGTCGTGGAACAATGAGTGGTGAATGCGGAGCAGACTCAGGTGTGGCGAATCCGCAATTTTCGCAAACTCCTTTACCAGGAACTGCATTCCGACGTCTATCAGTATGATTGCAGATTTCGGATCTTGCAGTACACGATCAAAGAAGGCTTTGTACGATGGATCTGCCTCGCAAGCCCGCACCAATGAGGCAATCTCCAACGTAACTACGTCCTGCAAACAGGAGCGGCTGGTGCGGATGAAGACGGAGGCATGGGCTTTCATGAGCTCTGACTTGTCCTTTTGGGCGGCTTTCACGCTGTATCCATCCTGTGTGTTGGCAATGTTGAACAGATCGTAGCAGGCCATTGCTGCTTTGTGAAATCGGAGCAGTAGCGACGTCGGTGGGGGTAATCGTGCGCCTCCTGGGGCGAGCTGCGCCAGGCAATACACGACCGTGTTGAGTCCATCCACCATCTCGCGTAAGAAGTACCTCAAATCGGTCAACAGCTTGTGCATGACTTGATCAGGCCTCGAAAACCTGTCGTTTTCATCCATGCAAACGATGCCTGCAAAACTTTTCCCGGAAAATAAGCATCGGTAATACCACTTCACGGACTCGCTGTCTTCCTGTGGTTCACGCAATTGCTCGTGTGAGACCAAGTCG
>Ga0213839_1001265_pt1 | contig 17144 bp, 14 predicted proteins | sample SWPATP21_FD_160075 | JGI IMG/M metagenome (GOLD analysis project Ga0213839, IMG submission 160075) | Coastal seawater microbial communities from Marineland, Florida, United States - SWPA TP2 #1 | ecosystem: Environmental > Aquatic > Marine > Coastal | place: USA: Florida | collected 2016-08-14
TGGGCAGGCGCACGTCGATGGAAAACTCCGCCGTGCCGGTCGCCTTCGGCAGCTGGTCATGGCGCGGCAGGCTCTGCCCGATGTACCGCCAGGCGGATTTCGGGCGCAGGTCGGCGCGCACCGGATCGATCTCCGCCGCTTCAAGCGCGAGTTGGGAATAGGCGATGCGCGTGCCGTCGGGCGCGATCACCGCGCCGCCCTCGGTCCTGAGCGCAGAGCGTGCCACGCCAAGCCGCTGCGCCGCCGCCTCTTTCAGCGTTTCGCGGGCCGATGCCCCGGCATGGCGCATCTTGTCGAACCCGTCGACGGTAGAGGTCGACCCGCCGGTGACCTGGAGGTTGAGGAACTTGCCCATCACCGTCATCTGCTGGCCGAGCGATTCCTGCCAGGCCGACAGCCGGTATTCCGCCTCGGGGATCAGCTGCGCGCCCATGCCCCGGTTGTAATAGGCCTTGCCCGGCGGGCCGTGTTCGATCCGCAGATCGGCCGGGTCCATGTCCAGCTCTTCCGCCGCCAGCGCGGCCCAGGTGGTGCGCACGCCCTGGCCCATCTCGGCCTTGGGCACGATCACCGTCACGCCGGCGCCATCCACCACGATGAACGGGTTCAGCGCCACCTCGCCCTCACCGGGGCGGAGCGGGTTGGGCGCGGGTCTGCGCGCCGCATAGACACCAAAGGCGACACCCCCGGCCACGGCAGCGGTGCCGATGAGGAAGGTCCGGCGGGCGATTTTTCCGATACGCGACATGGCTCAGGCCTCCTGCATCTTCCGGGCGGCGTCATGGATCGCGGCGCGGATCCGCGGATAGGTCCCGCAGCGGCAGAGGTTGCCGGCCATCGCCTCGTCGATCTGTGCATCCGTGGGATCGGGCGTCTCGGCCAGAAGCGCGGCGGCCTGCATGATCTGGCCAGACTGGCAGTAGCCGCACTGCGCCACCTGGTGATCCACCCAAGCCTGTTGCAGAACCGCCGGCGCCTCGGGCGTGCCGACGCCCTCGATCGTGGTGACCTCGCCCCAGACATCTCCGATCGCCACCTGGCAGGAGCGCACCGCCTCACCGTCGATATGCACCGTGCAGGCGCCACAGGCGGCGACCCCGCAGCCGAATTTCGTGCCGGTCATGTTCAGTCCGTCGCGCAGCGCCCAGAGCAGGGGCACCTCGTCGGGCAGGTCGACGCGATGCGCCGTGCCGTTGATGGTGAGATTGGCCATGGAATCGTCTCCTCGTGAACGTGCTGACAAAATGAGTATGAAGTGTCAGCATGTCAATTGACAGTTTTCACAAAATCTGTCAGACCGCATCCATGACAGTGCAACTCCTTACGGCCAATGACGAAAAAAGCGCCCGCATCCTGAATGCCGCGCTCTCTGTCTTTGCGCTCTACGGCTACCGGCGCGCCTCGATGGAGGATATTGCCAAGGCTGCCGGAATGTCCCGCGCCGCCCTCTACCAGCACTTCCGCAACAAGGAAGACATCCTCGTGCACGGGGTGGAGGCCTATTTCACCACCGCCATCGCCTCTTTGAAGGAGGCGCTGCGCCCGGGCCGGCCCCTGCCGGAGGCGCTGCGCCTGGCCTGCGCCGCGGGCACCGGGGAATTGGCGCAGGCGCTTCTCGACAGTCCGCACGGCGAGGAACTGCTGTCGATGAAGACCGGCGATGCGGAGGAAGAGACGCGCCGCGGCAACGAACGTATCGCCGCCATCTGGGTCACCTGGCTGGAGGCGGAGGCGACGGCGGGGCGCATCCACCTGCCCGGCGACGACGCCGCCCGCGTGGCGGAGGCGATCATCGCGGGCCAGCACGGGCTGAAGGTGACGGCAAAGGATTACAGCGACTATGTCGCCCGGCTTGAGATCTTCGCCGATCTCATGGCGCGCGGGCTGACGCCATGAGGTGTTGCATCGGCAACCGGCGCGGCGGGGCCAGACCCCGCCCTCCAGTTGCCTCCCAAAGCAGCGCAAAAAGGTAGGGTGAGGTTTCACCCCACCTTCGCCCGCCCCTCCGGATCGCGTTCCGTCAGACCTGGCCGCCCGCGATCTTCACTTCGGTCCCGCTGACGCTTTCGCAGACCGGGTTGCAGAGCCACAGCGCCGCCGCCGCGACCTCTTCGGGGGTGATAAGCTTCTTGTGGCGGTTGAGGTCGATCATCATGTTGCGCGCCTCTTCCTCCGACACGCCCGCCCGCTGCGAAATCGCATCCGTGTTGCGGGTCACGATGGGCGTGTCCACATAGCCGGGGCAGATGGAGTTGAACGTGTAGGGCTCTTTGAGGAAATCCTCGGCAAAGGACCGGATCATCCCGATCACCCCGTGTTTGGAGGCCGCATAGGCCCCGGCCCCCGCCGACCCGCGCACCCCGGCGATGGAGGAGATCGCGATCACCCGGCCGTAATCCGTGGTCATCATCGACTTGAGGCTTTCGCGGATCGTGTAGAAACACCCGTCGAGATTGGTCGTCATGATCTTGCGCCAGAACTCAGACGAGGTCTTGTGCAGCTTGCGCCCCTCGGCAATCCCGGCGTTGGCGACGCAGATCTGAATCGGGCCGCGCGCCTCGACCGCGGCGGCGGTGACCTCGATGATCTGGTTTTCGTCGGTCACGTCCATGACCATCGGGTGCATGCCGTCTTCGGCCACCTCCTGCAGCACCTCCCGCCGCCGCCCGGTGATGGTCACCTGCGCGCCCTCGGCCACCAGCGCCCGCGCGATGGCAAGGCCAATCCCGGTGCCGCCCCCGGTGACGATGGCGTGTTTTCCAGTAAGCATCATGATCGTTCCTCCCTCGCGGAAATTAATTCCGCCAGACCATAGCCGCGCCGGGGCAAAGAGCAAGCCGCCCGCTGCACTGCCCGCGGCCCGCCCGCCGGGCGCTTGATGCAGGTCATTGACCCGCAGGCGGGGGCCGGGTCTGGTGCCTGGCATGAAATCCTGGATCGACATCCCGCCCGTCTGGCTCGTCCTCTGCCTCGCCCTTGCCTGGGCGCAGGCGCGCTTCTGGCCGCTGGGGCTGTCCTTCGGCGGCCCGGTGGCGGATTTCCTGGGCGGGCTGCTGGTGGGGGGCGGGCTGATCCTGATGGCGCTGTCGGTCTACGAGATGCGGGCGCGGCGCACGACCGTCCTTCCGCACCGCGAGGCCGACCACCTGGTGACCACCGGCATCTTCAGCCGGTCACGCAATCCGATCTACCTGGGCGACGCCCTGGTCCTCTCGGGTGCCATCATCGCCTGGGACGCGGTGCTTGCCCTGCCGCTTGTCCCGATCTTCGTCTGGTGGATCGAGCGACACTTCGTTATTCCCGAAGAAGACAGACTCAGGCGGAAATTCCGGGCCGACTACGCCCGCTATTGCCAGAAGACACGTCGTTGGGTTTGACTCTGCGGCGCAGAAAGGGCAAATCGACACGGAATGCCCGCGCAATAATATTGCGCCGCGCGCATCAGATCGGTCGGAATATTCCGGCCTACGGTAAACCAGTTGTTCATAAGGGGGACGACACAGGTGAAGATCGGAACGCCTAAAGAGGTATTCGAGGGCGAGAACAGGGTCGCGATGACGCCGGACTCGGCGACGCAGCTCCAGAAGCTCGGCCACGAATGCTACATCGAAACCGGGGCAGGGGCCAACGCTGGCTTCGCCGATGAGGCCTATGAAGCTGCGGGCGTCACGGTCGTCAAGACCGCCGCCGCGCTGTGGAAAGAGGTCGACATCATCGCCAAGGTTCGTCAGCCGAACGAGACGGAGCTGAAGCGCCTGACCGCCGACAAGACCCTGATTTCCTTCTTCAACCCGGCGGGCAACGAAGAAGGGATGGAGCTGGCGAAATCCAAGGGCGCCACCGTCATCGCGATGGAGATGGTGCCGCGGATTTCCCGTGCCCAGAAAATGGACGCCCTGTCCTCGATGGCCAATATCGCGGGCTATCGCGCGGTGATCGAAGCGGGCAACAACTTCGGCCGCTTCTTCACCGGCCAGGTGACGGCGGCGGGCAAGGTGCCCCCGGCCAAGGTCCTGGTCGTCGGCGCGGGCGTCGCGGGCCTTGCGGCCATCGGCACCTCGACCTCGCTTGGCGCGGTCACCTATGCCTTCGACGTCCGGCCCGAAGTGGCCGAGCAGGTCGAATCCATGGGCGCCGAATTCGTCTATCTCGACTTCGAGGAAGAGCAGCAGGACGGCGCGGCCACCGGCGGCTATGCCTCTGTCTCCTCTCCGGAATTCCGTGAAGCGCAGCTGGCCAAGTTCCGCGAGCTCGCCCCGGAGATGGACATCGTGATCACCACCGCGCTGATCCCGAACCGCGAGGCACCCGAGCTCTGGACCGAGGACATGGTCAAGGCGATGAAGCCCGGATCGGTCATCGTCGACCTCGCCGCGGAAAAGGGTGGCAACTGCAAGCTCACCGTGCCCGACCAGAAGATCGTCACCGACAACGGCGTCACGATCATCGGCTACACCGATTTCCCGTCGCGCATGGCGGCCCAGGCCTCCAGCCTCTACGCCACCAACATTCGTCACATGATGACCGACCTGACGCCCGAAAAGGACGGCGTGGTCAATCACAACATGGACGACGACGTGATCCGCGGCGCCACCGTGACCCACAAGGGAGAGATCACCTGGCCGCCGCCACCGCCGAAAGTCGCGGCGATCGCGGCCCAGAAGCCCAAGGAAAAGGCAAAGGAGCCGACTGCGGAAGAAAAACGCGCCGCCGAAGTGGCCGCGTTCAAGGCTCAGACGAAGCAGCAGGTCACCCTGCTGGGGGTCGGCGCCGCGCTTCTGCTGGCCGTGGGCCTTGTTGCGCCTGCCTCCTTCATGCAGCACTTCATCGTCTTCGTCCTGGCGGTCTTCGTCGGCTTCCAGGTCATCTGGAACGTGTCGCATTCGCTGCACACGCCGCTGATGGCCGTGACGAACGCGATCTCCTCGATCATCATTCTGGGGGCGCTGATGCAGATCGGCTCCGGCTCCTTCCTGGTGATCCTCCTTGCCGCGCTTTCGGTCTTCATGGCCGGGATCAACATCTTCGGCGGCTTCCTCGTGACACGGCGCATGCTCGCCATGTTCCAGAAATCGTAAGGGGTAGGGGATAATGGAATACGGATTCACCACGGCGGCCTATGTGGTCGCGGCTGTCCTCTTCATCCTGTCGCTCGGCGGCCTGTCGGGCCAGGAAAGCGCCAAGCGCGCCGTCTGGTACGGCATCGTCGGTATGGGCCTGGCGGTCTTCGCCACGCTGATCGGACCCGGTGCGGGTCTCTGGCTGCTGTCGCTGCTGCTCATCGCGGGCGGCGGGGCCATCGGCGTTTACGTGGCCAAGAAGGTCGGAATGACGGAGATGCCGCAGCTTGTCGCGGCGATGCACTCCCTCGTCGGTCTGGCGGCGGTCTTTGTCGGCTTCAACGCGCATATCGAGATCGGGCGCGTCGCCTCGGCCTTTGCCGAAGCGGGTGTCGAATTCCCGCATGCCACCTATGGCGTGATGAGCGAAGCGGCGCATGAGCTCGAGGCGACCTTCCGCGGCTTCGCGGCCATCGTCGCCCACAAGACGGGGGTGGAGATCAACATCCTCCGGGTGGAGCTTTTCCTCGGCGTCTTCATCGGGGCGGTGACCTTCACCGGCTCCGTCATCGCCTTCGGCAAGCTTGCGGGCAAGGTCACCTCGGCGGCCGAAAAACTGCCCGGCGGTCACGTGCTGAACGCGGGCGCGGCGATCCTGTCGCTGGTCTGCCTCTTCTGGTACCTCGGCTCGGGCGGCTTCTTCCCGCTCTTCATCATGACGCTCTGTGCGCTCTTCATCGGCTACCACCTGATCATGGGCATCGGCGGCGCGGACATGCCGGTCGTGGTCTCCATGCTGAACAGCTACTCGGGCTGGGCGGCGGCGGCGATCGGCTTCTCGCTCGGCAACGATCTCCTGATCGTGGTCGGCGCGCTGGTTGGCTCCTCCGGTGCGATCCTGTCCTACATCATGTGCAAGGCTATGAACCGGTCCTTCGTTTCGGTGATCCTCGGCGGCTTCGGCGGCACGAGCGGCCCGGCGATGGAGGTCGAGGGCGAACAGAAGCCGATCGACGTCGACGGCGTCGCACAGGCGCTGGACGAGGCCGATTCCGTGATCATCGTGCCGGGCTACGGCATGGCGGTCGCGCAGGCACAGCAGAACGTCGCGGAACTGACCCGCAAGCTGCGCGCGAAGGGCAAGGAGGTGCGCTTTGCCATCCACCCCGTCGCGGGCCGCCTGCCTGGCCACATGAACGTACTTCTGGCAGAGGCCAAGGTGCCCTACGACATCGTGCTGGAGATGGACGAGATCAACGAGGATTTCCCCGACACGGACGTCGTCATCGTCATCGGCTCCAACGACATCGTGAACCCGGCCGCGCAGGACGATCCGAACTCTCCGATTGCGGGGATGCCGGTTCTGGAAGTCTGGAAAGCCAAGCAGGTCTTCGTTTCCAAGCGGGGGCAGGGCACGGGTTATTCCGGCATCGAGAACCCGCTGTTCTACAAGGACAACACGCGGATGTACTACGGCGACGCCAAGGACAGCATCGGGGCGCTTCTGGCCAAGCTGGACTGACGCGACCCCGAGACAAGCAAAAGGGCGGCCCCGTGGCCGCCCTTTTTCTTTGTGCCGCCGCTGTCGTCAAATCAGCCGAAGCAGCGTCCACAGCCCCATGCCCATCATCATCAGGTTCTCGGTCAGCGAGACGAAGCCGAGGGGCACGTTCGACCCGCCCCCGACGCAGGCGCATTTGAGCGCGCGCTTGTCGATGTAGACGGCCTTGAACACCGACACCGCCCCGACCGTACCGATGAAGAGCGCGATCGGCCCCGACAGCCAGGGCAGAACCCCCGCGATCATCAGCACGCCGGCCAGCGTTTCGGCATAGGGATAGATATAGCCATAGGGCACCCACTGCCGGGCCAGCAGGTCGTAATTCAGGAACATGGTGGAGAAGCTTTCGACATCCTGAAGCTTCTGCAGGCCGAGCAGCGTCATCGCCACCGCCACGAACCCGGTCAGAAGGAACAGGGGATCGACCCCTCCGGCGCGCGCCATCAGCGCCGCGGCGATCAGGAAGGCGACGCCGAAGATGGCCACCACCGGCCGATAAGACGTATCATCCTCGCCCTTCGGAACATCGCCGAACATGGCGCGCAGCGCGTCATAGCCGCCGATCCTCTCGCCCTCGATGAAGATCTGCGGGGTCGTGTCCACCCCGTGCTTCTCCTTGAACGCCTCGGTTTCCTGCCGGGTCGTGAGGGGGTGATCCTCGACCTTGAACCCCTGCCGCTTGAGCAGCCACCTGGATTTCAGCCCGTAGGGACACAGGTGGTCCGGCATCACCATCCGGTAAAGCCGGGCCCGCGCCCGTTCGCGGCTGTGCGAAGCGGTGAATAGCTGTTGCTCTGTCTGTGTCATTGTGCAACCCCGTTTGCCTTTCAAGGTCAACGGGGCCGCAAGGCCGCAGGTTCCGTTTGGGGCCCTAACGTCCCCGGATGCGCGGGTCGAGCGCGTCGCGCAGACCGTCGCCGAGGTAATTCACCGTCAGCACCGTCAGAGAGATCGCCACGCCGGGCAGGATCACCCGTTCCGGGTTCTGCTGCATGTAATCCACCGCGTCGAACAGGAGCCGACCCCAGGTCGGGAAATCGGGCGGGAAGCCGAGGCCGAGGAAGGACAGCGCGGACTCGGTGATGATCGCATTGGCGATGCCGAGCGTTGCCGAGACCACGATCGGAGAGATCACATTCGGCAGGATATGCCGCAGGATCATCTTGCCGTCCGTCGTCCCGATGGACCGCGCGGCCAGCACGAATTCCCGTTCCTTCAGCGCCAGAACGTCGCCCCGCACGATCCGCGCCGTCGGCATCCACGAGGTCACGCCGATGGCGACCACGATCAGGATGAAGATCCCCGTCTCGGGCCCGAAAGAGGCGTTGAGCGGTTCACGGAAGAGCAGCACCATCACCAGCAAGAGCGGCAGCAGGGGCAGGGCGAGGAACAGGTCCGTCGTCCGCATCAGCAGGTTGTCGAGCCATTTGAAATACCCCGCCAGCACCCCGACGAGAGAGCCGAGGAACAGGGCCAGAAGCATCGCCGTGATCCCGACCGACAGCGACACCTGCCCCCCGGCCATCATCCGGGCCAGCATGTCGCGGCCAAGCTGATCGGTCCCGAAGGGATGCGCCAGAGACGGGCCCTGGTTGCGGGCACGGATGTCGATGAAGGTCGCATCCACCTGCCAGAAGACCGGGCCGAGGAAGACCGCGAGCACGATCAGCAGGAAGATGACCCCGCCGGCCATCGCGCCCTTGTGGTGGCGGAACTGGCTCCAGACCTCGGCCCACTGGCTGCGCGGCGGCGTCGTGGGCAGCGGGGTGACCAGCACATCCGCGGCCTGTGCCTCTCCGGGGCCGGGTTCGATATGGCTTGTCGTCTTGTCGTCAGTCATAGCGGATCCGTGGGTCGAGAATGCCGTAGAGCACGTCGGCGATCAGGTTGAAGAGCACGATCAGCACCGCGAAGATGAAGGTCAGCGTCTGCACCATCGGCAGGTCATTGGCCTGGATCGCGGTGATCAGCAGCTGACCGATCCCGTTCACCTTGAACACCTGTTCGGTGATGATCGCCCCGCCGAAGATCGACGGGATGCCGAGTGCGATGACCGTCACCACCGGGATCATGGAGTTGCGCAGCACGTGGCTCAGCACCACGACCCGCTCTCCCAGACCCTTGGCGCGGGCGGTGCGCACGTAGTCCTGGTTGAGGTTGTCGAGCATGGAGGCCCGCATGAACCGCGCGATCTGCGCCGTGATCTGAAGCGCCAGCACCATCACCGGCAGTACCATCTGGCGCAGCTGGATCATGAAGGTATCCCAGTCCGTCACCCTGTGCGTCGTGTCGTAGATCGACGGGAACCAGCCCAGGTTGACCGAGAAGATGACGATCACCAGAACGCCCGAGAAGAAGGGCGGGACGGAAAAGCCGATCATCGAGACGAAGGTCCCGACATTGTCGAAGATCGAATACTGGCGGTAGGCCGAATAGACCCCGATCGGCAGGGCGATCAGGACCGCGACCACATAGGCCGTCCCGACGACCCAGAGCGTCTGCGGGATGCGCTGCACCACGATGTCCATGACCGGCGACCGCGTCTGCCAGGACAGCACGCGCAGCTGCCCCTCGCTGAAGGACGTGCCGAAGATCCAGTCCACCAGCACCTTCGGTTCGGTCCAGAAGAATTGCACGATCCATTTCCAGTACTGGATGTACCACGCATCGCCGAGGCCGAGCGCCTCGCGCATTTTCTGTTTCACTTCGGGCGGCACGGTCAGCGGCACCTGCGCCATCGGGTCGCCCGGGGCCAGTTGCAGCAGGCCGAAGATCACCAGCGAGATGAACAGGAGCGTCGGCACCGCAAGGATCAGGCGCCGGATCGTGAAGGTCAGCATGTCGCCACCTCACGCGGGAAGGGGGAGTGGGTCTTTGAAGGCAAAGGCGCGTTCCGTCTTCGAGGGCAGTATTCGGAAACCATCCTAGGGGAATGGTTCGCCAACGCCGCCCGGAAAAGGAAAAACGCCCCCGCGCAAAGGCACGGGGGCGCAAAGATCAGGCGTTTACTTGATCCGGTACCAGTCGGCTGCGTTCCACAGTTCCGAATCCCAGGTGTTCAGGACCACACCGCCAAGCGAGTTGGAGTGGGCGGACACCCGGCCACGGTCGACCAGCGGCACCACGACATAGCTGTCCTTGGTCAGCATGTCGTTGAGCTTCTTGGCGATCTCGGCGCGCTTTTCGATCTCGCCGGTCTTGCCCAGCTCGGCCACGAGAGCATCGTATTCCGGGTCGCAGAAGCGGTTGATGTTTTCACCCTGCCACTGGGTTTCCGGGCGCGGGGCCTTTTCGCAGGTGTGCTGCGCCAGGTAGGCTTCGGGGTCGGTGCCGTCGAAGTTGTTGGCGTACATTTCCACGTCAGCATAGAACTTCTGGAACGTGTCCGGCGAACCCGGGTCACCACCGAAGAAGACAGAACCGGAGATGTTGCGCAGTTCGGTTTCGACACCGATCTCCGCCCACCACTGCTTGATCAGGGCCTGGAAGTCCTGACGCACGGCGTTGGTCGAGGTCTGGTAGAGCAGGGACAGTTTCTTGCCGTCCTTGTCGCGGATGCCGTCACCGTCGGTGTCGGTCCAGCCGGCCTCTTCCAGCAGCGCCTTGGCGCCTTCGATGTCCTGGGTCAGACATTCGGTGTTGTCGGAGGCATAGATTTCCGGCGCGGGCACCAGGTTACAGGTCGGGCGACCCGCCTGGCCGTAGCCGATTTCGACCAGCAGCGGACGGTCGATCGCCATGGACAGCGCCTTGCGCACCTTCATGTCCGACAGGATCGGATGCGGATGCTTCGCCGTCGCGCGCTCGCCTTCCGGGAGGCTCGGGGACGGGTCGGTCATGTTCATCTCGATCCGCTCGACCAGCGTGCCGAATGCCGACACGGGCGTGCCCTTGCCGCCTTCGGCCATCTTGGCGATCACCTCGGGGGCGAGCTGGAGGTTCCAGGCGTAGTCGAACTCGCCGGTTTCCAGAACCGCACGACCGGCCGCCGCCGCATCGCCGCCGCCCTTGAAGGTCATGGTCGCGAAGGCGGGCTTCGCCGGGTCACGGTAGTTCGGGTTGGCCGACAGCGAAATCACGTCGTTCGGACGGAAATCATCGACCACGAACGGGCCGGTGCCGATCGGGTTGAAGTTCGCTTCGGTGCATTCCGGGGCCTTGGCGCCCATGCAGTTTTCGAACTGTGCCTTCTGGATGATCGGGGACTGGCCGCCCATGAACGCCTGGTAGGGGTTCGGCTTGGGTTCGGTGAAGTTCACGACGATGGTCAGGTCATCCGGCGTCTCGATCGAGGCCACGCCTTCGAACTTGGCCGCCTGGGCGCAGCCGCCTTCGGGATGCATGCAGTAATCGGCGGAGAATTTCACGTCGGCAGAGGTCACCGGCGTGCCGTCGGACCACAGAAGGCCCTCTTTCAGCTTCCAGGTGATCTGCTTGAGATCTTCGGTCACGCCGCCGTTTTCGATCGTCGGGATTTCTTGAGCGAGGTAGGGGACCATCGCGCCGGTTTCGTCGAAACGGCCGAGCGGTTCGATCACCAGCGACGCGGATTCGATGTCCTTGGTGCCCGAGGAGAGATACGGGTTCAGGATCGACGGCGCCTGCCAGTAGATCACGTTCACATGGCCGTCCGCGCCACGCTCCGCCATGACGGCAGGCGCCATGACCGATGCAGCGGCAGCGCCGAGCAGCAGGGTTTTGAGTTTCATCACACACTCCATTGTTGGATTTGCCTCGCCACTTCTGCGGTGGCGCGGCCTTGGATACGTGGGGCCACGAATGGGGCATTCGAAAGGGCGGCGGGAACCGCCACTCTCCCCACGGATTTAGCCATCGAAAAGCGGATTCGTTCAAATTGCAAGCCTGCTGACTGCCGGACCTGAGGTCAGCCACCGCGCAGGTTTGACATTTCGCCCTTCTCATCGCTAGCGTCACAGGGTCACACGAAGACAGGACCCCCCAATGCTGGATCAGCCCAAAGCCCCGGATGCCGCAGGCACATCGGCCATTGCCCGGATCGAAAACCTCAAGGTGTCGTTCCAGACCAAGGACGGTGAGGTCTTTGGCGTGGAGGATGTCTCCTTCTCGGTCTTCCCGGGCGAAACGGTCTGCATCGTGGGCGAATCCGGGTCGGGCAAATCGGTGTCGTCCCTGTCGCTGATGCGGCTGGTGGAGTTTGGCGGCGGCAAGATCGCGGGCGGGCATCTGTTCTTTGACCGCGCCAATGGCAAGCAGATGGATATTGCCAAGGCAGATCAGAGCCTTATGCGCACCATTCGCGGCAATGAGATCGGCATGATCTTTCAAGAGCCGATGACGGCCTTGAACCCCGTCTTCACCATCGGCCGACAGTTGACGGAGGGGCTCCGCCTGCACCTCGATCTCGACAAGGAGGCGGCGAACAAACGCGCGATCGAACTCCTGCGCGAGGTCCGCATCCCCGAACCCGAACGCCGCATGACCCAATATCCGCACGAATTGTCCGGCGGGATGCGCCAGCGCGTCGTGATCGCCATGGCGCTCGCCTGCAAGCCCCGCCTGCTGATCGCGGACGAACCGACCACGGCGCTCGACGTCACGATTCAGGCAGAGATTCTGGCGCTCATGGACCGGCTCAAGCGGGAAACCGGCACGGCGGTCATGTTCATCACCCATGACATGGCCGTGGTTGCGCAAATGGCCGACCGGGTCGTCGTCATGTTCCGCGGCAACAAGGTCGAGGAAGGCACGGTCGAGGAAATTTTCAACAACCCGCAGCACGAGTACACCAAGGCGCTGCTCGCCGCCGTTCCCAAGCTGGGCGAGATGACCGGCAAGGCAGCACCCGAGCCCATGCGGCTCGTCGGGGTCGATTCGGGAGAGGTGAAACCGATCCCCGGCACCCAGGACGTGCTGCTTGAGGTGAAGAACCTGACCACCCGCTTCCCGGTTAAGGGCGGCTTCTTCCGCCGCACCGTCGCGCAGGTTCACGCGGTGGAGGACGTGTCGTTTACCGTGAACAAGGGCCAGACCCTCAGCCTCGTCGGTGAATCCGGCTGCGGCAAATCCTCTGCCGGGCGGTCGCTCCTGCGGCTGGTCGAACCGAATTCGGGCGAGATCCGGCTTGGCGGCAAGGACATCATGGCGCTGAACAACCGCGATCTGCGCCGCGCGCGGCTCGACATGCAGATGATCTTCCAAGATCCCTTCGCCTCGCTCAATCCGCAGATGATGCTGCGCGATCAGGTGGCCGAACCGATGTGGAACTTCGCCACCCTCAAAGGGCAGGAGATGGAGGACCGCATCGCCATGCTCTTTGACCGGGTCCACCTGCCGCGCGCCTTCATGCGCCGCTACCCGCACGAACTTTCCGGCGGCCAGCGCCAGCGCGTCGCCATCGCCCGCGCGCTCGCCCTCAACCCCAAGCTTATCGTCGCGGACGAGGCGGTCTCGGCCCTCGACGTCTCTGTGCAGGCGCAGGTTCTCAACCTGATGATGGAATTGCAGGCAGAACTGGGCCTCTCCTTCCTCTTCATCTCGCACGACATGGCCGTGGTCGAACGTGTCAGCCACCGGGTCGGCGTGATGTACCTGGGCCGCATCGTCGAGATCGGGTCGCGTCAGGCGGTCTTTGAGGACCCTCGCCACCCCTACACCCGCGCCCTGATGAAGGCCGTGCCGATCGCCGACCCCAACCGGCGCAAGACGGAGCGGGAACTGAACTTCAAACCCATCCCGTCCCCCATCCACGACCTCGACTACAAGCCGGAACCGTCGGTCTATGAGCAGGTCGGTGAGGACCACTACGTGCTGACGACCGATTCCGGGTATTGAGCCGGTTACAGAAAATGTCCCAAAGACTGACGCCCCTGGAGATCATGGAGAAGCTGGTGAGCTTCCCCACAGTCTCCCGCGAGACGAACCTGCCGCTGATCGACTGGGTGCAGGACTACCTCGAAGGCCACGGCGTCGCCGTGAAACGCCACCTCCATCCCGACGAACCCAAGGCGGGCCTCTGGGCCCATGCCGGTCCGATGGAGGCGGGGGGCGTGGTCCTCTCGGGCCATACCGACGTGGTGCCGGTGGATGGACAGACATGGTCCTCCGATCCCTTCACGGTGACCGAACGGGATGGGCGCTATTACGGGCGCGGCTGCTGCGACATGAAGGGGTTCGATGCGCTGGCCATCTGGGCCATGGTCGAGGCGCAGGCGACCGGAACGCGCCGCCCGCTGCAACTGGCCCTGACCTATGACGAGGAAATCGGCCTGCTTGGCGCCGAGCCCCTGATCGAGGATCTGGGCGACGCCTTCCCCCGCGCTGCGGCCGCCATCATCGGCGAACCGACCACCATGCAAGCGGTCACTGGCCACAAGGGCGGGCTGGCCTGGACGGTCCATGTCCATGGCTACGAAATCCACTCCTCCCTCTCGCATCGGGGCGTGTCGGCCATCATGGAGGGCGCGCGGCTGATCCAGTGGGCCAACGAGGTCAACGCCGAAAGCGCGGCAGCGACCCCGAACGAGATCAACGCGCTCTTCGATCCGCCCTGGTCGAACCTCCATGTCGGCATGATCGAGGGCGGCACCGCTCACAACATCACCGCCAGGGACTGCGAGTTCGTCTTCTCCATCCGCGTTGCCCCCGGCGACGACCCGGCGGTCTGGACGCAGCGCGTGATTGACAAGGTGGCCGAGATCGAAGCGGGGATGAAGGCCATCCACCCCGACGCCCGGATCGAGATGACCGAACGCTTCTCCGGCCCCGGCCTTTTTTCCGACCCCGGCGGCCCGGCGGAAACGCTGGCCCGGCAACTGACCGGCGACAATGCCCGCCATGTGGTCAGCTACGGCACCGAGGCTGGCTATTTCCAGAAGCACGGCTTTGACGCGGTGGTCTGCGGGCCGGGCAACATCGAACAGGCGCACCAGCCCGACGAATTCATCGCCATCGCCCAGTTCGAGGCTGGCGCGGAGTTCATGCGACGCCTGCTCGCCCATCTCAATCAATCCTGATCCTCAAATGCCCATCAAGAACCGCTTCGCCGAACTGCTCCCCGAAATCACCGCCTGGCGGCATGATTTCCACCAGCATCCCGAAATCCTCTACGAGGTGCACCGCACCGCCGGGATCGTGGCCGACAAGCTGCGGGAGTTTGGCTGCGACGAGGTGGTCGAGGGGATCGGCCGCACCGGCGTCGTCGCGGTCATCCGGGGCCAGACCGACCAGAGCGGCCGCGCAATAGGCCTGCGCGCCGACATGGACGCCCTGCCGATGAGCGAACAGACCGGGCTGCCCCATGCCTCCAGAACCCCCGGCGCGATGCACGCCTGCGGGCATGACGGCCACACCTCCATCCTGCTCGGCACGGCGAAATACCTCGCCGAAACCCGGCGCTTCGACGGCACGGTCGTCCTGATCTTCCAGCCCGCCGAAGAAGGCGGGGCAGGCGGCAAGGCCATGATCGACAACGGGCTGATGGAGCGCTGGAAGATCGACGAGGTCTACGGGCTGCACAACATGCCCGGCCTGCCGGTCGGGGAATTTGCGATCCGTCCCGGCGCACTTCTCGCCTCTGCCGACGAATTCTCGATCACCATCGTCGGCAAGGGCGGCCATGCCGCGCAGCCTCATACCACCGTCGACCCGGTGGTCGCCGCCGCGCAGGTGATCGTCGCCCTGCAAAGCGTCGCGAGCCGCAACGCCGATCCGACGAAATCCGTCGTCGTCTCGGTCTGCACCGTGAAATCCGACACCGAGTCGCACAACATCATCCCCGGCGCGGTGGCGCTGCGCGGCACGGTCCGCACGCTCGACCCCGCGATCCGCGACCTGGCGGAGGACCGCATCCGCGCCATCGTGTCCGGCACCGCCCAAGCATTTGGCGCCACGGCGGAAATCGACTACACGCGCGGCTACCCGGTGACGATGAACACCCCCGAGCAGACCGCGTTCGCGGCCGAAATCGCGGCAAAGGTCGCCGGTGCCGTGACAACCGATGCGCCCCCGATCATGGCGGCGGAGGATTTTGCCTATATGCTGGAAGAGCGCCCGGGCGCCTACATCATGCTAGGCAATGGCGACAGCGCCATGGTCCACCACCCCGCCTATGACTTCAACGACGAGGCCATCCCGGCCGGCTGCAGCTGGTTCGCGGAACTTGTCGAAACACGCATGCCCGCCTGAGCGCGGGCCAACAGAAGGAGAGAAACATGCCCGTGAAGAACCGGTTTGCCGAACTGCTGCCCGAGATCACCGAATGGCGGCACGACCTGCACGAGAACCCCGAGATCCTGTTCGATACCGTCCGCACCGCCAAGGTGGTGGAGGAAAAGCTGAAGGAATTCGGCTGTGACGAGGTTGTCACCGGACTGGGCCGCACCGGCCTTGTCGGGGTGATCAAGGGCAAGTCCACCGCCTCGGGCAAGGTCATCGGCCTGCGCGCCGACATGGACGCCCTGCCGATCCTGGAGAACACCGGGGTCGACTATGCCTCCAAGACGCCGGGCGCGATGCATGCCTGCGGTCATGACGGCCATACCGCGATGCTTCTGGGCGCGGCCAAATACCTGGCGGAGACGCGGAATTTCGATGGCACGGTCGTCGTGATCTTCCAGCCCGCCGAAGAGGGCGGCGGCGGCGGCAAGGAGATGTGCGACGACGGCATGATGGAGCGCTTCGGCATCCAGGAGGTCTACGGGATGCACAACTGGCCCGGCATCCCGACCGGCCAGTTCGCGATCCGGCCCGGCGGCTTCTTCGCCTCCACCGACCAGTTCGAGATCACCGTGCGCGGGCAGGGCGGCCATGCGGCCCAGCCCAACCGGACCGTGGATCCGATCGTCACGACCGCCACCCTGGTCAGCGCACTTCAGACCATCGCGTCGCGCAATGCCGACCCGATCCAGCAGATCGTGGTCTCCGTCTGCTCTGTCGAAAGCTCTTCCAAGGCGTTCAACGTGATCCCCGATGCGGTGACGATCCGCGGCACGATCCGCACCATGTCGAAAGAGACCCGCGAGCTGGCCGAGACGCGGCTCAAGGCCATCGCGACCTCCACCTGCGAGGCTTATGGCGCCAAGGCGGAGATCACCTGGATCAAGGGCTACCCGGCCATGGTGAACAGCGAGGAGCAGACCGAATTCGCGGCCGAGGTCGCGCGCGAGGTCGCAGGCAATTGCGATGTGGCGGAGATCACCATGGGCGGCGAGGATTTCGCCTACATGCTGGAGGAACGGCCCGGCGCCTACATCCTCGTCGGCAATGGCGACACGGCAAACGTCCACACGCCGGAATACAATTTCAACGATGACGCCATCCCGGCGGGCTGTTCCTGGTGGGCGGGAATCGCGGAGCGGAGGATGCCGGCGGCGTGACCGGACCGGGCAGGGGGGCTGTCCGCCCCCCGTCGCCTGCGGCGCCTCCCCCCGAGGATATTTCCGACAAGAAGAAGGATCAGCCGCGCCAGAGGGCGTCGTAGACCTCTGCGATTCCGGCGGCTTCGCGCTCTATGGAGAAGAGCTGCGCCGCGTCGCGCCGGGCAT
>Ga0213839_1001268_pt1 | contig 17116 bp, 6 predicted proteins | sample SWPATP21_FD_160075 | JGI IMG/M metagenome (GOLD analysis project Ga0213839, IMG submission 160075) | Coastal seawater microbial communities from Marineland, Florida, United States - SWPA TP2 #1 | ecosystem: Environmental > Aquatic > Marine > Coastal | place: USA: Florida | collected 2016-08-14
TTCGTTCGCTTCGTTCGCTTCGTTCGCTTCGTTCGCTTCGTTCGCTTCGTTCGCTTCGTTCGCTTCGTTCGCTTCGTTCGTTGTTCGTTCGCTTCGTTCGTTCGTTCGTTCGTTCGTTCGTTGTTCCTCGGTCGTCGCCGTCGTCGTCGAGTGTTCGTTGTTAAATGGTGGAGCTTGGGCAACTTGTTGTCGTCGTTATTGCCGTACCAGGTCAGCGTCGCCTTCAAAGCCAGCGTCGTTGTCGACATCTGTCTTCTTCGTGGGAGAGGTGAGGTTGGTCGAGTAATTGCTGCGTTGGGGCGTTGCCGTCACACGCGCGCGACTCACTGTGAATTGCTTTGCCTGTTCGGCTGACAGCCCCCTTGATAAAATTGTCGCGTTTTGCAAGGCGGAACTGCGGCGCGTCCCTTTGCTGCTCCGCGAGACGCTTCCGACGAAGCGGGCGCCGTGCTGCGCGCTCTGCGGGGGTTATTGTTAGGCTGACTTGATTTTTTTTCCTTCTTACTTTCTCCTCTCTCTCTCTCTCTCTTTCTTCTCCGACGCACCGGTGCACCGCGCACGGCGCGTGCATCGCGCGACGCAGTCAGGATGGCCGAAAAGAGAATCATCGCGGCCGTCGCGCAGCTGTGCTCGCTGCCGGAGGATGGCGTGTCATCGAAGCTGGACGGCGACTCCAGCGTCGACAACTTCTGCGAGAACACTGACTGCCAAGCGCTGTATGTGCAGTGCTCCGGCGGCTCCGACGATGTGACCTTGTCTGCGTCCAACTCCGTCCCGGAGTCCAAGGAGGAGGACGCCGTCGGCGTGCAGTTCATCAAGATCAAGGAGGAGGACCTGAGCCCGGACAACTTCAACCAGTGCGTCATGGTCACCTCCTCTTCTGGCTCGAGCTCCTCCCTCCAGGCACTCTACCAGACGCTGAAGACCCTGTACGCGCCGGTCATCCTCAAGAGCCAGGCATGGACCGACAAGCTCGACCGCAAGACGCAGACCAGCATCACGGAGCTCGAGTCCAAGCTCGGGCAAGTCATGCACCGCGGTGGCGTGACCCCGAACTTGGACGGCATTCACTCCCCCGCCGCCCTCGCCACGATCCAGACGCCGGTGGACGAAATCGAGATGTGGAAAGCCCTGCAGGCGGCCCCCAACCTGTCGGAGTGCGCCGTCAAGTTCTACGACGCACTCGCGCCGCTGGAGCACTCGTTCCAGCAGCTGAACAAGCTGCGGCTCTCGGAGGTGTACGACCTCCTCAACCCCGTGATTGCGTCGCTGCACGCCCTGTGGACCGCGAAGCTGTCCTCCAGCGAGGCGTACCCGCAACAGCGCATGGCACACATTTTCAACGTCTTTGGCGAGGGCCTGAACCGTTACCTGTACCACCGCCTCGACAAGGTGAACCCGTGGACGGGGCCGTTCAGCGAGATCCGCGCCATCCTCAAGGAAGCCACCAACATATGCGGCGACTACGCCAAGAAGGTGAAGGCGCTCACGTCGTCGAAGGAGTGGACCAACGGGCGCCACAAGTGGGAGGGGAACGCGTTCAACGTCAAGTGCCTGAACCCGATTCGATCCCGTCTCCGCGACGTCCTCCTGTGCCGCTCCATCTGGGAGGAGGTGCACCGCACTCTCAGCTCCGAGGATGCGGAAGAGTTCGCGTCCTTCGACCCCTTTGTGGCGTTCGCGCACATGCACCCGTTCCAGAGCAACAGCGCCGTGCGCAGTCGTTGGAAGGACGCGATGGAAACGTTTGAAGTCAAGATCAAGTCACCCATCGCAAAGGTCAACAAGACGCTGCGCCCGGTGCTCTCCGGCGTCAAGGATGTCCAAAAGGCCGTTCAGTTCGTGTTGAAGGTCCGCAACGTCCTGCGCCGCAAAGATGTGCAATCGGACCTTGCGCAGGAGCGCGCTGCGTTCGTGGACTCCGTCGGCGACCACGCCCGAGCTCTCAACGACAAGTTTGACAAAATCCCCAAGGCGCCGGAGGGCACGCTGCCCATCATCAGCCGGCCGGTGGCTGCAGGGCTGCGCGTCGCCGCCGACGCGCTGCTGTGCTCCACGTGCCTGTCGAACCTGTTCTCGGACTGCGACAAGATGGACGACGTGTGCGACGATCTGCAAGCGGTGGTCAAGAAGGTGAAGTCCGAGCACGCAGACGTGGTCAAGCAGTGGATCAGCGACGTGGAGACCGCTCTCGCCGGCGACATTGCCTGGCAGCTGCAGGGCAAAATTGTGGTGCTCGCCATCAATGAGGGCGGCGTCTTCTCTTGCACCGCCTCCAGTTTGTGCCGCAACTTCCTCAGGGAAGCCCGCTTCCTCAGCGCCAATGGCTTCGATCTTGGCAAGAAGGTCACCGCCGCCGCCGAAGAGGCGCAGGAGTTTGCCAACAAGGCCGTGGTTATGTCGAAAGTGACCAACTTGTACAACCTCACCCTCCGCCAGGCACTGCCCACCCAGCGGCCGATGCTGCTGAGTTCCATTGAGAAACTGAAGAACATCATCTTGGGCGCCGACAACACCAGTGGACGCCGCGAGATGAAGTGGAAGTCCCCGCAGTCGTTTCAAGATTTCGCGGACCGCGTTCGCAAGGGGGTCGAGCAACTCTCTCTTGAGAACCGCCAGCTACGCAAGTTGCACGGCGACGTCGGCCACCGCATCGTTCGTCTGATGAACATCCCTCTGTTGAAGGATCGTGAGACGTGGAAGGCAGAGTGGCAATCTCTCGAAGCTCTCGTCACGACGAGCACCCGTGCCTACCAGAAAGAGCGGCTGGCCAAATGGCGCATGCACTGGGACCACCAGATGTTCAAGGCGCTGCAGTCTTCCTACCAAATGGGGTTGGAGTCTCTGGACGAACACTCCACCGTCATCGAGTGCGACCTTGTTTTCGCGCAGCGCCAGCTGCAGTTCCGGCCGCCCTTGGAAGAGCTTCGGCAGCACTACTATAAGGAGATGCGCAAGTTCATCGGAATTCCGAACTCGTTCAACGGATTCGGCAACAGTTCCATCTACCGCAAGATGTCGTCTCAAAATGGCCGCGCACTGCGGCAGGTGTACCGCAAGGCCGACTACCTCTTCCAGAACCTCGTGGCCCTCCGCGACAAGCTGAAGAACTGGACAGCTCTGGGGTCACTGAAGAGCATCGATGACTTTGTGAGCGAGCGCGTGACGACGGTGCAGCAGTGGGATGTCAACTTCAAAATGGTGAAGAAACGCCGCAAAGACGCGCAAGTGAAGCTGCAGGACACTTACACCAACGACTGTTTCAAAGTGAACGCACTGCCGTTCAAGAGTGCGGTGGACGACCAAATGCACGCCTTGCACGATGCGTTGGTGATTTCCCTGAAGGCTTCTCTGCTCAAGGAACTGAACGAGGTCGAGGACTTCCTGGACAATTCCATGGAGATGCTGCTCGCGCAGCCAAACTCGATCGAAGAGATTGGAAACGCGAAATCCGAGTGGAAGCGCATTGCAGGATTCAAGGGCGAGATGAAGGTGCTGCACAAACGGTGCGAAGAAAAGCGAAAACTGCTCCTGAGTGTCGCGGACGGGAGCGTCGACATAGAGGATGTGCGCCAACGCCTAGCGTCGCTACCGGATCGCATGGACACGTTCAACGTGGCCATGAAATCCTTCGACGACATGGTCACCGAGCAGAAGGACAAATTGAAAGACAAGGTGGTTTCCTCCATCGCCGACGCCGAGAATAAAATTTCGGTGTTGTCCGATCAATGGGATGCCAAGCGACCCAAAGAGCCCAAGGAGTGGACCCGAGAGAATGTTGCTGCCATCTTCGAGGAGCTCGCAGGGTGGCAGGAGCAACTGGACGAGGTGGAGGGGCTCGCTGAAACTCTGCGATCGAATTGCAAGCACTTCGACATGGACACCCCCGAGTTCAACGAGTTGGATGCTGTCACGAAGAAGATCAACGAGTGCCAGAAAGAGTGGAGTGTGCTGGGCAAATACAACACGGCGCTGGATGAGCACGGTAACGAGGATTGGATTACTTTCCGCAGTTCGTTGTACCTCCTTAACGACTTCGTGGTCGAATGGACGAAGAAGTTGAAGAAGGAAGAATCCTCGAATGTTACCACGTACATTGAGCAGCAACTGAAGCTCCTCCAGGAGGCGGTGCCGGTGCTCAAAAACTGCAAGGGCGACATTCCGTTCACCGACTCACATTGGGCCGAGCTGTTCCGGCGCCTTGGTATTCCAAAGTCCGTTCGCGTCGACACGCTCACAGCTGGCCACTTTTTCACCGTGCTGGAGAACGTCGTTGCCAATGATAGGTTCTGCCGCGACCTCACGGCTCGGGCAACGGGCGAGGTGCGCCTGGAAGAGGCCATGAGCGAGTTGCGTGATTGGTGCATGACGCAAGAGTTCACCCTCATCGAGCACGTGGAGCTCGGCAGATTGACCATGCTCGTGACTGAGTGGAAAGACTTGTTCACCGTACTCGGTGACAATCAATCCCTATTGTCGTCGCTCAAGGAGAGCGCCTACTTCAAACCGTTCGCGGCTGAAGCCGGTCAGTTTGAGAAGAACTTTGACAACCTCAACGAGTGGCTCAACATGATGATCCAAATTCAGAGGAAATGGTTGTACCTGGAGCCCATCTTCATGCGCGGTGCGTTACCGCAGGAGCAAGCTCGGTTTCGGCGCGTGGACGACGAATTCACTGACATTCAGAAGAAAATTGCAGAAGACCCGCATGTCATCAATCTTTGCGACGAGGAGTTGCACGTCGACTTGGGCGAACGCTTGTCAATGTGTCTTGATCAGCTGAATCGATGCCAGAAGGCATTGTCCGATTACTTGGAGCAAAAGCGTGGCATGATGCCGCGTTTCTACTTCATTGGAGATGACGACCTGCTCGAAATTCTCGGTCAAGCACAGAATCCGGAAGTGATTCAACAGCACTTGAAGAAACTGTTCCAAGGCGTACAGCGTGTTGGATTCGACGACCAGCAAACCGCCATTCGTTCTATCCTGTCCTCCTCCAAGGAAGAGGTCGTTCTCGAAGAACCTGTGCAACTATCCGACCAGGTTGAACTGTGGTTGACGGATGTCGTCAACCAAATGAAGCACTCCTTGAAAGTGTCGACTGAAAAATGTTTGGCCGAAGAGGATCCCTCCAAAGACGCATACAGTTCCCAAGTTCTGTGCCTGACAGAGCAGGTGCACTTCACGCAGCGTTGCGAAACCCACATGAAGAACGGTACTCTGAAGCCTTATCTCGATGTGCTTCGTGGAACTTTGAAGATCTACACCCAGATGGATCTCGTTGGCACTCCACTTTTGCGCAAGAAGGTGATGTCTTTGCTCATCGATCTCATGCACCTGATCGACGTTGTCGATCTTCTCATTCGTGAGAAAACGTCGGATCTGGACGACTGGATGTGGACGAAGCAATTGCGCTTCTACAAGAACCCCGACGGGTTTGTCGTTGTGCGCATGGTTGACGCAGAGCTCAACTACACGTACGAGTACCAGGGCAATGCCGGCAAACTCGTGCACACGCCGCTGACGGACAAGTGCTACCTCACACTAACACAAGGAATGCACCAAGGCTATGGTGGCAACCCGTACGGGCCGGCTGGCACAGGAAAGACCGAGTCGGTGAAGATGCTTGGGGCAACCCTAGGACGACAGGTCCTCGTCTTCAACTGTGACGAAGGGATTGATTTCAAGTCCATGGGCCGAATTATCATGGGTCTGGTCCGTTGCGGCGCTTGGGGCTGTTTTGACGAGTTCAATCGATTGAAAGAAGATCAGCTCTCCGCTGTTTCCCAGCAAATCCAAGTCGTGCAAGACGCTATCAAGTTCAAGAAACCAGAATGCGTTCTGATGAACATCAAAATCAACGTTGACTTCAACTCGGCCATTTTCGTCACGATGAACCCCGCTGGTAAGAAGTATGGTGGCCGTTCCAAACTCCCCGACAACTTAAAGACGTTGTTCCGACCTGTGGCCATGTCGAGGCCGGACAACGACCTCATCGCGGAGGTCATGCTCTACGCCGAGGGCTTTCAGGCAGCGAAGAAGTTGTCAACGAAAGTTGTGTCTGTTTTCAGTCTCTCAAAAGAGTTGCTCAGCCCGCAGCAGCACTACGATTGGGGTCTTCGTGGCCTCAAGGCTATTCTTGTGACCGGCGGCAAATTGATTGTCGCTCGCAAAGCAGCTGGGTTGGACGTCGACGACGTCGTTGAGGCCGATTTGTTGGTCAAAGCCCTGCGCGTCAACACACTGTCGAAACTCACGTTCGATGACGCGAAGCGATTTGTGGGGTTGTGCAAGGACGTTTTCCCCGAGGTGGACGCACAGGACATTGAAATCCCCATCCTTCAAAAAGCAATCAAGGAAGTGATGGAATCGAAAGAGTTCAACTTGATTTTCGATGAGTTCCAAATGAAGCGTATGTTGCAGTTGAAAGAGTCTCTGGAGCAACGTATGGGATGTGTCATCGTGGGACCGTCGGGTTGCGGCAAAACTGTCGTTTGGAAGGTGCTGAGTGAGGCGCTGCGAAAAACTGGCAAGAAACTCAAGACTCACGTCATGAACCCGAAGGCCATGCCACGTCAGCAGCTGCTTGGTTTCATGGACTTGGACACGCGCGAGTGGAACGACGGTGTGTTGACCCAGGCTTCCAAAGCTGTCGTGAAGGAGGATCCAGATGTTACGTCCTGGATCGTGTGTGATGGCGATGTTGACCCAGAGTGGATTGAATCGTTGAACTCGGTGTTGGATGACAACCATCTGCTCACGTTGCCGTCTGGAGAGCGCATCAACTTCGGACCAAATGTCAACTTCATCTTCGAAACGCACGACCTACAGTTTGCCTCACCTGCGACAATTTCTCGATGCGGAATGATTTTCCTGAGCGAGAAAGATGTTGATGTCAAGAAGAACGTGTCCAAGTGGGTTGAGGACCAGCCTGAAGACATGCAGGAAAAGGTGACCGGTTGGATCGACAGCCTCCTGTACAAAGCGCTCGACTGGGTTTTGAAGCGAAATGCGTTTGTGGTGGAATCCACCATGGTTGGTACTGTTATGGGCGCTCTTTCCAAAATCAAGGGATGCTCATGCAAGGAGGAGTTCATCGTTGGTCTCGTGAATGGTATGGGAGCAAATTTGTCCATGGAAGACCGGGAAGATCTTGGGCGCGCCGTGTGCAAATGGGCTGGAGCCAACGTGGTACGTGACTGCCAAATCTTGTTGTTGCTTTGTCATTTTGTTGCTGTTTTTGTTTCTGTGTTTGCCTTTCTTTTCACGTTTGTGCGAAACACGCGTAGGCCGACAACATTTTGGATACCATTGTTGTCGACGGAGAATACCAAACACTCGGCATGAAGAGTGCTGACAACATCAAGGATCGCACTGCCATCGATAAAGGCGTTGCGGTCGAAACGATATCCTTTCAACGTTCAACACGTCTTGTGGAAACTTGGTACCGTCGCAATGAACCGTTTTTGCTCGTTGGGCCAGAGGGTTGCGGCAAGTCGATGGTTCTCCTCAACCTTTTCGCGAATGATCCAAAGACGAGTGTCACTACTCTGAACTGCAACTCCCAAACCACCGCGGACAACGTAATTCAAAAACTGGAAGAAGCGTGCACGCTCACCTCTGCTCAAGATGGCCGCGTGTACCGGCCGAAGACCGGAGATAAACTGGTCTTGTACCTGAAGAATATCAACTTACCGAAGCCAGACATGTACAATTCATGCATGCTGATCGACTTCTTGCAGCAGCTGCTGACGTTTGATGGGTACTACAACTCCAATCTGGAGTTTTTGCGAGTGGAGAATGTGCACATCATTTGCTCCATGAACCCACCAACAACAGTTGGAAGAAATCCCATTTCGACCCGGTTCACAGCGATTATCAGAATCGCTTACATAGATTATCCGTCCAAGGACGAACTGAATGCGATATACTCAGCATATGCGTCTGCCGCCTTAAATTCCGCTACGCTGGCTGACGACACATTCTACGAGCCTGCGAGCCAGCAGAAACTGGCCACTGCAATGGTCGACATTTACTCGAAGTTCAAAAAGAATTTTTCGATCAATGAGCATCGCCATTACTTGCTCACTCCGCGAGAACTAACGCGGTGGATTAAAGGTCTCCTCGGCTACGATCTCGCCTCGGAGGAGTTGCTCGATGTGTTCTGTTACGAGGCACAACGTCTGATTGCTGATCGTCTCGTCGATCAGCCTTCGAAAACGAAGTTTCAAACAATATTGACGAAAATCATTCGTGGTCTGTGGCCAGAATACAACGTCGCTGAAAGCGTGTTGTACTCCACATTCAGACCTGAAGTCGATGATGATGATGACGATGACGAAGGCAAGGATGAAGGCAAAGAGGGCAAGGAAAGCGACGAATCCAAGGAGGCGGACGCTGACGAAGAGGAGGCCGCATCTTCAGCTGCTGTCAAAACGTTGCGCAAGATATCCCCATCGGAATTCATGAAGATCGCCAAGCGGGGCCTCATCGTCTACGAGCGTGAAATCAAGGAGCTGAACATCCACTTGTTCCAAGAAATTCTAGAGCACATGACTCAAGTAGACCGTATCCTAGCGAAGCCCGGCGGGTCTATTTTGGTTGCGGGGCGAGCTGGAGTTGGCCGTCAAACAGCAACGGCCATCGTTGCCAACATGCACAACATGGCATTCATGTCGCCCGAAGTCACTCGAGATTACACGCGGAAGAAGTTCTTCACCACACTGAAGCGTTGCTACGAGGAAGCGGCGCTGGGTGAGAAGGAGGTGGTCCTGTTCATCGAAGACTACCACATGGAGTTTGAGTTTGTGCTGGAATGCGTGAACTCAATCCTGTCTTCCGGTGATGTTCCTGGACTGTACCCGGCGGAGGAGTTAGCGCCGTTAATGGACGGGCTCAAAGAAATGATGGAGGAAACGGGCGCATTTGGAATCGCGCCGTACGATTTCTTCATCAAACGAGTCGTGCAACGCTTGCATGTCGTTCTTTCTATGGACCCCACCAACGAGTTGTTTGCTCCGCGCTGTCAGTCGAACCCCGCGCTATTCAACGTGTGCAATATCGTTTGGATGGGCGCATGGCGCAAAGCTTCAATGCTGGAACTGCCCTCTTTGATGCTCCCCGTTTTGGTTGGAGAAGAAGACGAACACAATTTGACACAGCTTGCTGTCGATATTCACACGTCGTGCTCTACCGTTGGAAAAGACAGTTCCGTGTTCGATGACACCGCTTTGACAGCAACCCCACGCAACTTCATTTCCTTCTTGATGATGCACAAGAAGTTGTACAACGAGAAGAAGGATGATTTGATCAACAACGCGAACCGCATGGAAGGTGGTCTGAGCAAGCTTCAAGAAGCCGCTGTGACAGTTGACGAATTGACCACGAATGCAATTGCGAAGCGCAAGGTATTGGCCGAGAAACAACAGTTGGCCGACGAGGCAATGACCAACATCACAGAGGCACTTGAGGGCGCAACGGAGCGGCGCGAGGCCGTGGAGGAGTTAACAAAACAGATCGCCGAAAAAACTGAAGTGTTGACAGTGCAGAAAGGCGAGATCGAGAACGAGCTCGCGGAAGTTCAGCCTCTCCTCGACGAAGCTGCGAAAGCCGTCAGTGGCGTCAGCACAAAAGACCTCGGAGAAATCAAGTCACTGAAGACGCCTCCGGAACCCATTCGCGATGTGCTGTCGGGAGTGTTGACACTGCTGGGAATTCAGGATACGTCCTGGAATAGCATGAAAATCTTTTTGGGAAAGCGTGGAGTTATTGACAACATTGTGAATTTCGATGCTCATCAAGTCAAACCAAAAATCAGAAACAAGACGGCCAAAATCTTAAAAGAAAAAGCTCGTTCTTTCGAGCCGAAGGTGATTTTCAAGGTCTCCAAGGCAGCAGCGCCGCTCGCCGCGTGGGTCACGGCCACCGTTCGCTTTGCGACCGTCATTGATCGCGTGCAACCGCTGACCAAAAAGTTGAAGGAAGCCACGGCATTCCTCGACGAGTCACAGTCAAAGCTCGATGCCAACCAAGCTGAGCTTGATGTGATTGATGAGAGAGTATCAAAACTTAAAGATGAGTTTGCGGCGCTCACGTCTGAAGCGGAGCAGCTCCGTATTGATCTCGAAAAGACTGAGATTACATTGGAGAAGGCCCAGAACTTGCTAGGAAAGTTAGACGGCGAACGAACGCGTTGGGAGGTGACCGCAGGAGAGCTTCGCGATGCCGTGACTACGCTGCCGACGAAAATTCTGATTGCCGCTGCCTACACGACATACCTCGGCAAGTCGTCGGAAGATGTTCGCGCGAAAGCGGTCGACGTTTGGCGCGGCTACGCCAAAACACGAAGTTTCAACTATCGCGAAATGCTCAGCACGGAGAGTGAGCTGCTTGAGTTCAAGGCTCGTGGACTGCCATCGGATATTTTGAGCATGGAAAACTCACTGATCATTTTGAATTCGGAATCGAGGTGCCCTTTCATCATCGACCCAGCCTCCAGTGCAACGGATTGGCTCACAAACCAGTTGGCTTTGGACGACAGCCGCCCGCTTGAAATTGTGCCGTCTGCCGATCCTCGTTTCCAAAACAAGACTGAACTGGCTGTGCGCTTCGGCAAAACACTCGTCATTCTGGAAGTCGACAGTGTGGAACCGATGCTTGTACCTCTAGTCAAGCGTGACTTCTCAAATCAAGGTTCACGGCGTGTCGTTCAAATCGGGGACAAGCAGGTCGACTTCAACATGCAGTTCCGCATGTATTTAGTCACTCGTAATCCACGTCCTCACCTGCCACCTGACACCAAAGCCATTATTTCAGAGGTGAACTTCTCGGTTACTCGTGCCGGTCTTGAAGGCCAGTTGCTTGGTGTTACGCTGCAAAGCGAGAAGCCGGAGCTCGAGAAGCAAAAATCTGAAATGCTGCAAAAGGAGGAAGAATGCAAAGTGCAAATTAGTGCTCTCGAGTCCAAACTTTTAGTCGCTCTTGCGTCCTCTGAAGGTAACCTTCTCGAGAACCAGGAACTGATCGACACCCTGACGGAGACGAAGGTGAAGGCTGGAGAAATCAAAGTCGCGCTTGCTGCTGCGCAAGAATCCTCTGTGGAGTTGGACAAGCAGCGAATGGTCTATCAGCCGTTTGCGGCAGATGCAACACAGATGTACTTTTTGGTTCAGAAAATGATCACCGCCAACCACATGTATCAATTTTCGCTGGCGGCGTTCCTTACCCTGTTCCGCCGGACTTTGAAGCATGACTACGACTGTGACGATGACGACGAGCGCATCAAAATGTTCACGCCGGATCTTGAGAAGCGAGTCCTGTTCTACGTTGGCCGCGGTCTGTACAAGGCTGATCGTCTAATGTGGGCAGTGCATCTCGTGCATGGCATGCACGAGGACATTTTTGGCGAAGGTGAATGGTCAGTCCTGATGGGCGATGTCATTGACACAGACACGGATGGCGGTGAGCCATATGGGTTCCCCGCATGGGCAACTGAAGACAGACACTCAGCCTTCCGCATTTTGAGCGAGGTTCGGTTTTTGTGCTCTCGCCGTGAGATTTATCACTGTTGTGTGGTCCTGTTCCTAATACTTTCTTGCACCTGTAGGCATGCCCTGATTGCATCGAAAACCTCAAGCTAGACGACGATTCTTGGGAAAAGTTTGCATCGGAGTCCGAGTGCGAACAGCATTTCCCGCAGTGCGCCCTCGATGCTGCAACAGATGTGCAACAACTGTTGGCTGTGATGACTCTGCGCCCAGACCGCATGATGTCAGCCCTCAATAGATTCTGCTGCAGTGTTCTCGAACTGAATGCCATCGCTCCTTCGGCCGTGAAACTCAGCACAATCTTTGAGGAAGAGACGTCTGCAACGCTTCCCGTTCTGATGTTGACGACAACGGGTATGGATCCTTCCAAGGATATTTTGGAGCTCGCTACAGTTGCCGTGGGCGCTGAAAAGTACAACGAATTGGCTATGGGTATGTCCACGTTTGCACGACCGATCTGCAAAAGCTTCTTGGTTTAACAGCTGTGTTTTGTTTAGGTGGTGGACAACAGGAACTCGCTGCGAAGATGCTTGCAGAGGCGATGAAGAACGGAACATGGCTGTGCTTGAAGAATCTTCACTTGGTCGTTGCATGGCTACCAACTCTTGAGAAGGCTTTGAGCAGCACCAAACCACACCCTGACTTCCGATTGTGGCTCACTACGGAAGCACACGCCAAGTTCCCCGCAATTCTTCTGCAGCAGTCATTTAAGATGACGTTCGAGTCACCGCCTGGGATCAAAAAGAACCTGCAAAACACCTACACCGGCTGGAAACCGGAATACATTTCGTTGGGTAGCAAGCAGCGGTCACGACTTCTGTTTTTGCTTGCGTACTTCCACGCCATCATTCAGGAGAGAAGGAACTACATCCCTCAGGGTTGGACCGAAGCATACGAGTTTTCGCCGGCTGATTTGCGCGTTGCCGCAAACGTGGTTGAAGCAAGTTTAGGCCCAGATGCGGTGGCCGCTGGCCTGAAGCTGCAGTGGGAGTTGTTCCACGGCATGCTTGAAAATGCACTCTATGGCGGGCGTATTTCGAACCTCAACGACATGCGCGTATTGCGGGCCTACGAGCAGCAATACTTCTGTGATGACAAGATGAGCCCAGGTGCTGAACTGTTCAAAGGTTCCGGCGAAATGCCGGACTCGACGTCACACGCCGATTACTGGGACTTCATCGAGGCCTTGCCCGACACGGACGGACCGGATTCATTTGGTTTGCCGCGCAACATCGAGCGTGCGTCGCAGAAAACAAAGTCCGAGATTATTTTGAAGCAGCTCAAGAGTTTGGAAGCTTCTGGTGGTTCCGGCGGAGGTGGCTTTGACAGAACGCGATGGAAAGCACTTCTGGGACCGTCGCTCGATTCATGGCAACGCTTGAGTTCGAATCCCGCAGCCCTTGACACTGAATTGGGCGATCCTCTACCCGACGACGCCACCCCGGTCCAATTGTTCGTGGAGATGGAGTATGCCAATGCGGTCAAGCTGGTCGCGACGGTGGACGTTGACGTGAAGGCTATTCGAAGCGTCGTTTACGACGGAGCGCTCGTCACTCCTGCAATCTTGAAGAACGCAGGCACTATGATGACGGGTTGGGTTCCCAGCAAGTGGGAGCGCGAGTGGGAAGGACCAGAAGCGCCATTGCCGTGGTTGCAAGCTTTGCTGAAGCGCAAGATTGCGCTGAAAGAGTGGCGTAAAAACTGCTTGCGGCCCGGGAAGATCCTATCAGAGGTTAGTTTTGTCGCTCTATCTTGTAGTTTTTGCGCTGGCTTTGCACTCATCTGTGCCTCGCTGCTCATCTTGTGTTGTAGCCAATCGACTTTGGTCACTTGTTGCACCCCGGGACTTTCTTGAACGGTGTGCGCCAGCAAACGGCGCGCCAGACCGGAGTTGCTCTTGACGCACTCAAACAAATCAGTTGCTGGGATAGACGAGCGATGCCTTCCGAAGCAAAGGTCGTCGTTGAAGTCACGGGACTGTTGCTGCAGGGATGCGTGTTCGGCAAAGATGGCAAGCTCAGTGAGGCCGCTGCAGACGAATTGGAGATGGTCAAGGTGGACAACTGCTTCATCGCATTCGTGCCACCAGACGTCCCAGCTTGCTACCCCGAAGGGCAGTACTCCATGACCCCTATTTACTACAACACCACGCGCGAGCGCTTGCTAACGTCGGTGGCTGTTCCAATTCCTAGCGATGAGCAGAAGTGGGTGCGTCTCGGCGCCGCTCTGTTCATCAAGGAGCTTTAATTAATTCAGCATCGTTAACTTTAATACAAAACGAACGTGCAACTGTGTGTTGATCCGTCAGTTGATTCAAAGAACAATCGCTGTGTTTGCATGGTGTTGTCTGTCCGTCTGTCTGCATGGTACGCGAGCGTCATCCCTTCACATTTAGAAATCGTCGAAGTCAACGACCGTTTTCTGCTCTCGCTTGGCCTGCATGTCATCACGAACACAGTCAGGTAAAACACGGCAATCTTGGCGCTCGCTCAGACACCGGCGCAGTGTTCGAATGATCGACACGCACCGCATCGAAATCTTTTCGTGGGCGTTTCTTGTGGGGCATGGAAGCAGAGCTGGCAGCCGATGGCGTCAGAGGACGTTGCGACCGCGCAATGCCGCGCCCACCAAACCCACGGCCGACGAACCCACGACCGCCAAACCCGCGGCCCGCGAATCCGCGGCCGCGGCCGCGACCACCGAAACCTCTCCCCGCAACCAGTGCTAATGGCTTTGGTACCACAGCCGGCGGTGGTGGTGAAGGCTTTGGCGAGTCGCTCGAGCCAAAAGCTGTGGAACGCGGCGAAGAGACCGTGTCATCTGCTTTTTGAGTTGCATCCGAGTTGAGCAATGCCTTTGCTGGGCTTTGGTCGACTATTCCAGCAGCCTTCATTTGGTCCACCAGCGGCGGTGGTGGGCTGCTTCCCACTGTGACAACAAGACGAGGGTGTGCGTCCCGTCCCTGGGCAATCCAGTACTCATGCGGGCGATGGTCGGCAGCAATCGCAGCAAAGCACTCTTTGTACATAGGCCTGATATCACGAAACCGACATGAGCTGCTGGCAAGCGCACGAACAGTGTTCCCTGAAGCTAGCAAACGGACCATGTCATCGCATCAACGTAGTCTTGAATGGGTTTCTGGGCAGGCGGATGCGACGCCAGCCATCTACACGCACACAACGAGTGTCAGCAAGGGGCAAAACATCGATCAAGACGCACGTTGACGTACCGCCAGGCTTCTTCCGCGGACCCAAACACAACGTTGGGCTTAGCCTTCGATTTCAGCTGCAACACAGAAGTCGGTGTCTCATCATGCTTCCGGGCAACATCGGCGGCATTTTTCGCATCGCTACTGGAAGGGTCCGCGGCGTCATGATTCTCCAAATTAACGGCAGTTTCGGGCGACTCCGAGTCTTTCCGTGCGCTTGCAGGTTGAGCTGCGGGCGCGATCAACGCGCTGGCAGTCCACGTGCATATCCATCTATCCGTGTCAGATACTTTGGACACATACTTTTGACAAAAGTCCTTCACAACTTCCTCACGTTTGCGTGAATACTTCTTTGCCCAGTCTCTACGGAATGTTGCATGTCGCTGTCTCTTATCAGCTGCCGTCGCCGCCAGTAGTTTGACCACTCCGTCGTTCCAGGGTGCCACCCATTCAACGGTGTTTCTGGTTGTTGTGTCGGAAGGGAACCTTCGATAAACAACCGGCTGTTGATGAAACAACGAGCCGTGGTCAGGATATGCTCTTCCTTGAAAGTAATCTACCGCATGTATCTCCTGTAAGTACACTACCACCAAGTCCAGTTGAGCGAGCTCAAAGGCGGTGGGTTTGCTGGAACCGGGCACCGCAGTTAGAGCAGTTCCATCAGCTTCAAATAGTTTTTTAAGGCTTTTGAGAAGTGCGTGGACTCCGGATTCAGAGTTGCCGTGGGAGTTATCGCCATCTTGAGCAATCGAATACTCCACATCCAAGCGTTCAGATAGCGAGATTGCCCGTTTGGTATCAAGACGAACCTGTGGCAAGGAAGACGACACATTCGCGACCGTAAGCCAACCGTCATGCGTGCGCGGGGCACTGCAAAGATAGTCTCACCTGCTCCTGCTCGAGGGCTTCTGTGGGGAATGGCTTTTGATCCGGAGGTTTCACTAAATGAAATTTCAATTCCCACGGTGAGCCGCCAAACCCAGAGACAAGCAGGCCGCTGCGCTCTCCGACGCTCGTAGCACGGTACAACGCCTCCTTGACCTACGGCAGAGTGCACATGGCAGTGAACGAACCATCGTTGATGAAAACGTACAGCAACACGTATGATTGATTGCGAACTACACACACCCTTAACGCGTGGGCTCGACCTGTAGTGGGCACAAGAGAGGCATTTCACATGCAGAGGCAGTGTAAATGAGCCAATGCTGTGTGCAACCGCGCATAGCAAGCGATCCGAACTGTACCTTTTCTGCATGTAATGTAGCCAAAATAGTTCCAACTGTTCGGTGGCGAAAGCCACGGTGGTGAGAACGAGAAACAATCTTGTGCCTGGGCCCGTAAATGACCTGGGTGGCCTTCAGTTTTCTTAGCATCGCCGAGATTGGACGCGTTCTGGTTCGCGTGGTCGAGCAAAACTTCAATCCTGGGCCATCACAACACGACAGTGTGACCAAAGTCGTTGTACAAGCAAGTAAACACATCAAGGCTTGTCACGGCATACCCAACGTGTTCGAGAACAGTGTCTATGAATAGCTGTCTGGGAAGACGTTCTGGCAGCTGGCATCGAAGCACACGCTCAGCAAATGGCCGAGGCCCACTCTGCGGCGACGAGTCTGGGCTGGTTGTAGCCTTTGCACCGGATGCTTTGTCGCTCTTGTTTGACTTTGGCTCGCCATCAGCCCTCGCAGCTTCTGCCTGGCCACCGGGTTGCGCCTTCACCGGTGGGTCACCAGCATCGCTTTTGTGGGCCGTGGTGCCAGTGCTCGGAGATCCGTGCGGAGCTGACTGGTTGTCTTCATCGCCACGATTTGTGTCGTCGTCGTCTATGTCGTCGTCCTCCTCCTCCTCGTCGCTGGACGCCCCAAAATCCACTTCCATATCACCGTGCGTGATATCCCCTTCATTCTCTGCGCGGTCAGCCTCCGGGCTATCTGGGTTGGCGCCATCGGCTTCGCTTGTGTTCGTGTTCCCATCGCCCGCGTCGCCAGCGGCTTTTGTACCAGCTCGGGTCCCAGTGGAACCAGTGGTCGTTGCCGTATCTCTGGAATTCGAAGACTGGCTTCCGCCGCCATCATTGTCATCGCCGTCCTTGCCGTCACTAGAGTCTGTGGCCTTAAGAGCCGCTGCTCTTTGGCGAGCCTGCTCCACCGCGGCGGCTACAGCACGCTGACGGGCTTCTTTCTCGGCTGCCTCCTCTGCATCTGGCAGCTGCTGCAGGGTCGGAAAACCATACTGCAGCGTGAATTTCACAAAGCGGTGGTACGCGCGGCGCCTGCGCTCGGATTCCTTCACTGATGTCGACTCGAGGTGTCCCGGATGGTGCAAGCGGCGCATCCACTCGTGCATTCCGTGCCGGTCAACG
>Ga0213839_1001271_pt1 | contig 17045 bp, 14 predicted proteins | sample SWPATP21_FD_160075 | JGI IMG/M metagenome (GOLD analysis project Ga0213839, IMG submission 160075) | Coastal seawater microbial communities from Marineland, Florida, United States - SWPA TP2 #1 | ecosystem: Environmental > Aquatic > Marine > Coastal | place: USA: Florida | collected 2016-08-14
GCCAGCCCCGCACCGCCGCTTCCTCCAGCAGCCGCGCCGCCAGCTCGACCCCGGGCACCCGCGCCGCCCCCGTCCCGACCTGGGCCATCACCCCGTCCGCCGCGCGGCTGTGGGCCCGTCGCACGATGGCGTCGCCCTCGGGGTCCGAGCGCATCCACGCCAGCTTGCCGGCGTTCATCGACACGTGGTGGTGGAAGCGCCCCGTCTCCGCGGCGTCGCGCAGCAGCGGGAGGAGCTCCGTCCAGGTCGGCACCAGGGGAGGAGGCGTCACGCCGGCGGAACGACCCCGTCGTAGACGGCGTCCATGGGGATCGACACCCCCACCGACCCGAGCTCCACCGCCTCGTCGTCCCGGAACTCGAACAGCTCGAAGCGCCCCGCCTCGTTGCGGCGATGCACCTCGACATGGCGGGCGTCCTGGCGCACGAACACCACCTCTCGGAGGCTCTCGATGCGGCGGTAGTGAGCGAACGTCCCGCCGCGATCCCAGGCCTCGGTCGAGGGGAAGAGGACCTCCACCACCAGCGCGGGGTTCACCAGCCCGTCGGGGTCGTCGGCGTGGGTCTCGGGGGGGCCGCACACCACGGTGGCGTCCGGGTAGGCCGCGAAGTCTTCATCATCTCGGCGAACCCGAGCGTCCGATGAGAGCACTCGGCACCCGCTCCCGTGAACGGCCCCATGGAGGGCCGCGGACACGTTCGCGATGATCGTGGCGTGAGCCAGGGTGCCAACAGACATCGCCAGGATCTCGCCCCCCGCGAACTCCAGCTTGACCTCCGAGGTCGCCGCAGCCGCCAGGTAGTCCGCGTACGTCGCCTCGGGCTGCGTCTGCGCCATGACCGCCTCCGTGCCGAGTGTATCGCGGACCGGTCGAAGCTCCCCCTCCCCCACGCCGCGATCATCGACGCCCTAAAGACTGGAGCCAACCGACCGATAGCGGCCTCGGAGGCTCGTCATGCTGCACCTCGCCCTCTCCCTCGCCCTCGCCACCTGCCCCGCCCCGCCCGAAGGCACCATCCTCACCGACGACGCCGAGCTGGCCGTGGCCCTCGACGCCGCCGACCGAGCTGCGTGGGCCCTCCGCGACGCCGAGACCCTCCTCTTCGCCCGCCGCGCCTGGAACGCACGGGAAGGCCGTCTCCGGGCCGCCGGCGAGGCCAGCGCCCACGGGGACATCGACGCCCGCTTCGTCGACCGCCTCCTGGAGCTCGTCGACACCACTGCGACCGCGGACGGCTCCCTCGTCGCCACGGGGCAGACCATCGCCGGCGTGGCCCTCCCCGACCTCCGCGGGCTGGATGTGCTGCCCGTCGACGAGGCCCTCGCCGTCCTCACAGCGCAGGCCGACGCCCTCGTCACAGCCCGCAGCGCGCGCATCGCCGCCGCCTCCGAGCCCTGTGGGCTGTACGCCATCTCGGACCCGGGCTCGGCCGCGACGTCCGGCAACTGGGGGCCCTACCTGGAGGCCACCAGCGAGCGTCACGTGGCCAACCAGTCCGCTGGAGCCCTCGCCCAGGCCGACCACACCGCCCTGACCCTGGAGGGCCTCGCCGGCCGCATCGTCGCCCTCGCCCGACGAAGCGCTTCGGAGACCCTCGACAACGGGGAGCGCAGCTACGTCCAGGAGCGGTTCGTCGCCCTCTCGGAGACCGCCGACCAGCTGGCGGCGCGAGGGTCGTGGCACGGGCATCCCCTCCACGCCGGGCAGGACACCGACATCGCCCTGCCGGACCTCACCGCGCCCACCCTGGGCATCGACACGGGGACGCTCGACCTGTCGACCTCGTCGAGCGCCTCGGCGGCCGTGGTGGGCGTCGAGGTCGGGACCGGGCCCCTCCTGGCCGAGGCCCGCGAGGGCTTCGCGGCCGACCTCGCGTCCCTGGACACGCTGGCCCCGCGACGCCCTCGGGTCCGAGCGGACGGAGCCGTCGCCCCCCTCGGCTGTGACACCGTCGCCGACGTGCTCGCCGACCTCGCCGCCACCGACGCGGCCCTGGCTGCGTGGGACCGCGACGCCACCGCCCGGCAACAGGCGCTCGCCACCGTCCGCGCTCACACCCTCCGGGTCGCGACCGACGCCCGTCCCGCCGACCTCGACCTCCCGGATCCAGGACCCGTGCTGGGAACCCTCGCCGCCGCCCCAGGCCCCGACCAGCTGGAGCACGTCGGCCTCCACGGCCGCCGCACCATCGAGGTCCCGGGCCTCGACACCACGTTCGTCGTCGACAGCGACAACCTCCCGGCCACGGCGGACCTCCTCACCGCCCAGGAGCGCCTCGCCGCCGACCGCTGGCGCGTCCACACCGAGCGCCTGTTCCTCCGCGCCGACGAGGTGCAGCTGGCCCGAGAGGCCGCGCTGTGCGAGCTGGTCCCCCCACCGCTCACCCCTGCAGCAGCCCCCGATGACCCGTCGATGGAGGCGATCGACGCGGCGCTGCGCCGGAACCGCCGGGACGCGGGGGAGCTGGTGGCCACGGCCCTCGACCACACGAGCGAGGCCATCGATGTCCTCGAGCACCTGGAGCACGTCCTGTACGAGCTCCTCGATGGACCCGGCCCGGCCGACCCCGCCGTCGTCGAGGCCGAGGCCGACGCCCTGGCGGCCGCGTTCGACACCCACGGGACCGCAGGCTGGCTCCACCTCCCCTTCGACGGCTCCGAGGGCCCACAGCGCGTGACGGTCTCCCCCGACGCCGTACACAGCTTCGACGTGGTGCTGCCCGACCTCACCCCGTTCCCGACCACCGCGGCCGCCTGGATCGCCGATGCCCGAGTCGCTGGCTCCGAGAGCGAGCTGCAGGGGGACCTCGCCGTGACGTTGGACGTCCTCCGCTACGAACAGGCCCTGCTACAGGCTGCCCAGGAGCGCCTCGAGATCGAGGCCTTCCTCGCCGACGGCCCCTGACCCCGATCGAGTGCCCACGCTTCGGACGTCCTTCGCCAGATGTCCACTACGACGGCAGCTGGGGAGGCACCTCCGGACCTCCGACTAGGACCCCCGGTACGTCGAGTAGCCGAAGGGGCTGATCAGCAGCGGCACGTGGTGGTGCTCCTCGGGCGCCCGCACCTGGAACACGACCCGAACCACCGGATAGAACCCCTCCACACCGACCTTCTCGAAGTAGGCCGCGGTATCGAAGGTCATCCGGTAGGTCGCCTTGGCCATCTCCAGCCCGTCGGCGAAGCCCGGCACGCGCCCGTCGTCGTTGGTGACCCCCCTTCGCAGGGAGGTCCAACCGTCCTCGGTCAGCTGCTCCAGCTCTACGGGGAGCCCCTCGGCCGGCCGCCCACGGGCGGTGTCGAGGGCATGGGTGCTCAAGCTCATGACAGCTTCTCCAGTCGCAGATGGGTGATCTTCGCCTGTTCGCCTGCCGCGATCCTCAGCTCGTTGGCGGGGGGGTTGCTCAAGCGCTCCTCCAGGATCGCCAGCATCTCTTCGGCGGACTTCCCCGTGGCGCACACGATGAACAGGTATCCATACTGCGCCTCGTAGGTACGGTTGGCCTCGGCCAGCGCCTCGAGCACGGCCTCGCTCGCCTGCCCGACCCCTGCTTGCTCGCCCTCCGACCAGGTCGCCGTGCTGGCGAACGTTGCCCGCAGCTTGTCGACGTCGGCGCCGATCCGCGGGTGGTGGGTGAAGGCCTCGAGCCAGTCGCCGTCGCCCAGATCCCACCAGATGGCCTCCGCGGTGCCGTGGAGCGCTTCACGACTCCCGAAGGCGCCGTGGGCGGCCATCCGCTTCGCCCAGCGGGTCGAGCCGCAGCAGCGGAAGAACGCCTCCCGACGCACCTCCTCCGACGCGCCCGCGAGCCAGGCCAGCAGGGGGTCGTCGCCCACCTCCGGCACCGCGGCCGTCCCCAGGACACGCATGCGGGCGACGCCGCCGCAGGGATGGATGACCAGCTTGAGGTGGCTGTAGGGCCCTCCCTCCACCGCGATGCGGTGCTCGTGGTCGGGCCCCAGCTTTCGGCCCTCGAACAGCGGCGTCCAGTCGGTCGCCTTCAGGAGGTGGGCGTCCGGTGCGTCCGGCCACCACAGGCCGTACAGCGAGGCACGGTCGGGGTAGTTGCCCTTGAAGTGGGTCGTGTGGAGGACGATCTCCTCCGGCCGCCCGGGCACGCCCAGCTCGACGACGATCCAGTCCGCCCCGTCGTCCCGACGACGCCGGGTCTCCCAGCCGCCCCCCATGTTCACCGGTTGACCCGGCGCGATGAGGTTGGTCATCGGGCTGAAGAACATGTCGGAGCAGCCCACGGGACGGCCCCCGTGGACCAGGGCCGCGAGATCGATGCGGCCGTCGCCGACGTGCACCTCGGGCTCCCCGTAGACCCGCAGTCGGGCGACACCTCCGTCGGGCACCATGTGGAGCCGCACATGGGTGAACACCCGCTCATCGGACACGGAGAACAGGTTGTGGCTGCCCCGCTGCAGGGGCACCTGGCCGGTCAGGGGCACCCAGTCGACCTGGTCCCGCAGCTGCTCGATGCTGGGGTCCCCCTCGACGAAGGCTCCGTCGACGGCACCGAAGGGGGGGTGGTTCCCCATGAACCAGGCGGTGTCGATGTCGACGCCCCGCACCTTGCCCGGCAGCCCCAGCTTCAGGATGGCGGTGTCGTGCCCCGGCACCCGCCGACGCCGAGACTCCCAGCCATCCATCACCTTGCCGGTGTCGCAGTAGGCGTCGGGGTCGAAGACCGGCGCCTCGGCCTTCACCAGGTTGTGGACGCTGGCGAACCAGTCGTCGCTGCACCACAGGGCCTTGCCCCCCACCGCCTCGCTCAGCAGCTCCGTCAGGTCTGCGAAGGCCTGCAGGCCCTCGGTGTTCGCGCCACTCATCCGTTCCTCCCGAGCAGGGCCTCGCCCCGCGCATCTCCGTGGACCACACCGTCTCGGACCACCTCGGTGCCTCGCAGCCAGGTGTGATGCACCTTCCCCCGCACCTCGCGCCCCGCATACGGCGTCACCTTGTGGCGGTGGGCCAGCTCGTTGGGGTCCACGACCTGCACCGCATCCGGGTCGAAGGCCACCAGGTCCGCGTCGAAGCCCGACGCGATGCGACCCTTGCGCTCGAGCCCCGCGATGGCCGCCGTGCGGCGCGTCATCCAGTCGACGAGCCGCTCCAGGGGCACGCCTCGACCGTGAGCCTCCCGCCACATCGTCCGAAGCCCCAGCTGGAGCGAGGCGATGCCCCCCCAGGCGTCCATGAAGTCCCCCCGCTCCGGCAGCTTGAGGTGGGGTGTGCACGGGCTGTGGTCCGACACCACCGCGTCGATGTGGCCGTCGAGGAGCCCCTGCCAGAGGGCCTCCCGGTTGCGCGCCTCCCGGATGGGCGGACAGCACTTGAAGGCCGTGTCCCCGCTCGGCACCTCCTCCGCAGTGAGACACAGGTAGTGGGGACAGGTCTCCGCGGTGATCGGCAGGCCCTCCGCCCGCGCCCGCGCCAGCATAGGCAGCGCAGAGGCCGACGAGAGGTGCACGATGTGGGCGGCACAGCCCGTCTCCCGGACCAGCTCGATCACCATGGCGATGGCGTCGTCCTCCCACTGCTTGGGACGGCTCGCGAGGAAGCGGCCGTAGTCGGTGGGGTCCCGGTCGTCGTCGGGCACCGGGGACTCCAGCTCGGCGTGGACCAGCAGCGGCACGCCAGCCCGGGAGAGCTCCACCATGGCCGCCTTCAGGGTCTCGCGGTCCGACGCCGGGAAGTCGTCGATGCCCGAGTGGCAGGTGAAGGCCTTGGCCCCGAGGATGCCCGCCTCTCCCATCGGGAACAGCTCGGTGGCGTTCCCCGGCACGACGCCCCCCCAGAAGCCGGCGTCGACCCACAGCAGCGGCTTGGCGGCCGCCAGCTTGATGGTCAGCGCCTCGACGGTCGTGGTGACGGGGATGCAGTTCAGCGGCATGTCGACGATGGTGGTGATGCCCCCCAGGGCCGCCGCCTTCGTCGCCGTCGTGAAGCCCTCCCACTCGGTGCGACCCGGCTCGTTGATGTGGACATGGGTGTCGACCAGTCCCGGCAGCAGGCACAGGTCGCCGAGATCCTCGACGAGACCGCGCTCCTCGTCCCCTTCGGTCTGCACGTCGACGATGGTGGACCCCTCGACCCACACCACGGCGGCGACGAACCGGGGCCCGCCGCTGCCCTGCAGGAGGACCCGACGGCTCTTCACGCCGTGGACCCCCTCGAATCCCTCGATCATGCCTACTCCTTCGGGATCGCGTCGAACACGAACTCGAGCGTCGCCGTGCCCTTCTCGGACACCGTCGCCTGGGCCCGCTTCGTGCCCAGCACCTCGTGCCACACCTCCACCTCGTACGTGCCAGGGGGGAGCCCCGGCAGCGAGAAGCGACCGTCGGCGTCGGTGATGGCGAACCACGGATGTCCGACGACCCCCAGGTGACTCACCATCCACGGGTGCACGTCGCAGCGGGCGGAGATCATCCGCTCAGGACGCCGGAAGACCTTGCTCTCCCGCTGGTCCTTGGCGGGGAAGTTGAGGATGAACGACGGGTTGTCGCTCGAGTCGGTGCGGATGTTGTGGAACATCGGGTCAGAGTTGATGAACACGACCTCCTGCCCCACCTGAGCGCCAAACACCAGCGGGACGTACACACAGCCCCGCTGGTCCACCTCGACGGGCTCCTCGGGGGGCGGCGGGATGCGCCAGCCCTCGAAGTCCGACACCACGGTCACGAAGGCCTCGGCCAGCGCCTGGTCCTTCACCTTGACCCGCTGCTCCAGGACCGGTCCGCTGATCTCGAGCTCGCAGCCGCCGTAGAGGTTCAGCTCGACGGGCTCGGGCACGTCGCCCGTGTAGCGGACCCGCCCCTCGATGGTGCCGGCCGTCGCCGGGTCGATGGCCTTGCCGGAGCCGTCGTCGACCACCACGGGCTCCTCGGCGCGGAAGTCCTGCCAGGGGAAGGTCAGCCCCAGCACCCCGAGGAAGCTGGTGAACACCACCGCCTTGACGGGAAGTGCCGCCGCCATGCCGTCGTAGAACAGCTGCCGAGCGAAGGCCCCGCCGGCCAGGAAGAGCAGCAGCATCAGCCAGTTCAGGTCGTGCCCGTAGATGGCCGGGTAGTGGTTGCTGATCATGAAGAACACGATCGGGAAGTGCATGTAGCCGTTGTGCACGCTGCGCTGGTGACCGATGCGGCCGTCCTCGGGGTCGTGCTCCCTGCCGGCCTCCAGCGCCGCCACCATCCGCTTGCTGCCCGGGATGATGCGCATCCACACGTTCGCCGTCATCAGGGTGCCCAGCACCGCCCCCATGTGGAGGAAGGCCGCGCGCCCCGACAGCAGCTGGGTCAGGCCGACCCCGAGCCCCGCCACGGCCAGCACGGTGATGGCGGTGGCCACCTTCGGCTGGGACTTGCCCATCGTGTGCCACAGCGTGTCGTAGGCGAGCCAGCCCAGGACCAGGCTGCCGAGGCCCACGCCGGCAGCCGCCAGGTGGGACAGGTCGGCGACCCGGGGGTCCACCATCAGCACGCCCTTCATGTAGTAGAGGACCACCACCAGGCAGAAGCCGGTGACCCAGGTCCCCAGGGCCTCGTACTTGAACCAGTGGAGGGCGCCGGTGAACACCGGAGGCAGCTTGTAGGTCTTCTGCAGGCGGAAGAAGCCGCCCCCGTGGACCATCCACAGCTCCCCCTCCACGTCGGGGTCGACGCCGTCGACCTCCGGTGCGCGAAGTCCGTGCTCCAGGCTGTGGAACAGGAAGGCGTGGCCGATCCAGGCGATGGCGAAGAGGACGTGCATCCAGCGCAGCAGCAGCTGCGCCCACTCGGAGAGGAAGTCGATCATGGCCGCGAACTGTAGCAGGAGAGAGAGACCTCGAAGCGACGGCCCCCTGCGGTACGATGGGACATGCCTCCGTCGAATCCCCCCTCTCCTCCATCGGCGCCGGCTTCCTCACCCGGAGCGAGCCGACGATGACGACGTCCATCCTCGTGAGCGCGGCCTTCGCGGCCACCCTCCACGTCCCCGCGGACCACGCGACGGTGCAGGACGCCATCGACGCCGCCGACCCCGGCGACGTCATCGAGATCGACGCCGGCACCTACACCGACGACATCTTCGTCACCGTCGACGACCTCGTCATTCGGGGCGCCGGGGCAGACGCCACCGTCCTCGGCCCCGGAGACACCTTCTTCGCCTTCACCTACGACAACGATCTCCACGGCACGGTGGAGGACCTCACCATCGACGCCCAGGGGGAGAGGGGCGCCCTCAACGTCCAGCCGGGCACGGGCGTCCTCACGCTCAACCGTGTCCATGTGGTCGACAGCGAGGGCATCCGGTTCGAGGGAGACACCCTCACCGTCACGGACAGCGCGTTCATCGACAACGAGAAGGTCGGGCTCGGCAGCGGCGCCGCCATCGAGTGCATCGGCACGGGGTCGGTCCGCATCTCCGGCACGCTCTTCTGCAACAACCGGAACGACAGCCCGGGCGGAGCCGTGTCGATCGACAGTACCCACGTCGTGGCCTCGGTGGAGAGCTCCATCTTCGTGGGCAACTCCGGGCTGTACGGGGGCGCGCTGTGGGTGAACACCGACGGCGTCTTCACCAACAACACCTTCGTGGGCAACGACGCGACCAACGGACCGGGCCTCCGCGTCTGGGGTGGCAACGCGGTGGTCCTCAACAACATCTTCGTGGGGCACACAGGGGGCGAGGCCCTCGACGTGGGGAACGGCTCGACCCTGGACCCGTCGTCCGACCACAACCTCTACGACGACAACGCGGGAGGCCACTCGTCCGAGCCGACCGGTCCCAACGCCGTCTTCGCAGACCCGATGCTGACCGACGACAGCCTCGACTGCGACAGCTTCGACGCCACCCTCCTGCCGGGCTCGCCCGCCATCGGCGCCGGCAGCGACGCCGGCGTCCACACCGACATCGGGGCGGTGCCCTACGACGGCGTCGACGCCGATGGCGACGGCTTCGACGCCACGGTGGACTGCGACGACGAAGACCCCGACGTGAACCCCGACGCCCCGGAGGTCGTAGGGGACGGGGTCGACTCGAACTGCGACGGCGCCGAGCTCTGCTACGAGGACATCGACGACGACGGCTACCGAACGTCGACCGCCGTCGAGAGTGGCGGCCTCGCCTGCGACGCCCCCGGCGAGGCCTCGGTCGAGGAGCCGGCTGGCGACTGCGACGACAACGACGGCGCGGTCCATCCCGACGCCACGGAGGTCGTCGGCGACGAGGTCGACTCCGACTGTGACGGGGTGGAGGTGTGCTACGTCGACGAAGACGACGACGGCTACCGCACCGACGCCACGCGCGTCGGCATCGACACGGACTGCACCGGCCCCGACGAGGCCCTCGCTGCGGACCCTACGGGGGACTGCGACGACACGAACGGCGCCGTCTCGCCGGGGGTCCCCGAGCGTCCCTGCGACCGGATCGACAACGACTGCGACCCCGACACCCTGGACGACGACGGCAGCTGTGACACCGGCACGCCCCCCGACACGGGCACCACCACCGACACGGGCACCACCACCGACACGGGCATCTCAGGTGGCGACGCCGACGCCGACGCCGACGCCGACACCGACACCGACGCAGACAGCGACGCAGACAGCGACACCGACGCAGACAGCGACACCGACGCAGACAGCGACACCGACGCGGACAGCGACACCGACGCGGACGGAGACACCGACGCGGACGGAGACACGGACAGCGACGGGGTCCCCACCGACGCCGACCCCGACCGGCCCGACACCGAGGGACTCGCAGGCGCCTGTGGGTGCGCCGTCACGCGGAGCGCGGCGCCGTGGTGGGCCCTGGCGCGACGCCGCTGACGCTACTGCATCGCTGCCCGCACCACGGCCAGCTCCAGCTCCCGAGCCTCCCAGTGGGCCGCCTCGGTCCCGTCGGGGGCGATCAGGCTGACCCGGGTGGGGTGGGTCATCCCCGGTCCTTCGCCGAGACCGTACACGTTGAACAGCGAAGGCAGGGCCTCGCCGAGCAGGGCGGGGTCGGCCCCGTCGGGAAGCGTCCCGAGGACGAGCCCGTCCGGCTCCAGCCCGTGGGCGGTGGCGTAGGCCGCCATGCGCTCGGCGCTGTCGTAGGTCGGGTCCAGGGTGAAGACGGCGAGCTGCGCGTCGCCGCCGAGCCCCTCCTGGAGGCTCGCCAGCCGCTGCATCGTCAGGGGGCAGGCCTCGGCGTTCCCGCAGCGGGTGAACACGAACGCCACCAGGGTCCAGCGCCCCTGGAGATCCACGAGGGTGCGTCGGGTGCCGCCGTCCTGGAACGGAAGCGGCGGCAGGGGTTGGGGATGACGCCAGGCCTCGAGGGAGCTGCGCCAGTCCGGGAGAGGGTCGGGGGCCGGAGAGCACGCCAGCAGGGCCAGGAGGGTCCACGTCGCCATGCCGCTTCGTAGCGCGGGGTGAAACCGCACGCTGGTGATCCGATGGGGTGAGAGCGAGGAACGACGTGCTCAGACAGCTGCTCCCCACCGTGCTGATCCCCTGGCTCGCCGCCACCACGGCCGCGGCCTTCGCCGGGTGTGGCGTGCTCGGTGTCGCCTTCGTGTCCAGCTGCGCCTTCGTGGCGTCGCTGGGCGGCAGCTGGCACACCATGCGGGAGCGGGAGCGTCAGCGGGCCCTCGGCTACAAGGCGCTGGAGCGGGTGCAGCGTCGGGAGGCCGAGGCCATCCACGCCGGGGGCGTCCTCCACGCCGAGCTCACCCAGCTCCGACACGAGGTCACCAACCCCCGCACGGACGCGCGTCGGGAGCGCCTTCGGGCCCTGTCCCTCGGTGTCGAGCTGGGGATCGGCGACCGCCGGGTCCCTGTGCGCCTCCGAGACCTCACCCTCACCGACATGTGGCTCGAGCTACCTCGCACCGAGTCGGCGTCGTGGCTTCCGGGGTTGCCGGTGCGGGTCAGTCTCCACTACGACGGGAAGGTGGAGATCCTGGGCTGGGCCGTGGCCGATCGACCCCTGCGGCTGCCCCCCGAGTCACCGCCGACATGGTGCCTCCGCTGGCGGGATCCGCTGCGGGAAGACGAGCTTCCCAAGGACGTGTGGCGCGCGATGATGGACCGCCAGGCGCACCGCGTGAAGCCCCACCCCGAGGCCCGCGCGTGGGTCCACATCGGCGCCGACGCACGTCCAGCGCTCATCTCCAACGTGTCCGCCACGGGCATCGGCCTCACCATGCCCCTCGGCCTGCGGGAAGCCGGACGCCTCGACCGCCAGCTCATCATCTCGCTGCGCCTGCCCGAGGTCGACGATGCCCTCACCCTCGCCTGCGAGCTCGTCCACCTCGACGTGCGCACCGCCGGCACCGCCCTCGGTCTGCGGCTCGACCCCAAGCATCGCTCCTTCGGCGAGGTGCAGCCCAAGCTGGCCGCCCATGTCATGCGCCGGGAGACGAGGGACCGGGTGAGGCTGGTGAGCTGAGGGCGAGCGTTCACTCCTGGGAGCGGAACGTAGGTGACTCACCACAGGGGTTTATGGGGGTCGGGGTTGATGGGGGTCGGGTTGATGGGGGTCAGGCACCCACGCCAAACACCCGTCATGGTCACCCGACTCGTTCGGGTGTTGGGGGTTGGTACCTGACCCCCTTCAACGACCCCCTTCAACGCCTCGCCACCAAGGTGTTTCCTGGCCGAACCTGCCCCGCCCCCCCGTGACACGCCGTCCCTCAGTCCTTGCCCGCTTCCCTCAGCCCCATCCCCACCGCCTCACAGCTCCCCTCGGCCACGGACACCAACCGGAAGCGACTCGCCTCCGCCACCACCGTCAGCGTCGGGTTCGCCGCCAGCAGCTTGTGGGACGCCCCAAGGGTCCACTGCTCCATCTGCCGCACGTCCACTGCTCCCTCGGCCCCCGTCTCGGTCCGCTTCCCCAGCAGCACGCTGTGGGCCCGCTGCACGACGTACATCTCGACCCGCCCCACGACAGGCGCATCCACCCACACCGTCACGCCGGGCTGGCCATCGCCGTCGCTGTCCTTCACGCCGGGGTCCTCCGCGCGGCGGGGAAGCGGGCCGTCGGCCTCCGCGCCCAGCGTCGTGGGACCGCCATCGACCCGGTACCCGTCGCTGAGGTCGACGGGGATCTCCTGCACAGGTAGCGCCGCCACGAAGGCCGGCGGGATGGTGGTGGTGGCCGGACCGCCCCCCTCCACGAGCACGGCGCACGTCCGCTGCTGTTGCACCCAGCCGTCGGGCCCCTCCCGGAGACGCGCCAGCACCTGGGAGGTCGTGGTGACCCGCTTCGTCCCGATCACCGGGAGCCGGCTCTCGGTGACGATGGTCACCTCGAGGGCGTAGGGCCCAGGCTCGAGGGCGTGGGCGACGGACCAGAGCCACATCATCGGACACCTCGGTCCGACAACAGCTGGTCGGCGGCCTGGCGTCCCGACAGCAGACACAACGGGACGCCCCCGCCGGGATGGGCACTGCCAGAGGCCACGTAGAGCCCCGGCACGGTGCGCACCCGGTTGGCCGGCCGCAGGAAGGCGGCGAAGCGACTGTTGGAGGCCACGCCGTAGAGGGCCCCGTGGGTGTCGGGGAAGACCGTCGCCAGGTCCCGTGGGTGCCGCTCCCAGCGCAGCGTGTGCTCGCCGATCACCCCCGCGTCGACGAGGCGCCCGACCGTCCGCACCCCCAGCTCTCCGTCGTGGGCGCCGACCTGGGTGGAGGGGGCGTTCGCCATGACGAACAGAGGCTCCAGCTCCACCCCGTCGTCTCGGGTCCAGGTGCCGACGCCGTGGGCCCGGTCCTGAGCGCAGGTGTAGGCGGTGGGCGCGATCGGGGCCCTCGACCCGTCGAACAGATCGACGAACTCCTGGTCGTAGCGGGCGGGGAACAGCACCTCGTGAGCCGCCCGCTCCTGCCGCGGGACCTGCAGCAGGGCCGTCCAGCCCGACGTACTGGGGGCGAGGGACGGTGGCTTCACCCCCGGCACCAGCCGCGCGAGGTGGGCGACGTCGGCGTTGGACACGACCTGGCGGCACGGAAGGGTCCCCTGATCCGTGACCACGCCGCGGATCCCGCCCCCCTCGGTGTCGAGCCCCTGCACCCGCTCCCCGTACCGGTAGGTCACCCCCACGGAGCGCCCCAACGCCTCGAGCGCCCGCGCAAGCTGGCCGAGCCCACCCTCCACCCCGAAGCATCCCCCCTGGAGCTCGACCGACGCGATGCAGTTGAGGGTCGCCGGGGCCCGCCGCGGGTCGGAGCCGTTGTAGGTCGCGTAGCGCAGCAGCAGGTCTCGGAGGTGAGGCTCCCGGACCATGGCGTGGATGGCGCGCTCCATAGAGCGGAGCGTGTCGAGCCGAGGAAGGTCGACCAGGCGGCCCACCCCCATGCGGAAGAACGTGCCGAGCCCCGGCGAAGGTCCGTAGACGAAGGCGGGCGCCGCCAGACGCCAGATGGTGTCGGCGTAGACGAGGAAGTCCCTGAGCTCGCCGGCCGCGTCCTCGCCGAGGGTGTCCTTCACCGACGCGAGGGTGTCGTCCACCTCGTGGTGCACGTCGAGCACCACGCCGTCCGGCCAGCGGTAGCGAAAGGCGCGCCCCAGGCTCCTGAGGCGGACGGGGTTGTCGCGGCCGCAGTCGACGAAGAGCTGCTCGATGACGTCCGGCATGGTGACCACCGACGGACCGGTGTCGCAGCGGACCCCGTCGATGGTGACCGTGCCGGCCTTGCCACCCGGCTCGTCGAGGGCCTCCACCACCGTCACCGACAGGCCCCGAGCCCCCAGGCGCGCCGCTGCGGCCAGTCCCCCCATCCCGGCCCCGATGACCACGACGTCAGCCACCGACCCTCCCCATGACCCACCCGAGCATCCGCGACGGGAGATCCGGCACCTGCTGGATGGCGAAGCGGGCCGCGTCCGCGCGGGCCTCGCCAGCGTCGATGGCCTCGACGAGGGCGCCCTCCAGGGCATCCAGCTCGGGGGCGACGGGTTCCGCCACGGTCACGAAGGCCGCGGGCTCGGGCGCCTGGAGGAAGGGGTAGCTGAGCCCCACGGGGACGAGGGCAGCGCCGGTCCGGGCCGCGAGCCAGCAGGCCCCTCCCTCGAGGCCCAGGGGGCGCTCGTGGCTGGGCCGGTAGCGCCCCTGGGGAAAGACCCACAGCAGGCTCGGCCCCGACAGCAGCTCCTGGGCCCGCGCGAGACCGTGGCGAGCCGCCAGAGGGGAGCTGCGGTCCACCCCGATGCCCCCCGCCGCCCGAAAGAAGGCGTAGCGGTCGAGGCTGGGCTGGTCGATCATCACGTGGAAGTCGACGCCGAGCTGGTCGGCGAGGTGGAGCACCACGATGGCGTCCCACCAGCACACGTGGTTGGGGGCCGCCACCACCGGCCCCGCCGCGAGGGCCTCCCGCAGGTGCTCGAGGCCGTGCACGTCCACGCGGTCCAGCTGACGGAGGCGTCGCCGGGCGATCCAGGCCGTCCAGCGCCGAAAGCCTCGCTGGACCAGCGACTCGTCAGACACGTGCATCCCGGGCAGCATACTGCCGACCCTTCCACGCGATGCGACCGGCCCGCGACCGGCGCCAGCTGTCGCCGGCGAGGATCAGCAGCGCGACGACCGCGACCGGGTGCGCCAGGGCGGACCACCAGGGCTGCCCGAAGCGCCGCACGAGCAGCGCGCGCTGGAGCAGGTTGGCGCCGATCCCGATCAGACCAGGCACGAGGAGGGTGGGCCACACCGGCGAGAGCAGCAACAGCAGCCACGGCACCAGGAACGCGCCGCCGTACGCCACCCAGGTGGCCAGCAGCATCGGCACCGAGCCCAGGCCCTCGTAGAGGTTCTTGGCGAAGCCCTCCCAGAGCTCTCGGGCCGAGTGGTACATGCGGCAGGACGCGATGGCCGAGCCCTCGGCGAACACCACCCGACGCCCGACCCCCTTGAGGTTGCGGCACAGGGCCATGTCGTCGACCACCTCCCGGCGGATGGCCTCGAAGCCGCCCGCGTCGTCGAGGGCCTCCCGGGAGAGGAACAGCACCTGACCGTTGGCCGCCAGGAAGGCCTTCCACGAGCTCAGGTGCACCAGCACCAGCGGGAGCCAGCTCGTGTAGGTGACGTGGAGCATGGGCAGCAGCAGCCGCTCCCCCGTCGACCCGAGGACCTGGTGCGGAAAGGCCGTGACCGCGTCGGCGCCATGATGCCGGCGCAGCCTTCGGAGCCGCTGGAGCCCCCCTGGCCGCAGCGTGGTGTCGGCGTCGAGGAAGAGCAGCTCGTCGTGGCGTGCCTCCCGGGCCAGTCGGGCGCAGGCGTGGGCCTTGCCGACCCACCCCGCCGCGAGCGGCTCACCGGTCACCACCCGCAGGCGCGGGTCGTCGATGGCCGCCAGGATCTCGGCGGTGCGGTCCGTCGAGCGGTCGTCGCAGACCACCACCTCCGCGACGGGCTCGGCCAGGGCGGAGCGAACGGCGGCCTCGATGGTGCGCTCCTCGTTCCGGGCGGGGATCAGCACGGAGACCGGCAGGCCATCGACCGGATCGGAACCGGCTCCGGTCGGCCACGTCAGCAGGTTCACGGCGGTCGTGCCGAAGGCCAGGGTCGGCAGGACCACGGCCCACATGGGGTCGACGGGGCTCACGGAGCAGCCGCGGTCAGCACAGGGCGCCGAGACCCCACGAGGCGTCGCCAGCGGGTGGCCCGCTCGCCGCTGAAGAACGGGAGCATCCACGCGTTGCGCCCGCGGGGGCGGTGCACGCACATGTCGATGAACGGACGGAGAAAGCCGACGTCCACGCGACCGGGCCGCACCCACTCCGCCGTGCCGGTGCCCAGGAGGCTCCGCAGGTAGAAGGGTCCGTCGTCGACCACCGAGCCCGGCTGGACCACCCGCTCCCGGCCGGTTCGAACACCGCGGAGGCGCAGCTCTCTGTGCCAGGGCAGGCCCCACATCCCGTAGCGACGGGGCGCCGACAGGACCTCGGCCTCCTCGGCCTGCACGTCGCCGTCGGCTCCGAGGCGCAGCAGGTGGGCCTCGGGGCGACCGCCGCCCTCGGGCCACAGCACGTAGTGGACCTCCTCGTGGTCCCCGACCGCCTCGCGGCCCCAGGCCCACTCCTCGATGCCGAGCCCGGAGAGCGGCGCCACCGAGCCGTTGCTGTCGTGGTAGGCCCGTCCCGTCACGTCGCAGAGCGGCCGCCCGCCGAGGCGTAGTCGGGCCTGACCGGTGGTCGCGGTGGTGAGCGGGGCCCACACGTGCCAGCCCGCGGCCGGCAGCGCCGCCGTCGGGTTGCGCAGCGCGGCCCCTTCGATGTGGAGCTCTCCCTCGAGGCTCGGCGAGGCGGGCACCTGCACGTCCAGCTCGCAGGAGACCACTCGGCGGCCCCCCTCCACGCGGCTCCAGAAGCGACTGGAGCCCATGCGGCAGCGCCCGCTCTCCAGGTCGACCTCGGCATCGTCCGCGTCGTACTCCTGGAGCAGATAGAAGACGGGCTTCCCCGCTCGGTAGACCGACACCGCCAGCGAGGGCTGGCTGCGCCCCGGCGTGCCCCGGCCCTTGCGGGAGGCCGACTCCCGGCCCGGGAGGAAGGGAAGGCCGAAGGCCCAGATCAGCACCACCCCATCCCCCTCGGGGGACACCAGGTCGGCGTACCACCACAGGAACCCGCCTGGGGTGTGGAGGGCCTCGGCGCACAGAGCCTGCTCAACAGTTCCGATCGACAGCACAGCGACCTCTCCGGCTTGCTGGAGCCCCCGACGTCGCGCCAGGGATCCAAAGTGTTTGCAAACCGCGTGCATCATGTGTAAGGCCATGCACGGACCCTCGCAACTCTGCAGGAGAACTCATGGAATCCATCGCCGACACCCCCGTCTCTACCCTCGGAGACGCGCCGGTCGTCCCGGCCACATCCAGCCCTCGTGGCCTGTGGAGCTCCGTCGGTCTCGACGAGACCGAGCACCTCATGCACCAGCTCGTGGTGGGCGACCGCCTCGATCGCCTCGGCATGCTCCTGGGCGAGCACCTCGGAACCGGCGGCAAGCGCCTGCGGGCCCGCCTGGCCCTGGGGGCTGCGGAGGCGCTGGGCGTGTCCCGCCTGCGGGCCGTGC
>Ga0213839_1001273_pt1 | contig 17037 bp, 13 predicted proteins | sample SWPATP21_FD_160075 | JGI IMG/M metagenome (GOLD analysis project Ga0213839, IMG submission 160075) | Coastal seawater microbial communities from Marineland, Florida, United States - SWPA TP2 #1 | ecosystem: Environmental > Aquatic > Marine > Coastal | place: USA: Florida | collected 2016-08-14
CATCCATCCATCCATCCATCCATCCACACACACACCCAGCCAACAACCCACCCATGCTGGTTCATTCATTTTATAAAAAAAATTGAGAAGAAATTCCGCGCGTCAGTGGAGGGATGTCGTCGGAGACCTTGCAGCCCCCGTCGCCACCGTTCGACACGCTGTGCTGGTTGTTCAATTTGAACTTTTTTTTGTTGTGCAAGCGACAAATCTGCGGCAACGCTGTCGCACGGGTATGACCGCACACTTCTCGTGGCACGTCAGACGCCAGCTGTGAGCGCATACAGGGTGTGCGTGCTGTGCACCTATCCGCGTCCGCGATGGGCCAAGATGTCAGTGTCCCGGACCCCAAACTGCAGGCGATGTGGCCCTTCTCCTTCTCGATTGACGGCGTGAGACAGATAGCGGCACGGTGGAAGAATCCGCCACTCGATTTCTGCTTCTGCCTGCGTAAAAGTGACCTCACCGCGCTGCTGCCAGACGCCACGGAGCATTTTATCGACTTCTTGTGGCGTCGATTCGCGCTATCGTCATCGAAAAGGATGGAGGAAATAGACGCCCTCGCGGTTGTGTCCATGTACTACGTGTTTTGCAATGCGCGTCTGGATGAAAAATTAAAAGGACTCTTCCAACTTTTCGACTTCAACGCCAATCAATCGTTGTCACGCGACGAGCTTGTGATACTGTTCTTGGCAGTTAGTCATGGGTCCATTGCGTTCATCACCCACATGACGGGCGGCGGCCTGTCAACAGAAGCCATTCAGGCGGAGTGCGAACGAATGACAGACTACTTTTTTCGCCTCCCGGCGCCTTCAACAATGAACGGGACGGGTTCCAAAGGCGATGCCGGCGTCGATGACGAAAAGTTCATTGACTTGCCCACGTTCCAGAAGTTTGTGCTGGCGGAGCTAGATGCGGATGGAGACTCCTCCGTGGGACTGGACGAATTGATCCTCTTTTTCAGCCAGAAAATCAGCGTTCTCCCCAACCTACGGCAGCTTGATGAGTTACTCGGCCCGCCCCTCGGAAGCCATCCAACGCTTCGCGCGGCGATCGATGACGTCGGACCTGCGGCGGGCCTGTCCGGGCCGGGTGCGGCCGATAATCTGTCGTCGGCGTTCTGGAAGCGAAAAGCCGTGGTACCCAGGCGGTTTCGGGGACGACCAAGTGCTTCTGGCGCAAGGGCAACATTTGATTTGGAGTGGGTGTACGGATTTTCCAGTTACGGCCGCTTGCAAAATGTTGGAGTGGCAAACGTAAACATGCCACACTCGTCCGATCCCCAGAAAGGTCTCATTGTGTACCCAGCTGGCAATGTGTGCATTGTGTACGATCCGCATCGTCACGAGCAAGTCGCAATCTTACGTGGACACCAAGGCAATGTGCGGAACATCACCATGTCCGAAGACAACACAGCCGTTGCATCTAGCGACACTGGACGAGCGGCCTCCAACTGCCAACAGTCGACCATCATCGTTTGGAACCTGCTCACACCGTCGCAGAACTGTTCCGAATTCCCAGGCGTTGTCGTTCGCGGCGCAGATGAAAAAGGCTGCGTCGTGGCGATGGCGTGGTGTAGCCGCCACCACGCCGCACCAACTGAGTGTAAGGAGACAAAATCCTCCGCCAATGCAGATACTCCGAATGCCGGCGTCCCTGTGCGTCGAACTTACTTGCTTAGCGCACTGCTCCAAGCGGATAACCCCAGCATTAGTATTTTCGTAGTAGATTTCCACAGTGAGGGAGTTGAGAACCAACCTTATGCGAAGGTGTCTTTGGCCAACAGCTTGCAGCTCCCGTGGACACAATTCCCCGGCCAGACCCAATTCCTTGGACTAACACATTTCCAAGATAGTATCGTGGTTAGCGGGAAACGGAGCTTTGTGACGTGTTGCCATGTTGGTTCTGACACAGAACACGAGATACTCCCAGTGGCTCACAATTTTGGATCAGACATGATGGACGTTTTGTGCACGGAGAGTGTGGGCAGCAACGCGTTTGTGGCTGGTTCCAGCGTGGGGTGGTTGGGGCTGTTCGTTGTGAACGCTGTTGACGGTGGTGCGCAGCGGCGAGGGGTGCACAGGCACGCACACAGTCTGTCGATCACAGCCTTGCACTGGCAGCTGTCCGCAGCTTCGATTGCTGCCGCGCAGTCAGTGAATCACCGCGGCCTCTTATATTCAGCTGGGGCGGAAGGATGGATCAAAGTTTGGCGCATTGTGGATGTCTCGAGGCAGAGCAACGGGCCAGAAGTGGGATTTGAACCCTTCACGTCTGTAAATTTTCCGCTTTGCATTCTATCACGATTGAGACCAGAAGACGCGAACTGTTGCACAGACCCTCGCGTGCAAAGCCTGAAGAGCTCGAAGCAGTACGAAGTTGTCGTCGGCACCGTCAGCGGGAACATTTTCGGAATGCCGCGATCGGAATCACAGGCTAATGTACGACATGCTTCTCTGCTGCACTGCGTGGTCGTGATCGCTCCTCTGATGCACCCTGGTGACCGTTTGGCGTACCTCATTTGTGCTTCATGTAGCTGCGTAGCCTAGTGGAAAGTCCCGGCGCTGTCGGCGCAGTTACTGTTGTCGTCGCAAGTCCAACAGAACCAGGTACGATGGTCACTGCAAGCACCGACGGCCTGGTTCGTGTGTGGGACTGCACCCGGCACCGCGTTCAACGACGAAAGAAATTTTTCACATCCTTTCATTGCGGCTGCTTCAGCCCAGACGGTGAGCATATTATTTGCGTTCAATTACCCACCGTCAAAATCTAGTGTTGTAAAATAGCATGCTCGATACCGCGCGTGCAGGCAAGTATGTCGCTTTTGCGCATGGCAAAAGGGTCAATGGAAGTATTGTTGGCGGGTTCCTTCACGGCCAAGCTGGAGTCTCGATAGTCAGATTACGTGACTTGCACGCGGTGGGCACATGGCCTGGGACCGCGGGAGATGGCGGCAAGGCGTGCGGCACTGTTACGTGTTTGAAGTGGTCACCAGACGGAGTCCGCGTCGCCGCTGGCTGTGAGTCAGGGGCCATATTCATGCTGGACGTGTCTCGGACGAGTCCGGGTTGGGTTGGCGGTGGCTTCAGCGTGGCCAAGTCCCTTCATGGTGAGATTGACTTGACGCAAAATCGATGTTTCGAGCGCGTTTCTTGACTGCGGCTTTGTGTGACTGCTGATGGGACCATAGGGCACCGAAACCCCGTAGTGAATGTTGACTTTGACACGACCTCGTCTGTTCTCCAGTCGAATTGCTCCTCTCAGCAGTTACGCTTTTGGCAGGTGCGATCGACTGCAGTTCCGAGCTCTCTAGAAGGTGAACAGACGGTGGCTGAGATTGTCGACATGGCACTAGTTGGTGAATTGAAGTGGGCCACATTGTCCTGTGCTTGGACTTGGCGCACAAGAGGACTTTTCTCCACGACGAATGCGGTATCGACGCCAACTGTGTTTCAACGGCACACAAACCGCCGTTTTGCACTCTGCGCATTTCATGGCAGTCAAGATGTATTTTATGTCGGGATGCCTCAGCACGACAGCCGCACAACTTCCGGCGCTGTCTCCCTCACCATACCAACACTTTGTGGTGGAGGGCTTACCGCTTCGACTATTTGCTTCAATTCCAACGGGTCCATCGTCACAATTGGCGTCGACAGAGCGGGGCTAATATCGCAGTGGCACGTTGAGAAGAATGCGTCCACCGAGTTCTCACACGCGAGGCAGACGAAACCCCGGAGGAAAGTAAATCGTTTAACTACTGCGAAAGGTGTCTTTTTGGGTGCGTGCGTGGATGTCAAGGCCTCCTCGTCCCCGGCCAGACGGTCTCGCGATGATATTTGGTTGAAGGCTCGCGTTACCAAGGTACATGGAGATGGAACAGTGCAAGTGTCATTTTACGAAGATGCACACAGAATTTTTGCGGCGTCTGCTGGCGCTCCTCCAGCGCTCGAGTCAGCCGTCACCGTAGGCATACGGAACGAAGTCCATGTACCTTTGTCCAGGGTCCGTGCTGCATTGGAATTTTCGCCACCTCAAATGCAAATACCTGGAGACACTGTTTATCCTGGAGTCCTTCGAAGCTTGAATATTGGCCATGGTTTTGATAAAGCGGCGAAGATGGTTCGTGAACGGCCAGCAGAACTATCCGTCCTCCCTGTGTTGACGATGCCAAACTGTTCGTGCAGGTGATCACGGGCTCGCGACACAACGAACACAACACCGTGTACGCCGGCGTTTGGGATACGTTGGGTTTTGCCACACCATTGCGGATGACTGCGAAACACTGGATGGGCGACATACCAACACCGGTGTCGCAGCGGAATTTGTTTCAACAATACCGTTGTAAAGAGCACAAGATTCCACTGTCACGGTGGCTTGCTGATGTTGTGGGGACAGAGCCTGATGCAACAAACGCCGGTGTGTCGCGCCACGATGACAGCGATAGCGATGCGGACAGTGTCGAAACCGACCAGCCGTCAGCAAGTGTGTACCTCCCTTGCGGTATGGACATAAAGAAAGGTAGCGCCTTTGAGGGAGTATATCGTGCTTCGTCCGCCGAATGGGAAGTGTATGTCACGAAAGAAAATGCTCTCCGCCCAGAAGGACGAGACCAAGTTTGTGTTGTTGCTTCCACTGTTTATTGATTATGTACACACCGACATCTTTCATTGATCTGACATTGCGGTTTCCTATTTATTCTGTTGCAGTTCATGGGCGGGGCGGACGCGCAGCATATTTTCGGGGGCTCGTACGCATCCGAAGTACAAGCTGCTTTGGCCTTCGACAGCATTGCCTTTTCTCTTTATGGGCAGTTTGCGTGCTTGAACTTTGCGCGCCCAACTGGACTGCGAGATGATGGTGAAGACACTGCTTCGGAAACTGATTCAGAACAATCCGATGATGTTGTGATGTCGAACGAAGAACCCTGGCAGCAAGCGCATCAACGAGAAATGCGGTGGAAAGCGAGCATCCAGGCAGCTAAGAGTGATATGTGGGCAAAGACCGTGTTGACGTCGAGTGGGTCCACTGTAAGGAATATGAACTTGTCCCAGTTAGTTTCAGGAGGCAACGGTGACAGCAATACAATTGATTCCAATGACACCCCGTGCTTCCCTTCATCTGGTGTCTCAGCTATCGCCTTGGGGCACTTCGCCGTGGCACAAATTGTTGGTGGATCCTTTAACGGAGCCATCAGTGGTGGGCAACAGCAATTGATTGCGACGCAGGATGACGTGTACTTCCCGGGCGGCTGCGCGGTAATCCTTCAGTCAGTTTCTTCACGAGTAAAACAAAGATTGTTTCGCGGACACCAAGGAGGTCCTGTTGCATGCATCAGCGCGCCAAGAGCTGCACACTTTGTGGTGTCCGCGAGCGCTGGGGAGGGTGGTTGTCAACCCACAATTTGTGTGTGGTGAGTCTTTGTGTATGTGACCAGTAGGCGTGGTGCCAAACCTTTAACATCGAGGTTCAATGTGCAACAGGGATCCTACGAACTTGCGAGTGCACGATCGTCTTCGCTTATGCCACCATGGCGAGCAGGCTGAGAGCAGAACGGGCAAAAACGACGCCACTGTGCACGCTGTCGATGTGTCACCAGATGGCATTTGGTTAGTTGTTGTTTATCAACTCCGAAAAAATGAATTGTGGAGCACAATTGCCGTTTTCAAAAACGTGTCAACGACACAAGGGCGCCCACGTTTTGAGTTGAAATGTGCCCCGTTTCCGGTCGGATGCGCTCAGATCCTAGCTGTGTGTATCAACAATGATGGGTCCATTTACAGTGCTGGAAAACACCATGCAGCACACTGGACGTTGTGCGGCAGCACAACACCCGTGCAAGACACTAGTGTGTGTGCAGCGCAAGTTTACCGCGAGTTTCCGTTTGCTGGGAAGGGATTCTGCGAAGTTCATAGGGTAATGTGGTCCAGCTTGGCATGTGTGGGGTCTGGTAACATGCGCGAGTCCGATGCAACGAATGAAGTCGCACAATGCTTGTATCACTGCAACGACGGTCGCGGTCGAAGTAGCTTCCATGTCACGTACGTCGCTGAGATACGTGCTGCCGATGACGGGGAGAGTTCGTGTGTGTGATCGTGCATGCATGGCTGTGGCTATAGGTACACCACCAACTACGACTCGCCCGGCAACATATTTTGCGTAGTTGGTCACCGCATTGTTGCAAAGTTTCGCGCGCACGACAATGGATTAGTGAATGTTGTCCCACTCAAAGGCCAGAGGGCACATGGCATGAGTGAAACTTCGAGCACTACAGTGTTTTGCTCGTGGTCAGGCATAGAACTGAAACTGTGGTGTGTGCAGCTGAGTGAAAACTTGGCCACGGGAGCATCGTCTCAACCGCGCTGTGTCGGTATCGTCACATCTCCGGATAACACGCCGCTCAAGACCATTGCATTGTGTCCACAACATGACACAATGACGAGCGTCGACGTAGTCTTGGTCACGGAACAGGCAGTCCACCATGTCCCTGGTGTGTCTTCACAGTGCAGCGAAACACCTTGCAGTCCACGTCGCCATGCGGGTGAAACCACTCGTGTCGCGTCCGTGCTACCCACGGATATTCGAGCGTTTGATGTTCATCCGAGCCGACCTTTGTGCGCCATTGGAACCGAGCAAGGAACGCTGCACTTTTTCGAAGCAAGCCGCAGCGTACAAAATGACGACCGTGCAAACCAGGCCGAATACTCATTTTCTTTGGCGAAAGTGCACAGACTTGACGAGAAACGCGCATCAGGCAATGGTCGGGCGCCAATTCGAGTCATGCGTTTTCACCCAAATGGCAGTCACATAGTCGTTTTGGTGGGCGGACATGATGAACATGGGCGCGAACTGGCGATGCGTCCAGGAAGGTTCGTGGTTTTGGACGTCGACTCAGTTAACACTGTCGCAGAAGGCAAAGCGGCAAAGAAATCTTGCAACAGTGCATCTTTCTCTCCCAACGGGGAGCTGCTAGCGATAGGTTCGAGTGATTGTGTTGTGTACATCCATGACACGGCAAAAGGGTATGAATGCATTCATCGGCTACGGTCTGGCGGCCATCAGTTTCCCGTCACGTCTTTAGACTTTAGTGCGGATGCAAAATACTTGCGTTCTGCTGCAACTGGCGTTTTGCCTACCAACGACACGGCAGCTGACATCGACGCAAGTGCAAACAGCCAAGTGCGAATGTCACAACCACTGTCCGCGTCAAATGCAGTAGCAGAGATTAGGTTTTGGAAGATTAGCACTGGAAAAGTGATCAATGATGGCCATACATCACTTCGTGACGTGCATTGGGCAACCCAAACTAATGTTTGTGATCCCTCCCTGTCTGGAGTGTGGCCTTCGTCTGCTGATGAACTGCTCCAACCCCAACAAGTCTGCGTAAGCGAGAAGCACGGAATGGTGGCAGTTCTTAGCAAATCCAGAGACTTCCGAGTTTTTCAGTTCCCATCAAATGGATTTTACGACAGGCCTTTCACATGCTGCAATTACGGACATGCCTCCACTGTTGCCGGGGTAGGCTGGGTCAGCGACAATGCCGGCAGTCCGTCTGGCAAGGTGATGTGTTCAATTGGTCAAAATGATGGTTGTTTGTTGGTTTGGGTGTCACGTCCCGCGACGCATGTTCCTGCAATCAATGACATGAGTGCCGACGACATGGCTGATACTGGCGTCGAAGGCAATACTGCATCAATTGTACCATCCGGAGAGCCGTTCTCTTTGTATTACCCATTTCACTTTGGTGCTGTAATGGCACCGTTGAGCGAGTGGTACCATCGTTGCGGATTCCATCGAGCCCGCTTGTCTTCAGCGGCATTCACGAGTTGGTGGAAACCCTTCGCCCGGCAGTTGTGCTTGGCGTTTAGTGGCACATTCGATATATTCGAGTGGTTCGGCGTATTGGACGCGCGTGTCCAGTTGTATCTATGTATGCTCGAAGAGCAACAACTCGCGTTGAAGCAAACAACGGTTGCTGCGTTGGCAAAGCACAAGCGTCCTTTCAAGCCACCTCGCTTGCGCAACAAGTTGGGGAAAATATTTAAAGCTGACACACCGGTGCAGCGCATTGCACGATCAGCTTTTGATCGCCGCTATGCGCGGGAGACAGCCGCCGTCACAGATCATGAATGCAGCCCAGCCGTTGCTGTTACACACCACCAACAAGTAGTAAGAGAAGACGCATCGCAGACAGTCCGTTCATGTGATTTGCGACTCCTGGATGTTGTTGGGTGCAGCACACAGTTTCAGAAGCAAAATACTTTTGCCGTGCTCCATGATTACAAGAAGAACTTTCACGAAATTATAGGATACTTTGGAACTGTATGCTTTGTGATGGTGATAAATGACGTTCAGCCGAAGCGTTTTTACGAAGGTGCGTGGCGTCATGGTGATTTCATGGTGTACCCTCGTGACATGGTGTACCCTACTGTGTGTGGTTATTCAGGTCACCACCAGTCAGTGTCGTGCGTGGCGACACACCCCACGCGGCGTATTGTGGCCTCTGCTGACATTTTCGTGTCGCCGTCGGTTCATGTGTGGGATCCGGACACTCTGGAGACCTTGCACATTGTTACTGGGGTTCAGGAATGGAGCATTGAATGTTTGTGCTTCTGTCGCAGTACGGAGCTTTTGGTGATTGCCGGGGGTGACGCCCGCGGTCGAGTTGCAGCTGTTCAATGGAACACCAAAACACGAGCTGATGTTTACAGAGCGGAGACCTCTCCTGCGATGTGGGGGCACGTTGGTTCCAAGTCGGTTGAAGAGGTCAGTACGCTTGCTACCCGTATACGCTGTGACCATTTCCTAACGTAGCAATGGGTGTGTGATAGTCCTCGACATCGCCAGGACTTGAGTTTGTGGTCGACCAATTCCGCGACATCCACGTGGAAAATGCTCGAGGTGCGTTTTACGAGTGGCAGAGCGTCGCCGACACTCGTATTCAAGCCCTGGACACCATCATGGTTGACGTCGAGGATCAGAGGTGGCTCCAAATTGCCTGGTTGTGCTCTACCTGTGCTGTGTTGGTGCGACTCGACAGTCCTCAGCGTCGGACTGTATTTTCGTCACCGACACACCACATCTTGACTGCGCTATGCATTGTCGAGGGCAGTCATATTGTCGTGGGCGACGTGCGCGGGAGTGTATCACTGGTTAACTGTGACGTGGGTCAAGAGTTCGGACTCCTCATTCATTGTGTTGAAGAGGCCCACCACAGCGCGCCAGTATGTGCACTTCAACGTTTACCGCTGCAGCCTTCAAGGTTTGTGTCAGCAGGCGGTAACAACGTCATCGTGTTGTGGGAACATAACGAAGGCACACTAGTTGCGCTTGCCGAGGTCGATTTACGAAAAGTGGACTTGGTGTCTGTGCATGGACTTCGCACCGTGCGTCTGTGTCAACAGGACCCGAGCACAATCGATATCATTGCTGTTACACGCGGTGGCGATGTTGTATCATCGCCACTTGTGGTGACGTCGAGCCCGAAGGGAGGAGACACTTCCCAAGTGGCACCACGCTCGACGACACAGTCATACTGCGTTTCCGGTTTAGGAGCGAGCACGACGAGTTGTTTGCTGCACGACGAGGAGAGGAATATTATTGTCACATGTAGTAAGGATGTTTGCGTGTGGAATGCATCATCGTTGGCTTTACTACGCAAGTGCAGTCTCAAGGACACAGCCACTGCACTATGTTCATCACACAACAACGCCATCCTTGCGGTCTGTGTTGGTGGGCGGAGCATCATCGGACAGAGGCCGCTCGGCGACCAAACGTTCCGCCTGGACAAGAGTGGTACGTGCTGTGTGTCGCATTTTTGTGCCCCTCCGGGGTTGTGATGACGGTGTGTGTATGACACAGGAAAAGATTCTTCAGCCGTTCAATTCATTCGACGTCCAAGTTTCGACATCATCTCCGCGACCGACATCGAACAATTGCCGTGTGCTGCACATTCAATCACGTTCAATCACGATGACTCCATGGTCGCAATTGGATGCGACAACGGAGAAATTTATGTATTTGAAGCCCCAGCTTCCCAGGACGGTACCAGGGCAGCTGACGGCGAGTGTGACGCTGATGATCAACAGTCACCAGACCCATTGTTTGTTTTGAAGCCAGAGGTGGACGTACTATCATCAGTCGTTCTGTCCGTCACGGACCTGAAGTTCTGTATCGATGGACGATATTTACGAGCAGAATTTAATGGCCACGGCACATGGAGTGGTGTGTTGCTGAAAGACACGTTCTCCGCGCCAGCCCTTCGTGTGTGGGATTTGTCCGTACGTTGGTTTATAGTTGTGTGGAATTGTTGTCTGGTTGTCTGGGTATCGAGTTGCGTCAGATATGTTGGCGTGCTGCAGGTCGATGGAGGGCAGGCTGTTGAAATTCCTGATTCAGTGGATGATCAGTCTCAAGAACACGGAATGGACGCCAGTGGTGGTGACGAAGCGTCAACTCACAAATGGACTGAACCAACATGGTCGGATCCAACTTTTCGCCAACACCAACGGTTACGGCGGCGCTGCACCCAATTTCCACGGTTGGCTTTGTCATTCTGCTTGCATCACATTCAAGAGAGTTGATCTTATCGTCTTTGTTTCGGCATAGGTATGAACTTGGCCGACGCCGCGCAATTGATCATTCCGACGCCAAGCTACTTCCGTGTTTCGATGGATCAGATGTGGTCGCGACCGCGTGTTGCACCGTATCTCACACCGCTGCACCAACGAAGGCGGACATTCTCCATGCAAGTTGGGACGCTGCATATGTCAACCAAGTATTTTCTAGTGCTGCACACGTCACCAGTGACACTGACACAGCGGCTTTTGAAGATCTAGCTGCAGCAACACTTGAAGCCGGAAATCGATACAGTGTTTCCACTGAGGCATTTGACAGGTTGCGCCAACAGTTCGCATGTACTCGCGATCCACACGTTCACGCACCTGTTTCCATCCAACGTCAGTCTTTCATACAGTTTATGAAGGAGCACGTTCAATGCGTGAATCAACAAGCTGACGAAATGGCCAGAAGGCAACGCTGGAACGTGGACATCGGTGTTACAATAGATGACTTTGGCCGCATGTGTGTTTGGGAGCTACCACAGTCTTCGACTCCCATTCTTCTCTCGGAAAAGCATTCCTGTTTGGGTCGTGTGGCTGGTGCAATCATCACACCGGTTCCAAGCCGCAATGTTCCCGGCCAAGCGGAGGTGGCAATATTTGCCGTCGACTGTGCCGCAAATGTCTTGTTGAAATGGAGCGTTACAATCCAACGCAAAGAGGAGGCTGTCGCGGTTCAGACAGTGACGTGGGAACAACACGCCGAAGCCTGTTTTTTATGGGAACAACCAAAGGCGTGGCGGAAGCGTGTCCACAAGATTTCTGAGTACCACAACAATGATTCCGAGAAACCCATCGATCAGCTCTTGGCACTCGATTTCAAGCCCACGCCAGCAGAGAAGCAGCTCTCTTGTTCATCGCAAGCGCTGCCTTCTCAGCTGGTCGAATTGTCATGGATTTATGGACGGTCTTCCTTGGGATATCGTGGACCGTCTGTGTATGTGGATGCATCAGGTGATCTCCTTTACCCAGCTGGAAGTTTTATTGTGAGAGCGGACCGAGACTGTACGCGGCAGACTTTCCGATCCCCGCAGAACAGGTTAAGTGTCCAGGAAAAGATAACTTCATTCACAGTATCGCCGACTGGCCGTGTCGCTGCCGTAGGATACTCTGGAAAATCCAGCGTGTTGCACCATGGAGTTCGAGGGATGGCGTCTGTGGAATTGTTTCACTGCCAGTCGGGATCGCCTATCGCAGTTCTTCCATCAGTGTGTCATCATAGCGTGCTGCTTTTGCGCTTCAGTCGCGATGAGAGCTCGAGATATCTCATTGCTGTTGGTGGAACGCCGAATGGGGCGCAAGTGCTGGTGCTGTATGACACGCTCTGTGGACACAGACAACAATTCGACATAGGAGCGCGTGACGTTCGAGACGTGCAAGCTGCATTTCCTTACCCGTCCGTCAAGTCCAGAGTCCGTTTCTGCGCTGGCGGCGAAATTCTCCCGTACGTGGCCGTTGCCTGCACGCAGGCTGTTTTTGGGCTACATGCCGACATTCAACGTGTCGGGCGAAGTGCTCACGCTCAGTTCAGTCTCCGAGAAGCTCGGTAAGCGCGCTTGGAACCTCATGTTTCTGCGTGTGGAGTGATACATGACCTAATTTTGCGATGGCAGGTACACCCTTGGTAGAGACCCGGTCAGTGTGCAAGGTAGTAAAGAATTGTTTTCCGCAGTTGTGACCGTAAAAGCCGCATCAGGTGACAGTTGTGGGAAAGCTTTTGCAGCCACCGCCACGCCAGGTCGGCCGGGGTGTTTATACGAGTTCACGTCGGTGATCGCATCGACATTTGACCCTACGTTGCAGATTGCTGGTATTCACACTATTTCGGCTGTACCGTTAACTTGCGTTTCTGTCAATCGAACCAGCACCTTCATTGTATGCGGTGACGCAAAAGGCAGTGCCTGGATTCTCTCGTCGAGGTGAGTGTGATGTTTGTTGAGACGGCAGGAATGACAAAACATTTCTCGTGATGACAAACCGTTGTGTGGGATATTCTAGTGAACTTCGCCCCAAGCAAACAATCGATTTTGGAACACCGGACATTTCTTTGCCTATATCCAGTGCCCAACTGTCAGACGACTGCTCCGAAGTTATAGTGACTCTCCCAAACGGCACAGTTGCCCAGGTGAGTGGGCTGCTGCTGGTGTTCGTGGTTCAGAATGGCACTGTCACTGGCGGCTGTCGATCACGTGTTGTTCTAGAGTTCGACCGTAATTCCGTCGCCGTCCACTATCATGGAGCCTCTGATCAACATCCCACCGGCACCTCGGCAAAAGTCTGGTTCTTCCAGCAATGCCGCCGATGCAGCGGTTTTACTCTGCCCGCATCCATCAGAACGTGAACTGGCTATTATTGGACGCAAGACCGGGCAGGTCATAGTTCAAGACACTGAGACGTCCACTGTAGTTGCCAGCAGCACTTTATTTGGCCGCTCTCAATTGGGCACTTGCATGGTGCGTAAAATTGCTTGTCGACATCCAGTTGTTGCGTGACCATCACGTTATGAATGAATCAATCAATGTGCGTTTTGTGTAGGCTGCGACGTATTCACGTGATGGGAACGCTATCCTCGTTGTTGTGCGCGCGATGCTGAGTGCAGATGAAAGTGCGAACATTGAGTCCCAAAGTTCACCGAAGAGTGGTAGTTCTGGGGATGCAATAAACAATGCCAACACCGGATCCGAACCGAAATCAATGATGCTGCAGCTGCATGGTGGCACCACGACTACGGCTCGGGCGTCACGGGTACCGGCAGAGACTTTGAAAGCATCACTTGCTTTGGACAGCGAAGAAAAGCAATCTTCGAACAACACCAAGCCTCAAGTTTGCAGTTTTGTCGCAATCTTAGATGCTGTCGATCTGCATGTACAGCGAAGAGTCGAAGGACCCGACGGCCTCGCCACATGTGTCGCCATGTCCCCGGACTCCAAGTTGCTCGCGATTGGAATGAAGGATGGTCGCATCGCCATCCTTGCCACGAAGAGAAACTACGAAATTGTGTTCATCTGTGGGCCCGAGCCCGACACAGGGAAGCCCGGCCACAGCGGGTGTGTATGAGCTGCATTTGTCGTTGCCGCATCATATGTGGCGTTGTCCTTAACCTCTGCTCTGACAACGTGGTACAAGTGCGGTGCGTGGTTTGGATTGGGACACATCTTCCAAGTACTTTCGAACGAATTGTGTTGCCCCGTCATATGAGCTGTTGTTTTGGGGCCAACAGCAAGCTGCTGGCAACGAAGCGACATCGAATGGGGACACATCGTCAAAATTGGTACGAATGGACCTGGTCACCTGGGCCAACACCGGGAAAACGGTCCACGCTGAGATGGTGTTTTGAATGATGCTTTTTGGCAGGCGATATTTTCGTCTTCTGCAGCCCGCAAAGGCGCAAAGAGCAAAGGGAAACAAATCAAATTTTGTCAAGTGACAATGGCTTCTTTGCTCTCGAGGCGGGTGGAATGGTCCACTGCCAGCTGCGTCCTTCAGTGGAGTACCAAAGGCTTATGGTGCGCGCAGCAGTGTCGATACTGCCGCAATCATTCATTGCCCGAACCTGAATTGTGTCGCTACAATGTTTTGTAGGCCGCTACACGACGATGGAACTCGACTGCAATGTGTGAGCGTCGCCGTCAACCAGCAGCTGGTGGTCGCAGGTGATGACACAGGGCGGCTAGTCGTACACCGTTACCCGGTTCCCACTCAGCAGAACGGTGGCATCGCGATTCCTGGTTTGTTGGCACCCTCCGCACATATTTTCGATACAATTTCTGGCTACTGTTGATGTGCGCGTACCGAACTTCATTCCCTGAGAGTTATTCTGGTTGTGTGTCGCAGGTCACTGGTGCAGCATCGGCGCCGCGTGTTTCAGCTCTGATGGGCAGTCGTTGTTCAGCACAACGTCGTTTGGCGAAACCATTTACCACTGGAGTGTCGGCCCCGCAGCTTCACATGATGAAGACGATACTTGACCAACAAGCGAGCGCTCATCGCAGCTTTTACTCCCAAGTGAGCGCACACATGCCACGGAGGGCACCAAACGCAACGACCGAAACATTCAGGCCAAGAAATCGAATCGCAGACCGCAGCGGCAACGACATCCCATTGAATTATTTATATGCTTGTATGCCTCTAACTAAAATGTTTAGGAGTGAATGGGTTTATCGTAGGTGGCCATTGCGGCTTCCTTGAAGCCCTCGCTGAGCGTTGGGTGCGCGTGGCATGTGCGAGCAATATCTTCTGAGGACGCGCCGTATTCCATACCCAAAACACCCTCGGCGATCATCTCACCGGCGTTTGAGCCGAGAATGTGGATGCCTAAGATACGGTCAGTTTTCTTGTCTGCCAGGATCTTGACCATACCGTCCGTATCGAGCACGGTGCGGGCACGGCTGTTGGCCATCATTGTGAAAGTGCCCTTGTTGTAGCTCACCCCTTCTTCTTTCAGCTCCTGCTCGGTCTTGCCGACGAAGGCCAACTCCGGGTGCGTGTAGATCACGCTTGGGATGGCATCGTAATTGACGTGTCCATGAGAGCCGGCGATGGTCTCCACGACCGCGATGCCCTCTTCCTCGGCCTTGTGGGCGAGCATGGGGCCGTCGATGGCGTCGCCAATGGCCCAAATCGAGGGAACCGACGTGCGCAACGTGGCATCCGTATCGATCATGCCGCGGGTGGTGCTGATACCGACCGTTTCCAATCCAATGTCGTCGGTGGCTGGGCGCCGTCCGGTTGACACGAGGACAACGTCGGCGACCATCTCCTCTCCGTCGCCGCCCTCCGCCGGCTCGACAGTGAGTTTCACTTGGTCGCCAGTGACTTCTGACGCCACGACCTTCTTGCCCAGGTGGAATTTCATGCCCTGCTTCTTGAGGGTACGGTGGAACGCTTTGTTGATTTCCTTGTCGACAACGCCACCGCAAATTTCGGGCATGAACTCAACGACGTGCACTTCGGCCCCGAGGCGTCGGTACACGGAACCGAGTTCGAGGCCGATCACGCCGCCGCCGATGACGACCATCTTTTCAGGCACCTTCTTCAAGGACAATGCACCCGTGGAATCCACGATGAGCTGTTTCTCGTTGTCGACGGGCACAGGCGGCAGTTCAGCGACGACGGAACCGGTGGCGACGATGATGTTCTTCGCTTGGATGCTCTGTGCGCCGCCGTCGTTCAAGCTGACATCCACTCCGTTGGGTCCAGCAATTTTGCCCCACCCCTGTACGTAGTCGACCTTGTTCTTTTTGAACAGCCCTTCAATCCCCTTGGTCAAACCGTCAACAGATTTGCTCTTCGTGTCCATCATTTTTTCGAAATCCACTGAAACGTTGTCGACAATGATTCCATGGTCGGCGAACTTGTGAGTTGCCTCCTCGTACAAGTGAGACGAATGCAGCAACGACTTCGAGGGGATGCAGCCGACATTCAGGCACGTCCCACCGAGGGAGCCGCGGCCCTCCACGCACACAGTCTTGAGGCCAAGTTGTCCGGCCTTGATGGCAGCGACATATCCACCGGGACCGCCACCAATGACACACACGTCGTATTCGGGGGCCGAGCCGCTGAAGGCACGAGCCACGGTGGGGGTGAATGTGCGCCGGATGACAGAAGCGCGCGCGCGGCCAACGAGCATCATGATGGAGGTCGGGATAAATCAAAAAGAGTCGATCGGTCCCAACAACAAACAACAATAAAAAAGTCAAAATAAAACACAGCGATCCTGCCTGCTGCAGTTGCATGTTGCCCCGTCTTCCGTCCTGTCATTGCGTTTCGCTGTGACAAAACGCTGCTGCGGCACGCAACACCGACACAGCGAAACTGGGGGCAAGAACAGGGGACTCAGAAGCAAGCTCGCGGCTGGGCGAATGACTGAGTGTGTCACTCCAAAGAGACACAACAGACAGTCCGTTGGCTTCCTGACGAACGGACGGACGTTGCCGTGGCCTCCAACACACCACGCCACACCACGAGCGAGCATGTATGTCGAGCAAAGGAAAGCAAAGCAAGCGGGCAACACCAGAGTTGTGTGTCTGCCTGCTTGACCGGTGCAGAAATACAAGCAAAACGGAGGACGGAGATACATACTCGAGTAGGGTGACAAGCTATCCGACAGACCGACAGTCCGACACACAGACAGATAAACAAGACAGACAGACAGACAGACAGACAGACAGACACACACACGTAGACCGCGTGGACACACAGACAGACAGACAGACAGACGGACAGCAGATTCACAGACGACCAACAACAACACAACACACACACAGTGTGCAGTGTGTGTGTGTGTGTGTGTGTGTGTGTGTGTGTGCGTGTGTGTGTGTGCGAGGGGGCGTTGGCGCGTTGACGGAGTGAGTGAGTAATGAGTGAGTGAGTGCGGGAGCAATGAGTGAGTGAGTGAGTGAGTGGGTGGATGGGATGGGTGAGA
>Ga0213839_1001274_pt1 | contig 17032 bp, 15 predicted proteins | sample SWPATP21_FD_160075 | JGI IMG/M metagenome (GOLD analysis project Ga0213839, IMG submission 160075) | Coastal seawater microbial communities from Marineland, Florida, United States - SWPA TP2 #1 | ecosystem: Environmental > Aquatic > Marine > Coastal | place: USA: Florida | collected 2016-08-14
GGTGGGGGGACGGCGGGCGGGGGGGTCTACGCCGCCATGGAGGCGCTCGGCGTCGTCCTGCTCGTCACCCAGATCGCCTCCGACCTCAAGGCGGTGGTCGGCTCGGTACTGGCGTGGCTGTACGAGGACGAGGAGACTCGCTCGGCCGGGTATCTCCAGGACGCCATCCTGGGGGGCGTGCGCCTGGGCGCCACCGTGCTCATGCTCTTGGTGGCCTTCGCGGCGATTCGGGTGGGCCAAGCGGTCGGAAAGATCGCTCGAGCCGTCCTGGACACCAAGGCGGCCAAGGACCTCATGCCGAACGTCAGCGCGCAGCTCGCAGAGTGGTTCGGCAGGGGCGGAGCGGCCCAGGTCGCGGCGAAGGGTTCGCGGCAATCCGCTATCCAGAAGACACTGAGCATCGATGGGCGGGAACGCAAGCTCACTGCTGCGTTGCTCCCAGACGGCAAGCGGAAGCTGTACCTGTGCACCAACCCCTGCCCAGAGCTCCTGGCCCAGATCCGGTTCGCCAAACAGAACGCATCGGCCTCGGACCGCGCGGCCCTCGAGGGGCTGGAGAAGCAGGTGCAGGCCCTCGAGGCGAGCGACCTTGGCGATGAGGCCATCGAAGGCCTGTTGGCTCCTATCCGACAGCAGCTTGAGGGCTTCAACGGGTCCCGGTTGGACTGGACCAGCGCGGGTCCGGTCCGCGCCGGGCAGATCGACCACGCGGCCCGTATCGAGGCCGCTACAGCCCTCGACGGGACGAAGGTGGACTACGGCAATCCACCACCTGGCTACGGTTTTCGGGGCAGCGCCAACGTGCCCTACCGTGAGAGCGGGAACGTCGGCCGCGGCTACCCGAAGCTCACGATCCGCGACAAGCCGCCTCCTCCCGTCTACCAGGTGGGAGCACCCACCGGACCAGGCGAGCACCTCGTGGGTCGAACGGCAGCGTCGAACCCCGCGCACCGGCTCGACCAGGTACCGCCAGTCGACGAGTTCCCGGCATGGTTCAACGGGCTCTCCGAGGCCGAATTCGGTGAGGTGTGGGCCGACCGGTACATGCGGGACGTCATAGAGACCCGCCTGCGCAGCCCCGGCGGCTACCACGAGTGGTTCATGGTCTCTCGCGCCGACAAGTTCCAGGCCTGGGGGGTGTCTCCCCAGGAGATCTGGCGCTTCCGAACCAGGACGACAGAGCTGACCTGGACGGTGCCGGATACGGGGCTGCCCGGATCCCACGGCAAGGTCGGCTCCGGGCAGTTCCACCTCGAGCTGGGCCTACTAATCGACAAGGCCACGACGCTCGCTGGGCTTCGGGCCGAGATCGTGAAGCTGGCCGCGCGCTGGAAGGTCCCCAACCTCCCCCCCATCGTCCCCTGAGGAGTAGCGCTCATGCTGATCCACCTCGGCTACAGCCCCGACCTGTCGTCGGACGAGATCCTGAAGCTGATCGACCTCGACCCGACCCACCCTCAGATGACGCCCGCGTTCCGACGCGCGTTCGGCACTGGCCCTCTTCGCCCTGGACAGTTCGAGGTCTACGGCCGAGAGGACTTCCCCAACCACGCCTTCGACGCCGACCTCGTCCGCCGCGTCCTCCCGTTGAAGCCGGGACCCGCCAAGCTCCTGGACCTCGACTTCTCGGGCATCCGCTCGGCCTTCTTCATCCGGGACGACACGCTTTGGTCTACCGACCATGCACTGGGCATCCGGATCACCGACACCATCGAGGTCGACAAGTACAGCTTCGAGTAGGGGTCCGGGGAGGCGTGGCGATCAGCACGAGCCAGCCCATGCCTTCTAGACGTTCGCGCCGCTGACGAGCCACTTGATCTGCATGAGGACCGCTTCGGTGGTCTTCATGCTCTCGTGGCGCTGGCGCTCAGAGCGGGCGCGCTGCTCGGCCATCGCCTCCAGCTCCCCCACGTCGGCGAACAGGAGCATGCAGCTCACACAGCGGTCGATGCGCACGTAGCGTTGCTCCATGAAGCCGCCCTGGCTCATGGCTCGCTGGCAGAGCGGGCAGGTCAGGGTCCCGCCGGCGTCGGGCACGGGCTCCATCGGGATGTCCCAGTCGTCGAAGGCGTCCTGGGGTGCGAGGGCCGCGAGGGCACTGTCGAGGGACCTGAGGGGGACCACGCCGCCTCCGCAGCCGGAGCACCGGTCGTAGATGACGGAGCCGAGGGTGGTGGACTCGAGAGGGGCGTCACAACGTGGACAGAGCATGGTGCCTCCGAGGGAGTGGTGCGTACGCCCCGGCGAGGAGACCATTGCCTGCTTGCTTGCCGCGGCTTCGCTCTACTTCCCGGGGTCGACGTCGTCGTAGGGCCCGTCGGGTTCGACGTAGAGGTCCTTCTCCTTCCACGTCGCTGGACGCATCTTGCGGATGTGCCGCGAGACAAAGGAGAACAGGGTGCGGTCTTCGCATTTGGCATGGGAGCGTCGCCCGGGGTCGCGGAGGATGGGGCCATGACGACCCTCAACCTTCGCGGCCACGAGCGCACCGGTAGACCGGTAGCCTTCGACGTTCCCACCCATGTCCCGTCCGCCCTGCGCCGCCTACGAGGCCGCCTCCCGCGGTTCGATACGGACGCCACGATGCTCTCCTGCGCCGACTTCGATCGGTTGCTGCTCGCGACGGTCCCCGACGCGACCCTGGCGAGCTTCGAGCGCTTGTTCGACGAGGCCGAGGCCTTGGCCCGACGAGGTCTCGCGGGGGATCCTCCGCCTCGGAAGGCGTGGCGCGCCCACCTGATTCGTGCTTGGCACCACGCCCAGGACATGGATGCGTTCATGGCGGCACTGGGGAGCCCCAAGGAGCTTGCCGGGGTGCACGACCTGGCCGAGGTCGCACCCTCGACGGCGGTGCGTCACAACCTTGCACGCCGCGATGCGTTCTGGGTCGAGGCCGGGTTGCACCGGGTCTCGCCATGGTACGCACGCTGGGTGTCGGGCCTGGGGGACGACGACGTCTGCATCGGGTACCTGAACCCCCACCTCGCGGCCTCCTTCTACTGGCGCGGGCTCCGGCCCGAGGGGCCAGCGGACGCGAGCAGTGCGCACCTGGCGTCCGACCACCACCTCGGACATGGGGCGAGCCGGATCGACCCGCTCGAGTTCGTGGTGAACGCGGTGGTGCACCAGCTCCCCAGAGAGCACTTCGGCGTCCACCATCGGCCGCTGACGTCCTGGTCGTCGCTTCGGTCGACCGTCGGTCGCGATCCCGTGCTGAGCTCGGCGGACTGGGTGCTTCGGGGTGCTCTCGCGGTGGCCCCGGTGCTGATCGGCGTCGAGCGCAGCGGCCATGCGACCCCCTGGCACCGCCTGGATGTCAGCCGGTGGTAGGGTTGGCATGATCTCCATGACGATGACGGACCCTACGGACCACCGAGACCGCGCGCTGGCGTGCCTCTGTCAGCTCGGCGCCATGGACCTCGCTCCCGTTCGTGCCCTGCTCTCCGAGGCTCCGGTCCGCTGCTGGGAGAAGGGTGAGCACCTGCTGCACGCGGGGGAGCGCACGGACACTGCTTGGTTCCTCAGCAACGGCTTGACCCGGCTGTATGCCTTGGACGTGCGGGGACGCGAGCACGTCAAGGACTTCCACATGGAGGGCATGCTGACGGGGTCTCATGCCGCGGCCGTTGCCCGGAGACCCAGCGCATGGTTCGTGCAGGCCTTGGAGCCGTCCGTCACCGTGGCCCTGGATGTCCCCACCTTGGAGGCTCTGGCCGGGGAGTACCCCGAGGTGCAGGGCTTCCTGCGCGCCGTCGCCGAGCGGTTGTTCTGGCGCAAGGAGGAGCGTGAGATCCGCTTGCTCAGCCTCACGGCAAGGCAGCACTATCTCGCGCTCCGACGGGCCAGCCCCACCTTGCTGGAGAGGGTGCCTCAACGGCACATCGCCGCCTACCTGGGCATCACCGAGTCCAGCCTGAGCCGGGTCGTGGGGCAGCTCGGGACGGGAGGGGAGCCCTGACAGCTGGATTCAGGCCAGTGCGATGGCGATGGCTCCTGCGTGGGCGGTCGCTCCGGCGAGGACGAACCCATGCCAGATGGCGTGGTCCCAGGGCCGGTCGCGGACGTAGAAGGGGACGCCTCCACTGTACAGCACGCCCCCGAGGACCAACAGCCCCAGGGCCAGCACCGGGAGCTGCGCGATCAGCGGCCCGATGGCGACCAGCACGAGCCAGCCCATGACCAGGTAGAGGCTGATCGACAGGCGCTCCCGACGGGGGCGCAGCCACAGCTCCTGAACGACGCCGAAGGCAGCCAGGCTCCACACGGTGGCGAACATCCCCCAGCCCAGGCCGCCGCCGAGGACCAGCAGGGTGAAGGGGGTGTAGGTGCCGGCGATCAGCAAGTAGATCGCGCAGTGGTCGACCTTCTGCAGTCGACCCTTGAGTCGGGGGCTGCGGGCCTGGTGGTAGACGGTGGAGGCGAGGAAGAGCGCGGTGAGGCAGACGCCGTAGGTGGCGACGGCCGCGGACGCGAGCCAGCCCCGGTCGGCGCTGAGGACGAGCAGGCCGACGAGGGCCAGCAGGCCGAGCACGACCCCGACGCCGTGGCTCCAGGCGTGGGCGCGCTCTTCGCGGCGGGTGGGGGTTCGGGCCATGGGGTGGGGGTATTCGGGCCAGCAACGGCCTGTGTCATGGCGTCGTCACCGGTGCAGGTCGCTCGCGGCCAGCCCTTTTGCTCTGACACCGGTAGGGGACACCGGCCCCCGGGGTGCACGTGCGGAGCTCGCCGAGGACCTCGCCCCCCATGTGCCCGGCCTCGTCACGCCCGGAGAGGGGCTGCGTCCCACGTCGCCGTCGGAGCCGACCGGCTGCCAACTGGGTCCTGTTCGCCACCCACGTGAGCGGGTGCGCGCCTTGTGACACGTCGGGGCCAGACCCACGGAGGTGGCATCTCGGCTGCGGCAGGAGCCGCGGCCCCCACCCGCCCAGGAGCTTCCATGAATGCCCGATCCCTCAAGTCCGACGCCCTCGTCACCCAGTACGTCCACGTCGTGAACGAGGCGGTGGGCCAGTACGACGGCGTGCTGCCGATCGACCAGACCATCCAGCTCGCCGACGGCCTCGAGGCAGGCATCGCGCTGTACCGCTCCGACAAGTCCAAGCCGGGCAGCTACTTCACGCTGGGCTGGACCGACGGCAAGCTCGAGGTGCTCCACGAGGGCAAGGAGAGCCACCGGAGCTACTGGTCCATGCCTCGTCAGCACCTCGAGAACGTCGTCGAGGACCCCAACACCTACAAGGAGAGCCCCGCCAAGCTCGACCTGGACTGGCTCAAGCAGCGGATCGGACTCGCCTGAGTCCGGGCTATGTAGGAGGTGTGCGCTGCCTCCTCGCCATCGTGGCCGTCGCCGGGTGCACCCCGGAGCGCGACGACCCCTCGTCCCCTGCGGAGGCAGGCTGCGGCGGGGTCGGTGGCTGTGCGCTGGTGGAGGTGCCCACCAACCCGCTGGCCGTCGGCGTCGAGCTGACCGCGTCGTCGGCCCGAGCAGGCTGGGTCGAGGTCGACGGTGAGCCCGTCACGGACCCAACCTCCTGGGACGCCGGGGAGACGGTGGTCCTCGACGTGCTGCACCTGGCGCCCGGTGAGGAGGTCGAGGTCACGCTGGTCGTCGACGACGAGGAGGTCGCGAGCTGGAGCCACGTACCGGATCCGTGGCTGGAGCCCTGGCCCACAGCGGTGGTCGCCGGGGACCGGCCCGAGGGCCTGGTGTGCCTCAACGGCGCGGTCGGGGAGGGCGAGCACCGCGGCGTCACCTACCTGTGCAGCGACGCGGCCGGCACGCCCCGCTGGGCGCTCCGACCCCCCGACGGGTCCGGCCCGCAGATGTCGACCCCCCTGCGCGACGGAGGGCACGTGCTCACCCTCCGGCCTGGCTTGCTCGGCGTGGTGGACGATGCGGGACGCTGGCTGCGCACCTGGGAGACCACGGACCTGCAAGGCGCCACCTACGTGCACGAGCGCTTCGGCGTCCACGACGTCATCGAGCTGCGGAGCGGCAGGTTCGAGGGCGCCCTGGCGGCCCTCACCCGGACCGACGACGTGGTGGATGGCGAGCTCCGCGGCGCCAACGGCATCGTCGTCTTCGACCCCACGGATGGCCAGGTGCTCTTCGACTGGTCCGCCCACGGGGAGCTCGGCGACGACACGTCGATCGACCCCGAGCGGCTGTCGTACGAGCGCTGGGGGGTGGAGGGGCCCATCGGGGCCGACTGGATGCACGCCAACGCGCTGGTTCACGTGATCGACGAGGAGGGGGAGGGCCTGCTGCTCTCGAGCCGGACCCAGGACTGGCTGCTCCGTCTCGACCTGCCCTCCGGCCTCCTCCGCTGGCGCATGGGCTTCGAGGGAGACTTCGAGCTGGTCGACGACCTCGACGACCCCGTCGTGCAGGACGACGCGGGCTGGTTCGTCCACCAGCATGCCCCCGAGATCGAGGTCCAGGCAGACGGCCGCTGGCGGATGCTCCTGGTCGACAATGGCAACGTGCGGCCGGAGCCCGCGGAGCCCTACTCGCGGCTGCTGGAGCTCGACGTCGACCTGTCGGCCCGTCGGGTGGTGGCCCGGACCCTCTGGGGCAGCGCCGACCCTGGGGACCCAGCCCACTGGTACTCCCACGCCCAGGGAGACCTCGATCGGCTGCCCGATGGCTCACTGCTGTGGCTGGAGGGCAACGAGCCCCGGGCGAGCGTCTTGAGCGGCGACGGAGGGGCCGCGTCGTGGTCCGTTGCCTACCCGGATGTCGGCACCAGCTACCGAGCCGAGTGGCGATCCGCAGAGCCACGTCGTCGCTCGAGGTGAGGGAGGCGGGGCGCAGGTCGCCAGGGCAGGAAGTCGACCCTGTTTTCGATCCTCAGTGACGCTTCGTGCGCTGCGGCGGCATTCTCCGCGGAGGTTCCATTGCGTGACTACGTCGTACCGGTAGGATTCCGATCGCTGGGGCTGATGGCGGCCCTGTGGGGGGCGCCCCAGCTCGCTGTCGCACAAGACATCGCCGTCCTCGGTACCGCGAACCAGACGGTGGGGCAGACCGTCGCCGATACCCTGTTCGTGACCGGCGAGTTCAGGAAGGTGGACTACATCGACGTGGGAGCCTTCACGCCGACGGTCTCGGACCTCTCGGGCTACCACGCCGTCTTCGTCTTCGCGCAGAACTACCCGGGTGAGCTCTTCCTGTCGGCCGACGCCGAGGGGAGCGACCCGGTGCCCTTCGCCGACCCGGTCGCCCTCGGAGGCGTGCTCGCGACGTACCTGGAAGACAACCGGGGTGTGGTGCTGGCGCCGGGGGCCTTCGTGAACGGCTTCGAGCTCGAAGGCCCCTTCGTCGATCGTGGCTACATGCCCGTCAGCAACGGCCTGATGGTGTCGTTGCCCCCCCGGCCCGACGGCGGTGGCCACAGCATCGCCCAGGTGGTTGGGCACGAGTGGCTCCCCGGACCTGTCTACGGCCACACGTCGGCCTACGGGGTCAACGTCGTCGACGGCGGTATGGGCTCCTACCAGGTGCAGGGCTTCTCGGTGCGACCGGGCTCCGAGGTCACCACCGTGTGGGACAACGGTGTGCCGGCCACCATCGTCCGGGAGTCGCCGGACCCCACCATCGGCCGGGTGGCGGCGGTCAACGTCTTCCCTCTCGACGATCGCGTCATCGGGGATGGCTGGGTCCGGGACACCGACGTCGACCGCCTGTTCAGCCAGGCCATCCTGTGGACGCTCAGCTACCAGAAGCCGCTGGGGACCTGTCTCAACGAGGACATCAAGCAGGACCTCAACTGCAACACCTTCGACGCGGACGAGGAGCTCGGTGTCGACACCAGCGCGCCCGACTGTGCGGTCCGCATCGACCCCAACACCGGGCTGCCGTACGACAGCCTGGATGTGTACTTCAACTACCTCGACCACGGCTGCACGTACTTCCTGGGCTCCGAGGACGTCGACAACGACCTGCTCCTGGGGGCCGACCCGCAGACGGGCCTGGGCATCGTCACCGTTCTCGACGAGGGGGGTGCCGCGGTCTCTACCGCCACCATCGACTGTGACAACTGTCCCTACGACTACAACCCCGATCAGTTCGACCTCGATTGCGACGACGCCGGCGACCTGTGCGACAACTGCCTCTACGTGCCCAACGCGGGTCAAGAGGACTCGGACATCTGCCTGGAGGATGGCCTGCCCGACAGGGTCGGCGATGCGTGCGACAACTGCCCCCTCGACTGCAACCCGGACCAGAACGACCTCGACGGCGACCGAGTGGGAGACGTGTGCGACAACTGTGCAGACGTCTTCAATCCCGGGCAGGACGACAGCGACTTCTGTCCGGAGTTGGGCCGTCCCGACGGTGTGGGCGACGACTGTGACAACTGCCCCTTCGAGTGCAACCCTCAGCAACTCGACGCAGACTTCGACGGTGTCGGCGACCGGTGTGACAACTGCGGGCAGACCCCCAACGCCGACCAGAGCGACCTGGACGGGGATGGTCGGGGCGACGCCTGCGACAACTGCCCGGAGATCGCCTCCGAGGAGGAGTTCCAGGACGAGGACCTCGATGGGGTGGGGGACCCCTGCGACCTGTGCGTGCTGGTGCCGGATCCCACCAACTCGGACCTCGACGGCGATGGGGTGGGGGATGCCTGCGACAACTGCCCCGCCTTCGCCAATGCCAGCCAGGTCGACAGCGATGGCGACGGTGTCGGTGACGCATGTGACGTGTGCCCCGACGTACAGGACCCAGGCCAGGCCGATGCGGATGGCGACTTCGTGGGGGATGCGTGCGACGGCTGCCCGTACGTTCCTGACCGCGACGCCCAGGACGAAGACGACGACGGCTACTCGAACGCCTGCGACCTGTGTCCCGTGCAGTTCAGCAGCAACAACCTGGACTCCGACGGCGACGGAGTAGGGGATGCCTGCGACAACTGCCCGCTGCACGTCAACCCCACCCAGGAGGACGACGACAGCGACGGCATCGGTGATCTCTGCGACATCGTGGCCATCCGGGGGGGAGGTGAGGTCTCCCAGGGCTGTGCCACGGCGGGCGCGACCCGTTGGTCGTTCTCCCTCGGCATGGCTCGTCGCCGATAGGGCGGAGCGATGATCGTGCTTCGTGCCCTCCTGACGAGCATGCCCCTGGCGCTCGCCGAGCCCCCGGACGAGGGCGACGTGGAGCGGCATCTGCAGCGGTACCTCGTGCACAGGGAGCTGCATCCTCCGACCTTCTTCGACTACGCCCCGAACGCCTGCGAGGCCTCCTCCAGCGGCTCAGCGCCTCCCGAGCTCCACGGTCTGGACACGGGAGCCCCGATTGGCGCGTTGGCCGAAGCGTGGAACCGCTCGCACCCTCGCCAGCTCGAGGTGACCCATCGCGACGACTACTCCATCGTGGTCGTTCGCGGGCTGCAGCCGGACTGCAGAACGCTGCTGGACTACACGTCGCCCCTGTTCCGGGAGGTGCCTGCTGGCTCCTACGAGAACGCGTCTGGGCTGGGGACGATCCTCGGCGACGGGGTGGAAGCCGTTCCTGATGGACACCGCCCGAACGTCCCAGCGAGAGTCTGGACCTCGAGAGGGGCCGCGGACGCCGCGGATGTGTTGTTCTACGGGCTCGCATCCTCACCCAACACGGTGAGGCACGCGACAGCCGTGATTCGAACGATGGGCCCTCGGCGCACCGTGGAGGATGTGCTCTGGGTCGTCGACCTGGCGGAAGGGATGGACGTCGACGAGTCGGTGGGGCCCACGGAGCTCCAAGCCCTCCGCATGCGACGGAACATCCTCACCGCGCGGGATCGAAGGCAGGCCTCGTACGACGGGGTCGACAAGCAGGAGCTGGCCGAGGAGCAGCGCCGGAGCTGGGCCGGGCTGCTGCGGGACGAGGCGGCGTACACGGCCCGGACCGGCGTGGTCTTGCCCTATCAGGTGACGGGCTTGAAGAAGCCGCCGGCACCCATTCCCCCGTCGTCGGACTGAGGCGTCCCCACGGCCGAGGGGCCGAGCCGCTCCGGAGACCGGAGCGACCCCAGCACCGCACCCCTCCTCTCAGGCCGCGCGGCGGCGAAGCAGCGCCAGCAGGGGGACCAACAGGCTCCAGGGACCGGGGCTGGCGCTCGTGCACCCGCAGCCGCCCTTGTCATCGGGGTCGCCGGCGGAGGGCTCGTCCGAGTCATCCGTCGTGCTGACGGTCGTGGAGCCCGTCGTGGGGGCGCCGGTGTCCGTGGTTCCCGTCGGGGGTGTCGTGGGCGCTCCCGTGTCTCCGGTGGGCCCCACGAGGCCGGTCTCGCCAGTCGACGCCGTGGCTCCGGTGTCGCCCGTGCCGGTGTCGTCCACGCCCGTGTCGCCGGTGTCTCCGGTCGCGGACGTGTCGCCCACGGTGACGATCAGGTCGTAGCCATCGCAGTCCTGGTCGATCCCGTCGTTCATGATCTCGGAGGCGCCAGGGTAGACCGACGACGCTTCGTCGTCGCAGTCGGTGTCGTCCTCGACGTACCCGTCCGGCTGCTCGCAGGCCTGCAACGACGTGCCAGCGTCGCCGTAGCCGTCGACGTCGAGGTCGGCGTACCAGTCGGTGCCGACGCCGTCGTCGGGGGTGCCGTCGCAGTCGTTGTCGAGGCCGTCGCAGACCTCGGGGTTGCCCGGGAAGACCGCCACCTGGTCGTCGTCGCAGTCGGTGTCGTCCTCGACGTACCCGGCCGGCTGCTCGCAGGCCTGGGTGGAGATGCTGGCGTCTCCGTAGCCATCGACGTCGAGGTCGGCGTACCAGTCGGTGCCGACGCCATCGTCGGGGGTTCCGTTGCAGTCGTTGTCGAGGCCGTCGCAGACCTCGGGGTTGCGCGGGAAGACCGTCACCTCGGTGTCGTTGCAGTCGGTGTCGTCGGCGACGAAGCCGACGGGCTGGTCGCATGCCTGCACCGACGTGCCGGCGTCCCCGTAGCCATCGGCGTCGAGGTCGGCGTACCAGTCGGTGCCGATGCCATCGTCGGGGGTTCCGTTGCAGTCGTTGTCGAGGCCGTCGCAGACCTCCGGGTTGCCCGGGAAGGCCGTCCCCTCGGTGTCGTCGCAGTCGGTGTCGTCCTCGACGTACCCGGCCGGCTGCTCGCAGGCCTGGGTGGACGCGCTGGCGTCTCCGAAGCCGTCGACATCGAGGTCGGCGTACCAGTTGGCGCCGACGCCATCGTCGGGGGTTCCGTTGCAGTCGTTGTCGAGGCCGTCGCAGGCCTCGGGGTTGCCCGGGAAGACCGCAACCTCGGTGTCGTCGCAGTCGGAGTCGTCGGCGACGAAGCCGATGGGCTGATCGCACGCCTGCACCGAGGCGGCCGCGTCGCCGTAGCCGTCGACATCGGCATCGACGTACCACATCGGCCCAACGCTGTCGTCGGGGGTTCCGTTGCAGTCGTTGTCGAGGCCGTCGCAGACCTCGGCGTTGCCCGGGAAGACCGCGACCTCGGTGTCGTCGCAGTCGGTGGCGTCGGCCACGAAGCCGACGGGCTGGTCGCACGCCTGCACCGACGTGCCCGCGTCGCCGTAGCCATCGACGTCGAGGTCGGCGTACCAGTCGGTGCCGACGCCGTCGTCGGGGGTTCCGTTGCAGTCGTTGTCGAGGCCGTCGCAGACCTCGGAGTTGCCCGGGAAGACCGTCCCCTCGGTGTCGTCGCAGTCGGTGTCGTCGGCCACGAAGCCGACGGGCTGGTCGCACGCCAGCACCGATGCGCCAGCGTCACCGTAGCCATCGACGTCGAGGTCGGCGTACCAGTCGGTGCCGACGCCATCGTCGGGGGTTCCGCTGCAGTCGTTGTCGAGGCCGTCGCAGACCTCGGGGTTGCCCGGGAAGACCGCGACCTCGGTGTCGTCGCAGTCGGTGTCGTCGGCCACGAAGCCGATGGGCTGGTCGCACGCCAGCACCGATGCGCCAGCGTCTCCGTAGCCATCGACGTCGTCGTCGGCATACCAGGCGGAGCCGACGCCATCGTCGGGGGTTCCGTTGCAGTCGTTGTCGATCCCGTCACAGGTCTCGGTGGCGGTCGGGTGAATGGTGGCGTCGCAGTCGTTGCAGTCTTCCCCTCCACAGGAGATGCGGTCGATGCCGTCGCCGTCGCCGTCGCAGGTGGCGTTGGTGGCGTAGTCGTAGAGGTCCTGGAAGAAAGCAGTGTTTCGGGTGATGGAGCAATCGTCGAGGAAGACGTTCGCGTCGGAGACCATCACCATCTGGCCTTCCGCGACCACCAGGCCCTGCCCGGACAGTCCCGTGTACACCTCGACGCCCGCTCCTGCCGCATTGATGCGGGCAGACCAAGCATAGTCGAGTTCCGGCGCCGATGCGTTGAGGGGGTGAGGCGTCGCTGCGGTGGCGACCCGGCCACAGCTGCTGTCCAGGCTGCCTGCGGCGAACCGAGAGTCCACCCCGAGGTCCGCCATGAGCGTGTTGAAGTCCGTGACGCTGCCGTAGGACGCGTCGACGGTCGCGACGACGACGCCGCCGTCCGCCATGAAGTTGGAGAGGGCGGTCACGTCGTCGGTCGAGAACGGCGCCTCCTGGAGGAGGAGGATCACGAGACGGTACTGGGACAGGTCTGCCGGGAGTGTTGTCGTTTCCTCGATGAGGGTGTCGCACTCGGGCAGCACCTCGCTCTCGAACGTGTCCATCGGGTAGATGTCGAGGTAGGTGAAGCCGCCGTTGCCGGTGAACACCATCACGTCGTTTCCGGCGTGGGCGAAGCTGGGGGCCAGCGCGAGGGCGGCGATCAGGAAGGAAGGGGTACGGGCCACGTAGGCTCCTGGCGGATGCGGGTGGATTCAGGTGGGTGGCCTGGCAGGGTACCGCGAGCACCAGCGAGACTCCACGTTCGGGGCGGTGTCGTGGTTTCCATTCGGTTCCAGGTGCAGCGAACACGGCGGCAGCCCTGCACGATGGGCGTGCGTGCCGGTCGGTGGTCGGACGGGAGCTGGTGGCCCGCGGGATCAGCGCTCCCGATGCGGGTGGAGATCGCCCTCCGAACATCCAGCGTCTTGGGACCCTCTGGGGGCGCCCCTCGTGTTCCTGATGGGTACCAGAGGGAGGGGACGTGATGTCGATTCTTCGACGCTTGGCTGGGTGGTGGAGGCCTTGGCACCTCCTGACAGAGGGGGCCCGTTGCCCATGAGCGTACGGGTCGTGGGGGAAGGGACCCACGGGCGCCTCGACGCGGCCGCACGGGCGCGTGACAACAAGGCACCATCCTACGGAGGACGCCGTGACCCCCTCTCTCGGCCGACGGATCGGCGACAACGTGCTGGCGGGTCTGCTGGCCCTGCTCCCCCTCGGAGCAACCTGGCTCGCACTGCGTTTCGCGTTCGGGCTGGCTCGGGACGCCTCCCTGTGGACGCTGCAGCTGCTGTTGTCCGTCGACGGCTTCCGGGAGCTGCTGACCGCGGTGGGCATCCCGTTCGAGCCAGGGCTGCGAGGGGTCGAGGCCCTGCCCCCAGCCGGCGAGCTGCTCGTCTCTCTTCTGGCCGTCGTCCTCACCCTCGCGGCGCTCTTCGCGGTGGGCTGGCTGTCGCGACGGGTCGTGGGCCGGCGGCTGCTGCGGGGGGTGAACCACACGCTCAGCGGCCTCCCCGGCCTGGGTCTCGTCTACCGGGCGGTGGCGAAGCTGGTGGAGGCCATCGAGGGCGACTCCAGCCCGGCCTTCGACGCTCCGGTGCGCGTGCCCTTCCTGCAGGGTGCCGACAGCCTCGGCTTCGTGACCCGGCGCGGCAGCACCCACAGCGCGGTCTTCGTGCCCACCGCTCCCAACCCGACGACGGGCTTCCTGCTCATGGTGCCCAACGGCTCGCTGCAGCCGGTGGACTTCGACGCGTCCGAGGCCCTGTCCGCGGTCCTCTCGGCGGGGGTGCTCCTCGACGTGGACGCGGCCTTCGCCCGAGGCGCCGGGACGGAGGAGGTGCCGCCGGAGTAGGGGTCGGGCCGCCCCGCGGGCCAGCGTCGTCGACGGCTCACGTGGTGTCCATCGGACGGGCGTCCCGGCGGTCGATCGGTGAAGATGCGCTACGGAGGCTCCATGCACCCACGTCACGCTCTCCCCTTTCTCTTCCTCGTCGCGGCGGCCTGTGGAGGTGGGCGCGAGCCCATGGTGTTCGACCGTCTGGAGGTTCGGGACCCCAGCGGCCGGGTCCTGCGTACCCTGAGCCGTGATCAAGGTGATGGCGAGGTGCTGACGCAGATCGGCGCCTACACGCGCGACCCCGTCGCCGCGGCGGCCCCCATCGACGCGGTGGACCAGGCCTACCCGATCACCGCGAACGCCAGCCTGTCCTGGCGGTACCATCCGGATGGCTACTTCTACCAGCTCGACTACACCTTGGATCGGATGTACCGGATCGACGACAAGGCGGCCTTCGAGGCCCTCCTGTTCGGTCGACCGCTCGGGACGCCGGAGGAGACGTCGCCGAAGGAGTAGACGCCCTCCCGGCGTCAGGAGGTCAGCTCGGCGGGCCGCTCCCTGGGTCAGCCTGGCTCGTCCGGCGCCACGGCCTCGGCCGCGTCCGGCTCTCCGTTCGGGGGCTCGGCCTCGGCACGCTCAGCCGCCAGCCGCTCCGCCACCGTCTGCTCGATGAGCGGTTCGAGGTTGGCCATGCCCGCCTCGTAGTCGGGGCCGAGGAGGGTCTCCATGTCCATGAACATCGTGAACACCTTCGACGGCAGGTCCTGGTCCTGCTCGAAGGCCCACACCACCCGCACCTGGTCGCCCTGCGGCTCGATGGTCACCACGCTCGCGGCCTTTGCCTCGAAGGGATGCAGGAAGGCCAGCTCGTGCACCACCTTCTTCTCGGGCACCGCCTCCAGCACGGTCATCCGCCCGCGACCCACCTCGTCGTTGCCGTCCCACTCGTACCAGGCCCCCACCCCCGACGTGGTGTCGCTGTAGGTCTGCTTCATCGTCGGGTCTTTCCCCACCCAGGGGGACCACTCGTTCATGGCCTTCAGATCGGCCACGTGGGCGTAGGCGTCGGCCGGCGTGCCCTGCACCACGAGCTGTCGCTCCAGGTGGATGCGGTCGGGCTCCATCGAGGCCATGCCCAGCACGCCGGCCACCACCATCACGGCACCACCTGCCAGCACGCCGAGTCCGATCAGCACCTTCCGCATCGTGCACCTCCGTCGCGCCGCCCATCTTCCCATACGGCTCCCGCGACAGGGGATGACGGGAGGGCGGTGGGTCGGCTCGCTACGGAAGGGCCGCCGCCATGTCCGCCAGGCACGCGTCGTCGAAGCCCGGCACCGCGGTGTCGCCGCTCAAGAAGCGGGTGGCCAGGGTGCTCGCGTAGTCCGAGGTGTCGGCGGCCCAGTACATCAGGCAGTCCTCGTCGATGTCGTGGGCGCCGTGCTCGGCGTCGACGTGGTCCTCCACCATCGCCAGTCCGTTGTCGACGAGGCCGAACAGGTGGCCGAGCTCGTGGAGCAACACGGCTGCCTCGAGGGTCTCGCAGGCGGTGTTCACGAGGGGGCCCGGGAGCAGGTCGAAGGCCGAGCCCTCGCAGGCGTCGTCGATGCCATCGCGCATCATCACCACGTGGGCGCCCCCGTAGGCGAAGCCGAGCACGGTGCCTGGGCCACCGTGGTCGAAGCGACCGTCGCTGTACAGCACGTGCACGACGGCGGCGTCGCCGACGATGTAGGGACCCCGCACGGCATCGAGGGCGGCGTCGAGGTCGGCGAAGGTGTACTCGGCCTGGGTGCCGGCCGGGCCGACGGTGCCTCGCTCGACGAGGACCCCCCCTGGCTTGACGACGTGACCGCTGGTCTGGAGGTCGGCGAGGGCGTCGCGGAGCAGGTCGAGGGCGGCTTCGGTGGGCTCGGAGCCTGCGCGGGCATGCACGCGCACGGTGAGGGCGGGGTGGGGGGCAGGGCCGAACAGCTCGACGGTTCGGGCGGGCTCATCGGCCTCGGTGGTGGCCGTGTCCGTCGACGAGGTGTCGCCCGTTGGGGTGGACGAGGCCGGCGTGGAGTCGGTGGGCTGGTGGGTCGTGGAGGTGTCGTCCGTGGAGGCGTCGTCGGTGTCGGACGGACCGGTGGGGCTCGCCGTGGCGGGGTCGGTGGAGGGGCCGGAGCAGGCGAGGAGCAGGGCGATGGCGAGCATGTGGTCTCCTGGGGGTACATGCCCATGGTACCTGGCGTGCCGAGCCCCCGCGGGTGCCGCACGGGGGCGCGAGCGCGTCGGGGAGCACCGCCAGGCACGTGTCCGCTGTGGGTTGCCCGTCGGGCGCTCCCGGCTCGGGGGTAGACTTCGCGCCACCCCGGCTGGCGGATTCCCCGAGTAGCTGCGGTGCGGAGCCCACATGGCCTCCCCAGCCTTGTTCGGATTCGAGCCTACCGACTGGCGAGACGACACCTTCCTCGTCGAGGTCCTCCTGAGGCATGCGCTCGACGATGGGGGCCTCCGCGACCTCGGCAGGCGCGTGGCCACCTTCGACGTCGGGGCCCTGGGCCTGCGCTTCGCGGGGCCCTGGGTGGCGATCGCCCTGAACCCGAGGACGGGTCGCGAGCGGGAGGCGCTGGTCGCGCTGCGCACGTTGCTGCTGCAGGGGCTGGGCGACGTGCTCGTCGAGGCCGTAGTGTGGAACGCCGAGCACGATGACGGGCCGCCTCCGCGGGAGCCGGGTCCAGACCTGCCCTACTCCCAGCGACCGGTGGACCCCGACCTGCCACAGCTCGAGACGTCGGCGGTCCTGGAGAGCGCGGTGCGCGACATGAGGCAGTCGATTGAGGACGCCGCGCTGGACGGTTTCGTCGAGCAGGCGGCGTCCGAGCCGGTGGCGCTGCGGGAGCTGGCGGTGACGCTGCCCGTTGCGGTCCCGCTCCCCGCGCCGCTGCGGGTCCTTGGGTGGCATCGCCAGGTTCCCGGGATCGGCACGTGGCGTGTGGAGGGAGACGTCGGACGGGTGCTCGGCATCGACTGGCCCGCGGACTTTCGGCTCGGCGAGCGGGCGGTGCACCGGGGGGCCAGGGTCGTGTTCGAGGCGACCACGCGACCTCGGCGGCACGTCCGGGACGAGGGCCCCACCG